>Ga0194113_10005371_pt1 | contig 16526 bp, 12 predicted proteins | sample TA2MahC200mmetaG_FD_146193 | JGI IMG/M metagenome (GOLD analysis project Ga0194113, IMG submission 146193) | Freshwater microbial communities from Lake Tanganyika, Tanzania - TA2015017 Mahale Deep Cast 200m | ecosystem: Environmental > Aquatic > Freshwater > Lake | place: Tanzania: Lake... | reverse complement strand
TCCCTGCACCGAAATCGGGTTCCATTCGTCTCCCCACCGCCTGTGGAACATTCGGCTCAAACTGCCCGCGACCTGTAACCCAGACCTCCCGATTTTTCTTCCGTTCCTCGAGCGGTGGAGCAGCCGGCACGGATCGCGCGACCCCTGCGACCGGCGCAGTCGCAGCAACTTCCCCAAAGTGCCCAACGCGAAGGAAAGGGCCCGTTTGACCTTACCCCAGCGGCGATCTAGGTTTTCAACAGCGCGGGCGCATTTCCGCTTCGGTTAACGCCCTAATCACGCACGCCTTTCATGGTCGTTGGTCCGCGGACGGGGAAACCCTGCGCGGACCCCAGTCAAAGGTACGTTGATGGACAGTTCACTCGATTCCTCCACGATGCCGCCCTTGGGCGCGCCGCCGGCGACCGCGTCGCACTCATCCGCGATGGAATCGGCCGACGCGCGTCTCGTGACGCTGTCGTCGCTGTTGAACGGCCTCGACGAGGCCGTCGCGGTGCCATCTCCGGTGAGGAGTGACGAGGTTGAGCTGGCGAACAACCTGGTGCAGGTGCGGTTAGGGATCGCGAGTGGCTTGTTCGCGGCGTTGCAGGCCCGGCACGCGCCGACGGCCCTTCATTGCCTGAGGGTGGCGTTAGGATGTTCGTCGTGGGGGCTCGTGTTGGACCTGGAGGACAACCAGCGCGACGAGTTGGAAGTTGCCGCGCTGCTCCACGACATCGGAAAGATCGGGGTTCCCGACCGCGTGTTGTTGAAGCCCGGGGCGCTCACGTGCGAAGAGGCGGCGACGATCAGCGGTTGTCGGGAAGTCTCGGCGCAGATTCTGTTGAGTTGTTGTGCGTCACCCGAAGTCCTGGACATCGTGAAGTACGTGCCGGCCTGGTACGACGGGAGCAGACCCGGCTTTGACCGGCGCGGGACGTCGCTGCCGATCGGGGCTCGCATCGTGTCGGTCGTGGAAGCGTATGACGCGATGACGACCGACCAGGTCTACCGTCGCGCGTTGTCTCGAGAGCGGGCGATGGCGCAGTTGTTCGAGGGTGCGGGTACACAATTCGACGCGACGTTGGTGCAGCAGTTCTGCCAGCTGCTTGTCGAAGATCAGGTCAAGCTGTCCGCCAGGACGGCTCGTCGCTGGCTGCGAGACCTGACTTCGGAGCGGTCGAACATGTTCTGGAAGCTTGTCGCGCCGAGCGATCCGGAAGCCACCGTGACGGTGGACCGGTTGTTCCACCGCAGGCTACTGGACAGCATGCAGGATGGAGTTGTCTTCGTAGACGCCAACATGCAGATTGTGTTGTGGAACCGGTCCGCGGAACGGCTGACGGACATATCGGCGGCGAGCGTGCTGCAGCGCCCCTGGTCGCCCGGATTGGTCGGCATGTGCGACGAGAACGGCGGCGTCGTGGCGGCCGATATGTGTCCCGTGGTTCGAGCCCTCTCGTCGAGGGTTCAGTCATTCAGGCGTCTGACCGTGCAGGGCCGGGGTGGCGAGCGGGTGAGCGTCGACGCGCACGCGGTGCCCGTGACCGGGAAGGACGGCTTGCTGCACGGCGCGACCTTGTTGCTGCACGACGCGTCGTCCGAGATCACGCTCGAGGACCGCGTGCAGAAGCTGCACGAGAAGGCGACGCGTGATCCGCTGACCGCGGTCGCCAACCGGGCGGAGTTCGACCGCGTGCACGCCCAGTTCGTGCACACGCATCTGGAGAGCGGGCTGCCGTGTTCGCTGATCATGTGCGACATCGATCATTTCAAGGACGTGAACGACACCTACGGCCACCAGGCGGGCGACGGAGTCCTGGTGAATTTCGCGGCGCTGCTGCAGCGATCGGCGCGCCCCGGCGATCTCGTCGCGCGGTATGGCGGCGAGGAGTTCGTGATCTTGTGCGCCAACTGCGACAACGCGACGGCCACGGCCAGGGCCGAGGCGATTTGTCGGGAACTGGCCGAGACGTGCCAGGCCTGCATCAAGAACAACGCGATCACGGCGAGCTTCGGTGTGACGGAGATTCAGGCGGGGGACACGCCCGAGACAATGCTGCGACGAGCGGACCGGGCCTTGATGCACGCCAAACAGAGCGGTCGCAACCGCGTCGTGCAACTCGGGACCGGGATCCCCGATGACGGCAAGGCACCTCAGCGCGCGAAGCGTCGCCGCTGGTTCCAGCCCACACCCTCCAGCCTGCTGCTCGAAGAGACCCTCGTGACGGCCGTGCCACTCGCGCTCACCACGGAGAAGTTGCGAGGGTTCATTTCCGACCATTACGCCGAGATCGTCACGACGGAAGACGAGAAGCTGCTGCTGGAGATCCGGAAGAAATCCCCGGACGCGCGACGATCCAACGATCGCCCTGTGGCGTTCCTGCTCTCGCTGCATTTCGTCCATCCGCGCGAAGACGCCAAAGGGGCAGGGGAGTTCGGGGGCACCCGCACGTCGATCAGCGTCAAGATCCGACTGGCCAACAACCGCGATCGCCGACGAGCCGATGCGACCGAGCGCGCGCGGCAGTTGTTCCTCAGCTTGCGATCCTATCTCATGGCGCACACCTGGTCGGGGCCGATCGAGTGCATGGAGTCTTCCGAGCATCGGAGCCTGCTGACTCGTCTGCTCGGCCTGCTGCCCGGACTCCGGAAGAAGAACCGCCGCGCGGAATGACCGGCCGCGTGTCTGGCGATTCCGGTTCCGCCGCGAACCTCTCGCGGGAATTCCCCGAATTCACCGACGTGCCGGCCAACTCCCGCGATCTGGCACATTCGCGACCACACGCATCTCCCGATTTTCCGGCCCGGGAGCGGCTTGCGCCCAATTTGCCCCAGCGTGCGCCGCGGCACGGTCCCGCGACGGAGATCGCCGGCAATTCGCAAAAAACGGTGGATACGCCTTGCCGCGCGCTGCGCGCCTCCATTAGGATGGCTGCAGAGCAACCTCACGCGGATTACGGATGTTTCCGCTCTATCACGTGTCCGTTCAACAAGGAATCGAGTGATGATCCATTACTCGTGCGACCGCTGCCGGCGGTCGATCGACCCGCAAGATCTGCGTTACGTGGTCAAAGTCGAAGTGCAGGCAGCCATGGAGACTCTGGAGGTGGACGAAGCGGACGATGACCGCGACCACCTGCTGGAGGTCCAGGAGATTCTCGAGCGTTTGGACGACGTTGACAACGAGGCGATCAGCGACGAACTGTATCAGCGCTGCCGCTTCGACCTCTGTCCGGAGTGCTTCCGGCAATTCATGAAGAACCCCATCGGCCAGGACAGCCGCGCGCAATTCGGGTTCAGTCAGAACTGAACGGCCTTTCGCCATACGGGGACCTGGTGCAATCAGGAGGAGCCGCTGGCTCTGCCAGTGCCGCGGCGAATCCCCGGCAGGCCAACCGCCCGTCGCAGGGAGTCGACTCCAGGATCACGCAAGGCCATGGGGGTTCCGGCGCGCGTGTTCGGCATTCCGCGGAACACGCGGATTCCCGGCAACGGTCGTTGGGCTCGCACCACAGGTTTCGGACCGTGCGAAGATACTCTAAGATCTGGCGAGGTTTCACTGCCGATCCGAGTGGGTCTAGAGCTTTGAGGATGACGAGACGTGAATCAAAACAACGCGATGAAGATCGCCGTGGTGCCCGGTGACGGAACCGGCCCCGAGGTCACGGCTGAGGCGATCAAGGTGTTGAAGGCCGTCGCTCCGTTGGAAGGTTTCCAGTACACGCTGGAGACGTTCGACTTCGGCGGGGATCGCTACCTGAAAACCCAAGAGATATTGCCCGCGGGCGCGGTCGAGCGACTTCGCACGTTCGACGCGATCCTGCTCGGTGCCGTCGGCCATCCGAACGTGGCGCCGGGGATCCTGGAAATGGGCCTGCTGTTGGAGCTGCGGTTTCAGCTGGACCAGTACATCAACCTTCGTCCGGTGAAACTGTACCCGGGCGTCGAGACGCCGCTGGCGGGCAAGGGGCCCGCGGACATTGATTTCGTGGTGGTGCGGGAGAACACCGAGGATCTCTACTGCGGCGTGGGCGGTTTCCTGCGGAAAGGCACGCCCTTCGAGGTCGCGTCCCAGACGGCCATCTACACGCGGAAGGGGTGCGAGCGCTGCATCCGGTGGGCCTTCGAGTTCACGCGGCGCCGCAACAACCCCAAGGGCAAAAAGCTGACACTCGTCGCCAAAACAAACGTCCTGACCTACGGCCACGATCTGTGGGACCGCACGTTCCGGGATGTGGCGCGGGAGTATCCGGACGTCGAAGCCGACTACAACCACGTGGACGCGTGCTGCATGTGGATGGTGAAGAACCCGGACCGTTACGACGTGATCGTGACGACCAACATGTTTGGCGACATCATCACCGACCTGGGCGCCATCCTGCAGGGCGGCATGGGCGTCGCCGCCGGCGGCAACATCAATCCCGACCCGGGCGGCACGAGCATGTTCGAACCGATGGGCGGCAGCGCGCCCAAGTACACGGGACTGAACGTGATCAATCCGATCGCCGCCATCGGCGCGCTGGCCATGCTGTTGGAGCACACCGGGTTCCCGGCGGCGGGCGACCGCGTCATGCGGGCCGTCCAGCTCGTGACCGGCACGAAGATGAAAAGCCAGAGCGCGGGGAAGATGGGTTACGGCACCACCGAAATCGGCGATCTTGTCGTCGCGGCGCTGGCGAGTGCCTGATCCGCCAACCCCCTAACCCTCGCGTGCCGGTGGAGTCCGGACGGGACCATTACCGATGGCGAAGATCCATGAGCTGTTTGATCTGACCGGCCGCACGGCGCTCGTCACGGGCGGTAGCAAGGGGATCGGCAAGGCGGTGGCCCGCGGCTTTGCCGAAGCGGGCGCCGACGTTGTCATCTGTGCGCGCCGCGCGGGCGAGCTGGAAGTGGCCGCGGCGGAGGTCGCTGACGGGTTGCCGGCGCGCGTGGAGTTCCTCGCCGTGGACATGACCGACCGCGGCGCCGTGGACGGGTTGGCCGCCGAGGCCGTTCGCCGCATGGGGAAAGTGGACATCCTCTTCAACAATGCCGGCAGCAACCAGCCGCAAGAGCTCGTCGCCACGACCGACGCGTCGTGGGATGTGATCGTGGAGCTGAATTTCACCAGCTGCATGCGGCTGGCGCGCGCCTTGGCTGCCGGGATGATCGAGCGTCGTTGGGGACGGATCATTCACACGTCCTCGGTCATGGCCTTCGCCTCGAACCCGGGACGCGGTGTCTATTCGGGCACCAAGGCCGCCCTCGTCGCCATGGCCCGCGCCCACGCCTTGGAACTGGGACCGTACGGGATCACCGTCAATTGCCTGGCTCCGGGGCCCGTCCTGACCGATCTGCCGAAGAGCCTGCTGAATGACGAGCAGCTGCGACGCTTCGCCGAACGTACTGCCGTGAAACGATGGGGGGACGTGCGGGACATGGTGGGGCCCGCACTCCTGCTGGCCAGCGACGCCGGGGCGTTCATCACGGGTACCGCGATCCTGGCCGACGGCGGCCTGGTGTGCCGCACGTTCGACTAAATGGCCTTTCGTGAGGTTGGGAACGACGTCTCCGCGCCAACCGAGTTGGCCCTGTTCGTGCATGATCCAGACTACCGCAGGCTCAGCTGCGTCTCCGCGTCGGTGCCGCGGCCGCCGCTGTACTGGTGCAGCTTTCGTTTCGCCTGGCCGAACCTGCTGGCGACTCGCCGCACGTCGTCGGGAAGATACCGCGAGAACTCGTGGCTCTCAATGTCCGTGGGACCGAAAACGAGCCGATCGAGCCAGGAGTCCGGGATCTTCGGGTCGTAGACATCAAGCACGGCGCCCAGGTGATGGACGAGGGAAGGAACGGATCGCCGCCGAATGTCCCGCTCGCGATTGGCGACGGTCCGCCGCAGCACCGTCTCCGCGCGAATCAGTTCCTGAGCCGCGACCCGCACCACGTCGTCGCCGTGGGCGTGCAGTGCGACGACGAAACGCGCATCCCCGCGCGGGATCATGTCGTCCTGACGCTGCTCCAGCGCCTCGCATCGCACGTACATCACGTCCCCCCGCCAGCCGGCGGGGACACGCATGACCAGCGCGAAGTCGCGCGACCCCTCGAGCGACGAACTTGACGACGGCCATAACTTGAAATAAACGCCCGTCCCGCGCTGGACCGTGCCCGACGCCGATACGACCTCCAACGGCGGCTTCAGGTCGTATTTCACGGACGATGTCTCCTTCGTGCCCACGTCGCTGCCGACCGTGCCACGCACCAACTGCTCAAAACTGCCGGAAAGCGAAACACCGAGCGACTTGTTGCTCTCCGTCTTCGTTTCGTGCGTGATATTGCCCGCGAAGCGCGTGTCCATGCTGTTCTTGGGCTCGTAGTCCACAATCTGCACGTTGCCGAAAGGGCTCACGATGTGATACACGTACTGCAGGCGGTCGGCCGATCGTTGGGAATCGAGCAGCGCCGAGATGCGGAACGTCGCACTGACCAGCCGCTGGCGCGGGTTCTCCTTGGCAAACTCCTCCGTGGTGACGTCCCGGCAACTCACGACGCACGCCGTGTCGAACTGCACGGACGTGGATGCGTCGGCCGGTCGGGCAGGACTCATCGACGCGGCAGCCAGAGAGGCGACGATGACGAGACGGGTGGCGACTGGCCAAAGGCCGGCGATCACGGCCTGTTGCCTGGTCAACACGAGCGACCGGTGGCGAAACAGCTGAATCATGGCGGCGACTCCTTTCCTCAAGGCAAACGTCTGGAACACGTTGCCTTCCGTGAGCGGCGACGTTGCGGCGCAACGATACCGCGATCCTCTGGGGAAGCTGCATGCTGCGGGGGCCGCCGTCCTGGCAGCGAAGAGATCGGTCGCGGTTCCACGACCGACGGCAGCGTCGTCGTGGCGCCGCCGTGTTGTCCGATGAGATTTGGAAACGGCACCTTGTGCCGTACCTGGAGGGCATTTCGCCCAGTACCAGGAATCTTAGCGCCCGGAAGGTGTCCGTCAACGGCCACTTCCGCAATATTTCCGCACCCCGTTTGTGCGGGCCTGCCGCCAAAACCAAGCGACACGCCGTACCACCAGACGGCCGTTTCGTATATCATCACGCATGCCGCGATTCAGTGCCTAGTTGTGATTGACGGGTAGGACGGGCACTCCTGCCCGTCGAATGCCGCGATTCAGTGCCGTGTTGTGATTGATGGGTAGGACGGGCACTCCTGCCCGTCGAATGCCGCGATTCAGTGCCGTGTTGTGATTGATGGGTAGGACGGGCACTCCTGCCCGTCGAATGCCGCGATTCAGTGCCGTGTTGTGATTGATGGGTAGGACGGGCACTCCTGCCCGTCGAATGCCGCGACGGGCAAGAGTGCCCGTCCTACGCAACCCGTCGTTCGAAAGTCGACGGAACACGAGGGTCGCGTGCTAGCTTCGGTTGGTTGTCCCTCCTGAATGAGGCGGACGCGGTGTGAGCGATGATTCTGGTTTCCGGCCACGACATCAAGAAACGGTACGGACCCACCGTGGTGCTCGACGGCGTCACGGTGGAAATCTACGCGGGTCAACGCATCGCGCTGGTCGGCCCCAACGGCGCCGGAAAGACGACGCTGCTGAACATTCTCGCGCAGCGAGAGGAACCTGACAGCGGCCAGCTGTCCGTGCATCCCGCGGCACGCATCGGGTACCTGGAGCAGCAGCCCGAGTTTCTGGCGGGCCGCACCGTGTGGGAGGAGGCACGTGACGCGCTGCGCGACCTCGTGGCCATGGCGGAGAAGGCAGAACAACTGGGCCGCGACATCGCACGCACATCGGACGAGGACCAGCGCCAACGATGGGGGCGCCAGTTCGACCAGTTGCAGCTGGAACTGCACCGGCGTAACGGCTACCACCTCGATCATAAGATCGAACGCGTTCTCGCCGGTCTGGGCCTGCCGCCCACTTCGTATCCGCGGGATGTGACGCAGTTGAGCGGCGGCCAGCAGAACCGACTGCTGTTGGCCAAGTTGCTGCTGCAGGATAACGACCTGCTGCTGCTCGACGAACCGTCCAATCATCTGGACCTCGAGGCCACACGCTGGCTCGAGGACTTCCTCGTCGACACGCGTCAGACCCTGCTGGTCGTCAGCCACGATCGGTACTTCCTGGACAAGGTGACCGACCGGACGTTTGAGCTGTACCAGGGAACCGTGGACGCTTACCAGGGCAACTTCACGGCGTACGTGCGGCAGAAGGCCGATCGGCTGGAAGTCCAGCGGCGCACGTACGAGCGGCAGCAGATCGAGATCGCGAAGATGGAGGACTTCATCCGCCGGAACCACTACGGGCAGAAGCACGCGCTCGCCGAGGATCGGCGCAAGAAGTTGGCGAGGATCGAGCGGGTGGATCCGCCGCGCGAGATCGCGGCGTCTCCCATGGCTTTTCCCCCAGCGCCGCGCTCCGGCGACATCGTGTTACGCGTGGAAGCTGCCGGCAAAGCGTACGACCGCACCCTGTTCCAGGGGCTGACGTTCGACGTGCTGCGCGGCGAGAAATGGGCCGTGCTCGGCCCGAACGGATCAGGCAAAACGACCCTGCTGCGGTGCCTCATCGGCCAGGTGCCGCTGGATGCCGGACGCGCCGTCGCGGGCGCCGGCGTCAAAGTCGCGTACTTCGACCAACTGCTCCAGTGCCTGGACCCCGAATTGCCGGTCGTCGATGCGATTCGCCCGAATCACAAGGATTTCTTCGAAGGGCAGCGCCGCGATCTGCTCGCGCGGTTCGGCATCACGGGGGACCGGGTCTTTCAACGCGCCGACAACCTGAGCGGCGGCGAACGCAATCGAGCCGCACTCGCGTTCGTCGCGGCGCTGGACGCCAATCTGCTCATTCTCGATGAACCCACCAATCACCTGGACCTGTGGGCCCGCGGCGCGCTGGAAACGGCGTTGCGCACATTCGAAGGCACCTTGATCCTCGTCAGCCACGACCGGTACTTCCTGAATCAGGTGGCCGATCACCTCCTGGTCATGGATCAGGGGAGATTCCACGTTATCGAGGGGAACTACGACACCTACCTGCACCTGGTCAGCCAAGGCCTCGCCACGACGGCGCGCGACGAACCTTGCGGTGATTCCGACAAGAACGCGCTGGAGAAAAGGGCGGCGCGAAACCGGACGCGCGAAGCTCGACCCAAGCGGCGGTTCCCGTACCGGAAAGTCGAAGATCTGGAAGCCGACATCCGCTCGTGCGAATCACGCATCGAGACGCTGCACCAGGACTTGGCATCCCCGGAACTCTTGCGGAACGGCCAGCGCGTCAAGCAGGCGAAAGCGGAACTCGAAGAACAGCTCCAGGCGCTGCAACAGCTGTATGACCATTGGGAGGAAGCGTCGGAACTCAACTGACGGAGGCATCCACGAGCCGACCGCGGCCGAGTCGCGTGACTTCCGCCGGGCTCCTCCGTGCTCTCCCGTTCTCCGTCGTGGTCCGCCGATCGGCACGATGGAGATCGCGGAGAGCACGGACACGATTCACGCGGCCGCTGCTCTGGGGCCAATCCTCGCGGAACTCAAATGCGCCAGCTCTACTCAAACGCACAAGAGGGTGGCCTCCGAGTGCACGGAGCGGCCATCAGCGTATGTTGAGGTAGAAACCGGGTACGTTCAACAGAACGCCGCTACTAGGGTAGTAGCTGTGGACATGAACGCCGCGGGCTGGGCCGTAGTACACGCCGTGCGGCAGAACCACCGGCGGGTGAACCAGCGGGGGAAGCGGTGGACGGAGCACGGGCGAGTACGGGATGGCGTAACGCGGGTGCACATACACGGGCGAGTGAACCACCCGTACGGCCGGCTGCGACCAGCCATAGTACGCGACGCCCCGCCTCCCGTGGCGATAACCGGCCTCGGCCGTGGTCACCAGAACGACCGCCACGGCGAAAAACGCGAGAGCAAGAGTTGCAGCTTTTCTCATGAGAGAATCCTCCAGAGCGGTTGAAATTCTTTGGCCGATCGAGCGCGGCCCGTCGACCTGTGGGTCACAAATCGCTTGTGATATAACAGCTTGCTGACGGGGACGCCGATGATCGGTACTGCCGGTCGGGAATCGCTTCCCGACAATTGGCGCACCGCGCCGCCGTTCCCCAAATTACAAAACGCCGCTTATCTCACCAGCGGACAAAATCCAGCCCGGGCAGGAGGGTGAATCACAACAGATTGCGGACTGTAGCGATTTTATGCGTGGCGACGCTGGGCGGCAAGACGAAGGACCCGGTGGGCTTTCTGATGGACCGCAACGGGGTGTAGGGTGTGCCAAGCTCGCCCCGGCAGGATTCGCTGGTTCCCAAGACCTCGTGGGGCGAGCGCCGGCACACCAGAGGCGGGTAAACGCATACCACCGCATGGTGTGCCAGCGCTCGCCGGTCGCCCGGTTCGCGATGCATGCGGGCCACCGGCGAGCTTGGCACACCCTACGACCCTGGGCCGGGTCACGGAATTCGACAATCAAGGCAGAGGCGGGCAAACGCAAACCACCGCTACGATTGCCCGGATAAACGTGGGTAACGACAATGCAGGAGTGCCCGTCCTACTTTGGTTGCGGCCCAAGGCCGCGTCGGGTCGTGTGAGATCGCCAGGATTCTCATCCAACCGCGAGTCCTCGCGCGGCCTTTGATCGGAGACGACCATGGACGAAACGAATTGCGGGGGCGTACCGAGTGCCGGCTGGCCGGCATTGCCGCCGGCTATGTGTGACGAGTTATTGCGCCAGGTGACTGATCAGACGTGCGCGGCGATTTGGCTGCAAGAGTGTTCGACCGGGAAGACGCTCTACGTCAGTCCGAACTTCGCCGCCATTTTCGGGCGAACGGGCCACGAGCATGCCACGCCCCCAGGGGATCGATGGAGCATGGTCCACCCTGACGATCGTGACAGCGCGAGGGAAGCCTATCATCGCGACGCCACGCGCGGAACGCACGACGAACAGTATCGCGTGGTCCGCGGCGATGGCCGCACCGTCTGGATTCGCGAGCGCGCCATTCCCATCCGGGACGAACGGGGACAGGCGCTCTGCCTCACCGTCATCTTCGAGGACGTCACGTCGCGTTGTCAGGCTGAGCGTCAACTGCGACGACACGCCTTGGAGCTGGCCGGCGCCGGGCAGCTCGCGGCGGTCGCATCGCTGGTCGCGGGCATTGCTCATCAAATCAACCAGCCGCTCCATGCCATCGCGAACTTCGCGGGGGCCTGCAAGAACCTGGCCGCGTCCGGTTCCGACGATGCGCCGCGGAGGATTGCGGCGTGGGCGGCCGAGATCGATGCCCAAGTGCGGCGCGCCAGCGACATCATCTCGCAATGGAACCGGGCAGTGCATGCCGGCGCGCGTGAGCGGGCCATCGTTGACGTGAACCAGCTGGTCCGCGAAACGCTGGAGCTGGTGACGTGCGAGGCCGGCGATCGCGGCGTGCGCATCATCCTGGAGGAACGCACGTCCCGGCCCGCTACGGTGCGGGGCGATCGGCTGCAGTTGCAGCACGCGCTCGTCCACCTGCTGGACAACGCCTTCGATGCGGTTGAGTCGCTGCGGCCCGCCGATCGTCAGGTGACGGTCACCACCGAGGCCGACTCGGTGCACGTCATCGTGCGCGTTCGCGACGTCGGAGCGGGGTTGGGAGACGCCGACATCCGCAAGCTGTGCGAACCGTTCTTCACGACCAAGGAGGGGCACGCCGGTCTCGGTTTGACCATCAGCCGTCGGATCATCGCGTCGCACGACGGCGAGTTGTCGGCTGCCACGCACGAGTCCGGCGGGGCGATCTTCCAGTTTGAGATCCCCGCGAGCCGTTAGGCGTTGCACGCACGCCCGCGGCCCCCACGAGCTCGTCTCGTGGGGCCGGAAGTCTCGTGAGCTAAGGCGCGGCCGCCGCCGCCGCGCCGCCCCCACGAGCTCGTCTCGTGGGGCCGGAAGTCTCGCCAGCTACAGTCACACCTTGTCGGCGGTGGGGCAGACGAACTCGTCTCGGTACTCGCGCGTCACCATGGCCGTGGCCTCGGGCGAGTCTGGGAACACTTCCTTGTCCGGATCGAACTTGAGCAGCGGCCCGAGCGACATCGAGTACTTCTCCATGTCAACTCCGTTGTCGACAAGGTGCTGCACGGTCCGATCGACGGTCGCCTCGTTGTCGTCCAGGGACTTGACACCCGCCAAAGCCTCCTTGATCTCCTTGGCCGAGGCCTTGTGCTGTTCACCCAGGTAGTACGAGATGTTGCCGAGGTGCGCCATGGCGGCCGATAGATGGCCCTCGCGAACCTCGGCGAACAGCGTCTCGCGATTTCCGCTCTGGCAGGCCTCGAGGAAGTTGCCGAGATGGTCGCCCCCTCCCGAGAACTCCTTGATGACCTTCATCTGTTTGTCGTACGCGACGCAGTGCGAATAGGTGCGTTGGACGAGATATCCTTCGCTTCCGTAGAAAATCACGCCGACGACGTTCCCTTGAGGCGGCGCGTCGTTCTTCGGGTCGCGGAACAACAAGTTGATTTCCTTGTCGGACGAATCGCCCACGGCCAGCCCTCGCGTCTCGAACACGATGCACTTGTCGACATAGTCGAAGATCGACACTTCCGTGTTCGGCGTGTCACCCGCGTCCGCGTACTCGGGATCGTTGCGTTCCGCCTGGTAGCCGAGTCGGCCACCGTAGGTGATCACGCTGATCGGATGGGTATCGATGCCGAGCCCCCAGCGGGCGATGTCCGTCTGATGCGGGCCCTGGTTGCCCGAGTCGCCGTTGCCGTAAAGCCGCTGCCAATGCCAGTCGTAGTGGAACTTGGGGCGCGTGATCTTCGGTTCCGTGTAGGGCGCCGGGCCCGACCAGAGGTTGAAATCGACGCCGTTGGGGATCGGGTAATCGCCGCGAGGACCGATCGACGCGCGCCGTTTGTAGCATAGCCCGCGCGCGAACCGCAGTTCGCCAATCCCCTTGTTCCGCATGAACTCGACCGCGTCGCGCAGCGCTTTGCTGGCGCGGCACTGAGTCCCGACCTGACAGATGCGGTCGTACTTGCGAGCGGCTGCGACCAGGGCGGAACCCTCGGCAATCTCGTGGCTCACCGGCTTCTCGATGTACGCGTGCTTCTTGTGCTGCATGGCCCACACGCCGCAGAGCGCGTGCCAGTGGTTCGGCGTGGCGGTACTGATGACGTCCACATCGGGGTCCCGGAACGCATCCCGCATGTCTCGCACGTATTTCGCCTCGATCTCCTGCTTGCCGGCGATCCGCTGCAGTTGCCGCTGCCCCGTGTTTTCGTCGCTGTCGACAATGTACAGGATGATCGCCTCGGACTTCTTGTCGAGGAACTCGTTGACGTGTCCGCCGCCACGTCCGCCCACGCCAACGACGGCGACCCCCATCTTGTCGTTGACGTTTCTGGCCTTGGCGATGCGCGGGAACGCGGACAGGGAAGCGGCGGCGGCGAGTGTGCCGCCCAGGAAGCGGCGTCGGGTGAATTGGGTCATGGCATCTCCCTCCTGTATGAGTTATTGGGACTCGAGCACGGTCGCGGCCTCCGCAAGGCCGGGAAGCCCCTTGTCCGCCGCTCGCATTCCGAAAGCCGGACGATCTCAGGCCGTGATTGTAGCTCGATTCCACGCCGAAAACCACTCGCCATCCGCGGCTATCGTTCCCGCTCCCCCAGCCGGAAGACGCCACGACGTGAATGTGTTAGAATTCACGGCGCGCAGCGCTGGGGCGCCGTTTCCGGCCAGGCGCCGGCTCTCCTGCAAAACGCCCGCGGCCTCCGGCCGCGGATGCATCAGACTCGTCCGCTTCGACGCCATCCAACGAAACCCAATTTCCGAGTGGCCCCACCATGACCACGACGCGTTCACGGTCTGCCGCCGTTCTGCCCCGGCAGCTGCTCCTGATTTGTCTCGCGTTGGCAACGGCACGCGTCTCGGCCGGCCGCGCGGGTGAACTCGAGCTCATCGAAGTCGATCCCGACGCGACGACGGCCCTCCGCGAGGCGGGAAGTAACCGGCCGTTCGTGGCCGTGGGCGTGAACTACTTCGGGCCGGACGTGGGATGGGCCCCGAAGTTGTGGCATTCGTTCGACCCGGACGTGGTGCGGCGGCACCTGGAGATGCTTCACGCACAAGGATATAACACCATCCGCGTGTTCCTGACGCTCGATTCCTTCCACCGGCGGCAAGGCGAGGTGCACGCGGAGGGTGTGGCGAAGTTCCGCACGCTGCTGGAGCTGTGCCGCCAGCTCGGAATCCGCGTCATCCCCTGCGGACCGGACCATTGGGAGGGCATTCCCGAATGGCGGCGGGGCGCGGATCCCTTCGCGGACGAACGCATCTTGCGGGCGGACGAACAATGGTGGCAGGTGTTTGTCACCGAGTTCAAGGACGAGCCGGCAATCCTGGCATGGGATCTGCTCAATGAGCCGTCGGTTCAATGGGACACGCGCGCCATGCGCGAAAAATGGAACGAGTGGCTGGAGCAGAAATACGGCTCGATCGAAAACGTCGTCACAGCGCACGGGGTGCCCGCGGACCAGGTCGCCGAATTCGGCGAACTCGAGGTTCCGCCTTCGAAAGCCAACCGGAACGATGCTCGGCTCTTTGATTACCAGACCTTCCGCGAGTCGATTGCCGACCAGTGGACGCGGCGCCTCATCGCCGCCATCCGACGCGGCGACGATCGGCATCCCATCACGATCGGTCACATCCAGTGGTCTTCGACCGTGTACCTGCCCGGCGTGCAGCATTATTCCGGATTCCAGCTCCGCGAGAACGCGTGCCTGACGGATTTCACGACCGTCCACTTCTATCCTCTCGCCGTGCCGCGTCCCTGCGACGGACCGGCGGGCATCGCGCACAATGCGGCCTACCTGGAAGCGTTGCTGCGCGAATGCGGCAGCGACAAGCCGGTGATGATCGGCGAATTCGCCTGGTACGGCGGCGGCGACATTCGTCGAGACGACCGGATCGTGCTGCCCGAACAATCGTTGGAGGATCAGGTGGCCTGGAACGTGAAGCTCTTGGAGGTCAGTCGAGGCCGCGTCTGCGGCTGGTTGCATTGGGCCTTCGCGGACACGCCCTCCAGCCTCGACCTCACGCGGCGGAGTGGCCTGTGGACGGAAGACCTGCAGTTGAAGCCGTGGGGCCGGTCGTTCGGCGAGTTCGCGCGGGACGCGACGGTCCGCGTCGATCCGCCGCGACCGATCGCCGCACCCGCCGGCGGGCTTGACAGCGATCGGCGTACTGCTCTGACCGACCCGAATCCCCGACCGCAGTTTGAATAACCACAAGAAACGCGGCGCGTGGCCGCAACCTACGCGGGCTGATTTGCCGTATCCAACGCACGCCGTGGAATCGTCGCGACGCGCGTCGTCGCGACGCGCGTCGTCGCGACGCAAGACGTTGCGCACAACGCACGGACGTTGCCGGGCGGCGCCGCGCAGCCCAATTGCCGCTTGGGATCCGTCACGCCTGTTCCTGGGAAGGAGTCGACCAATGGATCGTGAAAACCACCGTCCCGGCAGATTGAACGAACGCCAACTCCTGCGCCTCGAAGAACACGTCCAGCGGGGCCAATTGCTCGCGCCCGACGAATTGCTGCGGACCGCCTACGCGCATTTGGAGGAAGTCCAGGCGGCTCACTGCGGGCGTTCGGAAGACGATGCCAACATGGCCGCCGCCATCTGCCGCGTTCTCGATCGGCTCGTTTCCGACTGGGATTCGTTCTCGCCGGCCGAACAGTCGTGGTTGCGCGGCGCGATCCGGTATTTCTCCAAGGGCGACGACGAGCAGCCGGACGATGAGCCGGGCGGACTCCGCGACGACCTGGAGGTGCTTAACGCCTGCTTGACCTTCGCGCGCCGCGACGACCTGGTCCTGGATGCCAGCCGGTTCTCGTGTGACTGAATGAACCGGGCAATCTCACGCTGCCCGCCCTTCCGGCCCGCGGCCCGGTGGGACCGGCGTCCGCCGCCGTTCCGTCGCGAATTCCCGGCAAGGACCGCATAACCGGCCCGTCCGGTCGCGTTTCGTCCGCCGCTCCGTTTGTCGGACGTCCTCCTGGTGTTCCGCAAACTATATTTGCCGTGTCGGCTGCTTGCCGCGGCACGTCGCACTCTTGGTCGGGGGTGCCTGTCTTCCTGAAATGACAGAACGTAGTCACTCATTCACCCCCGGATCCGGCCAGACGAACGTCGTGAAGTCGGCGGGGCGGGCACTCGGAACGAGGATCTGGTCATTCATCAAGCAGGTGAGGTGGTCATGCGATATCGCGCGATCTTGGCGGCGTGGTTTCTCGGTTCGGTTCTCGCGACAACGGCTTCCGCGCAGGAACCGGGCTGGTACGGTCGAGTCGTGACGTTCGGTGCCGAACGACAGATGATCGAACAGACACCCATCCTGCAGCGGTCGTATCGACCGTTCCACTTCTATGGCAACACTGTGCGCCGCCTGTACTACCGCGGCACGGTGCTGCCGTCCGTGGGGGATTTCAGAGACGGCACCGCGGCGTTGTTCTCGTTTCGTTGAAGCACCGCGGCGCAACGGGTGCCGGTGCGTCTCGGCTCCTGGCTGA
>Ga0194113_10005367_pt1 | contig 16536 bp, 13 predicted proteins | sample TA2MahC200mmetaG_FD_146193 | JGI IMG/M metagenome (GOLD analysis project Ga0194113, IMG submission 146193) | Freshwater microbial communities from Lake Tanganyika, Tanzania - TA2015017 Mahale Deep Cast 200m | ecosystem: Environmental > Aquatic > Freshwater > Lake | place: Tanzania: Lake... | reverse complement strand
CCTGCGCGGGGCAGAGACGCCCCGCCCACAGGCCTGCGCAATTCCGGCACACGTTCCTTCCTGAGCCTTTGATTCAGAATCGTGGCGAGTTATTTAGTGGCGATGACGGCGTCCAGCCCCGCGTCCTTCACGAAGAACGCAAGGGTCTTGGCATCGAACCTGGGGTTGAGGGGGACGGCCACCTTGTCGGCCAGGAGCCCGCCGAAGTAGGCGATGGGGAACGCGGCCGACGGTGGGGCCAGAATGCCCACGTGCTCCCGAGCGGTCTCGGCCCCCACACGTGCGGCGATGGCCGAAGCCGCGGCAAGCAGCTCGCCGAACGTGTGCTGGCCAACTTCGTCGTGGGCCGCCACCTTCTCGCGCAGGCGCTCCGCCGTCTCCACGAAGCGAGTTGCCAGGTTCAATCCAGTCCGCACTTGCGTCCCCATGATCGCAGCTCCTCAAGATAGCGATGGAGGTCGCCGCCGACCGTCGCGAGCAGGTTCCGCACAGGAGCCATGTCCAATTCTACCCCGTCCGCCAGGCGCGGCGCAGGCGGCGAGGCCAGTGTGATCGCCGGGCGTGGCTGGACGCGGCCGATTCGGATCGGGGAGAAGCCGTGGGCGCGGGCCGCTGCGAGGAATGCCTCACAGGTCGCGGGGTGCACGGTGAAAACGAGCTCGAACTCGCCGTGCGGCCCGGCGGCCATCATCCAGGAAGGCGTGCCCGTCCTGGCGCAGAGGTCCAGAGCAGGCTGCGCAAGGGCGTTCTCCCAATCAAGCTCGATGACGAATCCGCGGCTGTTAAGGCGCATCAACTGGTCCAGCGTCGCCAGCAGCCCATCGGAGGTGTCCATGCAGCAGCTTGCGTAGCGACGCAGGAGCTGCCCCTCTGGGAGACGCTGGCAGGGACGGTAGAGGCGTTCGGGGAACCCCTCGTGAGGCAGGTTGCCCAGCCGTGCGAGCGCCAGGGCGTTGCCCATGCCTGCGCGGCCTGTGAGGAACAGAATGTCGCCGGCCTCGCAGCCGCGTCGGGAGATCTTCTCCTTTCGCGGCATCAGGCCGAAGGCGCAACCCGTCAGCGAGATCGTCCGAGTCGAATTCGTGTCCCCGCCCAGGATGAACACTCCGGCCTCGCGGCAGGCATCGGCCATTCCTTCGGCAATGCCGTCGCAGAACGCGGCGTCCCTACCCGGCTCGACGCACACCGAAACGACCAGTCCCAGGGGCTCGGCCCCCACGGCTGCCAGGTCGCTCAGGCTCGCCATGATCGTCACCCAGCCCATCGTGTGGGGTTCCCGGTACAGCCCCTCGGTGATCTCCTCGGCCACAGTGTCCGTCGTGATGGCGAGATAGTGGTCGGGGAGCCCGGGAACCTCGATAAGCTCAGCATCGGACTCGTGCGGCTGGTTGATCTGGCGCCCGGACCGAGGGAAATGCCGGACCCAGGAGTCCACGAGCGCGTTTTCCAGGATTTCCTGCATCTTGTTCATCCGCAGTACCTCACAGCTTTCGGAACCACAGTGCAGTGGACGCTTCTGGCGTGAACGACCTCGCCATCGAGTTCGAGTGCGAAGGGCCACTCGCTGGACAGCGAGAATGCAGAAGCCAGCCAGGAACTCGTCTTCGGGCGCCCCTGGAACCGGCGGCGACGCAAGGCGGCCAACATCCGCACCGCCTCCAGGGGCGAAAGCCGCTCGCACACCGCGACGCCGAGCCGCCCGTCGTCCCTCTGGATCGGGATGTCGTAGCAGAAGGAGCCCGACACGTGCGGGTTCTTGAGCAGCGCCACGTTCGCAACGACGGGGGCGCGTTCACCCCCATTGGCAACTGTCATCTGGCAGGAGACCCCGCGAAAGGTGAGGAGCATTCTCAAGGCGGCGGCCACGCAGGCGGCGTTCGGCGAGACCCTGTGGATGGCCCTCAGCCAGGCCGGCGGGGAGTTGAAGAATGCATTCGCCTCGGCCGTGATCCCCACGCTTGCGTTGTTGAGGCAGAAGCGGCTCCTCGTGCAGCCATCCGCGTCGCGGTATTCCAGCCGCAGCACGTCGCAGAGCGAGGCGCGGTCGAAGTCGATCCGCACCGGGACGCCCCGAACAAATGATTCTGCGCGGAACGGCTTGTGGGAGTCGTTGCTGGAGCCGAGGCCGATGGCGCCCATCGTTGCCTCACGATGTGCGGCCACGGGCGAAGCCATGATCGCATTGAGCAGTAGGTTCACCGTCCCGTCTCCACCTGCGGCGACCAGCCGCGTCTCGCCGCGCCCCAGGGCGTCCGCCACACGATGCGGGAGCTCCTCAGGCGATGCGATCTCCTCGACGGTGAACGCGGGCAGACGCCGCGCCAGCTCCCCCTCGATGCGCCGCCACAACGCCCAGCCGCGCCCGTGATGGGACTGCGGGTTGAGGAAGACCCGGACGCGACCTGGCGCCTGCTCACACATGGGCACCTCTCACACCTGGGTCTTCTCCGGGCGAAGCCACAGGCTCAACTCAAACAGAAGATAGAAGGCAACCATGAGAACCGCCCACTCGGCTTTGAGGCTCACGACTATGGCAAGGCAGTACAAGATGAAGGCGCGGACCACGTTGGCGATTGGTCCGTGCGCCTTGGCCTCATCGCGCATCCTGTGTATCGCCACCTGGGCGTAGGCGTTCACCAACAGGCCCGCGGCAAAGGCAATGCGCGCCCAGGGGTTGACGCGGCCCGTCAAGAGAAGCACGGCGCCAGTGAGGGCCGCTGCCCCAATGGCCGTCAGATCGCTGTAGATGGCCGCCGGCTGCCAGCCGAAAGCCACCTGAAAGGTCCGGTAGCCGGTCGCCCGGTCCGCCGACACGTCCTTGAAGTACCCCATCACCACGAAGTTGGCGTAGGCGCAGAAGACCGCCAGCACAGCCAGGAGAAAGGGCAAAGACGACGGACCACTGAGGCGGACGAGTTCCCGTGGGTCCCAGCCCCGGTCTATCAGCCTCCCCATGATAGGCAGCAGGGCAACGACCCAGGAGTTCCAGGGAGGCCCGCCCCACCAGGTCCGCTTGAAGAACGTGTAGGTCGCGAGGCCAAGGACGGAGAGCATTGCGAAGAGCAGGATCAAGGGATTCGCAAGAGCCATAGCCAGGCCGCAGCACAGCAGCCCCACAAGGCTCACCCACAGAACCTGCTTCCGCGAGACCAGCCCCTTGACCAGGGGACGGTAGGGAGACGAAATGGCGTCGGTGTCCACATGAAAGCAATCGGTCAGCGCCTGGCCAAACCCGTACGACAGGAACAGAGCAAGGAAGGCGAGCGCGGAGACGATCGCCAGCGGGTTCGGCGCGAACGCGAGTCCGACCAGTCCCGCCGCTCCCGAAACGAACAAGAGGTACGGGCGCATGGTCGTCACGTAGGCCCGCCAGAAACCCACACTCGCGAGCGGCTGGATGCCTGGTGTCATGGCTGGCCTCCTTCGGCCATCGCGGAAATCCATAGCAGGCTGGTGTTACACGTCTCGGACATCCACGTAGATCCTCTCTTGCGGCGCCGGCAGGACGCGCCCTCGGGCGAGGAAGAGGTATGGAAGCAGGAATGTGCCCGGGCGCGCCCGCTGTACCCAGGTCAGCAGGGGGTCAACGTTGGGCAGGACGATGTAGAGGAACTGCCGGTGATGGATGAGAGCGAGGTTGTTCGCCGTGGCAAGCAGAGAGCGGAGGCTCTGCTCGTCCCGGGCGAACAGATCGAAGAGAAACCAACTCCGGACAGTCTCAGGCGGCTTAGGAATGTGCGGGAGTGTCCAGAGAAGCCGCAACGGCGCGGCGAGGACCCGGAGAATGGAGTAAACGCGAGGGATCGCGACGATCTCCTCGGCGAGCAGGTTCTCATTCGTCCAGATCGAGCATCCCGCGCCCGCCTTCTCCCCAACGGCGACGCTGGTGACGTATCCGAGCAGGCTCTCTTCGTCCAGCTCCGGCACGAAGTCCATGTCTCCATTGAGCTCCAGGTAAGCCCAATGGACCTCGCTGGCGCCTGCGAGGCGATACCCCTCCCCGCCGACCTGCTCTCGGTAGACGGGCAGGACGGCATACGTCAGCGGGATGGCGAGGTTCATCCCAAAGTGGCGTTGGCAGAGCGCGCGAGCCCCTTCGTTCTGCCCCGCGACGAGGCCGTACGTGCACTCTACGCCTTCTCCAATCTCCTCAAGCAGCGACGCGAGGACGCGTCGGGCCACGCCTTGTCTCCTGTAGGCTGGATGGACGCGCAGGTCATAGAGGTACGCCGCTCGAACAGAGTCCCCGCGGAGCCGGACCCGTTTCTCGGCCCAGGCCCCTATGCCCACAAGCTCCCCGTCCGCCTTGGCGCAGAGGATTCGGTACTTGCGGTACACTCTGGACCGAGCCTCGAACGTGGGCCGCCGGAACCGCACGGCGACGGAGGCGCCCTGGCAGCACTGCTCCTCAAGCCGCAGGGCAGCTTCATTGTCCGCAGCGGCATATGGTTCGATGCGGAGGTCAACCACAGCCGTGCTCCTTGACCTGAGCAACCACGAACGTGTAGAAGATCGAGTCGTCCGTCATCGCAAGGTCCTCTTCAAGGGGACGGTCTCGCCGGATGCGAGCCTGGATGTCGGCGGGCGGCTCGCGCTTGACGAGGAACTGCCGCTCGCAGATGCGGGCCCCATCGGATGCCGTCGCGAGGAGTTCCCTCCAAGTGTCGGCGTGCTCCTCGGGGCTGGTGTAGGAGGCGAAGTCGGAGAGCGAGTACGCGTCGAACCGCTGGCTCCCGGCTCTGCTGAGATAGCCGAGCAGGGATTCGGTGACGGTCTGAACGCAGGGCAGCGCCTCGCGCAGCGTCTGGTAGTGCCGCTCCTGAAGATGAAGCGGGAGCGCCGAGCTCGCGTCGTACTTCCCACAGAACAGAAGCGTGGCAAATGCGCTTTGCCGGAAGAGGACGCGCTCGGCGCCAATGGCGAACCTCTCGCGGAGATACTGGGAGATAGAGAACTTCTGAGGGACATAACGGTAGAAACCGGGGTCGCGGAGGATGAACCGCCAGGCGAGCCGCGACGAGGTGCAGCGGAGCAGTGCGCGCCAGAGAATGCCGTCCCAGCTCTCGCGCCACGCTTTGGCTTGCTCGGCCAGATCTGCCGCACGGAAGAGGCGGTCACGTGCCCGAGAGCGCACGGCGGCCACAAGGCGCGCGAGCTTGCGGAAGTGGCGTTCCCACCGCCCCTCATAAATGACCCCCTTCTCGATCATCGCGGAATGTCCGTCCCAGAAGACCCTTGCATCCTCAGAGAGGGCCTCTCGGACCGCCCGGTAGAGGGAGCAACGCTTCGGGCAAGGGCGGACGCCCAGGAATCCGAGAAACTCCTCATACTCCAGGCGCTGAATCGCCGCCATCTTGAGCTCGAGGAGGAAGTTCTGGCAGGGATTGAGGTCGAGCGAGACGATCGAGGCCGGCCGCTGGACGAGCAGGTCGATCGGTCGCGCGCCACTCCCAGTGATGCACAGCACACGGTCTGCAGGGCCGATCTGGAGGGCGCGAAGCTCGGAGCGGCTGTCCTCATTGCACGAGGAGTAGTTCACGGTCGCGAGAAACGTCTTCATGGCCGTCTGCCTCTGCTAGATCATGCCGAGGCGCTTGCCAACGGTCTGGAACTTGCCGAGGGCCTCGCCCAGCTCCGCCGTGGAGAACGTGGCCATCACGCTGATGCGCATCAGCGTACCCTCGCTCGAGACGGCAGGGGGGACGATCGGATTCACGATCACCCCCTCGTCCCTGGAGTTCGCCCGCCATTCGGAACGTCTTCTCGGCGTCGCCGATGCGGACCGGGATGATGGGGGTGATCGTGTCTTCGAGAGAGAAGCCCAGGTCCTTCAGCCCCTTCTTCAGGAACGTCGCGTTGTCGTGGAGCTTTCTGAGGAGGTCCGGCTCCCCTTCGATAACGTCCAGGCAAGCCAGGACCGTGGCGACCACAGATGGCGGCGGGCTGGCCGTGAAGACGAAGGGCCGGGAGTTGAGCCGCAGGAACTCCACGACCTCGGCCTTCGCTCCCGTGAAGCCCCCGACCGTGGCCAGCGACTTGCTGAACGTGCCGCAGATGAGGTCAATCTGGCCTTCCATGTGGTAGTGCTCGGGCGTGCCGCGCCCGGTGGCGCCCAGGACGCCGGTCCCGTGGGCGTCGTCAACCATCGTCTTGGCGTTGTAGCGGTCTGCGAGCCGCTTGATACCGGGGAGATTGGCGACCGCGCCCCGCATGCTGAAGACGCCATCGGTGACGATGAGCTTGTTTGCCTCGACGTCGCACCCTGCGAGCTGCTCCTCGAGGTCGGCCATGTCGTTGTGGCGGTAGATCCGCTTGGCCGCGCGCGAGAGGCGGCAGCCTTCCACGATGCTGGCGTGGTTGAGCTCGTCGCTGAAGATGATGTCACCTTCCCCGGCGATAGCCGCCACTGTTCCCATCATCGTCATGAAGCCCGTGGTGAAGACGATGGCGTCCTCGGTGCCCTTGAATTCCGCGAGCCTGCGCTCCAGGCGGTTGTGAAGGGCGCCGGTTCCCGCCAGGATGCGCGAGCTGCACGCGCCGGTCCCGTAGTCCCGAATTGCCTGGATGGCCGCCTCGACCACCTTCGGATGGGTCGTCAGGCCGAGGTAGTTGTTCGAGCCGAGGTTCAGCATCCTGCGACCGTGCAGTCGTGCGACCGGAGCGGCCGGCGGGTCGAGCTGGCGGAGGTAGAAGAAGCGGTTGCGTGACCTCAGCTCCGCCACCTGTGCGTGGAATGCCCGGGACTTGTCGAAGAGGCTCATCGCTTCCTCCTGTTCCCATCGTCTCACGCGCTGTGCGCGTGGAGGGCGATCCGCGCGGGCGTTTCGCCGATGGGCGCGCACGATGAAGCGAACTTTAGCATGAGCGACCGGTAGAGCGCCAGCGTGTCGGCGCGGAACGTGGTCACCTCGGCTTCGGGGGTGAGCTCGAACCGGACGAGTTCGGCCTTCTCCCACTCGCTCAGGCCGAGGGCGCTCGGCAGCGAGTGCGTGCGGACGACTGTGGTTGGGCTTCCAAGCTTCTTCATCGGTCGGCCTCCTTTGCGCCGCGGGATCCTAGACACCCAGAACGAGGGCGGTTGCGTATCCGACGCCATTGCTCGTCGCGGAGCCGAGCCAGGCGTTGAACTGTTCCAGCAAGTCTCGCAGGCTGCTCGCGAGGAGGAAGGCGCCGCACACCAGCACCGTCAGCCCCATGAGAGCCACCAGCATTTCCTTGCCGCTCGTCTCCATCGCTGTGCCTCCAACTTGTGGTGTCAACCGCATCTATCTGTGGCTAGAGCAAGGAGCATGCCAGAGGGTACCGAGCTCGGTCCTGCCGATGGCGGAATGGCATAACACCAGGCAGCACAAGAGGTTAGGCTGGGATGAGCTTGGAACGGTGACAGGTGCGCTCGGGAGCAAATCTTGAGCGGAGGGGCCTGTGGCCAGCAGAAACTGCGGGGGAGCGCGGCGTGCGCTCGGCGGCGCTGCCGCGAGCCGGTGGCCCGCGTGCCGCTACGGCCGGCTTGAGTGGCCAGACCTCTCTCGCCGGCGCGCTTCCCGGGAGCGAGAGGGTGGCCGCGAGCGCCAGAAGCGGCCCAGCCCTCGCCCTGCACACCGATGGTCCCCTTCGCCGCGGGGAGGGCCGCTCGGACGCCTGGTGGCAGCCCCTTGCAGGCGGACGCGTTCTTTTCCCCCCACCTGTGGGGTGGCTAGCTCGCTCGCGGAACGGCTACCTGGCATCTTGTAGAATCCGCGCCAGGAACTGACGCGTGCGTTCCTCCTTGGGGTTGGTGAAAACCTGGTCAGGCGGCCCCATCTCGCCCCAAACCCCCTTGTCCATGAAGATCACCCGGTCGGCCACGTCGCGGGCGAAGTGGAGTTCGTGGCTGACGACGACCATGGTCATGCCCTCCTTGGCCAGTCGCTCCATCACCGCCACCACCTCACCAATCAGTTCGGGGTCGAGGGCCGAGGTTGGCTCGTCGAAGAGCATGATCCGGGGCTCCATGGCGAGCGCGCGAGCGATGGCCACCCGCTGCTGCTGCCCGCCCGAGAGGCGCGAGGGATACTCATCCCGCTTCTCTGAGAGGCCGACCCAGGCCAGGCACTCCTCCGCCTTGGCCGTGGCCGCCTCGCGGCTAGCCCCCTTGACGGTGACCGGGGCCTCGACGACGTTGCCGAGAGCGCTCATGTGCGGAAAGAGGTTGAAATGCTGAAAGACCATTCCCGCCCGCTTTCGGATCTCGCGGACGCGCCCGTGTCGTTCCTTGCTGCTCTCCCCGGCGTCCACCGCGATGCCATCCACCACCAGCCGTCCCGCCGAGGGCTCCTCCAGCAGGTTGAGGCAACGCAGAAACGTGCTCTTGCCACCGCCCGACGGCCCGATGATGACCACTACCTCGCCCGGCGCCACGTCGAGGTCCACGCCTCGGACGACGTGCAACCGGTCGAAGTACTTGTGCAGCCCCCGCACCTGGATGATCGGTTCTGGCATTGGGCTATCTCCTTTCACCCTTGGCCATCCGGGCCTCGAGCCGGCCCTGGGCGCGCTGGAACAGGATGGTCAGGACCCAGTAGAACGCCCCTGCAACGAGCAGGGTCTCGAGGCTCTTGCAGTTCTGGCGGCCCACGGTTTGCGCACGCCACATCATGTCGTGGACCCCCATAGCGCCCACGAGGGCGGAGTCCTTCAACATGGCGACAAACTCATTGCCCACCGCGGGGATGACGATGCGGAATGCCTGAGGCAGTACGATGCGGCGCAGGGTTTGCGCCCGCGTCATGCCCAGGGCATGGGCGGCCTCGGACTGTCCCTTCCCCACGGCCTCGACGCCGGCGCGGAAGACCTCTGTCATGTACGCCCCGTAGTTTGCCCCCAGGGCAATCACGCCCGCGGCCACGGCGGGCAGGATGACCCCGAGCTGCGGCAGGGCGAAGTAGCAGATGTAAATCTGGAGGATGAGGGGCGTGCCACGGAACAACGACACATAGAAGCTCGAGACGCCGTACGCCGTCGGATTCCTCGAGAGGCGGCCGAGGGCGCCTGCCAAGGCCAGGGCACTGGCCAGCGCGATGGACAACGCGGAAACCAGGAGCGTGAGGCCGGCCCCGCCCATGACATACGGGAACCACGCCCCCATGAAAGAAACGTCCAGCACGAAGGTGCGCAGCACCCCGTAGAGACCGATGAGGATGGCGAGGCAGACGGCGGCGGTGAAGAGCGCGAAGCGCGCCCGCGCGTCGCGGCGGGCCGCCATCAGGCGCTCGGCGAGCGGGAGCGCCGCGGCTGCCTCGGAGGCGGCAAGCGCCGACGGCCGGGTCAGCGCGTAGACGACCCACCCGTGCCAAGCCGCCAGCACGAGGAGCGGCAAGCCAAGCCAAAGGCGATCGTTCCACGCGTACTTGGCGGTGAGGCCTTCGACGATCGGCAGCGCGCCGGCCAGGGCGGCCACTTGGGCGAAGGTGTCCGCGCTTGGCCCAGCAGGGCCGCCTTCGGCCAGCGCTGCCCTCACCTTCGCCGCCAGGTCGCCCGACTTCAGAGCCTTCGCCTTCTCAACGCTCGCCCGCAGATCGGCCAGGAGCGCATCAACGTGGGGGACGCTGGAGGGCGTCACCGACAGGTGCAGGTTCTCTGGTGTTCCGGCAAAGGCCCACTGCACCTGGACGTACCAGCCGCGGGTGCTCATCTCGTCGGCGATGTGGAACACGCTGGCCGCCTCCGAGGCAAAGGCCACCAGGCTCATCTCGGGCTTCCCCAGCACGCGCAGCCCGTCAATTCCCTCGATGCCGGCGACCAGCGTCCGGGTGGCCTCCAGGAGCCGCCGGGCGATCTCCAGGTAGCCGTTGTCGCCGATGAAGTGGAGCGCCGCCCAGGCGCCGGCGAGAGCGCCTCCCGTCCTGCTGCTTTGCACCGTGGGATTGAGCACGCCGTAGCCGGGCCATCGGGCGCACGCGAAGAGCTGATGCCTGCGCAGGTCCCTGCTGCGATAGAGGACTAGCGAGGCGCCTTTGGCGGCGTAGGCGTACTTGTGGAGGTCCATCGAGATGGACGTCACGCCCGGCACGCGGAAGTCGAAGTCGGGCGCGGGAGCGCCCAGCCGGCGGAAGTAGGGCAGCAGGAACCCGCCGATGCAGGCATCCACGTGGAGAAGCAGCCCGTGCCGCAAAGCCAGCTCCCCCAACTCGCGGACCGGGTCAATCACCCCATAAGGATAGCACGGCGCCGAGGCCACGAGCAAGATGGTATCCGGCGTGATCGCCCTCTCCACGGCGTCCGCGTCCGCCTTGAACGTCTGTGGGTCAACGGGCACCATGGCCGCTTTGACGCCGAGGTAGTGGGCCGCCTTGTGGAACGCGGCGTGGGCGGTGAGGGGGAGGACCATCTCTGGCTCGCGGATGCCGGGGCGAGCGGCTCGGAAGTAGTCGCGGGCGGCCTTGACGGCCAGCAGGATGCTCTCGGTGCCGCCGCTGGTGAAGTTGCCGACCACCTGGCCGTCGCCGCCCAGGTGAGCGGCGCCCATCGCCACCACCTCGTTCTCCAGCCGCAGCAGGCTCGGATACACCGTGGGGTCGAGCGCGTTCTCGCTCAAGAACATGGTATAGGCCCGCTTGCAGACCTCTTCGGCCTCGCGGCCGGGGTCGTAGACGTAGGCCCAGACCCGTCCCGAGCGCCACTTCGCGTCGTTGGCACGATATGCCCCCAGGGTCTCGAAGACCGCATCAGAAGCCATTCCCTTTTGCGGAATCCTCATTGCTTGCCTCCTTTCGCTGGTTCAGCGGCCTTGGCGCTCTCATCGTCCCCGGCGATGTCGAGGCCGAAGAAGCCGAGGACGAAGTCGGCGAACTGGCCCGGGCTGAAGCCGAGCCGCACGCTCGGCCCCACGAGCAAGGCCGCTGTCACGTCCACATGCACGTCAAGCGCCTCGATGGCTTTTCTCTCCTCCCAGACGGTCCCGCCCCCACCCCCGCGGCCGGAGGCGCCGAACCCCCAGTTAGCACCAAGACTATCATAATGGTAGGCGAACTTGGGGATAGAGGTGACGTCGAACAGGACGATGCTCTTGGTCACCCTCACCCCCGTTCGAGGTCCGAAGAGCGTTCCAGGCGGCCCTTCGTTGCAGCACGAAATGTACGTGTAGAGCCACTTCAGGGCGCCGTCTCTCTCGAAGTCCTTACGCGATGTCCAGCCGAGACGGTGAGGACCGCCCGGTATCCCGTACCCGAACTGCTCGTAGCTCCTTCTGACCGCCTTCCTGCCCGCAATGCCCCATTTCTCGCCGACTGCGAAGCCGGCACCGGTTGTCACCCAATGGGTGGCGTGCAGCTCGACGGCGGGGAGGGGGCCCCCCCACCCAACCTGCACGGTGAAGCAGTCGAGGAAGTCGTTCCACCTGTCCACCGCGAAGTCCACCGGGCCTCTGATGAGCCCGGCACAGCTTGTGCAGAGGACGAAGCCAATCAAGCCGATCCACTTCATCGCTCGCATCGGACACCTCCTTTCCCGCCCAAGGATACGCGAGGCGCCTTGCCCGGCGCAGCCCCGTCCCCCGGCCGGCGGAAGGGCGATCAGGGCAGGTGCTTCACCCGGTAGAGCACCCCGTCCCGAACCGCCAGGTACTCCACCACGCCGTCTGGATGAAACTTCGGCCCGCCTTCGATGATATGGTCGTATTCCGGCCCAGGCCGGCCGTCGAGGACGAGGAGCCACTTGTCACCCTTCTTGGCGACATAGGCCACGCGCGCCCCGTTCGCGCTGAAGACAGGGTGACCTTTCTCGATCCCGTCGTATTCCGGCCCGGGCTGGCCGTCCACCACGACGAGCCGCTTGTCGCCCTTCTCAGCACCGTAGGCCAGGCGCTTGCCGTCCGGGCTGAAGACCGGCGAGCCCTCAACGATCCCGCCGTATTCCGGCCCGGGCTGTTCTTCCAGGACGACGAGCCATTTGGCACCTTTCCGAGCGGTGTAGGCAACGCGCTTGCCGTCCGGGCCGAACCAGGCACCACCGAATTGGCCGTACTCCAGTCCCGGCTGGCCGTCGAGGACGAGGCGGAAATGGTCGAAGCCTCTGTGGGCAGCGTAGGCGAAGCGCTTGCCGTCCGGGCTGAACATCATAGGCGAAGCGATGTCGCATGGTGGTCCGGGCTTGCCGTCGAGGACGACGACCTGCTGGCCGCCTTTGATGGCGGCGTAGGCCAACCGCTTCCCGTCAGGGCTGAACAAGAGCCCCGGCATGATCATGTCGTATTGCGGTCCGGGCTTGCCGTCAACAACCACTACGAACTTCGAGCCCTTGCTCGCCACGTACGCGAGACTGACCACAGCCCTGCTGAATGCATAGGAGACGATGTGCTGGGGCAGAGCGCCCAGCCGCTCCTCCTGGACCTTCTCGGCTGCGTTGCCCACAGCGGCAAGGGCCAGCCCGATGGCAGCCAGAGGCCAACGCAAGCCCGCCCAAGTGCGATCTGCTTCACGCATGACACGTTCTCCTTACAGGTCCGGTTTCCGACGTCCCTCCTTTGGCGGCGATCACGGCTTTGCAGGGTCCAGGTCGAGAGTGACTTTGGTCATGATGCCCTCGTCGGTAAAGCGGAAGGAGACCGAGACGTCGCGGAGGCGGCTCAGGAAGAGCATCAGTTCCTCTTTGCCGCTGGGCCGGAGGGGCTGCTGGGGGTGGGCCGGGTCGCCGTGGATGGTGCAGTAAACGGTCCCGCGAGCGGGGTCGTGCCTGTAGGCGCCCTGGCACGGGCAGCGTGGTACGACGCCTTCGACTCGGCGGCTGACGGCCTCAAGGGTCTCCTCGGTGGCGCCCTGGCACTCGACGAGGGCACGGATGGGGACGAGGTTCTTGTGGCAGGCCTCGCGCATGCGCTCCATCCAGCCGATGGTGGTAACTGGGAGGAGCTTGTCGTAGGCGCGGGGCAGGATGTCAAGTTGGACGTTTGCGGCCGCGTCGTCGCCTGCGGCCTTGGCCTTGTCGAGCGCATCGAGGACGTCCTCGAGGACGTAGCGCTTCGTGGCGATGATGAGGCGCTTGGAGGCAATCGCGTAGTAGAAGCGGAACTTGATCACGGCGGATGCAGCGAAGACATTGATTTCGTGGTCGCCGTGCTTCCCGGCGGCATAGTGGTCAATCCTGCCCGGGACTTCGCCCCAACCTTCCCCTTGCATGCTTGCGGCGGCCTCGGCTGCCTTGATCAGCTCGCGGATGATCGTCTGGGCGAGCTTCTCGTCCTGGAGCTCGATGATGCCGTAGATGGGGAGCTGGATGGCGGAGATGCACGTGACCAGGAAGAGTCGCGCCCCGAGGGGCATGCCGTCGCCCACTGTGGCCAGGCTGCGGTCGTCCCCGGTGAAGAGCACGTCGCTGTCGTAGAGGCTGAGCGACAGGCTCGATCCCACGGCCTTGGTCACGGGCAGGATGCCGGGGGGCAGGAGGCTCTGAATCCCCTCGGCCATTTCGCGGTACTCCGGCCGGTTGAGATCGAGCTTGGCAGCGACCGAGAGGATCGTGTGGTCGGTCAGCACGCGGGCATTCAGGGCGACCGGCTTGCCTCCGATGAGGTCGCGCACCTGGTTGTAGATGCTGTTCTCGATGAGGGGCAGGATGCAAGTCTCGACCTCGATGCGGTTGCCGACCTTGAAGCGAATGCCGATGGGGTCGAAGTACTGCCGCCAGTACTCGTTGTAGTTCTGGACGAACCGCCTGTAGTCCTCTGCCTCGGCGTTGGACACCTTGTCCAGGGCCACGCTGTCCACCGGGGTGCAGTAGCGGAGGCAGTTGTGGACGGAGCAATAGGCCCGTCCCGTCGGGTCGAGCGAGTAGGTGCCGCTGTTGGGGCACTTCCACAGCGGGTCAGGCAGATACTTCTCCTTCGTGAGGGTTTCGAGGGTGGGTTTCTTGCGTAGTTCCGTGCGGTACATCGTGGCGGCGTTCCCGATCATGCGCAGGTGATTCTGGCACACGATGCGCCGCTGGCCCTCGATCTTCCAGCGAGGGCCGACGAGTTTGCGGATGAAGGCGTCCGAAAGGTAGATGAAGCCGTCTTCAGCCTGGGGGCTGCTGGGGAAGATGGTGCGCATGTACTGGAAATCGAGATTGTCCGCCATCGAAGGCCGCCGCTTGGCGTGGGTGTCAATGACGCGCTTGAGGGCGTCGAGGGAGTTGGAGTAGACCGCGTAGTCGCCGAGGTTGGTGGAGTGGGAGGCGATGCGGCGGTCGGGCGTGGTGACGCTGCGGATGGGGACGCCCTGATACGTGGCCATGGCGGACGCAGCATCGGGCTGGGCCGCCAAGGCGTCGTCCAGGTAGCTCTTCATCTGCTGGTCGAACAGCGCGCGGTTCTTCACCTGGATGAGCACCGTGAGGTCAGTGCCCTCGATGAGGAAGGGGTCGTTGCCCGTGATGGCGATCTCGCCGATCAGCAGGTCGCCGAACAGGCGGGTGAGCACTGAGACGCCAATGCAGAGCTGCTCCTGGTACTTCGTGCCGAGGTCGCAGTCGCGGGCTGAGACGCTGGCAGAGCGGATGAGGCCGGTGCCCCACTGGTTGATGAGGTCGCGGGTCGCGATCTCCTTCGAGATGCTCGTGAAATGGCAGTAATAGGCGTCGAAGGGCACGAGCGCCGCCACGGGGTCAAGCCGCGGCTTCCGGCCCTCGAGCATCTTGTCGAAGGGGTGCGACTTGATGTCAGGCCCCTTGAGCGAGTCGATGGCCACACCACGGTCCTCAGGGATCGTTGTGCGGCCCGTCATGGCGTCGAGCTGGAGGGACTCCTGGACGGCCAGGTAGCCAGTGGCGATGGAGTAGAGGTCGGCCCGCCGCTCCGGCCTGCCGGCCCGGCGGAGCCGCGGCGGCAGCTCGTCCTCCGGCACGCCATACTTGCGCACGGACTGAAGGAGGCAGTACTGGTAGAAGCTGCTGAACGGGCTTCTGAGGACGTAGTCGGTGAACTGTCTGGCCTGGGCGAGCGCCCACTCCTTGAGGAGTTCGGGGTCGCCGCCATCGGCGGCGGGAAGGTCCAGCTCCACCGTGGCCACGGGGCGCGCCTCGGCCAGAAGCTCGTCAGTCTTCCGAACGAAGACGGTGATGGATGACTTCCCGGCTCCCTGGAAGCGTCCAATCACCACGGTCGGTTCTGCGGCCGCCACCTCACGCCCCTGCGCACGCGCCGCCGCCCAGACCTCGTTCCGCTGACGTTGGAGTTCCTGCACCTTCTTGTTGCGTTCGGCGGCGCCGGTTTGCCAGTCTGCCTGGAGCTTGCGGTTGGCGGCCTCGAGCTCAGCTATCCTCTCCCGGGTGCGCGCGACGAGGGCCTCGTCGCGTCCCTCCTTCTTCCGCTCCTCAGCAGCGGCCACACCTCTGAGTCCCTGAAGCTCCCTGTTGTTCTCTTGAACCGCCTGAGGATACGCTGCCCCTCTGTGCAGCTCCGCGATCTGTCTGTCCACGGCGGCCACCTTCGCCTGCTGTTCGGCGCTCAGGCGCGGTTGCTCGTGGTGCTCGGCGGCCCGCAGGCGCTCAATGACCGACGTGGGCTGGCTTACGTAGAGCAGGTAAACCTTGTCGTCCTTTGGCTGGACCGAGATCGCGGCTGTATTGAGGTCCACGTCCGCCGGCAGCGCGATGGCCGCGGCAAAGACCCCGACGTCCCCGGCCCTGTAGCACTGGGGCTTCCCCTCAGGAGCCCCCTCCGCCCTCTGGGCCGCTCTCGCCGCCGTGCGCAGTAACTTGCTCAGTTCGACAAGGCCGTGTTCCGTCACCCGTGTGCCCCCAACGCTGACCGAGCGCAAGCCCTTCAACTCCTTCAGGTGAGCCAGGCCGGCGTCTGTCACCTTGGTGCCACTGAGGTTGAGCGTCTGCAACCCCTCAAGCTCTTTCAGGTGAGCCAGACCGGCATCTGTCACCTGGGTGCGCTCAAGGCTGAGCGTCACCAACCCCTTCAACTCCCTCAGGTGGGTCAGGTCGGCGTCCGTCACCTGGGTCGCGAGAAGATTAAGCTCCCTCAGCCCCTTCAACTCCTTGAGTTGAGCCAGGCCGGGGCCCGTCACCGGCGTTCCCTGGAGGCTGAGTGTCTGTAAGCCCTTCAAGTCCTTCAGGTGAGCGAGGCCGGCATCCGTCACCTTCGTGCCACTGAGGCAAAGCTCCGGCAGCCCCTTCAGCTCCTTGAGGTGAGCCACCCCGGCGTCAGTCACTTGCTGGCCGCCAAGGTGAAGCGACTGCAACCCCTCCAGTTCCTTCAGGTGAGCCAGGCCGGCACCCGTGACCTCCGTGTCATAAAGGTTGAGCCTCTGCAACCCCTTGAGTTCCTTCAGGTGGGTCAGGCCGGCGTCAGTCACCCGTGTGTACGGGAGGCAAAGGAACTGCAACCCCTTCAACTCCTTCACGTGAGCCAGGCCGGCGTCCGTCACCTGTCTGCCGCAAAGGATGAGCGTGCGCAACTCCTTACATTCCTTGAGGTGGGCCAGGCCGGCGCCCGTCACCTCCGTGCTCGTGAGGTCAAGCGACCGCAACCCCGTCAACTCCCCCAAGTGAGCCAGGCCGGCATCCGTCACCTTG
>Ga0194113_10005345_pt1 | contig 16579 bp, 13 predicted proteins | sample TA2MahC200mmetaG_FD_146193 | JGI IMG/M metagenome (GOLD analysis project Ga0194113, IMG submission 146193) | Freshwater microbial communities from Lake Tanganyika, Tanzania - TA2015017 Mahale Deep Cast 200m | ecosystem: Environmental > Aquatic > Freshwater > Lake | place: Tanzania: Lake... | reverse complement strand
ACTCTCCGCGGCGGCATGCGTGGTCCGCGCGTGGCCCTGAGGGTTTCGCCCCCACGAGCTCGGCTCGTGGGGCGCGAAGTTTGTCCAGCTACAGGCGGCATTCCTTTTCGGTTCGGCAGCGGATTGCGGCCGCAAGTGTTCCCGTTCATTTTGCGGGCTCGCCTTAGCTCACTAGACTTTGCGTCCCACGAGCCAAGCTCGTGGGGGCGGCGGCGGGGCGGCACACGGTGATTCTGGTTCATTTTGCGGGCTCGCCTTAGCTCACTAGACTTTGCGTCCCACGAGCCAAGCTCGTGGGGGCGGCGGCGGGGCGGCACACGGTCGCCTTAGCTCACTAGACTTTGCGTCCCACGAGCCAAGCTCGTGGGGGCGGCGGCGCAGCCCAAGGTGATTCTACAGTTTCCGCACGCAGTCTTGCAGGTAGTTGATGCTATCGCGCGCGAGGGCTTCGATTCCCGGGGTGTAGTCGAACACCTCGACGGAGACCCAGCCGCGATAACCGATTTCGCGAAGTGTTCTGAGAATCGGGACGAAGTCGGTGTCGCCCATTCCCGGTCCGCGCCGGTTCGCGTCATTGGCGTGGAAGTGGGCGAGCATTGGCGCGCTGGCGCGGATGATCCCGTCAATCGGCTCAGCTTCGCTTGCCATGGCCTTCACGTCCAGGTGCAGCCGGCAGTGCGGCGAACCGACCAGTTCGACCAGCCGCCGGCCGAGTGCGGCGGTGAGCAGGAAATCGCCTTCCGCGGGGCCGAGCGGTTCGACGGCGAGCGTCACGCCGCATTGTTCCAACACCGGCACCGCCTGCTGGATCACTTCCGCGGCATACCGCATCGCCTGATCATGGTCGACGCCCGGCAGCAGATTGCGTTGTTGGGGCGAGCCGAGCACCATGACGAGCCCACCGAGGTCGCGGCACAAACGGGCCAATTCACCGAGATAATCGGCCGTCTTCTTGCGGGTCGTCGCGTCGGGCGATGTCAGGTAATATCCCTCGGTTTTGGCGAGCAGCCAATGCAGACCGATCACCTCGAGCCCCGCCTCCGCCGCCTGCCGGCGCACCTGGGCGCGCTGCCCGGCTGAAATCTCGTACGCGGAGCTGCCCATGGTGAACGGTGCGAACTCGATTCCGGTGTACCCGCACTCCCTGGCAAATGCGAAGGCCTTGTCAAACGGCCAGTCTTGAAACGTCTCGTTGCAGATGGCGAAGTTCATGGGTTCAACTCGCTTAGTGTCGCGTTAGGGTCTCAGCCTGTCAGGATGCGCGCGGTGCGCGCACGGTGTAGGACGGCCTTCCCAGGCCGTCAGTGTGTTGGCGATGGGCTGGGGAGCCCGTTCTCCGTTGGGCGCGGCCACGGGCCACGTCGCGCCAAGGGCGAGCCGCCAGCGTGAGCTGGCCGGGTCGAGGCGGGTACCCGCTTCCACCGGGCGGGCTCATGCCCGCCGCTCGCCATCGGCCACGTCAGGGGAAGCCGGGAAGCGGTTTCTGCGTGGCGGCCTTGCCGTGTTTGGTTCGTTTTGGGGTTTCCGGTTTGCCTGGCGCATCGAGTCGGCGTCCCTGCGCCGTGCTCGGGGCGCTCACGAGCGGTTCTTCGGCACCGTCCAGCGGATCGCCTGGCCGAATGGACTGCAGGCGAGCGTTGACCCGTTCAGCATAGTCCGCCGACAGTTCGAAGCCGAGGAACTTGCGGCCGAGTTTGCGGGCGACGGCCATGGTCGTGCCGCTGCCCGCGAAGGGATCCAGAACAACCTCGCCCTTGTCGCTGCAGGCGCGAATGATGCGCCCCAAGAGCTGCTCGGGCATCTGGCATCCGTGGAACCCGGCGCGCTCCTTGAACGTGCCCGCCACTCGCGGGAAATACCAGGTATCTTCCAGCGGCGTGAAACCCTCGGGCAGATCCTGGGGACGCAGAATCCACGTGTCGTCCGGGAGACGGCCGGTCGCGTTCGCCCGACGGTCGCCGTACACCAGCTGGCGGGCGGATGGCACCCGGATCTGGTCGGCGTTGAATGTGAATTGGCGCGGGTCCTTCACCATGTGGAACAGGTGTGCGTGCGAGCGGCTGAACTTCCGCTTGCAGTTCACCCCGAACGTGTAGTACCAGATGACCCAACTGCGACAGACCAGACGCAGCTCACGCTGCATCATGACCTTCAGCTCAGCCGCGTACTCGTCGCCAATCGCCAGCCAGAACGTGCCGTCGGGCCGCAGCACGCGGACCACTTCGCGCAACCAGGCCCGGCACCACGCCAGGTAGTCGTCGTCCTTGCGGGAATCGTGGTAGACGTCGTACTTGTAGCCGATGTTGAACGGCGGGTCGGCAAACGCCAAATCGACAACGCCGGCAGCCATGCGTCGCATGCCTTCCACGCAGTCGGCGTTGTGGACGGTTCCAGTCGCGGGTTTCAAAGGCCGCTCCATTTTGAAGAGTGTCTTCCTTTCGGTCGCCGGCGAATTCGTGTTGCGGGACCGAGAGTCTCATGAGCCAAGGGCTTGATGTGCGCCGGATTCGCGTTCCGGATTGATGCCGTCGGCAGCAAGAAAAACGAATGTCGCCGCGCCCATCGGCGGGTGCCGCCGACCGGCACTGGGAACGCGACGGTCCCGATATCGTACCAGGAAGGGCCGACGATTCAACCGTGCTACTCCACCAGGTGTCTTGCGAGCGGCCTGCCATCGCACGACCGTCGCACGGTTGCCTCGTGACTTGCGACCCTGCATCTGGTACAAGAGACAGTTGGACCTATGCGAGGCAGACCCATGAATTTCATTCGTTTCTTCGGGCGATGGCGCGTTGCGGCGTGGCTGGCTCTCCTCTGTGTGGCGGCCGGCGATTTGCCGGCGCAGGAGGCATGGGAAGCTGGAGCGGCTCGCGTCAACATTACTCCGGGCGAGTTCATGTGGATGGCTGGGTACGGCGGCCGTTCTCATCCTGCCGACCAGAAGTACTCTGAGCTGTGGGCCAAGGCCTTGGTGCTTGAGGATCCGCGCGGCGAGCGCGGCATCCTGGTCACGATGGATCTTGTCGGCATGGACAGGACATTGGCGGCGAGCATCTGCGAGGCGATCGGGGAGCAAGCGGGATGTCGGCGATCCCAGATCGCGCTCTGTTTCACGCACACTCATTCCGGTCCGGTGGTCGGCCGTAATCTCGAGCCGCTCCATTACCGCCAGCTCGATGACGAACAGCGGCGGCTGGTCGATCAGTATGCGAGCGAGCTTCAGCGGCGGATTGTGGCGTGCGTGGGCGAGGCGCTGCGCGACCTGGAGCCGTGCAGTCTGGCGTGGGGGTCCGGCACGGCGGGGTTTGCGGTGAACCGGCGCGCCAATCCGGAACGGGACGTCCCTCGTCTGATTGCCGAGGGAAAGCTGCTGGGGCCCGTGGACCACGACGTGCCCGTTCTGGCGGTTCGCGAGCTGCCGACGGGCGAACTGAAAGCCGTGGTGTTCGGCTACGCATGCCACGCCACGGTGCTGGACGGATACGGCTGGTGTGGAGACTATCCCGGGTTTGCGCAGGAATCGCTGGAGACGTCGCATGCCGGGTGCACGGCCATGTTCTGGGCCGGCTGCGGCGCCGACCAGAATCCGCTCCCGCGCCGCAGCCTCGAGCTGGCCGGACAATACGGGCGGCAACTCGCCTCCGCCGTGGACCACGTGCTGGCAGGATCGATGACGGCGATTTCCGGACCCTTGGTGACGGCCTACCGGGAAGTTGCGTTGCCGCTGGACCGATTGCCGACGGTGGACGAGTTGCGGCGGGACTCGCAGTCCGACAACCGGCACGTCCGCGCTCGCGCCGAGATGCTGTTGGAGCGGATCGACGCGGGCGAGCCGTTGCCGCCGACGTATCCGTACCCCGTGGGTGTCTGGGAGTTGGGTGAGCAGGTTCAGTTCGTCTTCCTGGGCGGTGAGGTGGTTGTTGACTATGCCGTGCGCCTGAAATCGGAGCTGCGCGGACCTCGCACCTGGGTGGCCGGTTATTCGAATGACGTCATGGCCTACATTCCCTCGCTGCGCGTGTTGCGCGAGGGCGGCTACGAGGGCATCGGTGCGATGGTCTACTACGGATTGCCCACCGGCTGGGCACCACAAGTCGAACAGGCGATAGTAGACACGGTGCACGCGATGACGGATCGCGGGAGCGAGAGCAAATGACGCCGGCGGCCGATTTCGCGGGTCCGGCGGAGGATTCGCGTCCGTGCGGTGGCGGCGTGTATAATGCCTTGTCAGCCGGCTCGGTCTGGCTGAGCCTTCGTGGGAGCCGACCCGGCCACGCCCTGCGTTGACAACCAGGCCGCCTCCGGGCGGTTCAACTCCGGCGGTGCACGCGCGTGCTTCTCGCGAGGCGGCGCGTCGCGGGATACCTCTCATTTCGTTGCGGTCGACCATGCCCGACACAAGTCATTTTCGAAAAGGGATCATCCTCGCCGGAGGATTGGGTACGCGTCTGTACCCGGTGACGCTGCCGGTCAGCAAGCAGCTGCTTCCGGTCTTCGACAAACCGATGATTTACTATCCGTTGTCCACCTTGATGTTGGCGGGCATCCGGAATGTCCTGTTGATCGGCACGGCGCGGGACGTGCCGGCATTTCAGCAGTTGCTCGGGGACGGCACGCACCTGGGGATCTCCATAGAGTACGCCACGCAGCCGCGGCCCGAGGGGATTGCTCAGGCACTGCTGGTCGGCGAGCGGTTCATCGATGGCGACCATGTCGCGCTGATCCTGGGGGACAACATCTTCTACGGTCAAGGGCTGCAGGACAAGCTCAACGCGGCCACGTCAAGGCGGGAAGGCGCCACCGTCTTCCGATACGCCGTGAAAGACCCGGAGCGATACGGCGTGATCGAGCTGGACCAGAACGGTCGTCCCCGATCGCTCGTCGAAAAACCGGCGCACCCGAAGTCGCGGTACGCGGTGACGGGTCTGTATTTCTACGACGGCCATGCGGTGCCGTGGGCCGCCGCACTGAGTCCCTCGGCGCGAGGCGAGCTTGAGATCACGGACTTGAACCGGAGATACCTCGAGCGGGGCTGCTTGCACGTCGAGACCTTTGGCCGCGGGTTTGCCTGGCTGGACACGGGCACTGAAGTCGCGCTGTTGCAGGCGGCGAACTTCGTGGCGACCGTGCAGGATCGCCAGGGTCTGCGGATTGCGTGCATCGAGGAGGTCGCCTTTCGGATGGGTTTCATCACGGCCGGCGAGCTGGAGTTGCTGGCCGGTCCGCTCCGCAATTCCTACGGGGATTACCTCAGAGAGATCGTCCGATATGACGCGTGACCCCGCCAAGCCGCGGATCGAAATCCCGTTCAACAAGCCGTCGATCGTGGGGAAGGAGCTGGAGTACATCGCGCAGGCGGTGTCCTTGGGGAACATCGGAGCCGACGGCCATTTCACGCGGCGTTGCGCCGAGTATCTCGAGACACGTTTTCACGTCGGCAAGGCGTTGATGACTCCCTCCTGCACCGCCGCGCTGGAGATGGCGGCGATCCTCTGCGAACTGCAGCCGGGCGACGAAGTGGTCATGCCGTCGTTCACCTTCGTGTCCACCGCCAACGCCGTCGTGCGGATGGGCGCCCGACCGGTTTTCGTCGACATTCGCCCCGACACGCTCAATCTGGACGAACGGCTGATTGAAGCCGCCCTCTCTCCGCGCACGCGGGCGATCTTCCCGGTGCACTACGCGGGCGTCGCCTGCGAAATGGACCCGATCCTGGAACTGGCGCGCGACCGCAAGCTGCTCGTCGTCGAGGATGCCGCTCAGGGTGTGAACGCGTACTACCGGCAACGGCCGCTCGGATCGCTCGGCCAGCTGGCGACCTACAGTTTCCACGAAACCAAGAACTTCGTGTGCGGCGAGGGCGGCGCCTTGTGCGTCAATTGTCCGGAGCTGGTCGAACGCGCGCACATCATCCGCGATAAGGGGACCAATCGCCAGAAGTTCTTCCGCGGCGACGTCGACAAGTACAGCTGGGTCGACGTCGGGGGATCCTACGTTCCCAGCGAAATCGTGTGTGCTTTCCTGCTCGCGCAGCTCGAAGCCATGGACGACATCACGCGGCGGCGTGAGGCGATCTTCGAGCACTATGACCGGCAGCTGCGACCGCTCCAGCAACAGGGCCTGCTGCGCGTCCCCTACGCGCCCGATCACTGCCGGACGAATTGCCACATCTACTACCTCGTGCTCCCCAGCCAGGAGCTTCGCGACGGGTTGATCGGGCGCCTGCGCGAGCAGGCAATCCATGCCGTATTCCACTACGTGCCCCTGCACGCGTCGCCCATGGGCCAGAAGCTGGGATACCGCGAGGGCGACTTGCCGGTGACGGAATCGCTCAGCAGTCGCCTGGTCCGCCTGCCCTTGTATCTGGAACTCAGCACACCCCGGCAGCAGGCCGTGGTGGACCAGGTGATTCGCTTCCTGACATGATCGCCGCGCGATCGCTGTTGCATCGTGGTGACGTGATATTGTCACACGTTCCATGGTGAACTGGATGCGGACGCACGGGCGAACGCGCGAAGTGGGCCTCCGTTGTCGCCGTCATCCTCGCCGCGCGGGGTTCTCGTGGAGTTCCATCATCCGCAGCCGGCCGCTCAAGCGTCGAATAAAGCCGCGCCGAGCCAGTTCGCGTCGCACCGCGTGCATTTGCGACGGCGAGCAGAATTGCAGGTCGTACTCGTTCAGCCCCCGTGTCAGGAGCAGGACGAAAGCGCACTCGTTCCACGGCATGGTGTGCGGGTCGCGGAGGAAGAACCAGTATCCGTCCGGGTTCGCCGTGCGCGTCCCCAGCGCGTAATAGAGGGCGTTTCGCCGAGCCGGCACGATGTACATCGTCGAGTCCGGTGGGACGACGTCCGCCAGGTCGGCAAGATCCGAGGCGACTCCCGGCTGCCGGTGCCACACGGGCAACGGCTCGAAATCCCTGGGCAGGACGGGCCTCCAAACATGCAGCGTGTCAGCGCGGCCGGATGTGTTGGCGAACACGACGGCGGCGGCGCCAAGCAGCAAGTATGCCGTCAGGTGGGATTGCGCGGCGCGGCCCGTCATCCACGGCACAATCTCGTGGGCCAGCAGCACTGCCGCCAGGATCAAGAACGGAAGGCCGAGCAGCATGTAGTGGCCGAACGGGCGGCTCGAGAACTGGACCAATGACGCGAGAAACGCGATGACGGCGAAGGACGCCACCTGAAATGCTCCGCTGCCAATTCGGGATGCGTGCCGGGACTTCCAGAAGACGATGCACCAGGCCAGCACGGCGAGTCCCGCGGCCAGTGCCGCCGATTCGTCACCGCGGATCTGGGTGTAGAGGTTCCCGAAAATCGTCCCTTCACGACCGTATCCGGCGGCCATTGCCAGTCCACGGTTCAGCGGCGTCCAACCGCGACCTTCCAGCAAGATGCCGGCCAGAAACACCGCCACGGCCACCGCCGGCACGATCGCCAAGTGAGCCCAAGTGTGTCGCCGCGGCCGGTCCATCCACGGCCGGCAAAGCAGAAGCGCGGCGGTGGCGACCGTCAACAGAGCCGCCTGTTGTTTCACATAGACCGTTACCCCCATCGCGACGCCGAGCAGGATCGCGAGGATGAACCCTCGCCGCCCGCGAAGCGGCTCTCCTCCCCACGCCAAAAGTCCCGCCAGCACGACCGCGGTCGCCAACGGCTCGCTCACGCCCGCGAGGCCATCAAACCGAGTGACAACAACCAGGTACCACAACGCGGCGAACATCGCAGCCACCGGCCGGCCAAGCATCCGCATGACCAACGCCGCCAGCAATACCGCATTCACCAGCAACACGGCAACATAACAGCACTGCACGGCAGGCTCGGAAACCCACCCCGCGCGCATGACCCCACGCCAGAAAGCATAGACACCGGGGAAGTACAGGTAACAGTTGTCGGAAACCTCCGCCCGATGTGTCACCATGTCGCGCGCCGCACAGACATAGTAGTAGAAATCCACGCCGCCGACGCTGCCGCGCGCGGCGGTAAAGTAAACGGCCGCCGAAACGACTGCAACCGCGAGAGCCGCTGCTACCAGCGCGCGCCGCCAGCCGACCACCCAACGGGCGAGCCGCCCGTCCCGACCCAGTCCGTCCACAACCGCCGCCGGAAAGGCCGCCAGCGAACCGAAAAACAGCAGCGACGCCAAAGGGAACCGGTCCGGCTGAAACGCGGCCGGCCAGACGATCAGCCCGATCACGAGCACGCCCAACCACAGCCACCACACGGCGCGCGGCGCCGTGCCGGCCACTCCGGGTTCGCCCGAACATGCCCGGCAGGCCATCCAGACGGCGTGGGCCAAGACCACCGTGAAAACGAGCAGCGTCAGGAGCTGCCCGATCGGAACGGAATCCGGCCGAAAGACCCGCCAGTCCACGACGGCCCGAGATGCCGCCGCGACAAACGCGACGGCGGCGGCCAGAGTAAAAGAACGGTTCAACGAACTGCCTCGTAGGTGCTGACGTAGTGATATCGGCTGCCGCGGCAGATCAGCCGAATCGAGTATCGATTCTATCCGACGGCCGACGGCCTTGCGATACGGACCCACTGAAATCCCGCGGCCGCAAGGACATGTAGGACGGGCACTCTTGCCCGTCCCGAAGATCCGGACGATCAAGACTGCCCGTCCTACGTCGCGCCAGGTTTCCCGCCGCGCGGGGCATGGTATCATCAGTGAGTGAAGTCGCGGGACTTCGAGGCGGGGTGCGTGCACCCAGGCAATATTCCCGATGCATCGAGGTGGCTGACTTGAGCGAAGACGGCACCGTCACGTACTCCATCGTCATCCCGTGCTACCGGAGCCAGCAGAGCCTGCCGGAACTCGTCGAGCGGATTCGGGCAGCCCTCAAACCGCTGGGCGAACCGTTCGAGGTGATCCTGGTCAACGACGCGTCCCCGGACGACACGTGGAGCGTGATCCAGCAGTTGGCCGCACAGTATCCCTTCGTGACGGGCATCGACGTGCTCCGCAATGGCGGGCAATACCGCGCGATCCTCTGTGGCCTGGAGCGCGTGAAAGGCCGGTGGGTGATCCTCATGGACGACGATCTCCAGCATCCGCCCGAAGAGATCCCCGTCCTGATCGACGCCATCCTCGCCCGCCCGGACGTGGACTGCGTCATGGGCCGATACCAGGTCAAACACCACGGGCCGATACGCAATCTCGGCAGCGCTCTCGTCAGCCGCCTCGACACGCTGCTGTACGACAAACCGAAACGGCTGGTCGGCAGCAGTTTCCAGATCATGACGCGACAACTCGCGCGAGCCGTCTGCCAGCACAAGACCGCGAACCCGATCCTCAACCCGCTCATCTACCGGTCGACCAGACGGATCGCCAACGTGCCGGTGCGGCACGAACCGCGCGCATACGGCCGGAGCGGGTATCGATTCCGGGCACTGGTGCGATTGGTGCTGAACAACATCTTGAGCGCCAGCAACCTGCCCCTGCGCCTGATCAGTGTCTTGGGCACGCTTTCCGCGGCCGGCAGCCTCCTGCTGGGATGCTTCTACCTCGGTGTCTTCCTTGTCCGAGGCATTCCCGTGGCAGGCTTCACCACGCAGGTTCTGCTGATCATCTTCTTCGGAGGCATGGCCCTGCTGTCCGTCGGCATCGTCGGGGAGTACCTCCTCCGCATCCTTGACGAGGTGCGAGACTCACCCCGCTACGTGGTGCGCGCGGAAACGACTCGGTCGCCCGGACCGCGTGACGATGCGACGCCCGGACACGGCCCGATCTGACGCCGCCTGACACCCCCTCACGCTACCCCCCATCGCGTGTTGCGATCGGCATTTCACGAACGGGATGCTCTACCCGCGCAACACGCGACGGGGGAGAGGGGCGATTCTCTAACCGTCTTTTCATCAGCCCACCGCGGGCCGCTCTTGCCCGTCCCGCAACCCGCGGCCACGGCGCACAGGGAATGCACGTGCGCACAGAGCACCGTTTCGTGCCGCACGGATCCGGCATCGCCCGCGCACCGCCTCGACTGCCCTACGTGCCCGAGACCACCTCGAAGTCCGCCTGGACTTCCTGCGGAATCCGGGTCGGCTTGCCGGTTCGCAGGTTGATGAACGCCCAGCGGGTTTCGGCACGTGCCAGCATGGCGTCATCCGAGGCTCTGAGGAACTCGTATCTTCGCAACGACGTGACGCGCTGCATGTCGGCCACCCACGTACGAATGACGACAATGTCGCCGGGCAGGGCGGACTGCAGGTATTCGATCGTATGCGATCGAGCGACCCAGGCGTAGGCGTTCTCTCGATATCGGCTGGTGGACCAACCTTGAGCGGTGGAGTGAGCGATGGCGGCGTCCTGCATCCAGTTCAGGTAGGATGCGTTGTTCGCGTGTCCCAGCTCGTCGATCTCGGTATCCATCACGGGGTGCCGATGGGAGTAGATTGCTGGCATGAAACCTCCGGACAACGTTCGCGGGACCCCATTCTACCTGGTCCGCGGCGGATTCTGGTAGTGGCGACGGGAGGGTGCCGCAACCGGGCCTGTGGGGACAGGCAACGTGCGAAGCCGGTTTCATCGTGATACAATCGACGTGTGCTGCGATGAATTCGGTGGCTACCTGCATTTTTGGGACTGCAAGTGATGGACGATGATCCGGTGACTCGGTGGATTGAGGGCCTGAAGGCGGGTGACGAGCGGGCGGTGGCGGAACTGTGGAATCACTATTTCGAACGGCTGGTGCAGTTCGCGCGGCGGCGATTGGGCGACAGTCCGCGGCGGGTGGCGGATGAGGAAGATGTCGCGGTCAGTGTATTTCGGTGTCTGTGTGCGGGTGCCGCGCACGGGCGCCTGGCCGAGATGTCGGATCGGGGCGACTTGTGGCGCGTGCTGGTGACCATGACCGCTCGCAAGACGATCGATCAGCAACGGCGGATGGGTGGGAAGAAGCGAGGCGGTGGAAAGGTGCGAGGCGAGTCGGTTTTCGTCCGCAAGTCGGGCGAAGAGGTACGGGGGGGACTCCAGCAGTTCGGCGACGCGACGTTCACTCCTCAAGTGATCGCGATCCTGGAAGAAGAGGGGCAGCGGCTGCTTGCCGCGCTGGAGAACGAGACGTTGAAGCAGGTGGCCCTCTGGAAGCTCGAGGGATTCACCAACGATGAGATCGCTCGGAAACTCGAACTGACCACCCGCAGTGTGGAACGTAAGCTGCAGCGGATTCGTGAAAAATGGGCTCAGGTGACTTGCACGTGAATTCCGATCAGCCGGGCGGCCGCGAGCCGGGCGGCCGCGAGCCGGGCTCGTCAGAGTCGGACGCCACGGTGATCGACCGCGTATGTGACGCGTTCGAGAAGGCCTGGCGGCAGGGGAATCGACCGCGCATCGAAGAGGTGCTCGCCTCGGTCCATGACGGAGTCCGTTCGCCGTTGTTCGAGGAGTTGCTTTGGTCGGAGCTGGAATGCCGGTCGAGCGAGCAATCGGCCGTGGACGTGCACGAGTACCTGTTCAGGTTTCCGGACCGCGGGGAGCAGGTTCTGGCCGTGATCGCCCGGTACGGCACCGGAGAGCGGGCGGCATCCGCGAGCCTGCGAAACAGGACGGAGTCGCCGCCGCCCGAAGCGATGTCGACGATGAACTTGGACTTCAGCCTGCGCGAGTTCGGCAATTACGAACTGCGGCGGGAGATCGCTCGCGGAGGCATGGGGATCGTGTTCGAGGCGTACGACACGAGGTTGCAACGCACGGTCGCGCTGAAGATGATCCTGGATCGCAACCTGGCGTCGAACGAGGCGGTGCAGCGGTTCCATGCCGAGGCGGAGGCGGCGGGCGGGCTGGATCACCCGGGCATCGTGCCCGTGTACGACGTCGGCATCCACGCTGGGCACCACTATTACGCGATGGGATACGTCGAAGGTCCGACGTTGTCCGACGAGCTGAAACGCCGCCGATACGGAGTGCAGGCGGCCGCCGAGCTGATCCAGCAGCTTGCCGCGGCCGTGGCCTATGCCCATGAACACGGCGTGGTCCATCGGGACCTCAAGCCCGAAAACATCCTGCTGGCGGACGACGGTCAGCCGCGGATCACGGATTTCGGATTGGCCAAGCGGACGGACCGTCCCAGCCAGTTGACGATGGCCGGTCAGATTCTCGGCACTCCCGGCTACATGGCCCCGGAACAGGCTTCCGGGGACGTCCAGCGGTGTGGGCCGGCGGTGGACATCTATGCCTTGGGCGCGGTCCTGTATCACCTGCTGACCGGCCATCCGCCGTTTCGCCGGTCGGTGGAGGCGATTCTGACCATTCTGGAACAGGATCCCATTCCGCCGAAAGTGCTCAACCGCCGCGTCTCGCGCGACCTGGACGTCATCTGCATGAAGTGCCTCAGCAGGAATCCGGCGGAGCGTTACGATTCGGCGCGGCAACTGGCCGACGACCTTCAGAGCTATCTGGACCATGAACTGATCCAGGCGCGGCCGGCGAGTCTGCGGCGTCGCGCGTTGCGGTGGGCTCGCCACCGTCCGCGGCTGGCCAGCGAGCTGGTCACCATGGCGGCGTTCTATTCGTATCACCTGATCTGCCTGGCCCTGGGCAATGAAGGGTCCAAGGGCAGCTTTCACTGGATCGCCACCGCGACCGTCTTGTTGGTCTGTGCCTATTCCTGGGTCTATCAGTCGAGGCTCCTGCGTCCGGACGCCAGGCCGATCGTGCTCCACTGCTGGATTGCCACCGACATTCTAACCTTCACGCTGTTCCTGATCTTCGCGGCCGACGGTATCACCAGCCCGCTGGTCGTGATCTATCCCTGCATGATCGCCGCGGCCGCGCTGACGTTCAACCGGTACGTTGTCTGGATGATCACCGGCGCGTTGGTGACATCCTACACGCTCGTCGCCAGCACGGTTCCATTGATTCGGCCGGAGCTGCCCAGGCCGGATCTGCGGCAGACGGTGCCGGTAGCCATCAGCATCGTCGTCATCGGACTCGTTCAGTACTACGTTTTGCGCTGCGCGCGCATGCAGGCGGACCTGTCGCACCGCTCGGCGAACTGATGATGGCCGGTCCACCGCGGGTCATCTTGGCGAGCGTGTTTTCGCTGAGCGTCGTTAGTGTAGTAGGGGCATGACGTGGCGCAGTGGAGTCACGTGGTCGCATTTTGATTGTTGGAGGGGCATTTCCCATGGCCAGCGTCGCCGAGATACGTCGAGAACTGAACGCATTGAACGCGGCCGACACTGAATACGCGATCCGGTTTGTGGACACGCTGCTTGCGGCGGCGCAGGAGGCTGCCGCGAGCGACGTTCATCTTCAGCCCGTCTCGGGTGGTCTGGGCGTCCGATGGCGGCTGGATGGGGTGCTGCAGGAACTGGGGGTGTTCCCGGCGGGTGAATCGGCGAATGTCGTCGCGCGTTTGAAGGTGTTGGCCGAGTTGCTGACATACCGGACGGACGTGCCGCAGGAAGGCCGAATTCGCGAACAGCGCGGCGACACGGAGATGCGGGTCAGCACGTTTCCGACGCTGCACGGCGAACGGGCGGTGGTCCGCCTGTTTGCGGCGCAGCAGCACTTCCGCCATGTCGCGGACCTGGGATTCCCCGCGGAACTCGCCGCGGCCGTGTGCGAACTGCTCCGTGAGACGTCCGGCGCGCTGATCATTTCCGGTCCGGCCGGCAGCGGCAAGACGACCACGGCCTATGCGTGCCTGCGGGAACTCGTTCGCGGAGCGGCGGGCGGCAAGAGCATCGTGGCGCTGGAGGATCCCATTGAAGTGGCGGTGGACGGAGTCGCGCAGGCCCAGGTGAACGAGCATGCCGGGTTTGACCTGACAGTCGGACTCAGGTCGCTGATGCGCCAGGATCCGGAAGCCATTTTCGTGGGCGAGATTCGCGACCGGGGAGTGGCGGAGACCGTATTTCAGGCGGCGCTCACCGGCCACCTCGTGCTCACCACGTTCCACGCAGGCAGTGCCGCCGGCGCGATCAGCCGGCTCGTCGACATGGAAATCGAGCCCTATCTGCTGCGGAGCGGCATTCTGGCCATCCTCAACCAGCGTCTTGTCAGACGCCTTTGTTCCTGCGCGCGGCCGGTGACCGGCGAAGACGGCCGGTTGGGCCTCCCGGTCCGCGCCGCGTACCAGGCCACCGGTTGCGACAAGTGCCGGCAGACCGGCTACCTGCAGCGCCTGGTCCTGGCGGAAATGCTCACGGCCGACCGCAGCGAGTTGGGACGCGCGATCCTGTCGCGAGCGGAAGCGAGCCAGTTGGAGGAGTTGGCGATCCGCAACGGCATGGTCCCTGCCTGGCGACGAGCGCTGGAGGCCGTGGAAGGGGCCCAGACAAGCCCCAGCGAAGTCCGCCGCGTATTCGGATTCGCCCGCATGCCGTCAGGCAGCGTCTGATACGCCAACGGCACGCGATCGCGACAGGGTTCACGAAACGTGACGTCTGGAGATACGTGTCATTCTCACGCTCACGCTCACGCTCACGCTCGTGCTCGTGCTCGTGCTCGTGCTCGTGCTCGTGCTCGTGCTCGGAAATGGCAGAGAGTATGGACAACCGTCAGGTCGGTGCTCGTGAATCGCCCACGGATTCGTGCAACGTTGGCGTTCAGTTGTGGCGGATGAGCAACACGTCGCCCTCTTGAACGACGTAATCCTTGGGTTCGTGGCGGACCAGGTTGTGTGCCTTCATCTCGCGTTCGCTGCCCAATCGGATCAGGTCGTCGATGTTCATCGTCTCGGCGCGGATGAACCCTTGCGCCAAATCGGTGTGGATGGTGCCGGCCGCGTCCAACGCGGTCCCTCCCTTCGGCAGCATCCAGGTGCGCACTTCCCTGTCGCCGGCCGTGAAGTACAACATCTGCCCGGACGTTTCCATCATCGTTCGGATGACCAAGTCGCGATCGAATCCCTGGAGTTCCATTTCACGACAGAACTCCTCCCTTTCGGCAGCGCTCAACGTCGCCAATTCGGATTCCAGGCCGAGCGAGAACGCGAACAAGGGCGTCGTGGGGGGCAACAAGCCCGCGTACCGCTCCGCGTCTCCTTCGCCCTCGGCGGTGTTGATCAGCGCCATGCGTGGCTTTTCACAGAACAACTGGAAGGATTTTGTCGTCTTCATCAGTTCCGGCGTAAGTTCCAGATGGTGCGCTGCGCGGCCCTCCTCCAGTCGCCGGTGCAGCGGCAGCAGCATGTCGAGTTCCGCTTGCAGCTCATCGCGGTTGGGTCGAGGCTTCTTGATCGATTCGCGCAACCGCTCGATGCGGCCCGAGACGATGTCCAGGTCGGTGATCAGGAGGTCGTCCTCGAAATTGCTCAAGTCGGCGGCCGGGTCGCTTCCATCGTAGGCTGCCACGACGATGAACAGGCAGCCGGTATCGCGGATCAGGGCCAGCTTGGCGGCGGATCCTTCATGCGAACGGTGCAAGCCCGGCGTGTCGACGATCTCGAGTGCTGCGAGAGAGACCTTCTTCGGCAGGTAGATCTTGCGTAACGCTTCGACACGCGGCTCCGGAACGGTGGCCATGGCGGATCGGGTGCGGTGCGCCATCGATGGGTCGGGCGGTTCGCCGGTGAGCCAGTGGAACAGGGTGCTTTTTCCGGAGCCTTGGTAGCCTACGATGCCGATCTTCATGGGATTCGCCGTGGCCGAAGCCGCGAAAGGAAGTTACGTCTTAGCCTGGGGGCGGCTCGCCCCGCGCGCACGTCTCAAATTCGACCTTCAACATGCAACGCTCGAAACAGGTCCAAATGCCAGAAATGCACATGCCACAAACATGTTGACGCCAAATCCACGTTGACGTCAATGTGGCGTTGCGCGTGCGTATTGAGCGTCCACGCCACGCGCATGGGATTCCGGGTGTTTCGAGTTTCGGTCTGTTTGGGATATCGGTTATCGATGGCGGATTGTCTTGAGGCAACGGGACGGGTCAGGAGGGCGCATGGCGCCGATCGTTGTCGGAAACGGCGTGTTCCAACAGGTCGAGACACCGTTGGATATGGGCAATCTGCTCTTCGCTGAGCGATTGGTCGGCGAAGCGGACGAGGTAGAAGGCCTCCGCGACATGAACGGGGATCTCCGCGACCACCGACTGCCCGGCCGACGCGGCAAGGCGTTGGCGGGCGGCTTGGGCAAACTCGCGCTGCGTCCGTGGCGGATCGCGGCGCATGCCGAGTCGGGCCAGCAACGACTCCAGGCGTCGGTAGAAGGCGACGGGTGGCCTGCGCCGGCGCGGCTGAACGCGCGGCCGTTTTCGCCGCAGCAGTCGCAGGGCTGCCGGCAGGAGCCGTGCGACGCGATACCCCGCATAGGCGGCAAGGCAGGCGAGAACCGTCGCCAGGCCGACGCGCCAGCCGAAGTGGAGGCTCGAAGAACCCGTCGCATCCGTCTTGGTCAAGTTGCGCGCGTACTCTTGCCACGCCGCGGGGCTGAGGAATTTGGCAACCGCTTCGTCGTCCAGCGCAAAGGGACTTTCCAACGCCTGCCGTTGCCGTTCCGGCGTCAGGCGCAACACGTAGTCACTCCACAGCCAGCGGGCGTAGTCGAACGACTTGGTGGCGCGATCCAGGACCCCTCGCCGGTACTCCGGATCTGGCGCCGCGGGGGTGGGGTCAAGTCGCAACCAGCCTCCTCCC
>Ga0194113_10005338_pt1 | contig 16587 bp, 12 predicted proteins | sample TA2MahC200mmetaG_FD_146193 | JGI IMG/M metagenome (GOLD analysis project Ga0194113, IMG submission 146193) | Freshwater microbial communities from Lake Tanganyika, Tanzania - TA2015017 Mahale Deep Cast 200m | ecosystem: Environmental > Aquatic > Freshwater > Lake | place: Tanzania: Lake... | reverse complement strand
CCTGGTGGAACGGGACGATCAACTTCTGCGCCGCCGGCGGCAGCTACGCCAACACGGGCGAGATCCAGGGCGTCGTGCACCACGAGTACGGCCACGGCATCCAGGACGCCATCCTCGGCTGGCAGGGGGGCGAGGGCCTCGGGGAAGGCAACAGCGACATCATGGCCAACCTGATCACCCAGGAGTCGATCATCGGCCGCGGCTTCTACCAGGGCAACTGCACGAGCGGCATCCGCAACTCGCTCAACTCGCTGATCTACCCCGACGACGTCATCGGCCAGCCGATCCACTCCGCCGGCCGGGTCATCGCCGGATTCCACTGGGACTTCATGGTCTCCCTGCAGGGCCAGTACGGCGCCGAGCAGGGGGCGATCCTGGCCGGCGAGCGCTGGCACTTCGGGCGCGTGCTCCAGCATCCGACGACGCAGCCGGCCCAGGTCCTGGCCACCTTCATCGCCGACGACGACGACGGCAACCTCGAGAACGGCACCCCGCACTACGCCTACCTGGCCCAGGCGGCCGAGAACCACAACTACGACTACCCGGAGATCACCGTCGGGGTAATCATCACCCACACCCCCCTGGGCAGCACGGAAGACGAGGGGCCGCGCGCGGCGCTGGCGACGATCTACTCGACCGTCGGCGCGATCGACGAGGAGCAGGTGTTCCTGCGCTATCGCGTCAACGGCGGCGCCTTCCAGCAGCTGGAGCTGATCCCGACGGGAGGCGCCGACGAGTACCAGGCGACGATCCCGGGCCAGGCCCAGCCCGCCGAGATCGAGTACTACCTCTTCGCCGCCGACGAGCTAGGCAACAGCAAGACGCACCCGCCGACGGCCCCGGCCGCGCTGCACCCCTACAGCGTCGCCTGGAAGGTGGACGCCTACGAGGCGGAGAGCGGCTGGACGGTCAATCTGGCGGGGACGGACGACGCCACGACCGGCATCTGGGTACGCGAGGACCCGGTCGGGACGATCGCCCAGCCGGAGGATGATCACACGCCGCCGCCGGGCACGCACTGCTGGGTGACGGGCAACGCCGCGCCGGGGCAGCCGGACGGCACGAACGACATCGACGGGGGCAAGACGACCGTCTATTCGCCCGTCTACGATCTCACCGGCGCGGTCGGCGCGATCGCCAAGTACTGGCGCTGGTACTCGAACAACATGGGCAACAGCCCCAACGCCGACACCTGGGTGACGCAGGTGCGCAACAACGGCGGCGCCTGGGTGGACATCGAGCGCAACCAGACCGACCAGAACCAGTGGGCCTTCCGCCAGGCCGACCTGGAGGCGCTCTTCGGCGCCAACCTGGGCCAGGTGCAGTTCAAGTTCGAGGCCAGCGACCTGGGCGCAGGCTCCCTGGTCGAGGCGGCGCTCGACGACTTCGAGCTGCTCGTCGACTTCGGCTTCTCCGCCGTGGACGGGGCCAGCGCGGACGCGACGCCGCGCTTCGCCTTCGACGGCAGCCGGGTCAACCCGACGCCGGGGCCGGCGGAGATCCGCTTCCAGGTTCCGGCGGCCGTGCAGGCGCAGCTGCAGCTCTACGACGTCACCGGCCGCCTGGTGCGCACGCTGCTCGACGGGCGCGTGCCCGCCGGTCCGCAGGCGGTGGCCTGGGACGGCGGCAACGAGGCGGGCCGCCCGGTCGGCTCGGGGGTCTACTTCCTGCGCTTGCGGGCGGGGGACTTCCAGGCCACGCGCACGCTGGTCGTCAGCCGTTAGTCGCGCGGCGCGCGGGAGCCCGATCGGCCCGAGCCGGCCGACCGGGCTCCCGGACCGTCGCCGCGATGGGTTCGAGGCGGAGAAGGGCGATTCGGCGCCGCCCTTCTCCGCGACTCCCTTCCCCTCCCGGCCAGTCCTCTTCCCCGTCAGCCGCACCCGGCCAGCCCGCGCTTGCCCGGTTCGCTCGGGCGTGCCTACAATCCCGTCGTTGCGTTCAGGCGGCGACGCCTTCGGGAGGGGGGGGGCGGCGGCCGCGGCCCGGGGCCCTCGGGCGCGACGAGCGAAGGGAGGTTGGCATGGGGGTCTGCGCGCTCGTCCGACGCTCTCCGCACCCGGGCTCGGCGGGCATCCCCGCCCGCCTGCACCCGGCAGGCCGGCTCCCGGCAGGCCGGCTCCCGGCAGGCACGATCCCGGCAGGCACGCGCCCGGCAGGCACGCGCCCGGCAAGCACGCGCCCGGCAGTCCGCCTCCTGGCCCGCCTGCTTCTGGCGGGCCTTCTCCTGGCGGGCTGCTCGGACGACAAGCCGACCGACACCGGCGGCAACGGCGACCCGGCCCTCGGGAAGTACCTGCTGCTCGGGTACTTCGGCGGCGACGTCGCGCCGGGCGGCTTCGGCCTCTACATCTCGCGGCTCGACCCCTCGCTGACCTCGGCCATGGAGGCCGAGGTCACGCTCGACGGGGAGGAGGTGACCCTCAGGCCGCTCCTGAGCACGCCCACGGACGCCTTCTACTCGATCCTCACCCTCGACTACCAGGCCGGCGAGACCTACACGATCCTGGCCAGCGTCGGCAGCCGCACGGCCGTCTGCAGCTTCACCGGTCCCTCGTACCCCCTGCTGACGATGACCGCCCCGCCCCACGAGTCCGAGTTCTCGCCCGGCGATCCCCTCCAACTAGCCTGGACCTACGACGCCGGCGCTCCGGAACAGGTCCACATCGAGGCCATCGGCGATGAGGACACGGCGGTCATGACCCCGGTCACGCTGCCGGGCAGCGCGACGAGCTACGCGATCCCGGGCACGGTCACGGAGGCCTGGGCGGACCAGACGAGCGTCCTGCTCACCGTCGACGAGGGAGAGCACTTCTTCCCCTTCTCCGGGACGCTGGTCGGCGAGGGCAGCGGCGTGGCCACGATCGGCTGGGGGGACGCCGCGATCGTCACGCCCGGCTCCGGGGCAACGGCCTGCCAGTTGGCCGCCCTGCCGAGCGCTGACCAGTTGGCGGCCGACGGCGCGAGCACGCTGACGATCGACTGCGCGCTGACGGCTCCGGGAGGCGATTGCGCCGACGGCACGCCGATCGCCTTCAGCTGCACGCCGGAAGGCGCCGTCGCCTTCGCCCCGCAGACCGCCTACTCGAGCGGGGGCCTGGCGGCGACGGTGGTGACCGCGGGGACTTCGGCCGGTTCGGTCGTCCTGCACTGCCAGGCCCCCGACTCGCGGGTCGACATCCCGATCACGCTCACCCAGCGGGTGACGATCATGGTCGGCGCGGGCTCTCACCCCCAGATCGCCTGGGATCCGGCGGAGCCGATGTTCACGCTGCTGGTCTCGGCGGCCGGCGCCCTGCCGACCCCGCGCTGGGGAATCGCCGCCATCACGATCGGACAGATCACCTCGCCGGTCACCTACGGCACGGTGCCGGGGGGCACCGTCCAGAGCTACCCCCTGTTCGGCGCGCCGCCGGCGGGGCTGCAGGCGGGCGCGACCTACAGGATCTGGCTCGTCGGCGCCGATGCCGACACGACGAGCCTCACCTTCACGCACGGAGGCTAGGCCCGGGCGCGAACGACACGGGCCGCCCCGGGCGACCCCGCACGACCGGCATCGGGAGGAAGGCGGTCATCATGGCCAAGCAGTCGCAACGCGGGCGCCGATCGTCCGCCGCCGGACCGGAGCCCTCAGCCGCGCCGGAGTCCCGCGCCGCCGCGGCCGAGCCCGGTTTCGAGGACCCGGCCATCCAGGGCCTCGACGCCCTGCTCAAGCCCCGCTCGGTGGCCATCATCGGCGCCTCGCCCCGCCCCGATTCGATCGGCCGGGTGATCCTGCACAACATCATCGAGGGGGACTTCAACGGCGTCGTCTATCCGGTCCACCCCAAGGCCGCCTTCGTGCACAGCATGAAGACCTACCCGAGCGTGCTGGCCATCCCCGACGAGGTCGACCTGGCCTATGTGGTCGTGCCGGGGGCGCACGTGCTTCCCGTCGTCGACGAGTGCGGCCGCAAGGGCGTCCGGTCGATCTGCGTCATCAGCGCCGGCTTCCGCGAGATCGGCGGCGAGGGCATCCGCCGCGAAGAGGAGCTTCTCGATCTGGTGCGCCGCCACGGCATGCGCATGGTCGGGCCGAACTGCCTCGGCCTGATCAGCATGATCCCGGGCGTGCGACTCAACGGCACCTTCGCCCCGGCCCGGCCGCGCAGCGGCGGCCTGGCCTTCCTCTCGCAGAGCGGCGCCCTGGGCGTCTCCATCCTCCAGCACATGGAGCGCCTCGACATCGGCTTCAGCTACTTCGTCTCGATCGGCAACAGCGCCGACATCCGCGGTCGCGACCTCCTGGCCTACTGGGAGGACGATCCCCACACGGAGGTCATCGCCCTCTACGTGGAGTCCTTCGGCGATCCCCGCGTCGTCGGGCCCGTGCTGCGGCGGATCACCCGGCGCAAGCCGGTCGTCATCGTCAAGTCGGGCCGCACCGCGGCGGGCATGCGCGCCGCCTCCTCGCACACCGGCGCCATGTCGGCCGCCGACGAGACCGTCGACGCCTTCCTGCGCCAGACCGGGGCGATCCGGGCCTACACGATCGAGGAGATGCTCGGACTGCTGACCGGCTTCTGCCGCGCCCCCGTGCCCCGGGGCAAGCGCGTGGCCGTGCTGACCAACTCCGGCGGACCGGGGATCATGGCCACCGACGCGCTCGTCACCGGCGGCATGGAGATGGCCCAGTTCAGCGAGAAGACGAGCCGCATCCTGGACGACATGCTGCCCCCCGAGGCCAGCCGCAACAACCCGATCGATCTGACCGCCTGGGGCGTGGCCGACACCTACCGCCAGATCCTGCCGATCCTCTTCGAGGACCCGAACATCGACATCATCCTGGCCCTCTTCGTCCCGCCGATGATGGTCAACCCGGCCGACGCCGCGCGGGCCATCGCCGAGTCCCGCCGCGGCCGGGACAAGCCGATCTTCGGCGTGATCATGGCCGAGGAGTCCTCGTACCGCATGCTGCCGCGCGAGGTCCCCGACTGCCCGCCGATCTTCCCCTTCCCGGAGATGGCGGTGAAGGCCTGCATCGAGATGTACAACTACCATGAGCGCCAGCAGCGCCCGCGCGGCCGGTGCCACCGGTTCGAGGTCCGCCGCGCCGATGCCCAGGCGATCCTCGACGCCGTCCGCGCTCGCGGCGGGGGGTTCCTGCCGACGGCGGACTGCATGCGCGTGCTCGACTGCTACGGCTTCCCCACGGCGCCGATGCGCGAGACCAACGGCATCGACGAGGCCCTGGCCGCCGCCGAGGCGCTCGGCTACCCGGTGGCCTTCAAGGTCGCCGGGCGCATGTTCGTGCACAAGTCGGACCAGGGGCTGGTGATCCTGAACCTGAAGAACGAGCTCGAGCTGCAGGGCGCCTACAGCCAGGTCAAGAGGCGCATCGAGAAGCTCGGCTTCAGCGCCGACGAAGAGGCGGGCTTCGTGCAGAAGATGGTCAAGCCCGGGCGCGAGGTCATCCTGGGCGTCAGCGTCGATCCGAAGATGGGTCCGGTGATCCTCTTCGGCATGGGGGGCAAGTACGTCGAGGTCCTCAAGGACGTGACCGTCCGCATCCCCCCGCTGACCGACGTCGATACGCTGGACATGTTCGCCTCGATCCGGGGATACCCGCTTCTCCAGGGAGTGCGCGGCGAGCCCGGCGTGGCGCTCGACCTGCTGCAGGAGTGCCTGCTGCGGCTCTCCCAGATGGTCATCGAGCTGGAGGGATTGGTCGAGCTCGACATCAACCCCTTCGTGCTCAACCCCGCGCGCGACGATTGCGCCGCCGTGGACGCGCGCATCCGCGTCGAGGGGGCGCAGGCGTGACCCGGCGCGCCCCCCGGCCGCGGCGTTCCCCCGCGCGCCCGCACGGCTAGGAGGCGCCGCCGAAGCCATGGCCCGGATCCTGGTCGTCAAGCCGCTCTTCCCCTACCCGCCCCACCAGGGCACGCGCCGCGTGTCGCTGGGGCTCCTGGGCGATCTGGCCGCCGCCCACGAGGTCGTCTACCTCTGCCAGCGGGAGCAGAGGGACGAGGAGCGCTGGATCCCGGAGATCGAACGGCTCGGCGTGCGCGTCGTGGCGCCGCTGATGCCCAATCATCTCTCGCCCGCCCACAAGGCCGCCTACAAGGCGAAGAACCGCCTGCTCAGCCAGCTGACCGGCACGCCGGAACTGGCGCTCTACTGGTCGAACGCCGTCCTGCGCGGCAGCCTGGCGCGGCTCGGCCGCGAGTTCCGCCCGGCGCTGACGATCATCGAGAACTGGGAGCTCTACCGGCTCCGCCGCTCGATCGGCCGCGGCCTCGCCGCCCTGCTGGCGCACGACGCGGCCTTCCAGATCCTCGCCCGCGCGGCCGCCGCCGACAGCGACGAGCGGAGCAAGGCGCGGCGGCTGCAGCGGCTGGCCCGGGAGAAGCGGCTCGAGGTCGCCGCCTGGCGCCTCTACGACGCCGTGCTGACGCTGACCGAGAGCGACCGGGAGACGGTGCTCGAGGAGCTGCGCGAGGCGGCGCGCGACGACAGGGGCCTCTCCGCCGGCGCCCGGGCGCATGCCGCGGCGCTGCCGCTCGTCCAGCACCTGCCGGTTCCGGTGGCGGAGGAGTTCTTCGCCTTCGAGCGGCCGGCGGCGGCCCGCTGGCGAATCGGCTTCCTGGGCACATTCCGCGCCGACTTCAACCGGGACGCCCTCGGCTACCTGCTCCGCGAGATCTGGCCCGCCGTGCACCAGGCGCTGCCGCAGGCCGAGCTGATCGTCGCCGGCAACGGCTACGCCGGGGAGCTGCGCGCGCAGGCGGAGGCGGCCGGGGCCCGCTGGCTCGGGTTCGTCGCCGACCTGCGGCGCTTCTACGAACGCATCGATCTCCTGGCCGTGCCGCTGCGCTTCGGCGGCGGGGTCCGCATCCGGATCCTGGAGGCGCTGGCGGCCGGCGTGCCGGTGGTGGCCACGCCGATCGCGGCGGCCGGTCTCGGCGTGAGCGGCGGACGGCAGCTGCTGCTCGCCGCCGGCGCCGGCGAGCTCGTCCAGGCGACGATCGGCCTGCTGAAGGACCAGGAGCTGGCGGCGGAGCTGGGCCGCGCGGGCCGCGCCTGGTGCGCCGAGCACCACGGCGTGCAGATCCTGCGCCCCCGGCGCCTGGCGGCCATCCAGGCCATCCTGGATCTCGCCGGGCGAGCTGCCGATCGCTCCCGATAGGGGACGCCTCCCGGGGAAGGCGGCGGGCCGGAGCGGGCGCGGTTCGGGGGCGCGCGGGCGGTGAGACAGGCGGGCAGTCGGGGGAACGGATGAGCGGACGAGAAGGCGAGGCGGCGCGCGGCGGCGCGGCCGGCGCCGGGCGGGGCGCATCCGCGGCCTCCTGGTCCGGACGGCGGGTGCTCGTCACCGGGGGGGCGGGCTTCATCGGCTCGCACCTCGTCGATCGGCTGGTCGAGGCGGGCGCGCGGGTGCGCGTGCTCGACAACCTTCGGGCGGGCCGCGAGGAGAACCTCGATCGCGTGCGCACGGAGGTCGACCTGCGCGTCGCCGACCTGCGCGACGCCGCCGAGGTCGACCGCGCGGTCGCCGGCACCGAGATCGTCTTCCACATCGGCGCCAATGCCTCGGTCCCGGCGTCGGTTGAGGATCGCGCCTACGACTTCCAGACGAACACGCTGGGCACCTTCCATCTCGCCGACGCGGCCGTCCGGCACGGAGTACGCCGGATCGTCCAGGCCTCCACGGCGGCGGTCTACGGGCCGCCCCGCTACGCGCCGGTGGACGAGGCGCACCCCCTGGAGCCGATCTCGCCCTACGGCGGCTCGAAGCTGGCCGCCGAGCGGCTGCTCGTCGCCTACGCGCGCACCTACGACTTCGAGCTGGCGGTGGCGCGCATCTTCAACACCTACGGGCCGCGCCAGCCCCGCTACGTCGCCTACGACCTGATGATCAAGCTCAGCCGCGACCCGCGGCGGCTCGAGGTGCTCGGCAGCGGAGAGCAGCGGCGCGACTACGCCTACGTCGACGACACGGTGCGCGCGCTGCTCCTGGGCGCAACGCTGCCCCTGGAGGGCCCGCTCGCCTACAACATCTCCGGCGGTCGCACGGTGTCCATTCGCGATCTCGTCGGCCTGATCCTGGCCACGCTCGGGCTGACCGGAACGGAGGTGATCTACGGGCTGCCCTCCTGGAAGGGGGACATCGAGGTGCTCTCGGGCGACATCGCCCGGCTCCGCGGCTTCGGCTGGCAGCCGACCGTGGAGCTCGAGGAGGGGCTGCGCCGGATGGCGGCGCATCTGGGCCTAGTCCGGGGATGACGGTGGCGTGCGGGAGCGGGGGCCAGGAGACGCAAGAGCGCGCGAGCGGGGGCCAAGGGAGGTGAGCGTGCGCGTCGCGCTGGTGGGCGAGTACCCGCTCCGCGAGGATGCGATCCACGCCGGCGGCATCCAGTCGGTCACGCACGGGCTGGCCCACGCCCTCGCCCGCCGCGACGACGTCGAGTGCCACGTGATCTGCGCGGCGGCGGGGGCGCGGGAGCGCGAGCGCCGCGTCGGCCGCCTGGCGGTCCACTTCGTCCCCCGCCCTCCGCTGCCCTACCTGGCCACCTGCCGCCTCCACGACGTGCCCCGTCTCATCGCCCGCATCCGGGCGCTCGACCCGGACATCGTCCACGGCCAGGGGCAGGACCGCCACGGTCTCGCCGCCGTGCGCTGCCGCCGGCCGGCGGTGGTCACGCCGCACGGCGTCCTCTTCCTCGAGAGCCGTCTGCTCCGCCGCCACGCCCTCGACGCCCCCGGCGCGCTGAAGAAGCATCTGCTCGACCACACCGAGAGGGAGGTCTTCCGCCACGCCGGCGACATGATCGTCATCTCCCGCTACCTGCCGGAGGTCTACGGGCCCCTGCTCGGCGCCCACGCGCACTTCATCGAGAATCCGATCGACCCCGCCTTCTTCGACCTGGAGCGCGCTCCGGAGGCGGGCCGCCTGCTCTTCGCCGGCACGATCGTCCCGCGCAAGCGGGTCCCCGATCTCGTCGCCGCCCTCGCCGGGGCGCGCGAGCGGGCGCCCGGCCTGCGCCTGCGCATCGCCGGTCCCCTCAGCGATCCCGCCGAGGCGGCGCGCGTGCGCGAGCGGATCGCCGCTCTCGGCCTCTCCGCGCACGCGTCGCTCACCGGGCCGCTGAGCCAGGAGGAGCTCTTCGACGAGTATCGGCGGGCCGAGCTACTGGTCCTCTCCTCGCGCGAGGAGACGGCGCCCCAGGTCATCGCCCAGGCCATGGCCTGCGGGCTGCCCGTCGTCGCGGCGGACGCGGCCGGCGTGCCCTACATGGTCCGCGACGGCGAGACGGCGCGCCTCTTCCCCGCCGGCGACGCGGAGGCGTGCGCCCGGTGCCTGGTCTCGCTCCACGGGGACGCCGATCAGCGCGGGCGTCTGGCGGCCGAGGGGCGCGTCCAGGCGCGCCGGCGCTTCCACCCGGATGCGGTGGCCGAGCAGACGGTGGCCGTCTATCGCCAGGTCCTGGCCCGCGCCGGATCCACCCCCCGCTAGCCGCTCAACCCGCGCCCCGGTCCGGTCGATAGGTCGGGGGAACCGTCCACCGCCGAGGGATTGGATGAACGACTGCCCCGATGTCCTCGAACTGATCGGCCGAACGCCGCTGCTGCGCCTGGCGCGGATGGGCGAGCCGGCGATCTTCGCCAAGGCCGAGTTCCTCAACCCGGGGGGCAGCATCAAGGACCGCGTCGCCAAGCACATCATCCTCGAGGCCGAGCGGCGAGGCGAGCTCGCCCCCGGCATGCCGATCGTCGAGGCGACCAGCGGCAACACGGGCATCGGCGTCACGCTGGTCGGCGTGCAGCGGGGCCATCCGGTCACGATCGTGATGCCCGAGAACATGAGCGAGGAGCGCAAGAAGATCATCAGGGCCCTCGGCGCCCAACTCGTTCTCACGCCCGCCGCCGAGTGGATAGAGGGCGCAGTGCGCGAGGCCGACCGGATCGCCGGCGAGATCGGCGGCTGGCGGCTGCACCAGTTCCACAACCCGCTCAACCCCGAGACCCACTACCTGTTCACCGGCCCGGAGATCTTCGATCAGCTCGGGGGCCGCGTCGACGCCTTCGTCGCCGGCGTCGGCAGCGGCGGCACGCTGGGAGGCGTGGCCCGCTATCTCAAGGAGCGCAATGCGCGGACGCGCGTCATCGCCGTCGAGCCCAAGCAGACCGCCGCCCTGCTGCGACAGGAGCCGGGGTTGCACGCGATCCAGGGCATCGGCGACGGGTTCGTCCCCGAGTGCCTCGACACGCGGCTGATCGACGATCTGCTCACCGTCAGCGACGAGGACGCGATCCAGGCCACGCGCGAGGTCGCGCGCCGCGAGGGCCTGCTCGTGGGGACCTCCTCCGGGGCCAATGTCTGGGCCGCCGGATTCGTCGCCCGCGCCCTCGGCCCCGCCTGCCGCGTGGCCACCGTGCTGCCCGATCGCGCCGAGCGCTACTTCAGCACGGCGCTGATCTAGGGCCGCCGCGCACCGCGGGCGCGGGTCTCCTCGCGGGGCCGGGCTCGACCGGCCCGCCCCGCGGTGCCCGATCCGCCGTGATCGCCCGGCCTCGCCGGACAAACATTACCTCGCTGCGCGGCAACAGATTGCGGCCGGCGCCCCCCCTCCTCTCCGGTCCCCCCGGGGCCCACGGGCGGGTTCGGGGATCGATTGAACTACAGAAGTGTCTATGTGTTTGATAGACTATTGAAGCGCGCCCCGGCGCGCGGCCCGTTCCAGGTCGCGCCGAACCGTCGTGGCGAACCGTCGCGCCGAACCGCCGCGGCGAACGCCGCGGGCCGGGCGGGGGCGCGGCGCGGGCATCGGACCCCGGAGGGGTCCCGAGCCACGGCGAGGCGGCGAGCGGGTCTCCTTCCCCACCGGGAGGCGGCGACTCCGCTTCCTGCGCGGGTGGCCGCGACGACGATCCTTGGAGGTTCGCCATGCCGAGTCCCCGCCGCGCCGCTCCGGCGCTCCGGACCCTGTCCCCGGTGGCCTGGCTCGCGACGCTGTTCCCGGCCGCGGCGCTGGCGCTGCTTCTCGGCGCGGCCGCCCCCGCGCGCGCGGGCGCCCCGCGCGTGATCCTGGCCGAGGACTTCACCGCCACCTGGTGCCCCTACTGCCCCCACGCGCGCTGCGCGCTCGAGCAGCTCCTCGGGGAGTATCCCGATCAGCTCATCGTCGCCGAGCTGCACTGGCAGGACGCCCTGGCGACCCCCTGGACCGAGGCGCGAAAGAACGAGTTCTACGGCCTGGGGGGTCTGCCGCTGGTCATTCTCGACGGCACGCGCTTCTACCTCGGCGCCTCTTCCTGTCAGGGATCGGTGCAGACCTACCGCGGCGGCATCGAGCAGCGCCTGCAGCAGAGCGCCGTGAGCCCCGTGCGGATCACCGGGCTGCACGCCCTGGACGAGGAGGCGAACACGGCGCTGCTCTCGGCGACCTTCCTGCTGGAGGAACCCGCGCCGCTGGGCGTGACGCGGGCCTTTCTGCTGCTCCTGGAGAACGAGGTCGCCGTCGGCGGCCAGCTCTATCAGCACGTCGTGCGCGCCGCCCACGAAGCCCCGGTCGTCCTCGCCGAGCCGGGCGACATGGTCACGATCCAGGTCGCGCTGCCCCTCGACGGCGTCGCGGACGCGCAGGCCCTCGACGGCATCGCCTTCCTGCAGCGCACCGACGGCGACCGTGAAGTCCACCAGACGGCGCGCCTGCTCCGGGCGAGCCACGCGCCGCCTCCGGCGGACGGTCCGCCGGCCGGGCGGGAGGGCATCGCCCGCGTCCACCCCCACCCCTATGCCCCCGCGGGAGGGCCGCTGCGCGTGTCGCTGCGGCTCGCGGAGGCGGGCCCGCCGCGGGCGGTCGCGCTGGACCTCCTGGACGCTGAAGGGCGCCTGGTCGAGCGGCTGATCCGGGGGCCGCTGGCGGGAGGGATCCAGGAGCATGCCTGGAGCGGAGCGCCCGCGTCCCTTCGCAGCGGTGCCTACTTCCTGCGCCTGACCACGCCGGCCGGCGCGTCGGTCGCCCCCTTGCTGGTCGTCCGCTGACCGTCCGTCGGCCCCCGGGCCGGCCCCCCACCGGGATCGGCCCGGGCGGCGGTGTTGCATTCCCGCAACCCCTTGCTACACTGCCCGTACCTGCGTCGGAGGTCGTCCCGTGAAGTGCCCCGCATGCCGAGAGCCGCTCGTCGTCGTCGAGCGCGAGGGGATCGAGGTGGACTGGTGCGCCGGCTGCGGCGGCCTCTGGTTCGACGCCGGCGAGATCGAGCTGTTGGCGGTCGCCACCGGGCGAGAGGCGGGCCTCGCTTTCTCCCCTCCGGCGGGCTCGGCCCCCGAGGCGGCGCAGCGGCGCTGCCCGCGCTGCGCTCGGCGCATGGAGGAGCGGGCGCTGGCGCAGGAGCCCCCCGTTCTGCTCGACTTCTGCGCGTCGGGGCACGGCATCTGGTTCGATCGCGGCGAGCTGGGCGCGTTCGTGCAAGCGCTCCCCCGGCTGCCCGGCGAGGGTCCCGCCCGTGACGTGGCGGGCTTTCTGGGCGAGGTCTTCCGCGCGCCGACGCCTCCGGCGGAGCGCGCATAGGAGGTGGCGATGGTCGTCCTCTTGGTCCTCCTGGGCCTGTTGTTCCTGCTCATCGTCTGGGCGATCGGCATCTACAACAAGCTCGTCCGCACGCGCAACGACATGCAGAACGCCTGGTCCCAGATCGACGTCCAGCTCAAACGACGCTACGACCTGATTCCCAATCTGGTCGAGACCGTCAAGGGCTACGCCCAGCACGAGCGGGGAACGCTGGAGGCGGTGGTCAAGGCCCGCCAGCAGGCGATCTCGGTCTCGGCCGACGATCTGGCGCGCAAGGCGCAGGCCGAGAACGCCCTCAGCCAGACGCTGCGCTCGCTGTTCGCCGTGGCCGAGGCCTACCCCGATCTGAAGGCCAACCAGAACTTCCTCGCCCTGCAGGAGGAGCTGGCCTCGACGGAGAACAAGATCGGCTTCGCGCGCCAGTACTTCAACGACGCAGTCATGCGCCTGAACAATCTAGTCCAGATGTTCCCCTCCAACGTCTTCGCGCAGGTGTTCAACTTCCGGACGGGAACCTTCTTCGAGGTCGAGGAGGCGGCCCAGCGGGACGCGCCCAAGGTCGCCTTCTAGGGCGGGCGGGGCCGTTCCGCCCCTGGGCGAACCCCCGGGCGGGCCCGGGGTCGGGCGCAGGCGGGCGGAAGCACCATGTGGGAACTGGTTCGAGCCAATCAGCGGCGCTCCCGGCTGATCGTGATCGGCATGGCGCTCCTGCTGGCCGCCATGGGCTACCTGCTCGGCGATTCGTTCCTCGAGGGCCAGGGGGGAGCGGGACTGGCCATCGCCCTCGCCGTCTGGGGCGTGCTCTGGCTGATCACCGTCTCGGCGGGCGACAGCATGCTGCTCTCGATCGCCCGCGCGCGCCCGATCGAGAAGCGGCACCATCCGGTCCTCTACAACGTCGTCGAGGAGATGACCATCGCCGCCGGCCTGCCGGCGATGCCGTCGGTCTACATCATCGACGATCCCGCGCCCAACGCCTTCGCCACGGGGCGCGACCCGCGCCGCGCCGCCGTGGCCGTGACCAGCGGCCTTCTCGAGCGGCTCGACCGCGACGAGCTGCAGGGCGTGATCGCCCATGAGCTGGCCCACATCAAGAACCGCGACGTCCTCTACATGACGACGCTGATCGTCATGGTCGGCACGATCGGCATCCTGGCGTCGATGGGTCGGCGCCTGTTCCTCTTCCGCGGCGGCGGACGCCGGCGCACCTCCTCGGCCGGCGGGGGCCAGGCTGCGCTGCTTCTCGCGGCCATCGCGCTGCTGCTGATGATCCTCGCGCCGTTGATCGCCCGCCTGCTCTACTTCGCCTCCTCGCGGCGGCGCGAGTACGTAGCCGACGGCTGCGCGGCGCTCTTCACCCGCTATCCCGCGGGGCTCGCCTCCGCGCTGGAGAAGATCAGCCTCTCCCCGCGGCGCCTGGCCGCGGCCAACGAGGTCACCGCCCCGCTCTACATCGTCAATCCGCTCAGCGTGACGCGCGCCGGCCTGGCCGACCTGACCTCCACGCACCCGCCGCTCTCCCGGCGGATCAAGATCCTGCGCTCGATGGCGGGCCAGGCAGGGCTGACGAACTACGACGAGGCCTACAGGAAGGTGACCGGGCGCGCCGTCGGGGTCGTGCCCCGATCGCACCAGGATGGCCGCGTGGCCGAGGCGCGGGCGGCCGCGCCCGAGGCTGGGGACCCCCGCGCCCGAGTGCGTGGGGCTACCGACGCCCTCTGGCGGCTTCAGAACTTCGCCTTCATCCCCTGCGTCTGCGGTACGACGCTCAAGGTGCCGCCGGAATTCAGGGGCCCCGCGCTCCGCTGCCCGCACTGCGGGAGGGAGCACGAGATGGCGACGTGAACCCCGACGACGATCCGACGCGATCGTTCTGCCCGGTTCGCCGCCGGCGTTCAGAGACGGTCAGCGGATCTTGAGCAGCGGCCGCGCGTCGGAGTCCCGCGGCGTCCGCACGCGCACCCAGTAGAGCCCCGCCGGCACGCGCCGCGCCTGCCCGTCGAGGCCGTCCCAGACCAGGCGCTGCGCGCCCTCGGCGACACGGCCGTCGAGGAGCGTCCGCACCCTGCGGCCGCCGACGCTCCACACGTCGACGGTCAAGCGCTCCTCCCCGGCGAGCCGGAAGCGGATCTCCACCGGGCCCGCAGCCGGGTTGGGCCACAGCTCGGCCTGCAGGCGCGGCGCCGTCGCCCCCGGCCGGCCCGGCGAGGTGGGGTCGAAGACCATGGCCGCCGGAGCGCAGTCCAGGAGGAAGGTGATCCCGCCCAGTCCCTCGAGCAGCGCCTGGAACTCGCCCCAGGCGCCCGGCGCCTGCTTCAGCGTGTGGCGCAGCCAGGGGAGCAGCAGCTGCAGCGTGAGCGCGTGCTGCTCGCCGCGGGAGATCGAGGGGGGCGTGCACCCCCCTTCGCCCAGCTCGCAGATCGTGCTCTGCTCGGCGAACTGGCAGTGGCTGCCGCCGGTCAGGCTGACCAGCGCCCGGCAGTCGGCGGCGAGCGCCTGATACATCGGTATCTGGTGATCCGCCGGCGGAGTGACGCAGTCGTGCGAGCCGGAGAAGAGCAGGGCGGGCGCCGCCACCTCCCCCGCCGCGGCGATGGCCGAGGGGTTCGTCTCGGCGGCGGCCAGGTTGAAGACCGCGGCGACCGCCGGATCGCCCCGCGCGGCCAGCAGGCTCGCGCCGCCGCCCATCGAGTGGCCGGCCACGGCGCCTGCCGCGGCGACGCCTCCGTAGAAGATCGATCCGGGATCGCCCGCCTCTTCCTGGAGAGCCAGGAGGAGGAACGCCAGATCCCTGCCGAATTCGGCGTGGCTGGGGAAGAGATTGCCCTCAGTGCGCGGCAGGGCGACGATGAAGCCCTCGGGCACGAGTGCCTGCCAGAGGTAGGCGTAGCGATCGTAGGCCATCAGGTAGCCGTGCCCGAACGCGACCACCGGGAATCCCGCCGGCCCGGGATCGGCCAGGGGCACGTCGTCGCCGGCCACCTCGGCCGGGTAGAAGATCTCGGTCGGGACCTGGCGATTGTTGCGCGCCGGATCGACGAAGGTGCGCGAGGTGTGGCCCACGGCGAGGCCCTGCGCCGGAAGAGGGGCCAGCGCCGCGCACGCCGCCAGCAGGAGGAGCGAACGGCAGCGAATTCGACCGACAGAAGCGGGGATGGGGCGCATGGGAACCTCCCTTTCGGGCTCGGAGCCGGACGGGGCCTGAGCGGGCCCCTCGCCCCGCATCGCGGGTCCCGGCAGGAAGCCCCTGAATAGTAACGGATCCCCGAGCGGCGCGCGCCCGGGGATCCGCTCGCGGATGCGATCAGGCCGCGCCTAGCGGCGGCGGCGGAACTTCAAGCCGGCCAGCGACAGCAGGCCGAACCCCAGCAGCCCCAGCGTGCCCGGCTCGGGCACCGTGTGGAGCATCGCCTGTCCGTAGGTGCCTGTCGGCTTGAGGTAGCCGGCCGTCGAGGACTTGCCCACGGAGGCGGCCAGAAGCGAGTTCGCCTCGGTCACCGTCTGCGAGCTGAGCCCGCCGGTGTAGCGGAAGGCGCCCGTGCCCAGGCCGTCGCCGTTGTCGTAGACGACGTCCCAGATCGCGAGCTGGAGCGCCGACGCCTTGACCGCCGTGCCGGCTGCGGGGGCATAGACGTTGTAGAGCCACGCGGCCCGGCTGCCATGGCTCAATTGATCCGAGGAGAGCAGCTCGACCTCGTACTCCGTCGGCAGGCCGATGAAGTTCTCCAGATCGACGCAGAACGAGTAGCCGGAGAAGACGCCGTCGTTGGGCGGCAACGGATTGCCGAGCGTCCCGCCCAGGTAGGTGGCCATCTTCCCCGCCCAGACGCTGTAGTTGTGCCCCTGGAAGTGGATGTGCGCCGGGCTGGCGCCCAGTCCGTAGTCGAGGCCCAGGACGAGACCGGAGGCCGGGGCCGCTAGCAACGCGGCCAGTACCGCCGCAGCGAGAAGCCTATGGAGTTGCATGATGTTCTTCTCCTTCACGGCTGCTTGCTGTAGTTCAACCAACATTAACTCTATCCGAGAGTCGAAG
>Ga0194113_10005326_pt1 | contig 16602 bp, 15 predicted proteins | sample TA2MahC200mmetaG_FD_146193 | JGI IMG/M metagenome (GOLD analysis project Ga0194113, IMG submission 146193) | Freshwater microbial communities from Lake Tanganyika, Tanzania - TA2015017 Mahale Deep Cast 200m | ecosystem: Environmental > Aquatic > Freshwater > Lake | place: Tanzania: Lake... | reverse complement strand
GGAGGCGCTGAGGACGCAGAGGTAAGAAATCATCTCAGTGTTCTCTGCGTCTTCCCCTCCTGGGAGGGGTAGGGGTGGGTAGTGTCCTCTGCGGTTTCAAAAGTATAAAACCAGTTTCATAATTACTTAAACCACGTGGAAAATTTTTGCTTTTTCGTTATCTTGACTTTGGTAAAAGGGCCCCGCTTTCAGTGAGGTTGTGGGGAAGATAAACCTGAATAAAGACAAATCCGCGTTAAAAGGATTCCTCGTATTTCTTTTGCTCAAACTTTTCTTGGCGTTAAAGAAAAGTTTGGATAGAAAATATAACATGGAGTTAAAAATGTATACTATCCGCCGTGCAACATTAGATGACCTTGCGGTAATTGTGGATTGTAACATGCGCCTCGCTAACGAGACCGAAAATATCCGCTTAGACCGTGCCACACTCACCTGTGGCGTCCATACTGCGTTGACTGATGAGAGCAAGGCGCTCTATTTCGTCGCGGAAGCTGATGGGCGTGTCGTTGGCATGCTGATGATAACGTATGAGTGGAGCGACTGGCGCAATGGACAGATATGGTGGATTCAAAGTGTCTATGTCCCACCCGAATGGCAACGGCGCGGAGTGTTCCGTGCGCTGTATAAACATATCCATCACCTGGCTCAAACCAGGAATGTCAAAGGGCTGCGGCTCTATGTAGAGCAGACTAATACCGTCGCCCAAACAACGTATGAACATGTGGGGCTTAATCGCTCGCCTTACCTGACCTTTGAGTGTATGCCGCTGTAGGTGCTGGTAAACGGAAGTCGAAAGGCGGAAGGAATAAAATAATGCCGAAATCCGGTTGAGACCCAACTCATCTATGGATTCGGCGCTTCATCTGCGTGGAAGTCTCAAAAAAAGAAGTGTGGATTTGAAAAGGTCGTTTTGATTTCATGTGGAATTATGAAATCAAAACAAAGAAGGAGAATTTCATGACCAAAGACTTCAAACCAGTGACTGTTGCCATTATGGGCGGTTCTGCATCCGGGAAAACGACATTTGCACAGGCGTTAGCGGAAGCACTGCGCGACTTTTCAGCGGTAATTCTTCATCAGGACTCCTACTTCAAAGATTGGGCTGAATATCCCCCTGAAGTCCGCGAGCAAGTAGTTACTGCGAACCACCCCAATGCTGTCCGCTGGGAGGCATTGATAGGACATATCGAACAACTTGTCAATCGCCAGCCGATTAAAACCCCTGTTCCGGGCACCCGCAGCGCCGCTCGTGGCGACGAACCTGTTATCATTCAACCGTGCGATATAGTAATGGTCGAAGGGCACCTAATCCTGTGGGATGAAAGGCTCAGGAAGCTGATGGAGGTCAAACTATTTATTGATGTCGACCCACATGAGCGGGTGTTACGCCGCTTGCTACGAGACGTAGGCCAACGCGGTGGTGACCTTGAGCGTGCGGTGGCGTGGTATAGAAAGGATGTTATTCCCAATTTCCCGGTCTATACCGAACCGTGCAAGCAGTACGCCGATGTAATTCTCCCCTTGCTGCACGAAAATCCTGTTGCGTTGCACATTATCGCCGCCGGGATTCGCGAAAAGATTGTGGAACGACGTGAGGCGGTGATATCCTAATAATTAACTCAAGTTGTTAGTTATCCGACAAGTGATGCGTGATACGTGATGCGTGATGCGTGATACGTTCGCCCCGTGAGATAGAACTTAACGGAGAGGTTTTACGAGACCACCACCTTATCTCACGGGGTGAATTTACATCTATCACTCATCACGTTTCACGTTTCATTTAAAGCTCCTCTAAGTGAAAAAGTCGTAAGCAAGTTCCAAAAAACAGTGTAACCTTTTCCTACGTCGTTTTTTCTAACCGCAGAGGTCGCAGAGGAGGCGCTGAGAACGCAGAGAAAAGATTATCTCTGTATCCTCTGCGTCTTCTCTGTGTTCTCTGCGGTTTAAAAAGTAAAAAAACTTTTTTGGAATTTACTTATGATATTCTAATAATTAAGCTCATCTTTCAAGCGGAGGTAAATACCATGACTGAAATGACTCATCAAGAAAGGCTCATGGCGGCAACCCAAAAAGGACAAGCCGACAAGTTGCCTTTCTTCCATTACTGGAGACACAGCCAGATTGGCTGGGCGGAGCGGGAATGCAGAAACAGAGGAATGGGCATGAACTGGGTAAGACCGTGTTACACAGTGAAAATGCACGGCGTCGATGTCAGTGAAAAGCATGTGGTAATCTCTGGGCAGGCAGTCATACGTCGGACATATTCTACGCCGGTGGGCAGTATCTATTCAGATGAAAGACGAGAACCTGGTGTAGGTCAGTGGCATGCGCAGCGAAGTTGGAAGGATGTATCGCCCTGGCAGACGGCGCGGTTGATTAAAAATCCCGAGGATTACAAAGTGCTCAAATACATGGTTGAGAACACAGAATACCTTGCCGACTATTTTCCGATTGAGCAAGCAATGGACTGGCTGGGAGAAGAGGGCGTTGTTCTGGATGGCCTTCCACACTCACCCATGCAGATGTTGATGATAGATTGGATAGGAAGTGAGCAAGGCCGGTTCTTCTTTTATCATATAGATTACCCTGATTTAGTCGAGGACCTTTACATAGCCATCGCGAAAAGCCGTGAGCCGTTGTCTGAGATAGCCGCAAAATCACCAGCACCCATCGCCCTGTGTGGAGATAACATTGATGGGGTTCTGGTAAATCCAGGGCTATTTGAGAAATACTTTATGCCGGAGTATGAAAAGCAAGCAACGGTTTTGCACAATCATGGAAAACTGATGGCTGTCCACATGGACGGAAGATTAAACGTTCTTAAAAACCTAATTGCCAAAACACCGATTGACATCATAGAGGCATTCCACACACCTCCCATGGGCGACCTATCGGTTAGTGAAGCACTCTCTCTCTGGAAAGACAAAGTTATCTGGATAGGCTTTCCTGGTTCTGTGTATGACCTTGGGTCTGATGCAACCAAAAGACATGCTCTGGATATTCTTAGAGAGGCTGGAACGGGCGAAAGATTGGCTGTGGCAATGTCCACCGAGAATCTTGTATCCAACGAAAACCTCCTGATGCTAACCTCTGTCCTTGAAAAAGCAGACCTTCCTTTAACGAAGGAGAAAATAGATAAAATCGAAAAATCCCTCACCTGAAGCAAACAAGAGTTAGGAAACCTGGTAATTGGGTAATTGGGTAACTTGATAACTAATTACCGTTTTTCCCAATTACTGTAACTTGACTTTGGTAAATTAGCGTCCCTCCCTTTCTATCATTGCAATATCATTTGAACCAATACAAAACTTTTAAGAAAGGATGATGGTCTATGTTAGATTTAAAGAAACGCAATCTTGGGAAAACAGGCTACCAGGCTACCTTTTTGGGATTTGGCGCTTTGGAGATTATTTTTGTTTTTTTGACAGTCGATTGTCAAAAAAACAAGACATTGGCAGAAACTGGGGGTTGGGAAAAGGGAGTGAGGTCGAACGCCCGTCCGAGGAAGTTGCCGGACAGGTGCTAAACACCGTCCTCGATTTAGGCATCAACCTTATTGACACCGCCAGTGCTTATCATGCCAGTGAACAGCGGATCGGAAAGTTTATTGCCCAGCGCCGGAAGGAATACCTTTTAGCCTCCAGGTGTGGCGAACACAGCAACGAACCCCCGAAAGCCCTTGGCGTTGGTGAGCCTTGCGAACATACTTATTATGACTTTAGCTATAAGGCCGTTAAAGACTCCATTGACCAGAGCCTAAGCTTATTAAAAACCGATTGCATTGATTTGATGCAGATTCATTTTGGTCCCAATCCGGAGAAAGTCTTAGACGATGGTGAAACAGTTGCGGCGATGAAAGATGCCCAGGAAGAAGGCAAGATTAAACTCCTGGGTGCATCAACAGGAGGTGACATCGCCCGCCGGTGTATCGCGTCAGGGGATTTCGATGTTATGCAACTTGATTATTCTCTCTTGTCGCGGAGGGACGAAGTTTTAGTCAACCTCTGTGGTCAACAAGGTATTGGCGTGCTAATTCGTGGCGGCCTCGCTTACGGAAGGCTGACTCCGCGCGTCGTTCCCCATCTGAATGAGTTAGAACCAAACACAAGGGCGAAAATCACCGCTTGGCTTAATCTGGTAGATGGCGACCCTGATTTGCTCATTGCGTTAGCGTTGAAATTTCTCTATCGAAACCCCAATGTTACGTCAGTTTTGGCCGGTTCCAAAAATATCGAGCACATAAAAAAGAATATCCAACTTCTGCATCTCAGCATGGATGAATCGTTGCTAGAACAAGCTATTCAGGTTGGCTAAACCCTCGATGTAGTACAAAACCAAACAAAAAATAAGTGTTGGATGCCCAAACTCGTCCAGGTAATTCCCCAACAAGTAATGTCATGCTGAACAAAGTGAAGAAGCAGGCATCCAGAATGAACCCATTAAAAATTGCCTAAATTTAGTCCTGAGCGTAGCGAAGGATTCATCCCCTTCCGAGTCGGGGTCTTCTCGGAAATTGAGATAAAAAACGAAAGGAGCAACTTATGAATTCACGGGAGAGAATACAGGCTGCGCTGGCACATAAAGAACCGGATAGGGTACCTATCGACTTTAACGGTCATCGTTCCAGTGGCATTATGGCCCAGACTTATGTCAAGCTGCGAGAGTTCCTGGGATTGCCCCCATCGGAATTATACGTGTATGATTTCATTCAGCAGTTGGCTCTGGTCGAAGCTGATGTCCTTGACATTGTTGGCGCAGATGTTGTCGAAGTTGGCCACGATTATTGGCAATTCCCCGAATACTGGCAGGATTGGAACCTCCCCGATGGAACACCCTGCAAAATACCGGCTTTCTGCCAGCCGGTCAAAAACGGCAAGGATTGGGTTGTTTATGGCGATGAGCCGCAGGTAATCTGCGCGCAGAAAGATGGTGTCTTGTTTTTCGAGCAGATGTACTTTCCACTTCTTGATAATCCAGATAATTCCTTTGACCGCCTGGAATACTACCTTAATCAGATTATGTGGTGCCGCCTTGGCATTCCGCCAGCACCGGCGGGATTGGATGAAGCAGGGCTAAAAACTCGCCGTGATACCGCGAAAGCATTGAGGAAAAACACCGACCGGGCCATTTATGGCACATTTGGTGGAAATTTGGTAGAAATCGGCGAATTCGTTTTTCGCATCGATAATTTCCTGTATGAGTTAGCCGCAAATCCCAAACGCATACATACATTTCTGGACCGACTTACCGAACTGCACCTCAAAAACATGGATAAATATCTCTGCGCAGTGGGAGAGTACATAGATATTATCGGCTTTGGCGATGATTTGGGAATGCAGACGGGGCCTCAGTTCTCACCGGCTATGTACAGAGAGTTCTTCAAGCCACGCCACACGATTCTCTGGAACCATGCCAGGAAATTGCGCCCGCAGCTCAAAGTCAGTCTGCACTGTTGCGGTGGTATATATCCTCTGCTGCCCGATATAATAGAGGCTGGACTTGATGTTATTAATCCAGTGCAATTCACTTGCTCGGACATGGAAGTCGCCCGTCTGAAAAAAGAATTTGGGCGAGATATCGTTTTCTGGGGCGGAGGTTGCGATACCCAGGATATTCTATGCAAAGGTTCTCCTGAAGAGGTTAAAAAGCATGTCAGGGAACAGGTCGATATTCTTTCGCCCGGTGGGGGATTTGTTTTTCAACAGGTGCATAACATCCTGGTTGATGTCCCGCCGGAGAATATCATGGCGATGTTTAATGCGGTGCGTGGAGAAGGTGAACGGAAATCGGAAGTCGGAAGTCGGAAGTCGGAAGGGAAATAATTCCTTTACTTCACACTTCCTACAGCGAAGGCTTCCTTCAATCCTAACTCCCCAAAGAAAGCGAAATCTTATGTTTTCTTCCAGAATTCCGTGGGATTTGCAGGCAAATCCTCTTTCAAAGATATTAGCAGAGAAGGAAAAGCAAAACCTGAAGTCTGGCGACTACCTGAAGTCTGGTGACTTCAGCTACAAGCCTATCATATATATGACTGAATCCAATCCTACCCGATGCGGATTGGAGTACGCCAGTGACGCCATATTGAAAGCTATTTCGCCGCCGCGTTTGCTTTTTTACGAACCGCATCCCAAAGGTTTACTCGAAGCAAGAAAAGCCATCTCGGAGTATTATCAAACAATCGGCCGAGAGGTTAATCCTCACAATGTGATTCTCACTGCCAGCACCAGTGAAGCATACAGTTTCTTGTTCAAGCTTTTAGGAAACTGGGGTGATTCGGTTCTGGTCCCTCACCCCAGTTATCCCTTGTTTGAATATCTTGCAACTCTGGAGGGCATTCAATTAGTTCCCTATCAAATGGAGTATATTCATCCAGCCGGCTGGTTTATCGACCTGGACAACATACGAACGGCTATTAATTCAAGAACCAAGGCTGTCATCATCGTCAATCCGAACAACCCTACTGGTTCTTACATCCAGGAAGGTGAGTTAAAGGAATTGATTGCCATCTGTAAGAATCATCAACTGGTTTTGATATCTGATGAAGTGTTCTGTGATTATCAGGTGGATATTCGGAAAACTGCCATTCCCTCCCTGGCCGGGCAAGTGGTACATCCCGACAAAGTCGGGGAGGAAATACTTACCTTCGTATTAAACGGTTTCTCGAAGATGTTAGGGCTTCCTCAACTCAAGCTGGGATGGATAGTTTCTAATGGTCCGGATGAACTTTTACAACAAGCTCTAGACCGGCTTGAACTGATTGCCGACACCTTCCTATCTGTTGGAACTCAGGTACAGTTAGCAACTCCGGATTTGCTTTTGCTTAGGGACGCTTTTCAGCAGCAGGTCATTCACCGTCTAAAAGACAATGTGCAAATCATTGAAGCTACTATTAGAGATACTCCTTTCCGACTCCTGCGCTGTGAAGGGGGATGGTCAGCAGTTCTCGAAATTCCGCGTTTCATACCAGAAGAGGAAGTCGTTTCTGGGCTCCTGTTAAAAGAGAACACGTTGGTCCACCCCGGTTATTTCTTCGATTTTCCCAGGGAAGGTTATATCGTTTTTAGCCTCCTGATTCAGTCGGAGATTATGGGGGAAGGTATGAAAAGGATTGTTCGTTATTTCAATAGATTGGGGGGATAGAAATATTGACGACCCATATGTATCAACTTAAGACCCATTTTGTAAGAATTACACAATTCCTCCCCCTTGACGGGGGAGGCTAGGTGGGGGTGAATACAGGGCACCCCACCCCTCACCCTCCCCTAGCCCCTCCCGTCAAGGGAGGGGAATCGATGAAAACCCTTAAGTTGATACGCATGGGGATAGAAATATTGACGACCAGAAACCGAGTTTTTGAAACTCCGAAAATGAGTTTGGTGTGGAGAGAGAGTTCTTGAAGGTATCGTGCCATGAAAAACTCGGTTTCTTTCCTCCAATTTACCAAAGTCAAGCTACGAATGGAGGTCAAAAAGAGATGGAACTCAAACTTGAAAAGAATTACCTCAATTTTCCCGTAAAGAACGAAGCACCGAAACGAAGAACCAAGCTAATGATTGATGACAAAACGGTTCGGGAGTTTGAGATTGAACTCGCGGAGGACGAACCCGATTTCTGGGTTTTCCTTGATGTTAGGATGTTCAGTGGTAGAAACGCCACTCTTGCGGTTGATGAACTGGATAAAAAATCGAAGGCATTTGCCTTGATTTGCCAGGATGACACAATCAAAGGTTCGGAGAACCTCTACCAGGAGAAATACCGCCCGCAGTTCCACTTCTCATCCCGACGAGGTTGGAACAACGACCCCAATGGGTTGGTCTATTACAAAGGCGAATACCATCTGTTCTACCAACATAACCCCTACGGCTGGAAATGGGGTAATATGCACTGGGGACATGCCGTCAGCAGAAACCTGGTCCACTGGGAAGAGCTTCCCATTGCTCTGTATCCGTACCAGTTCGGAGACTGGTGTTTTTCCGGCAGCGCGGTCGTGGACACAAACAACACCGCCGGATTTAAGACGGGCGGTGAGGATGCGCTCGTCGCGGTTTACACCAGCACCGGCAGAGGCGAGGCCATCGCTTACAGCAATGATTGTGGTCGCACTTTCACCGACTACGAAGGCAACCCTGTCGTCAAGCACCGTGGACGCGACCCTAAGGTCATCTGGTATGAACCGGGGAACCACTGGGTGATGGCGGTTTATGATGAATTAGACGACTCGAGAGGCATTGCCTTCTACACCTCAGCAGACCTGAAGCACTGGGAGCGTGAAAGCAGGATTGACGGATACTATGAGTGCCCCGAAATCTTCGAGTTACCCGTAGACGGCAATATGAACAACAAAAAATGGGTCGTGTATGCCGCCGACGGTAGTTACGCCATTGGCTCATTCGACGGCAAAACTTTCGCTGCTGAATCGGGCAAACATCGTTTCAACTACGGCAACTGCTTCTACGCGTCCCAGACCTTTAACAACATTCCGCCGCAAGGGCTTCGCCCCTTGAACCCCAAAAGAAGGGAGGATGGTCGTCGCATCCAGATTGCCTGGGGGCGGATAGGTCACCCAGATATGCCGTTTAATCAGATGATGAATTTCCCCGTTGAGTTGACACTCAGGAATACGGCGGAAGGAATTCGTATGTTTGCCGAACCGGTTGAGGAGATTAAACAACTACACGACAAGCAGCATGCCTGGGAGGATACTACACTCAAAGAAGGTGAGAATCTCCTGGAGGGCATTGCGGGAGAGCTATTTGATATCCACGCAGAGTTCGGATTTGAGAATGCGACTGAATTAGGTTTCGTTATTCGAGGCACCCCTGTGACTTATAATGCCCAAAAACAGCAATTGACCTGCAAAGAAAGCCAGGCACCTCTGAAGCCCCGGAATGGACAATCCCCTATCCCCGTAGCAGAAGTTGCCAAACTTCTGGGTAAGGGGGATGGCAAAATCCGCTTGCGGATTCTGGTCGACCGTACCTCCATTGAAATCTTCGGTAACGATGGCGGGATTTACATGCCGATTGGCGTGATTCCTCCAGATGAGAACAAGTCGCTGGCGGTTTTTAGCAAGGGCGGCGGCGTTAAAATAAACGCTCTGAAGGTTTACGAATTGCGTTCGGCCTGGAAATGACATTGAGCGAATTTCAGTAGAACAATTTTTTATAAAGCCGGAGGAAAAAAGAGTGAGAGCAATTGTTACAAGGTTATTGCCTGATAATCAGCGCGAGAAGGCTTTGGTTGCGGATTTTCCGGAGCCTGGTGAGCCGAGAGGAAATGAGATTTTATGTAAGACGGTATTTACCGGGATAACTAACGGGACCGAACGTAATCAGCTTATACGAGGGAACTATGCACCTCGGGATGAGGACCTCCCGGCCGCAGGAGGCGGTTACCAGAATGTCGGTAGAGTTATCCACACTGGGCCAGAGGTCACACAGTTGAACATCGGCGACCTTATCTATGCCAGTTGTGACCATGTCGAGCAGTTTAAGATTCCTGAGACTGGCTTGTTGGTGAAATTACCACCCGAAGTTGAGCCAGCCCATGCTGCTCTCTTCGGTATGGGAAGCGTTGCCATGCACGCCTGCCGGAGAATTGACTTGAAAATTGGCGAGGAATTGCTGATTGTTGGACAGGGGTGTATTGGGCTTTTTGCCGCTCAGATTGCACAAGTCCTGGGAGCTAAGGTCACCGTATGTGATATCAACGCGTCGCGTTTGCAAGTCGCACGCCAGATTAATGTCACGGAGCGTATTGTCAACACAAACGGTGATGGTTGGCAAAAAGAAGTTGCTAAGGCTAAATTCGATGCAGTAATAGATTTAGCCGGTGTACCAAATATGGTGGATGAAATGATTAAAGTGTGTAAACACCGCGGTAGATTAATCTTGATAGCTGGTAGATTCAAGGTGGATTACACTTTTAATGTAGGGCAAGGCCATGAGATTGGCATTTTCCAATCCAGTCACTTTACCAGAGACGACCTGGAGAATCTCTGTCGGCTGGTGGCAAGAGGTTTGGTGCGGGTATCTCCTTTCATTCGCCATCAGGTCAAAGTAGACCAGGCCAGCCAAATCTACTCGCAGCTTCGTGATGAACCAGGTAAGCTATTAGGGACGGTGTTTATCTGGTGAACGGAAGTCGGAAGGGAAATAATTTCTTTGACTGGAGGCAAGACGGAAAGACGGCTAAACAGCAAGAACAACTTGCGGTCTTCCCATCTTGCCGTTTTGCCCTCTTGCCCCCTTGCCATTCCCCTTCACTCTTTGGTTTCTCTTTACCCCAGTCAAGTTCCTTTTTTGATAGAGTAATAAATAATGAGTGATGAGCGATTTATATAGCACTCATCACTACTCATATTTAGAAGGAGAAGCATAATGGCTAATGATTTAGTTATCGTAAAATGCCCAAATTGTGGCGCTAAAAATCGTATCCGCACAACAAAGGTGCAAGAAGGTTATGCGCCCCGTTGTGGGAAATGCAACACTCTTCTTAAAATGGAGGAGGGAAAAACGGTAATTGTAACCGATGCAACATTTCAACTGGAAGTAGTTCAATCGCCGCTTCCTGTGCTTCTGGATTGTTGGGCGGCCTGGTGTGCCCCATGTCGCATGTTAGCGCCTATTATAGACCAACTTGCTTCAGAATTAGCTGGCCGCGTTAAAATAGCGAAACTCAACGTTGATGAAAACCAACAAACAGCAACTAAATTCGGCGTACAAAGCATTCCAACGATGCTCATTTTCAAAAACGGACAAGTGGTTGATAGATTAGTGGGTGCCCAGCCCAAGCCAGCAATCATGGAGCGCATCAACCGATATATTTAATACGACTTTGTTACATTTTCCGGGGCTTCAATCTCTTGAAATCTTGTAACTTTTTTCAAAACTCAAGAGATGGAAAGAAGTGAACGGAAGGAAGGGAAGGAATTGCACTCGGCTTCCCTTTATTCCTTTCCTTCCTTTCCATTTCCCAAAAGTGCAACCAGGTCGTATATAAAACTTCTGGAAAGATTCATTTCACAAATTTCAAATGCCCAAATCTCTGTGGAAGATGAAAATCAATCTTGCCTGTAGTTGACCATGCTGAGTATTCGCTTTTATCCTTCCTATGGTCGATTCGGTAAAGGTTAAGACGCCATACATCGCCTGGTTTCGGTGGACAATTTGGCGCTGTATAAAAATCTTTGAGTGGCACGGCGATTGCGCACGTCCATGACTTGTCTGTGCCTTTACGTGAATTTAGCTCACCGTCAATTCTCACCGCATGTTTGATGCCTTCGCTGTTCCAGTCTCTCATGACGCAGATGCCACCATCTCTGTCCTTTGCGTTAAGGACAAAAGCATCGAACAGCGCGTTAAGCGGGTTTACTTCCAGCTCCAAATACGTCCTCAAATTACCATCCGCATCAATAAACGCCTCCACCACTTCCTCCGTATACAAATCTCCATCGCGCGCTGAAATCGTCGCCCAGATTTCCGGGTCGATGCAAAAATAGCCGATGTAAAGGTAGGCATCGTTCCATAAAAGTTTTACCTTTGTCGGATTATCAGGTTTTTCCTCTGTATCCGTGATGAGCAATTCCACCTCTTGCGCCTTATTCCAGGACGGTTCGTCTAAAAGGGCATCTATCTTTAGCTGCTCATCAATCCAAATACAGTCATAACTCGGTAATTCTATCTTTTTCGTCTCCTTAACAGCAGATATGGTTTCAGAACATAATATAAACGCGACTAAGGAAGCACATAAAATGATTCGTGTTTTTATTGTTGACACTTTCATCTCTCCTTCTCTTTTTTGACGCTGGAATCGGATGCCTGAACTTGTTCGGGGTTTCCCCCTTTGGAAAAGGGGGGCAGGGGGGATTTCCCTCAACAAGTTGAGGCGTCCGGCCAGCAAAATTTATTTTACAGTGTACTATCCATTATACACCGTCGTTCCCAGGGAAAACATAAGGCATCGGAAATACAGTGCGCAACACATCGCCTAATGGGCCATCTGGTGGCTCAATGGCATCTTTGGACTGTTGCGGTCCGAGCATAAACAGCGCAAGTGCCGTCCGGTCTATTAATTCAAAGCGTTGACGGTCTAAGCCGAAGACAAATTTCCCATCCTGCTCGTAGTATATTAACCGCTCGAAATCATTTCCGAGCTGCTCGCGGAAATAGTGGGACATCTGCTCCATAAGCAGTGGAAAGTTGATTATCCGCACTGTTCCAGCAAGCCCCTCGCTACGTTCAACCGTAACACCGATTTTTTCAAGTGCGATACGAATGTCATCGTCTGTTCCATACAGGGGATAAAAGATTAGCTTGTCCACGTTCTTCTGCTGAACAAGCGCAGGTAGTGCTGCCACAATCAGATTACGTGGACCCGTGAGTTCATAAAGCGATAATCTGCGCGAACCGTCATCTGATTGTTCAACGCCCCGTGATTTTAGATATGCAACTGGTCTGTCGCCTAAGAATATCACTTCTGTTGCGCCGCGTTCCATTAGCATGGCAAAGACTTCTTTGGTTCGAATGTAGCGGATAGGCTCACGCTGGTAAATGCGTAAAAGAGATTCAAGCATTTCTTTCGAGTACGGCCGCAAAGATAAACCTTCAGGCGCATTAGCCGGCAATTTGTCTTGTGAAATTGTAGCCTGGTATTGGACTCCTGCGCACGCGCAATTATGTCGGAAATAAAGCGTGCGGCGTCCACTGACAGGCATAAGTGTTACGCCTCGTCTCACTAATTGCGCCATTGCATCCTGAAAACACGCGCTGGCGAAGCCGCGGTTCCGATAATCGGGGTGGCAACAAACACCCCCGATTAAGCCCAAGGTCACGCGATTGCCGAGAATAAAAGCCTCCCGTTGTGAAAACCCAACATGAGCAATCGGTTCGCCATTAATAAGGATGATGCGAAGGTTATTGCAGTTTTGGGGATTCCATTCTAACGCGTAATCCCTCGCTAAGTTCGCCCGCTGAAAGATGCTCTGTCCAAGCGCCAATGTTTTTTCATATTCCTCGACACGTGTGCCGCGAGGACCTTCTATGTTGTTTTCTGGTATATTCATCATTTCCTCAGTGTTTCTTATGATGGAATTTTTCATTCCTTTTATTTTCTATTAGCGACGGCAAACGCTGTAGCTCAGAAGAGAATTGGTATAACATTGAATTAGCTCGCCGGCCCCTATCGCACCTGCAATACAATTTTCCCCCGCGTATGTCCTGCCTGGCTGAGAGTATGCGCTTGACGGACATCGGCCAGGGGGAACACCTGATGAATGTGGGGTTTAACAAATCCTTTATCCACGAGTTCGGCAAGCTGGGCAAGGCGATTTGTGGACCACCGGTTGTCAGCCTTCTGGGCTCTGACGCCATATTCCGCAGCCATTTCCTGGGACGGCTTTGCACAGATAGAAACTAAGATTCCGCCGCGCCGCAATACGCTGAAGGAACGCCTCAGCGTGTCCGCCGCCAGGAGGTCAATTTTGTCTTGAGCATCACGGACAATCATATCAAGGACTATGTCCACGTCTTGCACGAGCTCATAGAACTTACTTGTCTGAGAGTTGATGAACTGGTCGACTCCCAGTTGTTGCAGAAATCCTTCGTTGCGTCCTGAGGCCGTCCCGATTACATGTGCTCCCTTCCACTGAGGCCAGAAAATTCACGCTCGCCGGTTTGAGTGCTAGAGTATTCGCTGGACACGAGATGTACTCCGCATAGGTCCCCCCGCTTCCGCCGTATACAGCGTCGCCAACCTGAAAGCTGGAGACATTCTGGCCAGTGGCCGCCACGACTCCAGCGAAGTCAAAGCCGGGAATATAGGAGAACGGTTCCTGGAGTTTATGCCGTTTGCCGGAGCGAATCTGCCAATCGGCTGGGTTTACCCCGCAACTATGAACGCGAATGAGCAACTCGTCCTCTCCCGGCTCGGGTACCGCTATCTCCTCCAGGGTCATAACCTCCGGTCCGCCGTATTTGCGCACGACGATGGCTTTCATCTTTTCCATTTTAATCTCTCCTGTAATGTATGAAAATATCTACGCCAATAACTCCGCTTGCAAAATCAACTATTATAGGAGCATATTGGCACGGATTTTGCTTATTATCACGACTTTTTCACTTAGAGGAGCTTTATCAAACGTAAAACGTAAAGCATAACCATATTACGTTTTACGCATTACGTATTACGTTTCACGCGTTATCCTTATCGAAAGAGAACGATAACTGAAAAACTCGTATTATTATAGCAGAAATCTTCTTAAATTTATACTAAAATTTTCATTTTTCTCTTGAAACATAAGTGGATGAGTGCTATCTTAATGGCAAAATAAAAATCTAATGTTTTGTTGTTGAATTAACAATGTCTTAGAGCTTAGAACATAAAGGAGAGGGAACAATGGCTAAGTTCGATGTCATGAAAGGATTGTTTGGGCTACTACCTACACCTTACACTGATAATCTCGAAATTCATACAGAGGATTTGAAAAGAGTTGCCAATTTCTGCTGTGAGTCAGGACAGCACGGCATTGTATGGCCGGTGATGGTAGGTGAGTACTATTTTTTAGGAGAATCGGAGCGCATCAGGAATTTGGACGCCGTGCTCGAAGAGGTAAATGGCAGGTTGCCCGTTGCCTTCGGCTGTTCGGGACTTTCCACGGTGCAGAGCGTGCTTTACGCCAGGGCAGCTCAGAAAGCGAGAGCGGATGCGGTTATTGCTATGGCCCCATCTGCTGCTGGCACGGTTTTGGCGATTGATATGTTCCACCGAATAGCCGGGGTCTTCGACGGGCCTATATTCGTACAGAACGCCAGCGGTTATTCTCCGCTTAACGGTGAACAGATTGCGCAGTTAATTGACGATGTGCCCAACGTCCAGTACGTCAAAGAGGAGCGGAATCCGCCTCCGCCAAATATCGCCGAGATTAAACGGCTGGCCGGTCATAAGCTCAAAACCATATTCGGTGGTTCAGCGGGAAAGCAGATACCGACTGAGATTGTCCGCGGCGCCAATGGGTGCATGCCAGCGTGTGAATTAGGGGATGTTCTTGCTAAAGTATTTGAACTTTGGTGGGCTGGAGATGAGGCCGGCGCGCGTGATTTACATACCCGAGTTTTGCCTTTGATTAACTTAGAGTCTCATCCGTTCATGCGCTACATGCTCAAGCGTCGGGGAGTGTTTACATCTTTGGCGGAAAGAGCGCCCGCCAGGCCGCTGGATAACGATGATAAACGAGAAATATCCGTTCTCTTAAAAGCCGTTGAAAAAGACCTAAACGGTTTCCCATTTGGACCAGAATAGTATGTCTTACGATTGCTGATAGGGAATGATACCACAAATCTAATTGACGGACGCGGATGTCGTATGCGTTGGTCTAGTCCACGAAGATATGTTTGTGCCTTGTACTCATCAATGCGGTAATGAGGCTCAAATCATTGATGGACGAGCACAAGGCACAAAACATAATGAGGCTCAAATCCGAAGACATGAGTACAAGGCACACAACGATAAGACAATATCTATTATCCGCGTGCGTCCATAAAATCTGTGGTATCTATCTTGACAAGGTCATATTAGGATGACGGTTCACAGGTGTTGGCTTTGTCCTTCAGTTGACGCGTACGTGACCGGGTGCGCTTGACCAGGTGTTCCGCGACCAATGACGCTGCCGTTGCGGGTGTCCGTTCAGGCAACGGCATGGCGGCTCGCAACAAGGCTCGTACCGTTGCCCTTGAGAGGGTTGGCAGCACGTCAACGTCAAACTGGTGTCACAAGGTTGGGTCCTGAGGATAATTCTGGCGCCACGGCACTTTGGTCGGCGCCACGAACCAGGTGGCCATGACGGTTAACGCCAGCTGATGTTCCCAAGCCCGCTCCTTCTGTGCTGGCCACTCCTCAACGCCGGCTTCTGCTTGAGCCTCCTGGTTGGTGTCTTCGACCAAGTAACGCTGGCACGGCAAGCACGCGAGAGGCGAAAGTGAGGTCGCGACGGGAGCGTTGCTCACGGCGTCGGTGCCGCGTCCACGGGCTTCGCGTCGGCGGACCAGCCAGGGTTCCACGGGCTGGTCGGGACCGCGAGTCCAGACTCGCCGGGCGGCAAACTGGTCTTGACGTTCACCCCTCTGGGTGGCACGCACTCGCACCTGCTGCCAACGCGTGTCGGGCACGAGCCCCACCGCCGGCACCGAAACCGTAGTGGCATGTTGCCGCACCCGACAACGGGTCGGTCGTCGGCCGCGACAGCGGTGCGCAGGAACAGGTAACCCCACAACTGGCTTGTGAAGATATACGGCGGTGTTCCGCGGAACGTCCGCGATAGACACCCTGTCTCCTTGCCGCCGTTGCGCACGCAACCAGGCGCTGCGCCCATACAAGTCGTCACAGGCGACCGCTTCAACGCGTCGGTCGTTGCCCTTGGTTCGCTTCATCCTTTCCCAGCCCAACTCAATCTGGGTCTGAAACTGCCGCGCCGCTGGGATGCCAGAACAGAGACAAACACGGACCCAGATGGGGGATGGCTTCGCTGGAAAGGCCCCAGCGCAACGGGTCAGATACCGAGTCGGGCTCAGTGATGGAAGGTTTTTCACTGGACACAGAAGACATCAG
>Ga0194113_10005324_pt1 | contig 16603 bp, 14 predicted proteins | sample TA2MahC200mmetaG_FD_146193 | JGI IMG/M metagenome (GOLD analysis project Ga0194113, IMG submission 146193) | Freshwater microbial communities from Lake Tanganyika, Tanzania - TA2015017 Mahale Deep Cast 200m | ecosystem: Environmental > Aquatic > Freshwater > Lake | place: Tanzania: Lake... | reverse complement strand
GCCGGCGCACCGAAACACATCTGTGTCAGCAGTGCGCCCAGAAGCAGGGCCTTGCCGTCCAGGCGCAGATACCGCTCAATGAATTGCTGAACAATCTGCTGGCCGCCGCCAAAAGCGTGCCCGATGCGAAGGATAAAGCCGTCGGTTTTTCCGGGCCGGATGTACCATGCCCGGCCTGCGGTATAACGCTGCGGCAATTCAGCGAAACCAGTCTGCTGGGCTGCCCCAATGATTATCAGCATTTCCATAAAGAATTGCTTCCGTTGATTGAACGCAGTCACGCCGGGCATTCGCAACACTGCGGCAAAACGCCATCGCACGCCGGCAAGCAGCAGAAAAATGAAGTGGAGCTGGCCAATCTTCGCCGCCGGTTGGAACAGGCCGTCAAGGCCGAGGATTATGAAACCGCCGCGCAATTGCGCGACCAGATACGACAATTAAATGAAACCCGCTAATCTCGCAAATCAGTCCAGTTCATGGTTCGGAGCCGAAGGCCCCGCCTGCGACATTGTTATTTCGTCGCGGGTGCGGCTGGCGCGGAATCTGGCGGGCTTTGAATTTCTGCCGTGCCTGACGCCGCAGCGAAAACAGGAAATTCTCGACAAGCTCAACACGGTGATTCTGTCGCTGGATTTGGGCGATAAGGTATTTTTTATCGATGTGGATCACGCCGCGGCGCTCGAGCGGCAGTTGCTTGCCGAACGCCATCTCATCAGCCGCCAGCACGCCGTCGGCAAAGGCCCGCGCGGCGTCGTTATTGCCGCCGGTGAAGCTTTCACCGCGATGATCAATGAAGAAGACCACCTGCGAATGCAGGTCTATGCCGCAGGGATGAATCTCGAACAGTGCTGGCAGCGCATCAGTCGCATTGACGACGAAATCGAAAAGCGGGTCGAATATGCCTTCGATTCGCAATTGGGTTATTTGACGGCCTGCCCGACTAATCTCGGCACGGGTATCCGCGTCTCGGTCATGCTTCATCTGCCGGCGCTGAAACTCACCGGCCAGATTGAAAAATTCGTCACCGCCGCCAAAGACGCCGACTTGGCCGTCCGCGGCCTCTTCGGCGAAGGCACCGACGCCATCGGCGATTTTTATCAGTTGTCCAATCAGGTCACGCTCGGCGTCCGTGAAGAACAGGTCGTCGAGGAACTGTCCAAAAATATTGTGCCGCGCATCGTCGAATATGAAAAAGCCGCGCGTCAGGCCCTGCTCGAAGAAAAAGTCCATTCTCTTGACGACAAAATTCAGCGGGCGCTGGGTGTGTTGCGAAGTGCCTGCCTGATTAGTTCGCAGGAATCGCTGTATCTTCTAAGCAGTGTGCGTCTGGGAGTTAACCTCGGCCGGGTCCCCAATGTCTCGCTGGCCACCGTCAACGAATTATTTTTAGTCACGCAGCCGGCCCACTTGCAGATCCGCGCCGGCAAAATGCTCGACGCCGACCAGCGCGACGCCCTCCGCGCCCAGGTCATCCGCCAAAAACTGGCAAATAATTAAACAACTTTATAAATTTCTGAAACAGAAGCCCGGAGCGGCAGCGACGGGATTTTTCTGCCTCCAACAATATCAAATCGGCTCGCTTCCGCTTGCCGCTGCTGTCTTGTCACAACTTTTTTGCCCTTGGTGCGATCAATATTCCTGCCCACGCCCGCCTTTGGTGGATGGGCAGGCCACCCATCGAAAGGGTATGGACAAATTGTCCCCACCCTTGGACAAGCTCTTCGTCCCTCGATGCGGGCTTGTCAAAATCAACCGCAACAGGCCAAATTCTGCCAAAATGGCATAAGTAATTATAGGTCTGTAATTTGCAACCCTTTTTATATAAACAACTTACAAAATCCAAACGGCAATGGCACAGGCTTTGCATCTTTTTAAGCTGTGAAATTCTAACGATATGGCTTCTTATAGAATTACAGGAGCAAAACAATGGCAAAAATCATAGGCATAGACCTCGGAACAACCAACTCAGTCGTATCGGTGATGGAAGGCCCGGCGCCGAAAGTGCTGATTAACGCCAGCGGCTCACGGCTCACGGCCTCGGTCGTCGGCTTCACCGACAAAGGCGAACGCCTCGTCGGCCAGACCGCCAAACATCAGCAGGTCACCAACCCGACCAACACCGTCTTTTCCATCAAGCGGTTTATGGGCCGCCGGCACCACGAAGTCGGCACGGAAGAAAAGATGGTTCCGTACGCCGTCACCGGAGGCTCCGATGAATTAGTCAAAGTCAACATTCGCGGCAAAGAATACACGCCCCCGGAAATCTCGGCGATGATTCTGCAGGACCTCAAAAAGACCGCCGAAGATTATCTCGGCGAAAAAATAGAAAAAGCCGTCATCACCGTCCCGGCCTACTTTAACGATTCCCAGCGGCAGGCCACCAAAGACGCCGGCACTATTGCTGGTCTCGACGTGGTGCGCATTATCAATGAACCCACCGCCGCGGCCCTGGCCTACGGCACGGAAAAAAAGAAAAATGAAAAAGTCGCCGTCTTCGATTTCGGCGGCGGAACATTCGATATTTCGATTCTCGACATCGGCGACAACGTCTTCGAAGTCCTCAGCACCAACGGCGACACGCACCTCGGCGGTGACGACCTCGACGAAGTGCTGATTCATTTCCTCGCCGATGAATTCAAGAAGAAAGAAGGCATCGACCTGCGTCAGGACCCGATGGCCCTCCAGCGGCTCAAAGAAGCCGCCGAAAAATGCAAATGCGAACTCAGCCAGCAGGTCGAGTCGGCCGTCAATCTGCCGTTTATCACCGCCGACGCCTCCGGTCCCAAGCATTTGAATATCTCCATCACCCGCAGTAAATTCGAAGCGCTGTGCGCTGCTGTGTTTGAACGGCTCAAGGCCCCGTGCCATCAGGCCCTCAAGGACGCCAAGCTGTCGGCCAAGGAAGTCAACGAAGTGCTGATGGTCGGCGGCTCGACCCGTATTCCGCTGGTGCAGAAAATCGCCCAGGATATTTTCGGCAAGGTTCCCAACAAGAGTCTCAACCCCGACGAAGTCGTTGCCATCGGCGCCGCCATTCAGGGCGCCATCCTGGCCGGCGACGCGGGCGTCAAAGATATTCTGCTGCTGGACGTCACGCCGCTGTCACTGGGCGTCGAAACGCTCGGCGGCGTGCTGACCAAGCTGATAGACAAGAACACCACGATTCCTACCAGCAAAAAAGAAGTGTTCTCCACCGCCGCCGACAGCCAGACCAGCGTCGAAATCCACGTTCTCCAGGGCGAGCGCGAATTCGCGCGCGACAACCGCACGCTGGGCCGTTTCCAACTGGCCGGGCTTGCTCCCGCGCCGCGCGGTATGCCGCAGATTGAGGTGGCGTTTGATATCGATGCCAACGGTATCCTCAACGTCTCGGCCAAAGACCTCGGCACAGGCAAGGAACAGTCGATTAAAATTCAATCCTCCTCCGGCCTGAGCAAAGATGAAGTCGAAAAGATGAAGCACGAAGCCGATGCTCATTCCGCCGAAGACAAGAAACGGCGCGAAGTGGTGGATTTGAAGAATCAGGCCGACCAGCTTGTCTATTCGACCGAAAAAACGCTCAAAGAGTACGGCGACAAAGTCGATGCCAAAGTTCGCGGCGATATCGAAAGCGCCGTCAACAGTCTCAAAGAGGCCGCCAAGGGCGAAGACGGCGGAGCCATTAAGAAAGCGATGGACAAGCTCAACGAGACCGCCCAGGAACTCGGCAAGGTGCTGTATGAGGAAGCCGCCAAAAAGCAGCAGGCGGCCAAACCTGCCGGCGGTGACGCCCCCAAGGGCACGCCAAACAGTGCCCCCGAAGAAGGCGAAGTCCGGCGTAAAGGCGGCGACGATGTCATCGACGCCGAATTCGAACCCAAATAACGCAACCGCAGATTTCACAGATTGACACAAATAATAAAGGCCCGCGATGTGCGGGTCTTTTTTGTTTTATATCTTTGTTATTGCTGCGGCTTTTTAACCAATTCATACCCCGGCGGAATGTTATTCACATCGAACAGCGAATCATCCAGTGGCGTTTTGTAATCAAAGTCACTGATGATCATCAATCGTTTTTGCTGCTTTGCCTCTATTAATACGGGCATTCCGCTTTCAGGGTCAACCCACACGGACCAGTCTTCTCCCCCGGCGGTCGTCCCCTCGAAGCCTTTACAGGATTTGCCGTTGATTTCACGCGCTGCTAAAGTTTTTTCATTACCGTTTTTCAGCCGCAACGCAATGTTAATAATGTCGGGATCCTGCCTCGGCCCTCTTCCGGCTTCCCAGAATTCCGCTTTTTGGGTATTCGGATCCAGCGTAAGCGTCTTGAGTTTTGCGCCGGAAAGGTCACAGATAAAAATAGTTCCATTCGTCCGAAGCTCACGGCGATGGCTCAGATCCTTGCGTAAAGTTCGGTTTGTATGTTCCCTCCCATCCGGATAACGATATGTGTCCGTACAGGAGTATCGTCCGACTTTGACGGTGGGCTGATTTTGTTTAAGTGTTTCTTTTCGGACTTTCAGTTCATAGCCCGCCGGCGGTTCCGTGCTGAATAATGACGGGTCAAAATTGTCCGGGTACTGAAATTCACTCATAATAATTGTTCGTCCCGGCTGCACCAGTTCAACATAGACCGGCAAATGTGTCCGTGTGTCGGCCCAGATGGTAAAATCATTGATTGGATCGGGGCAATGAAATCCTGTTGTTGTTTTGCCTTCAATGGTTTTTTCACCCAGGGGCTTTGCGTCCGTGGCCTGGATTCTCTGTACAAAACCCAGCACATCAAAATTAATATGTTTTGGTTCTGTGGTGTCGGTATAAACTGTCTTGACGGCCTTTTTCGCATCGGGATTCAATATCAGTAATTCATTCGGTACTTTGCTGAAATCGAAAATAAAAATTTCCCCGGTTTCCCGCTCTTCCCTTCGGCCGTAAGAATTGCGTTCATAATGGCGCATGGAAAAAGTTTTCCCGTCGGCGTATTGAGTACGATATAGATAAGAATGTGGGCGCATTTTCTGCAGTTCCTTCTGAACATCCGCCCACGCCACTGTTGCGATATCGATTGAACCTGTCGTAACATATATGGCCAGCCCGGCGGCAATAAAAATCGCCGCTGCGACCGCAAATGGTATCAATGTCTTTTTCATAAATTTTCTCCAGCCGACGGGCGCTGTCGCCGCCGATTCCCGTCCGGACTGGCCAAGAGCCTGCCGGGCATCATCAAGAATTTCGCGGCGCGTCGCCTCATCGAAATGATAGTTTGCCTGCGATAACAATCGTTTTATCTTCACTGTCGGTCTCATGATTCCACCTCGCTATTCAGCAATGACCGCAGTTTCTGGAGTCCGTAGCGATACCGGCTTTGGACGGTATTGAGAGATATCGCAAGGTGCCTGGCGATGGTCTTAAATCGCATCCCGCACTGAATATGCAGCGTAATAACTTCCCGCTGTTCATACGGCAGTTGCCCCATCGCCTCGGACAGCTTCCGGGCGGTTTCGTCGGCGATGATATGCCCGGCCGGGTCGTCGGCAACCGCCGCTTCCGGGCAATCTTCCAGCGTGGTGCGAACACGCTGACAATGACGCATCCAATCACGGACGGCGTTGACAACACTGGTTATCAAAAAACTTTGTAAGCTGCCGTAAATACTGCGTTTATGGACAAATAGGGCGAATTTAACAAAGACATCGTGCACAATATCTTTGGCGGCATGGGTGTCGCCGAGGAGATGCACGGCTGCCGCCAGCATATCGCTTTCGTATTTCTCATAAATACGGCTCAGCGCCTCAATATCACCGCGCTTCAGCCGCCATATCAAAATCGCGTCTTCCATCGTATCCGTGCCTGCCCATCATCGCCTTGTATAGTACACGAATGACAGGACTATTTTAGTCTAAAATATTTTATAAAAATAGAGGCAATTGAAACCGTGGATTTCATCGCGTGCTGTTTTTAGCAGCTGGAGAAACATTCTTGGATTTTAGCTTTTAAGTTTTTAATTTGAATAGTATCGCGGGTCTTTTTTGTTTGGAGCTGGGAAATTATAGGTGTACGCCATTTTTGAAGGTGGAGCCGATAATCACCCACTATGTCATTCCCGCGAAGGCGGGAATCCAGTTATTGAAAGCCTGGATTCCGCATCAAGTGCGGAATGACAACTATCGAAATCACAAGCAACGAAATACTATCTTACGGGGCGTATTTTTTTTGACAACAGAAGCCATTTCTCTCAATAATAGCCATTAAGAAGTGAAAAGGTGGCAAAAAATATGAGCAAAAAAACTTCAGTCAGTTATGCCGGCAAGTCCGACGTCCTTTATATTGTGGCCAAAAAAGGCACAGAAGAGGAATTTATAGAAATTGCTCCCGGCATCAATGAGGAGCTTGATGATAAAGGCCATGTCATCGGCATACAAATCCTGAATGCCTCAAAATGCTTAAAGCACATCGCCAGGCCTTTATATAAAAATATGCAGACTGCTTAGATCGCAGGGTGTTCTTATATCTGAATATTGAAACATTAAAAATTAACCGGGTAACAAAACAGGACTCGACTCAGTTGCACTTGGGAGTTGAATCCGCCAGATATAATACTATGAAAATAAATGATTTACAATGAATTTGATGATTCGATTATGGGACAGGAGCGTGTTGACGCAAACCATCCGAGGCTTTACAATACAGACAGGATTGTACGACTATCGCCACCCCTTCGGCGGCTTTGCCTTAGGGACAGGACGCCGCTCGGCTCCTGTTGGTTCGAAAACCGGACGATTGATCTAAATTTACCAACTTTTTTGGAGTTGAACCGAATATAAATTTTCAGGAGATGTAAAGATGATGAATTTCAAAAAAACTGTACGGATTTGTCTGTTTTTTGTTGTTGTCTCATACGCAATAGCTGCTGAAAATACTGCATCAAAAGTCGATGCGGATGCGTTGCGGCACTGGCAGGATCTTCGCTTTGGGATGTTTATTCACTGGGGGCCGGTCAGTCTGACGGGTGAGGAAATCGGCTGGTCGCGCGGCAAGCAGACGCCGATTGAAGAGTATGACCGGCTTTATAAGCGATTCAACCCAGAAAAGTTCAATGCCGACCAGTGGGTGCGGGCTGCCAAAGCCGCCGGGATGAAATATATCGTGCTGACGACAAAACACCACGACGGCTTTTGTCTGTGGGACACAAGGCAGACCGATTATAACATCATGAACTCGCCTTTTAAACGGGATGTCGTCAAAGAACTGGCGGCAGCCTGTAAAAAGCAAGGGATTGAATTCGGCACCTACTACTCTACCTGTGACTGGCACCATCCGGATTTCCCATTAACCAGCCCGGGCGGCAAAGTACAGCGAGAGCAGTCCAATCTCGACCGTTATACCGATTACCTCAAGGCACAAGTCAAAGAATTGCTGACAAACTATGGGCCTCTGATTACGCTGTGGTTCGATGTGCCTCAGAAATTCAATGCCCAGCGAGGCCAGAAAGTTATCGACATGTGCAGGTCAATCCAACCAACGATTGTCATTAATAACCGTACCGGAGCCAAAGGTGATTTTGATACACCTGAGCAGAAAGTGGGTGGTTTTAACCGCCAGCGTCCATGGGAAACCTGTATGACTATTTGCCAGCAATGGGCATGGAAGCCGGATGACAAGATGAAATCAGAAAAGGAATGCATTCAAATGCTGCTTTCGATTATCGGCGGTGACGGCAATCTTCTTTTTAACGTAGGCCCCATGCCGGATGGCCAGATCGAACCCCGCCAGGTGGAACGTCTTAAGGAAATGGGGCAGTGGATCGGAAAATACTCCGACGCCATTTATGGTACGCGGGGCGGACCTTTCAAGCCCGGCAAATGGGGCGCTTCCACCTGTAAAGACAAAAAGGTGTTTCTGTTTATTATGAATTGGCCCAAACACGGCGCCCTGACATTGCCCGCACTGCCTGCGAAGATAACCAAAGCCGAAGTTCACAGCGGTGGAACGCTGACATTCCGTCAGACTCCTCTGTCGCTCGAACTGGATGTTGCGCCCAACAAGCGCGATTCCATTGCGACGGTGATTGAATTAACCCTTGACAGTCAGGCATTTCCAATTCAGCCCATAGGTATTTCAAGCGGCTCACTGGCATTCGGAAAAAAGACTGAGGCATCGAATGTGCATCAGAAAGACAAATCCTACAATGCAGATAAAGCGTTTGATGATGATCCTGAGACTCGCTGGGCGACAGATAACAACGTTTCTGCGGCATGGATCCAGGTCGATATTGGAAGTGCGAAATTGGTCAATAGCGCAATGATTGACGAGCATGACTGGGATCGGGTTAAACGCTTTGAGCTGCAGTATCAAGTCGGCGATGAATGGAAAACCGCATATAGCGGAACCACTATTGGGGCCGACAAAGAAATCTCGTTTGAACCGGTCCGTGCACAAGTCTTTCGGCTCAACATTATCGAATCCGCGGAAGGGCCGACAATCTGGGAGATTCAATTATTCAAAGTTGGCCCAGCATGAAGATATAATTCTGGACCGATTCGGAGTTGATGCTGTCGATGTCGGCAGGGCGTTCAATAACGCCGATACGGATTGGTACGATATACGTCTGTTTAATGGAAATACGGCCCAGTACCCGACATGGTTCAAACCGCATCAGGAGGCGGATGGGTCATGGATTGCGTTTGCCGCAGACGGAACACTCATCGCCAAAATGCCCGCCAATCAATATCACCGCGCTTCAGCCGCTATATCAAAATCGCGTCTTCCATCGTATCCGTGCCTGCACATCATCGCCTTGTATAGTACACGAATGACAGGACTATTTTAGTCTAAAATATTTTGTAAAAATAGAGGCAATTGAAACCGTGGATTTTATCGCGTGCTGTTTTTAGCGGCTGGAGAAACAATTTTGGATTTTAGCTTTTAAGTTTTTAATTTGAATAGTATCGCGGGTCCGTCGCCAGCCAGTCGGACGAAAAGATCGCCATATCGGCAAGGTCAATTTTGCCGTCGCCGGTCAGGTCGAGCCAATAACACGCCTGTTCCGTCCCTGCACAATTATCCGCAAGCCAATAACCTGCCAGCATCATCAAGTCTGACGTATCGACAACATAGTTGGTGTTGAAATCGCCCTCCAGCGGCTCCAGCAGTTCAAACGCCAGCCCGTAATAACGTCCTGTCTTGTCAGTTGTATTCGCCGCCCGCACTTCATAAAATCCATCCGCCGGCAAAAGAACATCAGCCTTACGCAGATTGTTCGGCGCACCCGATTCGGAAAACACAACATTATTCTGCGGGTCATAAATACTCAAATCCAGGTTCAACCTCGGCGACGATTCGTCGGAATAATTATAATTGGGATTAGAACCACTTCGTGTCACGGCCCGATGCCACGTCAGCGTCAGTGTCAGCCGTTCGTTTTTGTGTCCGTAAATGCGGTAGGTATGTTGCCCGAAACTGCCGATGGATTGATACGTCCACCCGGCCGATTGTGTGATGTCCGTCCCCGGCGTAACCTTCAGCTGACTGAGGACATCATACGCCCGCAGCGCATCGACCCGACCGTAGCCGCGCTGCGCATGCCACAGTTGACCTGTCGTCTCGACTGAAATTTCGGTTGGGGGCTTGTGTCGAGTTCGAATATTCGGAAACGTCGTATTGACCATTACCGCTTTGATCACGACGCTTTTGCCGTCGTCGGTTTCGGGGGTGCTGTTGGTGTATTGAATCAGCAATGCCGCCACGCCTGCCGCGTGCGGCCCCGCCCAGCTCGTCACGCCGCGGTTTGTACTCCAATAGTACCAGCTTGTATTTGATGAAGTCCACGGCAGCCACAGATTCTCCGCCGGTGCCGCAATCTCCGGCTTGCGTCTGTTGTCAGCGGTTGGGCCGGGGTTGCTGGCCGTGCCGACCTGCCGGTAAACATCCGTTTCCGTCGTAATCAAACCGGCCGTCGTGATGCCGTTGAAACCGTCGCCGAAAACAGTGATACTCGCTGCATCATTGCCCGCGGCGTTGATGAAAATCATATCGTATGTGTTGGCATAATAATCGTATAACAGCGAATAGGGGCTGCTTCCATCGGCGGTATAAGTGGGCAGATGAAACCCTGTCACAGCCACCCGGCAGCCATTGTTGTTTAATTCCTCCAGCCCGGTTTGAATATAACTGAAATAAAGCACGCGATTCGGGTCCGTGGCTGAAACCGCGTGGGTAACTTTCACGCTGTAAATCTCCGCTCCCGGCGCGACGCCGATTTCCACCGGGTAATTTTTCCCGCCCCGGCTGCCGACAATCCCCGCCATCCCCATGTCGTGCCAGTATGGCTCATAAGGAAATAACGTGTCATTCGTCGCGTCAATCCAGTGCGCGTGAGAAACGCCGATGGGATTGCCGCTGCCGTCCTTGTCAAAAAACGCCTCATGACTGACCAGGCAATGCTTCAGAGTAACCATCCCCACGTTAACGCCCTGGCCGGTGAATCCAAGGGCATGAACCGCCTGCGCATTGCATCCATCCGGGCCTATCGATGCCGTCAAGGCAAAGACGTCCGGATGACCCAGAACGCAGACGACAAGCGGAACCAGGACATAATATCCCCATCCCGCGGTGCGTCTCATCGTATTTTCATCGCTCTCCGCCACGTAATTCACCCCGTTTTCAGTGAACGATATTATACCATACCCCCCGAAAATTTTCAAATTTAACCCTTATTCGTACAGCCCTGCGGACACCCCGGCCTTGACATCGCGGCACTTCATTTATAGGATGAAATCCGCCTTTTTAAGGAGAAAACCGATGGAATTATTGGATGCCGTTAAAAAACGCTATTCCTGCCGGGCATATCAGGATAAGCCGGTGGACGAGACGACATTGAATAAAATTCTCGATGTTGCCCGCCTGGCCCCCTCGGCAAAGAATTTTCAGGACTGGCGTTTTGTGGTCGTCACCGATAAGCAGACGCGGGCCGAATTAAGCATCGCCGCCGCCAATCAGGCCTTTGTCGCGCAGGCCCCCGTCGTTATCGCCTGCTGCAGTACTATCAATCACTGGATGCGGTGCGGCCAGCCGACCGGCTCAATCGACGTCGCCATCGCGATGGAACATATCGCGCTCGCCGCCGTGTCGCTGGGGCTGGCGACCTGCTGGATCGGTTCGTTTTTCCCCGATGAAGTCCGCAAAATCCTGCATATTCCGACCCATATTCACGTTGTTGAGCTGCTCACCCTCGGCTGGCCCGCCGATAAACAGCCCGAAATGAAGCGCCTGCCGCTGGATGCCATTGTCTGCCGCGAAAAGTGGGCTTTTTAAGGGTTTTTCCGGGAGTCGAGCGGAATTCGGTTGAATTCACGCGGGTTTTGACTACAATATCCACCCTGTCCGCCGGGGATGTTGGATGGCGGTTCGGGGCTGTCGTATAATGGGAGTACACCGCGTTCGCAATGCGGTGATGAGGGTTCGATTCCCTCCAGCTCCAGTCTTCGCGTCGAAACGCAGAAATGCAGAGGCAAAATTATCGTTGCAATTTTTCCACCACCGCCGGCAATTCCGCCAGCTTGTTTATCGTTATCACCCCGGCCGGGACTTTTTTGTCGCGGTTGATTGCCATCCGCTTGAAGACCGGAATCATCCCCGCCGCCAGCGCCCCGTTAACGTCCGTATCCACCCGGTCGCCCACAAACAGCGTCTTTCCCGGCGCGACACCAATCTGCTCGGCCGCCGCATGGAAAATCCGCGCATCCGGCTTGCGCCACGGAAAATCACACGAATACAACTGCACCGGAAAAAACTCCGCCAGACCCGCCTGCGACAAATGCCGCTGCAGGCTGTCCTTGTTCACGAAAGTATTGGATACAATCCCCATCTTCAGCCCCATCGCCCGCAGCGTATCTAATGTCCGCGGCAGATCCGATTCCATATACGCCTGCTTCGACAGCGGCTCATACCATACCCAGTTCAACTGGCGGTATTGCTCCTCATTCAGTGTGAACCGGTACCGCCGGCCGTAGCTTTTGAGCAATTCGAGCGAATCAAAATCATTGCCCGTCAGATACGAAATCCCCAGATGCAGATACAACCCAACCAGATGCTTGAGTTTATACCGCCAAAACCTCGGCACCGGCTGCGAGTAATTGCGCAGCCATTGATAGCTGTTTTTCGCCGCCGCCGCGAACAAAGGCCGACTGCACAGCTTGCTGAATTCCAGCAGCGTCTGTCCCAGGTCAAACAAAATGGCTTCGACCGCCTTGTCGGCCAAATTATCCCCTTCCCGAATCAACCTGCCGGGATAGTCTCAGGCTTATTTCCGCGCCGGCAGTTTATCGCCGAACAATTCCCTGACCCACTGTTCCATTTCCTCATCGGAAATCGCCGAAACCCGGTCCGCCGTGTACTCCGCGTCGATTTTATCTTTAATCGCCAGCACATACGGGTCCTGCTTTGCGATTTCGATACAATACCGTTCCTCGATCCAGTGCTTAATGCCCGCAGCGCCGGATTTGTCGGTAATCGCAACACCCACCGGCCGCTTGAGCAGTTTGAGCGTGTCGAAGCAATTATAAATCTCCTCGTTTTTCAGCAGGCCATCGGCGTGAATCCCCGCCCGCGTGACATTAAAGTCTTTGCCCACCAGAGGATAATTTGTCGGCAGATTAAAGCCCAGTTCCTTGTGAGCATACTGCGCCAGTTCCGTAATCGCCGCATAGTTGACTTTCGGATTCGTCCCGCGAAGCTGCGCGTGTTCGATGACCAATGCCTCCAGCGGCGGGTTGCCCGTGCGTTCGCCGACTCCGAACATGGCACTGTTGGCCGCCTTGCACCCGTATAGCCACGCCGACGTTGCGTTGATCAACACCTTGTGCAAATCATTGTGCCCGTGCCATTCGAGCCATTCGCCCGGCACGCCGAGCTTCCGCAGCCCATAGACCAGCTTTGGCACGCTGCGCGGCAGTGTCGCGTTGGCAAACGGCACGCCGAAGCCTAACGTATCGCACAGCCGGATTTTCACCGGCGTCTTATACTGCTGCGACAATTTCATCAGCTCCGCCGCAAACGGCAGAATAAACCCGTCAAAGTCCGCACGGGTAATATCCTCAAAATGACATCGCGGCAAAATCCCGTTATCCAGCGCCGCTTTGACAATATCTAAATATGCCGCAAGAGCCTGCGAACGTGTCTTTTTAAGCTTCAGGAAAATATGATAGTCGCTGGCGCTGGTCAAAATCCCCGTTTCTTTCAGCCCCAGCTCCTTCACCAGTTTAAAATCCGCGACCGTCGCCCGAATCCACCCGGTAATTTCGGGAAATGCATAGCCGCGCTGCCGGCACAATTCCACCGCCCGCCGGTCCTTGTCCGAATACAGGAAAAATTCGCTCTGACGAATCAGACCCGTCCCGCCGTCAATCGCGTTCAAATAATCAAAAATCTTCAGCGCCTGCTCCGGCGAATAGGGCGCACGAGCCTGCTGACCGTCGCGGAATGTCGTATCGGTAATCCAGATGTCCTCCGGGTTTTCCATCGGCACGGCCTGGTCGTCGAACATCATCTTGGGAAATTCCGAATAAGGGAATTGTTCCCGGTACAGATTCGGCCGGTCAACTTCCTGTAAATGAACGGGTTTTGTTTCCATAGTGCTTCTCCGCAAAATTACGATTTATTTAACGGCTCCCTCTCATATCAGAAGGAAAACTCACTATCGCATACTGGCCGAGGAGGGAATTGAACCCTCACGCCCTTGCGGGCAGGGGATTTTAAATCCCCAGCGTCTGCCATTCCGCCACTCAGCCGCCGTTGTTGGCGCAAAAAACCCATTTCTTACGCGCACAGCCACGGCATTATAGGAAACCCCCGCTTTTTTGCAAGATTTTAATGCCAAAACGGCGGTTTTTGGCTGTGCCGCCGTATATTCGCCGCAACTCCCCAAAAAGTTCGCCAAAATTCCGCGATAACAGCGTCTTGTTTTACTTTTTCTCGTAATTCAGGAACCACTTATACAATTCGGGGTTATTGTAAGTTTCCGTCCAGGAGTCATGCCCGGCGTCGGGATAAATTGTAAATTCGATATCTTTATTTCCCGCGGCCTTCACGGCCTTGACCATCTCCTCGGATTTACTCAACGGTACCACATTATCTTTGGCCCCGTGAAAAACCCACAGCGGTATCTTAGCCAGGCGAAATTTCGCCAATACGGCATCCCCGCCACCGCAAATCGGAGCCGCTGCGGCAAACATGTCGGGATACTTGATAATCATACTCCAGGTACCGTATCCGCCCATGCTCAGGCCGGTAATATACATGCGGCTTTTGTCCACCTGATACTTGCCGGCAATATCATCGACCAATAATTTCAAGTCTTCGGCCATCGTCGGCCACCAGCTTTCCTGGCGACACTGCGGAGAAATAATAATAAAATCAAAGTCCTTGCCTTCCGCGACCAGTTTAGCCGGACCGTGCTTTTTAACCAGATTCAAGTCGCTGCCGCGTTCTCCGGCGCCGTGCAGGAAGAGTATCAGCGGCCATTTTTTGTCGGCCTTGCCGTAGTCTTTGGGCAGATATAACAGATAATTCATGCGAACCTCCCTGGTGACAGTCATTGCAAAAACACCCGGACGCTGACCGGCCCGAACCTCAGCCTTTGCCGCACACCCGGATAAAATCATCAAACTTAACCCAATGCAAACACTTGTTCTGAACATTGACGCAGGCTCCGGTAATTTTCGGAATCCGACTCCGAGTTTCCAAAGTAACACCTGATTATTTGAGCAAAAACAACGAATTATTTTATGACACACTATCAGACATATATCATCTTTTTGGTCATCCCGCCGTCAATGACAAAATTCTGGCCGGTGATAAAGCCGCATTTGTCGGAGCAAAGGTATAACACCATTTCCGCGATATCTTCGGGCCTGCCGACCCGCCCGGCCGGATGCTGGCTGCGGTCGGCGGACGTCAGCGGCGGAAATTTCGGCACGGCGGTATAGTCGCGCGTGTCAATCCAGCCGGGACTGATGCAGTTGACGCGAATATCCGGCCCCAGGCTCACCGCCAGCGCGTGGGTCAGGGCGACAACCCCGCCCTTGGATGCCGAGTAAGCCTCGGTGCCGGCTTCAGACATAAGTGCCCGCGTCGAGGCGATATTGACAATCGCACCGTGGGTCTTGCGCAGATATTTCGCTGCATATTTGGCGAACAGAAACGCCGCCGAAAGATTAGTATGAATCACCTGTGTCCAATCGGCAAAGGTCAGTTTCTCAATCGGCACATTCTTGCCGATCGCCGCGTTGTTGACGACATAATCAATCCTGCCGAAACGCCGGACAGCCCCGGCGATTGCGTGTTTAACCGCCGATTCGCTCGATACATCGGTGCGGATAAATATCGCGTTTTTAACGAGCTCTTTTTGTGCCTTTTTTCCCGCCGCCGCGTTTGTGTCGGCGATAACGACATTGACCCCGGCCTGCACAAAATATCGGCTGACACATAAACCGATCCCCCCGGCCCCGCCGGTGATAATGGCTGCCCGCCTGTTTTTTCCTTTACTCATCCTATTCCTCTCAAAGAATACGTTCGCATCTCTTTTCGCAGTGCCCTGGCTTTGCCGCCGACCAAGCTATCCAGCCTGACCCAGAAGGCCCGCGAATGATTCTTATGCTCCGTATGCACCAGCTCATGCAGGATGACATAATCCCGCAGATGCCCCGGCAGGGTGAGAAGGTGGATATTGAGGCTGATATGATTTCGCGTCGAGCAGCTTCCCCATCGGCTCTTCTGATTGCGTATCCCCGCCCGGCCGTAGCGAAAGCCGTGCTGCGCCGCCAGTTCCTTCAATCGGTCGAACAGAAGATGCTGCCGGACGAGCATATCCTCGGTCACCGCCGGCCGCTGCTGTTCCGGCCCGGCTTCCCCGACGGGTCGAATTTTCGCCAGCCGCTGGAGAGTTTTTTTTATCCACCCTTGCTTGGTGCGGACAAATTCCTCCGCCTGACGCAGCGAGCCAAACCGCGGCACGGTCACCCGCACGGCCCCATTGCCCCCAACCGATATCCGCAATAGCCGCGCCTTGACCGACCGAACATATTCTATGTTTTCAAGCATTCAGAAATTATATATTTCACTGTCCGTGTTGGGAATGAAAAAAGTAAGAGTTTCTTCGCTCCGCATCGGCCTGTAGGGTGTGCAGCTTTTTATCCTTCGTAGCCTTGGCGAAGAAGGATGCTGCAGGAAAAATAAAGGGGGCAGGTACATTTTTCGCCTAATTTTGGATTTTAGTTTTGCCTTTCTTGTCCGCCATAGCTTTAGCGACGGCGGATGGGTTTTAACTTTTGAATTTATGTAGCCTCGCATTACAGCCCCACATAATACAATGCCCTCTTGAATTGAAAATAGAAAATTGAAAATGAAAAATTAAAACCCCCGCCTTTTACATTCCACAATTTCTCAATTTTCATCTTCCTCCTATAAGAATATGAGACTGCTCAGGAAAAGCGTGTCTGACCCAATAGTGTTCGGCACTCGATTTGCTATATTATAGACACCCAAAAATAATTTTGCAAATTATCTATTTTATCATTGCGCGTGATTTGGCGTTGTGCTTAAATGCCATTCATGCGTGTTAAACGAG
>Ga0194113_10005319_pt1 | contig 16616 bp, 14 predicted proteins | sample TA2MahC200mmetaG_FD_146193 | JGI IMG/M metagenome (GOLD analysis project Ga0194113, IMG submission 146193) | Freshwater microbial communities from Lake Tanganyika, Tanzania - TA2015017 Mahale Deep Cast 200m | ecosystem: Environmental > Aquatic > Freshwater > Lake | place: Tanzania: Lake... | reverse complement strand
CCCAATCCCTTAAGCAAAATGTAGGGTGCGCACTGCGCACCATTTTTCTTTAAACCGCCTATCGCCAGCGGCGCCGCAGGAAGAGAAAATGAAGGAAAAGACCAAGTTTCCACCGGGATGGAATGAGGCCAGGGTAAGGCGGGTTTTGGCCCACTATGAAGAACAGACAGAAGATGAAGCGGTGGCGGAGGATGAGGCTGCTTTTGAGGAGTGCCTGGAAACCGCCATGGAAGTTCCCATGGAACTGGTGCCGGTGGTCCGGGAATTGATTGCCAAACACCGGGGGAAGGCCAGAAGACAATCGTCTCCGTGAAAAAACAGTCAGCCGCCAGCTTTCAGGAAAAGAGGCGTAGGGGCGAACCTTGGGTTCGCCCTCGTTTATTAGATACATAACTACTTAGATATTCATATAAAAGTCCTCTGATTAATAATAACTCATGGAATTAATTTAAATATTAAATAAAATAATGATATTATTAGTAGTTAAGCTGCTTTATTTTTTCCCCAAAATGTCTTATAATATTAAAAATATCAAGTAATTTATCCAGAAAAATATCCCGATAAAACCATTAGTGATCCCTTCGTATTAAAGAGTTGGGAATTTTTCCCGAGCAGAGATGCTATCTTTTCTTTACTGTGGCCAAGCTTGCCGCACAGTCAAAGAGGAATATTGTGACTCTAAACTTTGTTTATCCAAATGTTGCAGGGCTTAATCGTCGCGGACGGGGTGGTTTGGATGAACGATTCGAATTGGCAAGAGAAACGGGGTGTCGATATATCGAGATGCCTGCTGATTTCATTAAGAATAGAACAGAGAAAAATCTTACCAAGTTGGATTTATGTTCATTCCTCAACGAGAGAGCAATCGAAATTCTCTATCAACCTACTCAATCTGAAAACCGTTTGGGATATGTTCTCCATACTGAACCATGTTTATCCCGGAGAATAATGGAAAATAATGCAAATAATGCAATAATAGAACGTGGGATTGCCCATCTTGAATGGCATAACCGCATATGGATAGAAAACCTCACCAAAATGATCCTTGCTATATGTGAACGACTGGGCTATCCGGCCTCCTTCATCGAAATTCATCCTGGGGATGGCCGCAATACCAATGAGGATATAATCAGAGGGTGTCGAGGGATATTAGAAGCCTGGGATAAAAAATATTCCTCGAGGCCTATAATCCTTCTCGAGAACCGAACAAATCAATTCATCCGCACAGGAGATCATCTAAGATCGTTTTGGGAAAACCTGATTAGCAAACATCATGATTTAGAGTCCCACGTGGGGATCGTTTTGGACATTCAACAGTTATTTACAGTAACACGTGACCGTTTCCCGCAAGAGCTCGCCTCTATCCCGACAGAATCAATCAAGGGGTTACACATTCATAGAAACCACGGCCCTCCGACTTTGGAGGATGGTATCCCTTGGCTCGATGTCTTTGGGCGCTTGAGCCCAATTCTTAACAAAGCTTTATTGAATCCGGAGATGCTTCGCGGTAACGATATACCAACAGCGATACAATTTTGTAGAGACATTATCCAAAACCAACTGCAAGGCGGTGCACCAATTGATACGGCTACCCTTAGTCACTAAGGAAAGAAAATAAAATAGTTTCAGACATCAATTTTCTTGGTTTAAGGAATGAAAAAGGGAGGGCCTTTTGGCCCTCCCTTTTTTGGTGCGTAGTATGCACCCGACGTTTCAAGGGCGACCCGCCGGGTCGCCCTTGAATATGGGATTGGGGGATGGGGCGTGGGGAAGGGGGTAAGGGCTTTCGCCCTTAGCCCCCTTCCCCCAAGTCATCTTTCACGACGCGGCCTTGGCTTCGGGGTGTTCCGCCAGCCAGGCCTCCCGCAGCTTATGCTTCACCGGGCTGGGGCCCAGCTTATAAGCCCGCTCCGTCATCTCTTGGGCAATGGCCGCGAAGCGCGGCCCTTCCGAAGAAGACAGGTTAAACATCTCCAGCCGTTCCGGCTCAATTCCCATCTGAGTGAAGTCCTTCTTCACCTTCATCACCCGCTTCTTGGCCCGGATGTTGCCTGACAGGTAGTGGCATTCGCCCTCCAGACAGCCGGCCACGAACACCGCGTCCGCGCCGCCTTCAAATGCCTTCAGCAGGTGGATGATATCCACCCGTCCGGTGCAGGGCATCATAATGATCTTGATTTCCGGGGGATACTGCAGCCGCATCGAACCTGCCAGGTCCGCGGCGCTGTATGCTCAGTACCGGCAGCAAAAAGCGATGATTTTGGGCGCAAATGGCACAGTCATAATGTCTCCTTTCTTAACCCGCGGCCAGGGCCAATTCCTGGGCGATGATCTGGGCATCGGTGAAGTGTTTCAGAGTGATGGCCTTGGCCGGACATTCCGACGGGCAGACGCCGCAGCCCTGGCACTTGGCCGGGTCAATATAAGCCGCATCAATGGTGTAGTCAATAATCGGGACGTTGAAGGGGCAGGTTCTCACGCAGGTGAGGCACACCGCGCACTTGTCCGGATCCACCACTGCCACGATGCCGCCCACGGAGACCTTGTCCTGGCCTAGAACGGTGGCAGCCCGACCGGCGGCCGCCTTGGCCTGGGCGATGGATTCGTCCATGGGCTTGGGATAGTGGGCCAGCCCCGCCAGGAAGATGCCGTCGGAGGGGAAGTCCACCGGGCGCAGCTTGGCGTGGGCCTCGTTGAAGAAGCCTTCGGCGTTTCTGGGCACCTTGAAGATTTCCCCCAGCTCGTCCGTGGGGTTGGGCAGGATCGCGGAGGCCAGGATCAGGATGTCCGGATGCAGGACCACCGGCCGGCCCAGGATGGGGTCGGTGATGGTCACCTGGAGCCCCCGCACCGGGGTTGTTTTCACCTTCGGCTTGCTCTCCAGGTCGTAGCGGATAAAGATCACCCCCAGTTCCCGGGCCTCTTTGTAGAGCAGCTCCCTTTCCCCGTAGGTGCGCAGGTCCCGGTACAGGACGAAAATGTCCATGTCGGGGTTGAGCTTCTTCAGCTCAATGGCGCTTTCCACCGAGTGGGTGCAGCACAGGCGGCTGCAGTAAGGCCGCTGGGGCTCCCGGGAACCCACGCACTGGATGAAGACCGCCTGTTGGGCCTCAGCCACTCGAGGGTCTTTCTCGGCAATGGCTTTATCCAACTCCAGGGAAGTGTAAACATGCGGGTGCTGGCCGTAGAGGTATTCCTCCGGCGAGTAAGCCTGGCCGCCGGTGGCCATGACCGTGGCGCCATGCTCCACCTGGCGCGGCCCCTCCGGGGTGACCAGGTCGGTGACGAAGTTCCCCACAAAACCGCTGGTCTCCTTCACCGAGGTGTTAAACATTATTTCGATGCCGGGGTGCTTTTGCACCGTGTCAATGAGATTCTCCAGGTAGCCCCGGTAGTTGTGGCCCTTGGCGCTGACCACCAGGTTCCAGGCATTGCCCCCCAGCTTGTCGGTTTTTTCCACCAGATAGACTTGGAACCCCTGGTTCGCGATGGACCGGGCCGCTTCCATACCGGCCACGCCGCCGCCGATAACCAGAGCTGATTTGAACACCGGGAACTCCATCTTGTGCAGCGGCTCCAGGTTGGTCAGCCGGGCCGCCACGCCCCGCACCAGAACCTTGGCCTTTTCCAGGGCCGCCTCGGGCTCGTGCATGTGCACCCAGGAGTCCTGGTCCCGGATATTGGCCATCTCAAAGAGGTAGGGGTTGAGGCCCGCCTGGCGGATGGTCTCCATGAACATGGGAGCATGGGTCCGAGGACTGCACGAAGCCACAAGCACCCGGTTGAGATTGTGCTCTTCGATAGACTGGAGGATTTTGGCCTGGGTGTCGGCGGAGCAGGTGAACAGGTTCTCCTCCACGTAGGCCACGTGGGGCAGGGTCTTGGCGTATTCCGCCAGGGAGGGGACGTTGATCACCCCGCCGATGTTGATGCCGCAGTTGCAGATAAAGACGCCGATGCGAGGCTCTTCCTTGGATACGTCTTTCTCCGGCGGCAGCACCTGCTTCTTGACGTCTTTGCCCCGGGCCTGAGCCAGGAGCTCGCCCGCGGCCGCGGCCGCGGCGGAAGCTTCCATCACCGATTGGGGGATGTCCTTGGGCCCCTGGAAGACGCCGCAGACAAAGATGCCCGGCTTGGAGGTGTCCACCGGAGCGAAGTAGTCCGTTTTCGCGAACCGGGTATCGGACTTGGTTTCGATGTCCAGCACCCGGGCCAGGCCCAGGGCGTCCCGGGAGGTCTCCAGACCCACGGAAAGCACCACCATGTCGAACTCTTCCTTCTGGATGGAGCCGTCCTCGGAGATGTACCGGATCTGGAGGCCGTCGCCGGGCAGGTGGTCAATGGAGTGCACCCGGGAGCGGATGAACCGGACGCCGTGCTCGTCTTCCGCCCGCCAGTAGTACTTCTCGAAATCTTTCCCATGGGTGCGCATGTCCATGAAGAAGATGGCGGTGTCCAGGTGATATTCCTTGCAGTGCTCTTTGGCGATGACCGCCTGTTTGATGGCGTACATGCAGCACACCGCGGAGCAGTAGCTGTTGTCACAGTGGTTCAGGTCCCGGGACCCCACGCACTGGAGCCAGGCGATCTTCTTGGGCTCCGCGTGGTCCGAGGGCCGGATGAGGTGGCCGGCGTAAGGGCCCGACGCGGACAGGATGCGCTCGAACTCCAGACTGGACATCACGTTGGGGTAATGGGCATAATGATAGGCTTCGTACTGGGTGGGGTCATAGACCTGGAAGCCGGGGGCCAAGACCACCGCGCCCACTTCCAGGTTCACCTCTTGGGGCCCCTGGGCATGGGCCACCGCCTGAGCCTGGCAGCTGATGGCGCACTGCATGCACTCGGAGCAGACGCCGCAGTTGATGCAGCGGGCCGCCTCCTCCACTGCCTGTTCGGCATCTAAGCCCAGGTTGATTTCCTTAAAGCCCTTGATCCAATCTTCCACCGGCAAGGTCTGCATGATGGCCCGGTGGCGCTCCTGGACATCCTTGGGGATGGGATTCCACTGGGCTTCTTCCTTTTTGATGGGACGCACCGGCATTTCCCGCCCATATTTCAGATCCCGTCCCTGGACGTAGTTGTCTATGGAGAGGGCGGCTTCCCGGCCCGCGGCCACCGCGGCGATGGCGATGTAAGGCCCGGTCTCCACGTCACCGCCGGTGAACACGCCTTCCCGACTGGTGGCCTTGGTGAACGGGTCCGCCTGGATGAGGCCCCGGGGGGTGAGGGCAATGCCGTCGGCCTCGGTGATAAACTTCAGGTCGGTGCGCTGGCCGATGGCCATGATGACCACATCACAATCCCGTTGGGTGAGCTGGTCTTCAAAATAGGTGGGGGCAAAGCGGCCCTGCTCGTCAAAGACCCGTTCCACCGCCTTGAGTTCCAGGCCGCGGACTTTGCCGCCGGAGGCCAGCATCTCCTTCACCCCCCAGCGATGGACGATGGGGAGGCCTTCGTGCTCGGCTTCTTCCACTTCCCAGGGGGAGGCGGGCATCTCTTTCCGGGTCTCCAGACAGATGATGGTCACGTCGCCGCCCTGGCGCTTGGCGGTGCGGCCCACGTCCATGGCCACGTTGCCGCCGCCGATGACCATCACTTTCTTGCCCTTCAGGTCCGCCTTTTTCCCCAGGACGAAGTCTTTCAGATATTCCACCCCCCAGAGAACCCCCTGGGCGTCGGAGCCCGGCACCGGGAGGCGGATGGAATCCTGGGCGCCCACGCCCACGAACACCGCGCTGAAACCGTCCCGGGTGAGGAGGTCGTTAATGGTGCGGCCGGGGCCGATGGGGGAGTTGCAGTGGATCTCCACCCCATGGCGCTTGATGAAATTGATTTCCCGGTCCAACACTTCCCGGGGCAGGCGGTATTCGGGGATGCCGTAGCGCAGCCAACCGCCGGGTTCGGGCCCGGCTTCGAAAATCACCGCCTTGTAGCCCTTGAGGGCCAGATGGTAGGCGCAGCTCAGGCCCGAAGGGCCGGCGCCGATGATGGCCACGGATTGGGCCTGTTTCTCTACCTCAGGAACCGGCAGGGTGTCCCAATCCACCTGATCGGCGACGAAGCGCTTCAGGGAGCAGATGGCCAGCGGTTCGTCCACTTCCTGGCGGCGGCAGTCTTCTTCACAAGGGTGCGGGCAGATGCGGCCGATGGTGCCGGGCAGGGGCAGCCGGTCCATGATGAGGGCCAGGGCCTCGGGGAATTTCCGTTCTTTAATCAACTGCACGTAGCCCTGGGCGCTTAAATTGGCCGGGCAGCCCCGCACGCAGGGGGCCCGGTCCGCCTTCTTGATGGCGAAGGTGGCGGGAATGGCCTGGGGATAAAGGCGGTAAATGGCCTTGCCCTCTCCCAGCCCCAGGTTGAACTCATCGGGGATCCTCACCGGGCACACCTCGGTGCAGGCCCCGCAGCCGGTGCACTTGGCCGGATCGATGTACCGGGGCTGCTGGGCCACGGTGACCTGGAAGTTCCCCGGGGCGCCCTCAATGGCTTTCACGTCCGACAGGGTGTGGATTTCGATGTTCAGGTGACGGCCGCACTCCACCAGTTTGGGTGAGATGATGCACATGGAACAATCGTTGGTGGGAAAGGTCTTGTCCAGTTGGGCCATCACCCCGCCGATGGCTGACTTCTTTTCCACCAGATGGACGTAGAAACCGGCGTTGGCCAGGTCCAGGGCGGCCTGCACCCCAGCAATGCCGGCGCCTACCACCATCACTTTTCCTACCGGATCACGCTTCTCGGCTGCCATAAAAGCACCTTCCGTTTAACGCATTTATTGTGGAAATTATTTTGAGCATGCTTTGTGAATGTCTCCACTAGGAAATATTAGAAAAAAAATATCTTTAAGTCAAGCAAGAATCCCCAGAGGATTTTTTCTGGGGTAAATTGGTAATAAGAGCTTCCCGCCTGGCTTTAACTAATTATATCAAAAAGATATGTTTTGAGGAATGGGTCAAAAAGTAACATGTGCCTCGCAAGGTGTGTTCCACGCACCATCTTTATCGGGTGCTGGTTCTTAATGTTGCGTGGAACGCACCCAACAAAAATAAAGAGGCGGACCGAGGCCGCCCTTGGACATAAGTCTTTTGGGTGGGGCGGGCCTCCGTGCCCGCCTAAATCGGCATATCCGGCAGGCGATGTTTGGCGGGCACGGAGGCCTATGGCTAAGGGATTGAGGGAAGGGGAAGGGGCTATGCGCCCTTGGCCTCCTCCCCCAATTACGGCGCAACCCTGCCGAATATGATAAAATTTTACTGAGTTCCTGGCTCACGGCTGGATTTCCCAGCCTTCACAAATTTTACTTGACAGCCCCATATATGGTGGTCTATTATAATTAACAGCACAACATATCGCAATTCAAGGCAAATTCGCCAAGTCCATGACAAGGGGGAGAAAATGCCGCTCCAGGAGGAAGTGCGGGAAATCGCCGGGGAACTGCCCTTAAGCGCCAATGCCGTGGTGGTCCTGAAAAAGCGGTATCTCAAGAAGGACGAACGGGGGGAGCCCACCGAAGCCGCGCCGGACATGTTCCGCCGGGTGGCCCAAACCATCGCGGAGGTGGACCGCACCTACGACCCCGACGCGGACGTGGCCGCCACCGCCCGCAAGTTCTACCACATGATGGCGTCTTTGGCCTTCATGCCCAACTCCCCTACCCTGATGAACGCCGGCCGAGAGCTGGGCCAGCTCTCCGCCTGCTTTGTCCTGCCGGTGGAAGACGACATCGAATCCATCTTCGACGCCATCAAATTTACCGCCATGATCCACAAGTCCGGGGGCGGCACCGGCTTTTCCTTCTCCCGCATCCGCCCGGAAAACGATCCCGTCATGTCCACCCGGGGCGTAGCCTCGGGACCCATCTCCTTTATGAATATTTTCGACGTGGCCACCGAAACCATCAAGCAAGGCGGCACCCGCCGGGGCGCCAACATGGGGATCTTAAGGGTGGACCACCCGGACATCGAAAAGTTCGTCACCTGTAAAAACGACACCAAGAAACTCACCAACTTCAACATCTCCGTGGGGCTCACCGACGCCTTCATGGACGCGGTGCTTAACGACCAGGATTTTCCCCTCATCAACCCCCGCAGCGGCCGGGAAATGGGCCGGGTTAAGGCCTCCCGGCTCTTCGACCTCATCGTCCAGAGCGCCTGGGCCACCGGCGAGCCGGGCATCATCTTCCTGGACGCCATCAACCGGGGAAACCCGCTCCCCCATCTGGGCGACATCGAAGCCACCAACCCCTGCGGCGAGCAGCCCCTGCTGCCTTACGAGTCCTGCAACCTGGGGTCCCTGAACCTGGCCCAGGTGGTCAAAGACGGCCAGATCGACTACGCCGCCTTGAAGGACCTGGTGCACGCTACGGTGCACTTCCTGGACAACGTCATCGACGCCAACAACTTCCCCCTGGAAGTTATCCGGGAGCACACCCTGAAAAACCGCAAAATCGGCCTGGGGGTCATGGGGTTTGCCGATATGCTCCTCCTGCTGGGCATTCCCTACAACTCCGACGACGCGGTCCAGGCCGCGGAAGAGGTCATGGCCTTCATCCAGCAGGAATCCCAGGCCGCGTCCGCGGCCCTGGCAGAAAAACGGGGCAACTTCCCCACCTTCCCCGGCAGCCGCTATGACGGCAACGGCTTGGGAAGAATGCGCCACGCCACCACTACCACCATCGCGCCCACGGGCACCATCAGCATCCTGGCGGGCTGCTCCAGCGGCATCGAGCCCCTCTTCGCGGTGTCCTACGTCCGCCGGGTCCTGGAAGGCACGGAATTGGTGGAAGTCCACCCCTTATTCGAGGAGCTGGCCCGGCGCCGGGGCTTTTACTCCCCGGAACTGATGCGCCACATCGCCCAGACCGGCACCATCCGGGATATCAAGGAAATCCCCAAGGATATCCGCCGCCTCTTCGTCACCGCCCACGAGACTTCCCCCCAATGGCACATCCGCATCCAGGCGGCCTTCCAGAAATACACCGACAACGCGGTGTCCAAGACGGTGAACTTCCCCCGCCAGGCCGCGGCGGAAGACGTGCGCCAGGTTTACTTCATGGCCTATGAAATGGGCCTCAAAGGGGTGACCATCTACCGGGACGGCAGCCGGGATCAGCAGGTGTTGAGCTTCGGCAAAGAGGCCCCCGCGGACCAGCCCCCGGAAGCCCAGGTCATCACCCCCCGGCCCCGGCCGGCCCGCACCTCCGGGGTCACCGAGCTCATCACCACCGGCTGCGGCAAGCTCTACGTCACGGTGAACTCCGACGACCTGGGGTTCTGCGAAGTCTTCGCCCAGATGGGCAAAACCGGCGGCTGCGCCTCCTCCCAGATCGAATCCACCGGCCGCCTCATCTCTCTGGCCCTGCGCTCCGGGGTGAAGATCGAGTCCGTCATCAAGCAGATCACCGGCATCCGCTGCCCCATCTCCATCTGGCAAAACGGCAACCAGATCCTCTCCTGCCCCGACGCCATCGCCCGGGTGCTCAGGAGCGTGGCCCAGGTGGATCCCCTTGCGGAAACCGCGGCCCTGGCCACCTGCCCCGACTGCGGCAGCAGCGTGGAACACGAAGGCGGCTGCCTGGTCTGCCGCGCCTGCGGATTTTCGAAGTGTAGTTAGATATTAGCAATAGGCAATGATGATTACTTTTTTCCACTTTTATTGAGAAAATGGCTTTAAAAGAACCAAGAATTGGTGACCCGATAAAATTTAGCCTATACCCAGATTTTAGCGAGGTCTGGACGTTAGGCAATCCAGAAAAAGTAATATGGTCATCCATAAAACATTTTTGTGCAAAAGAAGTAATCAACCATATATTGAAAAATACATATGGTATCTCAGATAGGAAAATACGCTCCGAAATACATCAAAACGTAAAAACATATATTCAACAAGCATTTGAATTTTATGAGGCTGCAAATGTTGCAAAACCAAATACCGCTCCACTAATATACTATTATTCTTTCTTAAATCTTGCAAAAGCAATTTGCGAAATAAAGAACCCATCATTTCATAAAAAGAATGAAAGTTATAATCATGGTATTAGATGGAAACCAAATCCAAATTTCTTAGTTAATATTTTGACAGAACATGTAGAACTTATGCAAAGAGGAAGAAAAGGAGTTTGGCATATATTGTGGGGATCGGTTATCAATAATCAAGGGTTAATTGCGCAACCGTTAGAATTTCAAATAAAGGAATTATTTGCATTATGCCCAGAGATTTCTGATGAGTATGAAAGAACTACAGCTGAAAACTCAAAATTGATTGATTTAATTAACCCTGAGATTCTTATTGATAGAATTAATCAGGAAATATGGATAAAATTTTCCGTTATGCGTGATGATCTCATAAGTTTACGCTTGTCACGTTCTGACCTTATAAGAATGATATCTTATGGAAATAATAGTTATCACCAAGTAAAAAGCCCAAATAGAGATTTGTGGACATTTGAATTTGTGACTCCCAAAAGATATGATCAACAATTTAAGGGCAAATTATATGACTTATTAAAAGATGAATTAAAAATATTGAATTTATTTACGGCAATAAATGATGATGGGATTTATTACTCTATACCAATCCAAACGAAACTTCCTATACTCCTTCCCCAATTAATGGTTTTGTATACATTAATTTTTTGGCTTGGTTCGCTTGTTCGCTATGATCCGCATAGTGTTTTGCATTTACAAGAATCCGAATATTGGATTTTGATTGAAGGATTTATGAACCAAAGCAGAATTTGGCTTTTGGAATTGTTCGAATGGGAATTTTATCAATGGGAGACCGCTTTGAAGAATGCACGATGAACAAGGGGAATAACTTAATTATCCTCGTTCCCAAGCTCTAGCTTGGGAACGCAAATTTTCCGGCGAAGCTCTGCTTCGCCACCTTTTAGCCACCTTTGCCGCCCATTAGCCCCCTTACCCCATGAGAACCCGCTATACCGTTAAAGAGCCGGACGCCCCGCATTTCATCACCTGCACCGTGGTACAATGGATTCCTCTCTTCACCCGCAAACCCTATTTCGATATTCTCCTGGACGCCCTCCAGTTTTGCCGCCAACATAAGGGCCTGAAAATCTATGCTTATGTCATCCTGGACAACCATTTACACTTGGTGGTGTCCGGCCCTAAACTGGCAGATACCATCCGGGACTTCAAAAGCTTCACCGCCAAGCGCCTCATAGCCCAGTTAGAAAAGGATGAAAAGACCTGGGTCCTGAATCAATTACAGTTTTAGAAGCGGCCCACCAAAGGAAGGGTTTCAGTCGTAGGGGCGAATCTTGTATTCGCCCCGAAAATAGGCGGGCGAACACAAGGTTCGCCCCTACGGGTTTGGCGCCTTTTGAATGCGACTTTGGTATTATATAGATGAGATGCTGCGCCAGAAGATTGATTACATCCATCTCAACCCGGTTCGCATGGGGGTGGTGGCGCGGGCGGAAGATTGGGTCTATTCCAGCGCCGGGGATTATAGCGATTGCCAAAAGTTTTTTCCTGTTACCTGTTTGATCGTAGGGGCACGGCGTGCCGTGCCCTCAGGCGGTTGGGCATGGCTCGCCATGCCCCTACAAAGAAATTATTTTTGGCAATCGCTATATGCCGGGGAGAAGGGGATAATGGAGTTGGACGCATTTGACTAGTGGTGGCAAACCGGAGGTTTGCCGGAAAATGGCGTTCCCAAGCTCCAGCTTGGGAACGAGGAGGGGTGCAGTGCAGGTGGCACAGGCTTTCCAGCCTGTGCTTTTTGTATTTGCACCAGCGGGAAGGCCAGTGCCACCAGGTTCTATATATGCTTGGCCAACCACTGCCGAACCAGGTCGGAAAATCGGGCCAGGTCATCTACTTGCTGCAAGTTCTTATAAACCTTGTCCCAATCCACTTGCAGATACTCATGGACCAGGATATTGCGGAACCCGGCCAGGGGCGCCAGTCGCCGGGCGAACTCCGGCGGTAGCGCCCCCAATTCTCCCAGGCGCAAGATGGCCTCGTAATAGTCCCGGGGGCTGGGGGCCGCGGCCAAAGAGATAAGGCGGTGGCTGATATCCAGGACGCATTGGGCCGCCACTTCCAGGTTGCGCTCCACGATGTCCCGCAGGTAAGGGTCTTGGGCAAACTCAGCCGGACTTTTTTCCCGGAGCGGCTCTAATCTGGCCAAGCGTTCTTTCAGTTCGCTTAAACGCCTCTCGATGCCACTGAACTCGGCGGTCAAAATTCCCTCCCGCTAAAATTTCGTCCCTCTGGGCCCGAAGAATGGGCAAATAGTCATAATAGCGGCCCATGACGTAGGACTCATATTCCACCCGGTGGGCCACGTCCCGTTCATATAACAACCGGCCCTGGGAAATGACGGCAAAGGCCAGTTCCATCGGAGCCTGGCGCAGCCATATCAAATCCACCTTGCCGGTTTTCAGCAGCCTGGCCAGTTCGTAGTGCATAACGGCTTGCGTTTCCGGGTTTTCCAGGTCGCGGTCCAACAAGACCCCGATATCAATGTCGCTTTCAGGCCCGGTCTGTCCGGTAGCTTGGGAGCCGAACAGGTAAACCAGGCTGACCCCGGGATGATTTTCGGCCCACCGCCGGGCTCGCTCCTTTAAACTTTCGAGGTTAATGGCATTTTCCATTGACAAGATATCTTCCCTTCTAACCTGGCAAATTCTACCACAAAATTGGGATTTCGGGGGATTTTCCCAGGCACATTAAAGGGAGGATGGATTGGGATTTAATTAACCCGGTTCTTGCCCAAACATCACCCCCTTACCTTATAACCTATCGATAACTTTGATTTTTAACTAAAAACTAAAAACTTAAAACTGTATAATTAATCATGCCTGAAACCTTCAAATGCGGCTATGCGGCCCTCATGGGCCTGCCCAATGTGGGGAAATCCACCCTGCTCAACCGGCTGGTGGGGGGGAAATTGGCTATAACTTCCCCCAAGCCCCAGACCACCCGGTTCCGGCTCCTGGGCATCCTCAACCGGCCCGGGGCCCAAATTCTGTTCCTGGACACCCCCGGGGTTATTGACCCTAAAGGGGCCCTGAACGAAGTCCTGGTGCAGGCGGCCATCACCGCGCTGAATGAGGCCGACGTGGTGGTGTGGCTGGTGGAGCCCCAGACTCCGGATACCCGGGACCGAGTGTTGCTGCCCCATCTTAAGAAGCTGGAACGGCCCCTGATCATCGCGGTGAACAAAATCGACCTGGTGGCCAAGCCCAAGCTCCTGCCCGTCATGGCCGCGTACCACGAGCTGTTCCCCCAGGCGCCGGTGGTCCCCGTCAGCGCCCTCCTGGGAGATGGGCTGGACGACCTCACCGCGGAAATCGTCCAGTTACTCCCCGCGGCCCCGCCCCTTTACCCCGAAGACCAGCCCACCGACGCCACCGAGCGCTTCCTGGCCGCGGAGTTCATCCGGGAGCGGCTCTTTCACCACACCGGCGAAGAAATCCCCTACGCGGTGGCGGTGCAGATCGAGGAATTCGATGAGCGGCAGCGCCCGGAACTGGTGCGCATCCGGGCGGTGATTTACGTGGAGCGGCAATCCCAGAAAGGCATCGTCATCGGCAAGCACGGGAAAATGTTGAAAATCATCGGCCAGGAGGCCCGGGTGGAAATCGAAAACCTGCTGGGGGCCAAGGTTTTCCTGGAGCTCTGGGTCAAGGTGTGGAAAAACTGGCGCAAAGACCCCCGGGCAGTGCGCCGGCTGGGGTATCAGGCGTAGCGGTCGCCAGTTGCCAGTGGCCAGTGATCAGGGGATAGAATAGGGGTCGGGGAATAGGGGATAGGGGATAGGGACAACTTGAAGACTTGAAACCTTAAAGGATTGCTCAAACTCAAAACTCGAAAACTGCTCACTGCTCACTGATAACCGCCATTGACATTTCCCCCCGCTGTGCTCAAAATAAAAAGGGGAGGCGCAGTTGTATGGCTATTTTTCGAGTTTTACTAGCGACTTTAGCCCTCTTTCTGGCCTACCCTCCTCCCGTCATGGCTTTTGGCCCCGGATGGGTCACTCAGGGCTCGTATGTCCACCAGATCGCCCACCTGCTGTTCGCCGGAGCCATGGGCTTTTTCATCTACCAGATCCATCGGGAAAACCTCAAGCATTACAGGGGCTTCCGCTATCTCTGTTATGGGGCCTGGTTCTTTGTCATCTGGAACCTGGACGCGGTGATCGGCCACTTTTCCGAGTGGGCCTTGGAAAACCCGGTGATTTTGGGGACCGGGATTACCCGCCGTCTCCTCATGTACGACGCCAATTCCTGGCTCTATTACATCACCCAGATAGACCACTTTTTGTTTCTGGTCCCGGCCTTTTACTTTTTTTACCGCGGCCTTAAGACTTTTGCCCAAGAATCGCGGCCATGATCGCTCTGCCCCTGCTTCCTCATTGGATTATCAAGATCGGCGGCTCCCTCCTGGTGGTCATTTTCGCCTGGCGGGCCTTTCGAGTCAGCTCCCACCTAACTTCCCAGGACCCGGAAAACGCCCTGTGGCTCTTTTTCCGCTGGCTCAGCGGCGCGTTCCTCATCTTCGCCTTCTCCCACATTGTGTCCCATTCCCTCCAGGACATCATCACGGTTTTCGGATACTCCTATTTTCAGGACTGGCGGCGCGTCGCCGGGGGCTTCGACAGCATCATTTACGTGGTCATCGCCACCACCACCCTGTTTTTTTACAATATCCAGCGCCTTTACCAACGGATGGAGGCCGACCACCACCAGTTGGAGCAAACCAGCCGGGAAATCCTGGCCCTGAACCGGGAGATGGAGGCCCTGGTGATGGAGCGCACCATGTCCGAAATGGCCCTGGGCATGGCCCACGGCCTGCGCAACCCCCTCCACGTCATCGGCGGCTTCAGCCACCGGCTGCTGCGCAAAACCAATCCTGAAGACCCCAGCCGGGCCTGGGTAGCGGCCATCGCCGAGGAGGCCCGGCGCATCGAGCACATGGTGGAGCGCTTCGAATCCCTGGCCCAGCGCAAGACCTCTTTCTTCGGCCAGGAGGACTTAAACGTCATCGTCATGTCCACCGTCGACCTGTTGCGGCCCGAAGTGCGGGCGAAAAACCTGGTCCTGGTGACGGATACCTGTCCCCGGCACCTGGTGGGCCGCTTCAACAATCACCTGCTCAAGGTGGCCCTGGCCCACATCATCCGCAACGCCGTGGAAGCCACGTCGCCCCAGGGTAAGATCCTCATCAAAACCGCCATGGAAAAGGACTACGCGGTCCTGATCATCCAGGATACGGGGCGGGGCATGCCCCCCGACGTGGTGGAAAAAGTTTTTGTGCCGTTTTACACCACCAAGATCGGGGGCACGGGCTTAGGGATGGTCTTTGTCAGGCAGATCGTGGACGAACACCGGGGGGTAATCACCCTGGAAAGCAAGCTGGGCCGGGGAACCACCGTGACCATCCGCCTGCCTCTTCGCTTCGGCGAGACTCCGGGAGTAACCGAGGAACCGCCCCTCGGCCCCCAGTCAGGGAATTAGGGAATAGGGAATAGGAGAACGATAGCATTAACTTAACCCGGTGCTCCCTACTCCCTATTCCCTGGTCCCTGATTCCTACCCCCTGCGGGCTTCGGCCCGGGACACCAGCCAGTAAATGGAGCCCAGGACAAAGACGCCTGCCAAGTAAATTGCCAGCATCTCCGGGGTTTCGTGGGCCATGGTGGCCACCAGAATCTTACGGATAAAGGCCACCATCGCCGCGCCGACAAACAGGTGGATTTTGAAGGCGCCGCCCTTGAGCCGGTCGATCTCCGCTTCCAGCAGTTCGATGACCATCCACAGGACCAGCAGCGACCCCATGGCCGCCACCAGGGCGTGGGAGGGGCTGCCGGTGAAGATCTGGCTCACGTCCGACACGATCATGGCCACCACGCCCAATGACAGACCGATGAGGCCCACCACCAGCAGCAGGTCCAGGCCGAAGGTGAAGCGTTGGGCAAAGCGGATGAGGGCGTTGTCCAGCCGGTGGGATACGAAGATGCGCCGCACTTCCTCTTCGTGGTAAGTGCGGGCGATGACGTCCAGGTTGAGGTCCAGGATCTTTTCCAGCGCCCCGGCCGCGGCCTCCTGCGCCTTAGGCTCCACTTCCGTCTCAATGAGCCGGAGCAACTGGAGCCGGATATGATTCATCCCCACATAGACAAAGTGGGCCGACAGTCCGATGCGCACGTGGGCATGGCCGATACGCTGGAGGCGCTGGAAGTAGCGGTCGTCGTAAGGACCCTGGAACAGGGCCAGGAGCCAGGCCCGGTGGAGGACTCTCAGGCGCTCCTGCTGGGCCTCGGCCAGAAATCCGGCGGTATCCGGGATCTGGAGGAACAGGTTGTAGAAGTCGGAGACGATGCGGTCCGCGTGGGGTTCCACCAGGGGCCCCAGGCTTTTCAGGGTCTGGGCCTCCAGCTCGGTGAACTTATAATTTTCCTTAATTTCCTGGAAGGTGCGCATGTTAGCTGCCTGTGGTCAGTAATCAGTAATTAGTACTATTACGTTAGATAATATCTCCCATATCGCCCATGATAGGCCAACCATCGGATATTACTGACAATCAGTTTTGTCACCCTGAGCCGTAGGCGAAGGGTCTAGATTCTTCGCTTCGCTCATAATG
>Ga0194113_10005314_pt1 | contig 16622 bp, 6 predicted proteins | sample TA2MahC200mmetaG_FD_146193 | JGI IMG/M metagenome (GOLD analysis project Ga0194113, IMG submission 146193) | Freshwater microbial communities from Lake Tanganyika, Tanzania - TA2015017 Mahale Deep Cast 200m | ecosystem: Environmental > Aquatic > Freshwater > Lake | place: Tanzania: Lake... | reverse complement strand
TTGCTCAACATGCGCCAGAGTATTTAAATCTCGGAGAGGAAATAGTGAAGTAGGGGGTTCTGGATGTCTTACCTGAAACACCGAGAGGAACATAATTCAGGATTCTACATACAAAAGCTAACAAAGGGCAGCGGGCAGCGGGAGGAAAGGGGAGCGGGGAGCGGGGAGCGGGGAGCGGTGGACGACAGGTCCCGTTCGTCACTGCTCCCCGCTGCCCGCTCCCCGCTCCCCTTTTGCACAGAATATTGATATATCCCAATGCCAGTAGTGTAACAAGAGGATGGGTTCCATGGGGTGTTCAGGACGGGCTCTGATGCTGGTCGCGGTGATATTCTGCGGCTCGCTGGACCTCTCTTTGACGGCCGTCGCGGGTTCGCGCGAATGCGGCACGGGTGTCGTCGCGCCGGTGCCGGATTCTCCGGTCGACCCGGCCATCGGGTACGGTCCGGTGCCCCGGGGGCCGCTGAAGGGACTCATCGGCGCGCAGGGCTCCGAGCCCGCAGGCGGGGCCGGCGCCCGCCCGGTCCAAATCCTGCGGACCGGAACGCCCGTTGTCGACACCGCCGGGGAGGGTGGCGCCGCCCCGCGGACCGGCGTGGACGTCTCGCCCGTCCTCGTCAACTACACCGGCCCCGACCCGGCCATCGCCGAGTTCGGGGCGGGCCAGGTCGGGCTGCCGACGCGCTTCGACGTCACGGTCGCCAACCTCGGCGACACGGCCTCGGGCGCGGTCTCCGTCTCCATCAAGGTCCTGGACTACTTCCTCAACACGGCCGGCCAGGACCTCCAGAGCATCCCCTCCATACCTGGCGGGGGCAACCGGGTGGTCTCCTGGTTCTGGACGCCCCGGTACTCCACTGTTTTCAGCGTCAACACCACCGCGACCGCGGCGGGAGATACCGACCCGAACAACGACATCCTGATACTGCCGGGGCTCATAGTCGAGAAATGGATCGACCTCTGCGACAGCGAGAGCGGCTGGACGGGCGACATAGGCCCCTCCACCTGGAACATCGCCCAGTCGGTCCCCAACGACCCGGCCCCGACCCGCCATAGCTCCCCGCGGGCCTGGCACTGCGGGGCCGGCAACTCCTACGGCGACAACCTGGACGCCTCCCTGGTCACGCCCCCGCTGGACCTCACCATGATGAACCCCAACTACTACGTGCTCTTCAACTTCAACTACTACGGGAAGTCCTACCACCCCAGCGACTACCTTGAATGCCGGATCTCCGACGACGGCGGGGCGACCTGGGCCCCGCTCTTTGCCACGCTCTCGGGCGGGGGCGCCCAGGGGGACTGGTACAGCTGGGTGACGCACTGGGTGGACTACAACGGCAACGGACAGGTCGACCCCAACGAGCCCCACCAGGACGGATTGGACATCTCCCGCTACATAGGCAGCGTCGTGCAGGTGAAGTTCAGGTTCGTCTCGGACGCGACCCAGAGCGACATCGGGTTCTACATCGACGACGTGGTGGTCAGGGGCATCGAGAACCTGGCCGACGTGGCGGTCCTGGCAATCTCGTCCCAGACCCCGGAGCGGCTGGGCGTCGAGCATACCTACCTGACCACCATCAAGAACCTCGGGCAGGACGAGCAGCCGCCCTTCACGGTGTACTTCAACGTGAGCGACGGGACCGCGCTCAGCCGGAGCGTCCAGTCCCTCCAGTCCGGCGAATCGCTGGAGCTCGCCTGGAAGTGGACGCCGCCGGCAGCGGGCGATTTCACGATGGACTGCCGCGTGGCTCCCTCGCAGGACGAGGTGCCGGGCGACAACGCCCTCTGGCGGCCGGCCCACGTCGCCGGCGGCCCGGCGAGCATACTGCTCGTCGACGACGACAGCGGCCCGGGCAACAACGGCGGCCTCCGCACCTACTCGGACGCGGACGTCGAGCGCTCCATGATGGACTCGCTTGCCACGGCGGAGTTCGACACCTACCTCGTCGCCAACGACCGGCCGGGTCCCCCCCTCTCCCTGCTTGTGCAATACGGCCTCGTCATCTGGCTCACCGGATACGACGACATGTACTCCAGCCGGACCGGCACGCTCTCCTCGACGGACCGGGAGAGCCTGGCGGCCTACCTCGACGGCGGGGGCCGGCTCTGGCTGGTGAGCTTCGAGGCGATGTGGGACACCTGGACGCTCCGGCAGGATCCGGCCTTCTGCCAGGACCGCCTGCGCGTCCGGACGTTCGACGTCACCGTGGACGACGACGCCGGGATGCCCCCGGTGCTCACCGGGCTCGAGGGCGACCCCGTCTCGGGCGGGCTTAAGCTCGACGCCTCGGACCCGCCGGCGGGCCTCTGGGACAAGTGCGACCGCCTCCAGAACGCCTCGGACGCGCCCGGCCTGTTCTACCAGTCCATCTACCTCATGGACCCGCTCAGCGGGCCTTTCAACGCCCTGCGCCACTCGGGTGACTTCAAGCTGGTGTTCATGGCCTTCGAGTTCAGCTTCATCGCGGCGCCCCGCGACCGCGGCCTGCTCGCCGACCGGGTGCTCCGCTGGCTCTGGGGCGGGCCCCGGCTCTCGCCGGGAAGCGGCGGGGTGAACGGCACTGTCGAGCCCGGCGGGAGCGTGACCTACAACCTCTCATTGGTCAACCCGGAGCCCCGGCAGCTACTGGTCGAGCGGCTGGCCCCCTCAGAGGCCCAGGAGGGCTGGACGGCCATCGTCTCGCCATCGGTGGTCAACGGGACCCCCCCCACGATCCTGGGCCCGATGGAGGCCCTCGACGTCACTCTCGAGGTCCGTTGCCCGGCGGGCGAGCCGGCGGGGAAGCGGGTCGAGGTGAACGTGGTGGCTGGATTCGCGGGGAGCCCGTACCCGGTTGAACTCCCGACCGCCACCACCGTGAGGGCGGTCGCGGGGGTCGCCCTGGAATGCTCCCAGGCCGTGAAACCCGCCCGCGGCGGCGACGACGTCGTGTTCACCGTCTCGGTCCAGAACACCGGGAACTACGAGAACCGGGCCAACCTCTCTCTGTCCGGACCGGCCTCGGGCTGGGCGCGCCTGGGCCGGGACTACCTCATGCTCATGGCCGGGGGCAGGGCGTACGTCCAGGTGACGGCCACGGTCCCCAAGGACGTCCTCGCCGGCACCCACAACCTCACGGTCAGGGGCGAGCTGCGCGACGGTTCCGGGACGCTCTCCTCCACCGTCCAGCTCTCGGCGGTCGTGAACACCTCCCGCCAGCTCAGAATCGACCTGGCCCCGGCCACGGTGTCGGTGAACATGGCGCAGTCTCTTAGAGTGCTGCTCCAGGCGGGGGTGAGCAACCCGGGCAACCGCCCCGAGACGGCCACCCTGGCTGTCACGGCGCAGTTTGCCGGCTACCAGGCCTGGGGCCTGCCCGTCGAGACGGTGGCCCTCGCCCCCTTCGAGAAGGGGCGGGAGGTCTCGCTCGAAATCGGCATCCCGCCGGCCGCCCCGGCGGGCACCTACGGGCTCACGCTGCTTTTGAAGTTCGACAACGGGGAGACCGGCGACCAGAGGCCAGTCTCCATCACCCTGCTTCGGCCCGACCTTTCGGTCGCCACCGATGACATCAGGGTCTCGCCGCTGCGGCCGGGGCGGAACGACACACTGGAGCTCTCCGTGATGGTGCGCAACAGCGGCGCGGCGGAGGTCCGGAACGCGGAGGTCGCCTTCCTGCTGGGAGGCGCGCAGGCCGGCCGCGTCCGGATTCACGAGGCGATCCTCCCCCAGGGGGCGGTCCAGGCGTCGGTCTTCCACAGGGGCCTCGCGTACGGCCCCACCACGCTCCGGGTGATCGTCGACCCCGACGCCTCGATACCCGAGCTCTCCCGGGAGAACAACGAGGCCGAGCTCCAAGTCATCGGGTACCAGTCCGATCTCTCCGTGGGCGCGATCCGGTTCACCACCGTCGGGAAGGGGCCCTCGCCCTCGAACCGGACGGTCCCTGCCGGCCTGGTCGAGATCTCGGCCGAAATCCTCAATTCAGGCCAGTACTGCCTCGACGTCGACAACGTGGAGGTGAACATCACCGTGGACGGGGTCCTGCTCGAGACGCGGGTGGTCTCGGTCGGCGCCAACGGCGCGGCGGCGGCGACGACGCTTTGGACCGCCAGGCCCGGAGCCCACAGAATCGTCGTGACGGTCGACCCGGGGGACCGGTTCGGGGAGGTCTCCGAGACCAACAATGTCTTCGAGCTTCCGGTCAAGGTCGTGGGGGCCCGGGAGGAGCCCTCGGTATCGACGGACTGGTTGCTCCTCGTTGCGGGCGTGCTGGCGCTGGTCGGTGTCTCCGTGGCCTTCGCCTGGCAGTCGCTCGCCGGGAGGCGCCGCGCCGCCGAGGCGGCCCGCCTGGACCGGGGCCTGAGGCTCTACCGGGTCAAACCCGGCCACGAGGTCGTTTGCGGGAAGTGCCGGCAACCGGTCCCGGCCGGCCAGCAGTACTACAAGTGCGGCTGCGGCACCAGGTACCACATCGCCTGCGCGCCCGGTGGCGAGTGCCCCCGCTGCTCCGCCGGGGAGCCGGAGAAGGGGCCGGGCGGCGGGGACGGCGGCGCCGGGAGCTGACGCTCAGCCGGGAGCGGGCGGCCGGCCGGGCGCCCTTTGACGGACGTCCAGGCCGCCCTCCGAGGCGGCGATCACGACCGCGGCCAGCCCCACGAAGAGGCCGCACTCCACCACCCCGGGGATGGCGTCTATCCGGCGCTCCAGGGCGGCCGGGTCCGGGATGCCGTCGAAGCGGCAGTCGTAGATGAGGTTGCCGTTGTCAGTCACGAAGGGCCCGCTACCCGGCGCCTTCCGCGGCCGGAGCGCGGGCTCGCAGCCCAGCGCCCGCAACCTCCGGGCCACCGCGGCATGGCCGTAGGCGGTCACCTCGACCGGCAGGGGCGCGCGGGTCCCGAGGCGGTCGACGAGCTTCGAGGGGTCCACGACTATGACCTCCCTCCTCGTGGCATAGGCCACGATCTTCTCCCGCAGCAGGGCGCCGCCCAGGCCCTTTATCAGGTCGAGGTTGGGGTCGACCTCGTCGGCGCCGTCTATCGTGATGTCGATGTCGGGGTGCTCCTCGAGCGTGGTCAGGGGTATCCCCGCCTCGAGGGCGAGGCGTTCGCTCTCGACGGAGGTCGGGATGCCCAGAATCCGCAGCCCCTCCGCCACGCGCTCGCCGAGCCGGAGAATCGCGAAGCTCGCGGTCGAGCCCGTCCCCAGGCCGACGATGTCGCCGTCGCTCACCAGGTCTGCCCCGGCGCGTCCGGCCCTCTCCTTCCTCCGCTCCTGCGCATCACCGGCGGCCAAACGGACCCCCGGACGGTAAACCGCGGGCGGACACATAAATGTTGGCGAGGGACAAGACAGGGTGCCGGGTGCCGGGTGCGGGGTGTCAACTGTTCGCTCGCGCACGTGTGCGCGCGTAGATAGATGTATATTAATTTTTATAGCGCCGCAACAAGGTTTATATGCATCGGCATCGAATAGTCTGACCGGCAAGGGGGGCTTCCTTGATGTATTCTCAGCGGCCTGCCGGCAGGCGCCGGGCCTGCGTCGTCGTATTCGGGCTTCTGCTGACCTGCATCGCGCCGGCGGGCGAGGGCGGGGTCACGAAGGTGACCGGCAGCGGGGAGCCCTCAGCGGCGGTCGAGTTCCGCACCACCGGCGAGAACTCCTCCGTGACCCTGGCGCTCCCGAACAACTCGCTGGTCATCTCCGCTAAGTTCGACATACTGGGCCGCAGGTACCGGGAGGAGGTGCAGGAGGAGATCAGCGACCGCGTCGGGTTCCTCCGGGCCAACCTGTCCAACATCAGCGTCGGGTACGACTCCGCGATGCTGCGCGCCACGCCCTTCCTCTCGAGCGACAGGTCCTGGGACTTCTTCCTGGGCCACCGCAACGCCACGGGCGCCGCCGCGGGCGACCTCAACGGCGATGGGCTGGTGGACCTGGCCGCCTGCTACGACGCCGACGGCGTCGCGGGCGTCTTCGCCGGCAGGCCGGACGGCTCCCACCGCGCGTTCGAGGACTACGCGCTCGGGCCGGGCTCGAGGCCGGTGTCGGTGGCGGTGGGGGACGTCACCGCCGACGGGCTCGCCGACCTCGTCGTCGCGGACCGGGGCGAGCGCGCCGTCTGGGTGCTTGCCCAGTCCGCGGTCACCCACAGGCTCGACCCGGCGGTCAGGTACCCTCTTCCGGCAACGCCCGCGGACATCGCCATTGGCGACCTCGACTCCGACGGGCTGGCGGATGTCGCGGTGGCCACCCACTCGCCCTGCTGCGTGACGGTGCTCGCCCAGGACCCCTCCACCCACAAGCTGTCCGTCAAGGCCTCGGTCCCCCTCTCGTCCCAGAGGGCGGGCTCCATCGCCGCCGCGGATATCGACGGGGACGGGGCCACCGACGTCGTGGCCGCCGGCGGGGACTTCCGGGTCCATCTGCTCCTGCAGCGCTCCGGGGCGCTCTCGTCGCCCTCGGTGTCGCTCCTCTCCAGCGGCTACACGGGAGGCGCGGTCGCAGTCGGGAACCTGAACGCCACCTACGCGGGGGTCGAGGTGGCGGTCTCCTGCGCCAACGCCAAGTACCAGGGCTTCCAGCTTTTCTACCTGTCGGGCAGCGCGCTCGCGGGTGGCCCGGTGACGGTCTTCCCGGCCGGCCTCCCGAACCAGCCCCCGCTGGCCATCGCCGCCGGCGACCTGGACGGGGACGGGCTGGCCGAGGCGGTGATCGGGCTCAGCGGCCGGGAGGACGGCGAGCTAGCGGTCGTCAACGCCTCGGGCGCCCGGACCGGCTCGCCATTCCCGCCGGGCTCCCGGGAGATGACCCTCTCCGACCTGGACGGCGACGGGCGGCCGGACGCGGCGGCGGCATGCCCCCTGGACAACTGCGTGGCGATGATGCGCCAGAACTCCTCCGGCGCGCTCGCCGTCCCGGACGAGCTCCGGTTCGCCCCCTCGTCTGTCGCGGTGGGCGACCTCAACAGCGACGGGCGCAGCGACCTGGTCGTCGCCTCGCGCTACTGCGACCTCGTCGGCTACCGCCTCGGGACATCGGCCGGCGTCTACGGGCCGCTCCGGACATTCGGGCCGGTGAACGACCCGGTCGCGGTGGGCATCGCGGACCTGAACGGCGACGGCCTCTCCGACCTTGCGGCGCTCTCCAGGGGCAACGACACACTGGCGGTGGGTGTCCAGGACGCCGGCGGGCCGAAGGCCCCGGCCTACCTTCCCACGGGCCGGTACCCCTCGGCGCTGGCGCTGGGGGACGTCACCGGCGACGGGAGGGCGGACGCCGTCGTGGCGCAGTACGGGGAGATATACATGAGCGTGCTCTCCCAGACCTCCGGGGGCTCGCTCGTGCCCGACGAGGACTACTTCATCGGGGCGGGCGCCTCGGCCCTGGAGCTGTCCGACCTCAACTCGGACGGCCTCACCGACATAGCCGCCTGCGTCCAGTCCTCCGCAAGCGTGGAGGTGCTCAACCAGACCGGTTCGGGGAAGCTGGACACCCCGGCCTCCTACGACGTCGGTGCGACCCCCGTCGGGCTTTCCGCCGCGGACTTCGACATGGACCGGCGGACCGACCTCGTCGTGGTCGGGGAGGGCCCCTCCCTGCTCACCTTCCTTTTCCAAAACTCGTCTGGCGCGATGAACCCGAGCCCCCCGCTGCGGCTGGCCTCCGCCCCCGTCCAGGTCCGGTTCGCCGAGGTGGACCAGGACGGCCTTCCGGAAGTGTGGCTGCTCCACCGCGACGGGAACCTGAGCCTTCTGCGCTCGGACAGCTACGGGGGCCTGCTTGCGCCCCACAACTATTCCACCGGGAAGGGCGGCACCGGCGCCATGGCGATAGCCGACGTTGACGGGAACGCCTCGCCCGACATCGTGCTGGCCACCGGCTCCTCCGGGGTCTTCGCGCTCGTACCCCAGGTGGTCCAAAACGGCAAGGCGCGCGAGATCTCCACCATCGGGGACCCGATGCTGATCCGTCACGCGGACCTGGACCGTGACGGGCTAGTCGACATGGTCGTCGCAAGCAACACCAGGATCCAGGTCTTCCACCAGACGCCCGGGGGCGGGTTCTCCTTCCCCCTGGAATACGAGTGGGCCACGAGCCAGGCCAACAACTACCCCACGGGGCTCGCAATCGGGGACCTCAACAGCGACGGCTGGCCCGACGTCGCCGTCACCGGGCTCTACAACGCCTACGCGGCGGTGTTCTACGGGAGCCCCTCGGGGCTCGTCACCCCGAGGGTGGATGTGAGCTTCAGCGGCGCCATGTACTGCTACGGGGGGCTGGTCATCGCCGACCTTTCGGGCGACGGTCTGGCGGACCTGGCCCGGAACTCCTACCTGGGCCAGATCGCCGTGATGGTGCAGACCTCGGGCGGTGGGCTCACCCAGGGGTCCAGCATAAACATCGGCAGCTACTACCCCAACAGCCTCGAGCCCGGCGACCTGAACAGGGACGGCTACACTGACCTGGTCGTGGGGAACGCCTACTACGCCCGCGTCACGCTCCTCCTGGGGAGCTCGTCGGGCTCGTTCTCGGCCTCGTCCCACACCACCTCCGGGACCGGGAACTGGTACAACGGCCCGGCGGTCATCTCGGACCTCAACGCGGACGGCCTCAAGGACTTCGCGGTCCTCAGCAGCGGCCCGAAGCTCATCGACGTCTTCATCCAGCAGACCGACGGGACCTTCGCCGACCGGGTCAGCTACCAGGTGTCGTCCAGCGACTCGATCGGCTGCGGCATGGCCGCCGGCGACCTGGACCTCGACGGGCAAGACGAGCTCGTGGCCTCCAACTCGGCGGCCTCCACCCTGACGGTCCTCGACCAGGACGGGCAGGGCAACCTCTACGAGCTGGCCACCTACGACACGGGCTCGGCCCCCCGCGGTGTCGGCCTGGCCGACCTCAACTCCGACGGCTCGCTGGACATCGCGGTGGTGAACAGCGGCGCCGACACGGTCGGGGTCTACTACCAGGTGGCGCGCCGCGGCGCCATCGACCTGCCGCCTGTCCACGTCCCGGGCGGGTTCCTCGAATCGGTCTCGATGGAATGGAACCGGACGCCGCCGGCGGAGGGCTGCGAGATATCGGCCTTGGTCAGCGTCAACGGACAGAACTGGACGGAGGCCGGGAACGGCGTCCGGACGGCCTTCACCAAGCCCTCCCAGACGATGTACCGCAGATTCGTCCTCCGGGCCACGACCAACCGCCCGCTGGGGCTGCACGACATCCGAACCTCCTACATCCACTCGTCCCTCCCGACCGACCCGTACCTCGACATCGGCGGCGACGGCCGCGTCGACTGGAGCCACCCGGGCAACTTCTCCACCAAGGCGACCCTGAACGGCGACTCGGTGGTCTCGGCGCTCAACTCCTACCTCGTGGCCCACCGGTCCGATCCCGGCCCGCTCCTACAGGTTCCCCTGGTCCTGGGCAGCGCCACCGAGGGCGTCCTGGAGGTGACCAACATATCCGTCGAATACGACGAGCCGCCCTTCCTCGCGCGGCCCTTCCCGGCCGATCTTGCCATCGACGAGGACACCGTCCAAAACGAGCTCGTCGACCTCCTGAGCGTCTTCGCCGACGACCACGATCGCCACCTGTCCTACGAGCTCCTGGACCTCGTGAACGGCTCGGTGATCAACGTCACAATCGTCGACAACGCCTGGCTCTCCGTGGACGCGGCCAGCTGGGAGCCCAGCCGGGACTGGTACGGCGAGGTCTCGTTCCGCATCCGGGTCACCGACGGGCGCGGGCTCTCCAACGAGACCGGCACCATCGTGGTCCGGATACTTCCCGTGAACGACCCGCCCCGCTTCACCTCCACCCCGCCCACGAGCGCCATGGTGGGAAAGCCGTATACCTACCGGCTCGCGGCCGAGGACGTCGAGGGCGCGCCGATAACCTACCTGCTCGAGCGCGGCCTTCCGGGGATGACCCTCAACTCGACCTCGGGCCTGCTTTCGTGGTTGCCGAGGTCCGAGCACCTGGGGCTTCCCGACCTGAACGTCTCCGTGGTCGCGTTCGACGGGGATGTGTACTCGGCCATCCAGAGGTTCGAGCTGTCGCTTGGGCCCAACCTCCCGCCCGTGCTGCGCGGCTCTCCCTCGCTTATGGCCGAGGCCGGCCGGGAGTGGGCGTACAGCCCGGAGGCCTCCGACCCGGAGAACGAGTCGCTGACCTTCTCGCTGCCGGTCGGCCCGGCGGGAATGTCGCTTTCCCCCGACGGCACGCTGACCTGGACTCCCCGGGAATCCCAGGCGGGCTCCCACCCGGTCCAGCTCTGCGTCTCCGACGGCTACAACTCGGCCATCCAGAACTTCAGGATAGAGGTCGTGGTCCCCGGCACCGGGAACCGGGCGCCGGTGATAACTAGCGTCGCCCCGCTCGATGCGAAGGTCAACCGGACCTACACCTACCAGGTTTCGGCCGAGGACGCCGACGGCGACCCGCTGCGCTTCTGGGCCGAGCCTGCACCCCCTGGCATGACCGTCGACAACGCCACCGGGCTGGTCACCTGGACACCCCGCGAGTGGCAGGCGGGGAACCACACCGTGGTGGTCAGGGTGAGCGACGGGAAGGTGTCCGCGACCCAGCTTTTCATATTGAGGGTCTCCCCGGCCGACACCAACGGCACGGCCAGACCCCCAGTCATCGCGGTGACCGGGCAGGGCTCCTGGGTGTACGCGCTGGCGCTGGTGCTGGGCGCGCTGGCGGTCTCCGCGGTGCTGGTGGTCGGCGCTCGCAGGAGGCTCTCGGCCGGCGCGCCCCGTCCGGCCGCCCGTCCGGCGGCGCCCGGCGGCGCCCCGCTGCCCGGCACGGCCGGTCCGGGCGCGCCGCCCGCCCAGCAGGCACCCGAGCGGCCGGGAAGGGCAGTGCCTCCGCCCGGTGACCGCTCCGCGACGGATCTATGGGAGGGCGAGGAGGTCCTGCCCGAAATCGAGCCCGTGCCCCTCCCCGCTCCGAGGGCGGCCACCACCGACCTCGCCCGGATAGTGAGGGCGCCGGAGCGGCCGGCCACGCCACCCCGGCCCGCCCCGACCCGGGAGGATCAAATCGACGAGATATTCAAGCTCCTCGGGGAGAATGCGGGCGCCCCCGCGCCCGGTGCCGCGCCATCGCGGCTGCCCCCTCCCGGCCAGGCTGCCCGGCCCGCGCAGCCCTCCCAGCCCGCCAGACCCGCGCAACCCTCCCGGCCCGCCCCGCCCGCGCCGGCTTCCCAGCCCCCGGCCCCGACCGCCCGCTCCGGCCGCGACCTGAACAAGCTCCTCGAAGAGCTCGCAGCGATGAAGAAATGAGGGACACGAAGGCGCAGGGCGCAGGGCGCAAGGCTTGAGGCGCGGGGTACAAGGCGCAAGGGGCGATGAGGATCATATCTCTCGTCGGTTCCCCCCTTCTCCCTTCACCCTTGTTCCTTCACCCCTTGCGCCCTGCGCCTTGCGCCTTGCGCCTTGCGCCCTGCGCCTTGCGCCTTGCGCCTTGCGCCCTGCGCCCTGCGCCTTGCGCCCTGCGCCCTGCGCCTTGCGCCCTGCGCCCTGCGCCCTGCGCCTTGCGCCTTGCGCCCTGCGCCCTGCGCCTTGCGCCTTGCGCCCTGCGCCCTGCGCCTTGCGCCTTGCGCCCTGCGCCTTGCGCCTTGCGCCTTGCGCCTTCCGAATAGATTAATATGCACGCCGTTCATTCCCTCGCGAGGACTGGGCCATGCCTGAGAAGGGCGGTGACACGAGCAAGTTCGCGCAGGACCTCTTGACGGCCATAGAGGGCGAGGTCAGGGGCTCGCGCAAGCGCGTCCGGACATTCATCGAGGGCTTCGACGAGGCGCTCGAGGGAGGCATCCCCAAGGGCCACGTCTGCCTCGTCTCGGGCTCGGCGGGCACGATGAAGTCCTCCATCGCCTACAACATCCTCCACCGCAACGCCCTGGAGAACGGGAGCAAGGGGCTCTACCTGTCGCTCGAGCAGAACCGGCCCTCCCTCGAGGACCACATGTACGGGCTGGGCCTCAACCTCCAGCGCACGGCGAGCCTCGTCGAGATCTGGGACCTGGGCCTTTTGCGCTCCAAGCTCATCTCGGGCGAGACCTGGCTGAACCTCCTCAAGAAGGACATCGCCGAATACAAGGCGAAGAACGGGCTGGACCTTCTCGTCTTGGACAGCCTGCCCGCCCTGGACATCATCGCCAAGTTCAAGGACGTGCGCGAGGAGCTCTTCTACCTCTTCGAGTGGCTCCGGGAGCTCAACATCACCTCCTTCCTGATATCCGAGATGACCGAGGGCACGGTGAAGTACAGCAAGAACGACGAGGATTTCCTCGCCGACGGCATCCTGCACCTCAAGATGCAGTTCGTGGACGACGTGCACGTGCAGCGGCGCCTGCGGGCGGTCAAGCTCCGCAACACCAAGCACAGCATGGACTTCTACACGCTGCTCTTCGACGCCGGCCGCTTCTCCATAACGAAGGTCATCGGGAAGGTACAGGAATAGGATGACCGCCCTCTCAGACCTGGTCGAGTGGGGCATCGACCTTGTCATCGACGGCATCGCCCGCCTGGGCTACGGCGGGATTGTGCTCTTCATGGCGCTCGAGAGCGCCTGCATACCCATCCCCAGCGAGGTCATCATGCCCCTGGCGGGCAACCTCGCCTACCACGGGACGCTGGACTTCACCGGGGTGGTGCTCGCCGGCTCGCTGGGCTCGATGCTCGGCTCGCTTGCGGCCTACTACGCAGGGCTCAGGCTCGGCCGGCCCTTCATCAAGAGGTACGGCAAGTACCTCCTCATGAGGGAGGAGGACCTGGAGAGGGCCGAGCGGTGGTTCGCCCGCTACGGGGGCAAGGCCACCTTCCTCGCCCGGATGCTCCCCGTGGTCAGGACGTTCATCTCGTTCCCGGCGGGCATCGGGCGGATGGAGATACGGACTTTCACGCTCTACTCGTTCGTGGGCTCCATACCCTGGTGCGCCCTCATGGCCTACCTGGGCTACGTCCTCGGCGACGGCTGGAGGGTGATCTTCGACGACTACGGGCACTACGTCGACTACGCGATAGTCGCCGCCATCGTCGGAATCATCGCCTACCTGCTCTACAAGAGGCGCAAGAGGGGCGGTCCGTCGGCGGCCCGTTGAGGCGGCTCCCCGTGTCGCCGGGATGAAGGATCTAGAGGGGCGGCGTGAGCATGGACGCAAGCTGCCCGTCCGAGGGGCTCTTGCCCGTGGGGACCGGGTAATACCTCACCTTCATGCCGACGCGCTCGCGCCGGACCTGGTGCTTCTTGATGAGGGTCTCGATGTGGTAGTTGATCGTGGCGCTGCTCAGGTTGAGGAGGGCGGCGACCTCCCTCTGGTTGATGCCCGGCCTCTCGGCGATGATGTCGCATATGACCCGCTGGATCCTCGTCAGCTCAAGGTGGTCCGGGTCGGGCATTATCATGTCGGCGGGGTAGAACCGCTTGTACACGCCGTCGGCCTGCGACTTGATGAGCTGCTCCCGCTCGAGCATCCGGATGTGGTAGGCGAAGGTGCCGTTGGAGAGCTTGAGCGCGTCCATGATGGAGTTGTAGTGGTCGCCCGGGTTGGCCAGGATGTAGCCGTAGATCTTGCCCCGCACGAAGTTGTCCAAGACCCGCGCCCGGGCGATCTTGGAGTAGAGCAGCATCAGGGCCAGCCCCAGAAGGTACAGGCCGGTCTCGGTGTAGCCGACGAAGAAGGCGGCCCCGGCGAGGATTGCGATGCCGAAGGCCAGGGCCACGAACTCGCCGGGAACGGCGCTCTCGGATGCGCGCGCGGGGCCCGCCCGCACCTGCACCGTGAGGTTCCCGGTGAGAACCAGGTCGCCCCTCCTTACCGTGAGGGTGACCTCGTAGACGCCGGGCCTCTCGTAGATGTGGGCCCCCTCCGGCCCGGAGCCGACCACGCCGTCCCCGAAGTCCCATCTGTAGACGAGGTCGGGAAGCTCCCGCTCGGGCACCCCGACAGCGGACAGCGCCAGCGGCGAGCCGGCGACGGCCCGGGCGGTGCCGGGGGCAAGGTCCGGACCTGAGACAACGACCACCCGGCCGGCGTCCTCCTGGAGAAGGAGGGTGAGCTCCGTCGGGCCCTTGAGGTCGAGCCGCCACTCCAGGCTCGCAAGATCGCCCGCGGAGGCGACGACGGTGTAGGGCGAGGCGTCGTGCTGGAAACCGGAGGCCATCACCACCGATTCGAGCTCGAGCGTGTAGGTGCGGCCGTCGGGCCCGGTGAGGTAGGTCCCGGCGTCCAGCCCGCCGCGGCCGATGAGCCTGACCTCGGCCCCCTCGACGGGCCCCAGGCTCCTTCCGTCCAGGACCCGCACGGTGACCAGCCAACCCACGACCACGGTCGACACGGGCTCGGAGATCTCAACGAGCGCCGGGTCGTACACGCAGTTCACCAGCGTGAGCCGGCCTGTCTGGGAGCCCTGGGGCGGCTCGGAGACCAGGAGGTCCCGGAAGTTGCCCTCGAGGGTGCAGTTCGAGAGCCTGACGCGGAAGGAGTCCCGGGCGGACCGGCACTCGATGCCGTAAAGGTTTTTCAGGAAGCGCCCGCCCTCGAATGTCGAGGTGGAGCCGCTACCGATCCGGGCGCCGAAGTCGCACCCGGACCAGGAGTTCCCCCAGAAGCGGGATCCCGAGGCGTCGGAGAGGCCGGCGGTCTCGAGGGCCTGTCCGTCCGTCTTCTTGCCGGAGACGGTGTTGCCCGAGACCAGCGCCCGGCCTCCCCGGATGTCCAGTCCCACGGTGTTGGAGGCTATCACGTTGCCGTCGATGACCGGCTCGGAGGAGATGCTCAATATGCCCGCGGAGCCGGCCGAGCCCCGGTGCCCCGATATCCGGCTGGAGAGCACCCGCGGCTTGCCCGGGCCGGCGAGCTCCAGCCCGAAGATCGGCCGGCCGCCGGCGGAGGCCGGGTCGCCCTGGACGCTGTTGTTGAAGATGACCGGGGAGGACGACCTCGACGAGATGGCCGCGGCGCGGCCGGCGTCCCCGGGGGCCCGTAGGCCGTTGCCGTTCAGGACATTGCCCTGGACGAGCGGCGCCGAGCCGTTGAGGACCAGTATGCCGTTCCCGGTGTTCCGGGAGATGTCCGAGCCCGATATCGATGGTGAGGCGCCGCGGTCCACGACCATCCCGACAGCGTTGCCGGTGATGCGGCAGCGGGAGATTGTGGCCTCGTTGGTCGCCAGGTAGAGCCCCAGCTCGTCCGGGCGGTAGGCGCCGTCGGGGCCCGGGTAGTACCGCCCGCAGCCGCGCAGCTCGCTTCCGGACATGGCCAGGCTTGCGCCCGGAAGCACCCGGAGGAAGAAGCGCCCCGAGGGCTCCGAGGGCCGGATGACGGTCCCCGAACCGATCTCCAGCCGTCCGCCCCGGACGACGGTTATGGCGAAGGCGCCGCCGAGGCGGGAGGCGACCTCGAGCTCGCATGACTCGAGCGAGAGGTTGCCCGACACTGTCAGGTTGCCGCCCAGGAGTATCCCCCGGCCGGCAAGCGTGATGCCGCCCGTGACATCGGTGTCGCCGGACCAGTCGACGACCGGACCCTGGGGGGAGCCGGACCGCACCAGCACGGAGATGGACGAGTCGGAGCGCCCGCCCCAGATGTCCTCGACGGAGAGCCGGACCATGTAGAACCCGGGCCGGGAGAAGGAGTGGCGCGGCGCCGGCTCGGTGGTCACGGTGCCGTCTCCGAGGTCCCAGCGGCAGGAGGTGCGCTCCCTCGACGGGCCGGACAGCAGCGAGAAGGCGAAGCCGGTCGTCTCGTTCACGGAGAGCAGGGCACCGTCGGGGGGCTCGGTTATCCGGGCGGAGAGGGCCTCCCAGGGGCTGAGCGTGATGCGGCGGGCGGCGCGGGAGACGAGCTCTCCATCGTCCGTGACCGTGAGGACCACGAGGTAGGTGCCGCTGGTGTTGTAGGTGTGGTCGACCACGGGGCCGGTCCGGCCGGAGCCGTCGCCCAGGTCCCACTCCCAGGAGACCACCCTTCCGTCGGTGTCGTAGGAGGAGTTCCCGTCGAAGACGAGAGTGGTCGGCCCGTCGTTGGCGAACCTCTGGTCCGCCGCCGGGGACGAGATCACCGCCACGGGAGGCTGGTTATCCCCGGTCCCCGTGGACAGGGCGGGGGGAAGGGCCAGCGGGAGGAGCAAAAGCGCAAGCACCAGGGGTGATTGAGGGCGGAAGCCCCGGCGGCGCGGGACATGGTCTGGGGCCACAAAAGTGCATACGTTCCTCCGGATATTTATAATGAATAGTACAGGGGTCTAAAAGCTGATATGGCCTTCTCGGCCGAATGCGCGTGCGCGCGGGACCCCGGCCGGCCGTCCGGGGGGCCGTTTCCGGGGCCCGCCACCGATAGCCGGATGTCACATTTGCCGGATCTTAGATTGGTGCACCAATTTGGATATATATATTACTCCCGTCTCTCCCTGTCGGGAAACCTGGTGGACCGATGAGTGGTTTGCTGGTATCGAGGACGAGCGCGTCCTCCGGCCGGCCGCTCCGGACCCCCGGACTTCCGAACTGGAGCGTGCGTGGATGAGGAACCTCGGCTGGCTCGTGCTCGGATTTGGGATCGCGGCCCTGGCGTGCGTGCTCGTGGGCCTTTCCGGCGAAGCGTCCGCCTGGCAGAGCGGGGACACCT
>Ga0194113_10005307_pt1 | contig 16641 bp, 14 predicted proteins | sample TA2MahC200mmetaG_FD_146193 | JGI IMG/M metagenome (GOLD analysis project Ga0194113, IMG submission 146193) | Freshwater microbial communities from Lake Tanganyika, Tanzania - TA2015017 Mahale Deep Cast 200m | ecosystem: Environmental > Aquatic > Freshwater > Lake | place: Tanzania: Lake... | reverse complement strand
GCGCTATATATTTTTTTGCTTTATCTCTTGTGATGCTCAGTGCTTCTGATAACCCGAATGGTGATATGCCGTAAATAACGCCGAAGTTCACTGTCTTTGCAATCCTCCTTATCTCAGGAGTAATCTTATCGATAGGGACACCAAAGATTTCAGATGCTGTCCGTGAATGAATGTCAATGCCATTTCTAAAGGCATTGATGAGACCTTCGTCATCACTCAGGTGCGCGAGGATTCTCAATTCAATCTGTGAATAATCTGCTGAAAGCAGAAGACAACCTTCTTCTGCAATAAATGCCTCTCGTATACGTCTTCCCCATTCTCCCCTGATAGGAATGTTTTGTAAGTTAGGGTCACTGCTGCTCAGTCTTCCTGTGGCGGTTGCTGTCTGATTGAATGAGGTATGGATGCGTCCTGTCTCTGGATTGACAAGCACCGGAAGTACATCAATATATGTTGTCTTCAGTTTGCTCAGACTTCTGTAGTTGAGTATCTCCCGTGGAAGTTCATGGGATGCTGCAAGCTCTTCAAGCACACCCATTTCTGTAGAAAAACCTGTTTTTGTCTTTTTACGTGGTTGAAATCCAATGCTGTGGAATAAAACCCTGCTCAGTTGTTTCGGTGAATTGATATTGAACTCTTCTCCTGCAAGAAAATAGATCCTCCTCTGAATGCTGTCAAGCTCTTTTTCAAGTTCTTTTGAGAGATCATTCAGTTTTCCCGCATCTATCTTTAATCCAATCTCTTCCATATCTGCAAGTACATGAATGAGCGGCATCTCGATATCAAAATAAATCTTCTCAAGATTGTCTTCTTTTAATTGACTGAACAAAATTTCTTTTAAATCAAAACTGAGACCCGCATTCTCTGCAGCATATGGAGCTGCTTCTTCTATGGGAATCTTTTCGAATGAATCTTCCTTACCGAGTATCTCTGTTAAGGTCTTTTTCCTTTTTGATAAATAGTCGAGAACGACTTCCTCAAGTTTTTGATTTGGTTTATTCGGATTAATGAGATAAGATGCGATCATTGTATCAAAGATGGTTCCTTCAACAGAGACACCCTCTTTTCTTAACATCATTATGTCGTATTTGATAGTGTGTCCTATCTTTGATACTTTTTCGTCTTTGAGAATTGATGAAAGCATTTCTAATACATCATCCTTATTTATCTGAGCAGGCACATCCGGATATGAATGGGAAACGGGGATATAAAATGCCCGCCCTTTTTCTGTACATAATGAGATTCCCACAAAGCGGTCAGTTATGGGATTACCACCTCCGCCAGAGGCAGATGACTCAATATGAAGAGCGAACTCATCTTTTATGAGTGTCACTATTTCTTTTAGTCTCTCAGGAGAAAGAATTATTTCGTAGTTTCTCTCACTGGATATCTCTGACGGGATGAGTTTCATAAGACTCCCGAATTCACATTCTCTGAACAGTGAAAGGAGAACAGGCCAATCAGGCTCTCTTAACCTGAATTCTTCCACGTCAATAGTGAGAGGTACAGATGTATCAATGGTTGCAAGTCTCTGACTCAGCCTGATTATATCGGCATTTTCAGCGATAAGCTTCTTCAGCTTTTCTTTCTTTATCAGTTCTGTATTCCCAATCAACTCTTCGAGACTTCCGACACCTGAAAGAAGCTCCTTCGCAGTCTTCTCACCTATACCTTTTACCCCGGGTATGTTGTCAACCGCATCTCCTGCGAGGGCCATGAATTCGGTAATCCTTTCAGGTTCAACACCAAATCTTTCTGTCACATATTCTTCATCAAGGGTTCTGTCTTTCATCGGGTCATATATCTTGACGCCTTTCCCGACAAGCTGGAGCATATCTTTATCTGAAGTAACGATAAATACATCCTTCCCTTCAGATACCGCAGCCTTTGCCACAGTGCCGATAATATCATCAGCCTCATAACCAGGCATCTCGAATATAGTTATATTAAAGGCAGAAATTATTTTTCTTATCAGGGGCATTTGCTCCACGAGACCCTGAGGTGTTTCAGGTCGGTGTGCCTTATACTCTTCAAAGATTATGTGTCTCTTTGTGGGAACAGGTGAATCAAAAGATACTACAATGCCATCGGGTTTCTTTTCACGAATGATTTTAAAGAGTGTGTTTGTGAAACCATAGACAGCATTAGTCGGAAGTCCTTTTGATGTGGAAAGACTTTTTATTGCATAGTACGCTCGATAGGCGTACGAGTTTCCATCAATGAGATAAATAGTCATTGTGTTTGACAAAGTTCCGCTATTATTTTACATTAAATGAAACATTCATTAAATGAAATATTCAAGGAGGCGAAATTGCTTCACGCGGTGGAAGACATCAGTTCAACGAAAAAGCGTCTCAGAATAGAGATACCTTCAGATGCAATTGAAAATGAGATAAAGGATTCCCTTGAAAGATTAAGACAGAAAACCAAAATCCCGGGCTTCAGGCCCGGCAGGGCTCCTATGAACCTCATAGAAAAACGCTTCGGCAAAGAAGTAGAGGCAGAAGCACTCGAAAAGGTTATCCCTGAATTCTACAGCCGGGCATTAAAAGAAGCTGAACTCACGCCTGTCACCACACCTGTATTTGATGAGAAGTTTGATTTCAAAAGAAATAGTCCTTTGAATCTCTCACTCACCGTTGAGGTGATGCCAAAGGTTGAAAACCTCCATTACGAAGGGGTAAAGGTAAGGGAAATTCCTATAGTTGTCGGTGAAGCTGAAGTAGAAGATTCCCTCAAAAGACTCCAGGATGAAAGGGCCATATTCGAGGTTGCTGAAAAAGAAATTGAGATGGATGATATAGCCACATTTGATTATATTGACTGTGAAATAGTAGGTGAAGAAAAAGACCCTACTCTAAAAGATGAGATTTTAAAGATGGGGAATGAGGTTTTCCCTCTTGACATCATAGAGAAGATGATAGGGAAGAAAAAGGGCGATGTAGTGGAGTTCACGAAGACATTCAGTGAGATGTTCAGGGTAAAAGAATTTGCTGGGAAGACACTGAGCATGAAGGTGATGATAAAAGAGGTGAAGCGAAAGATCCTTCCAGAGATTGATGATGAATTTGCAAAAGATCTTGGTTTTGAAAACATGGCTGCTTTGAAAGAAAAAATAAAAGAGAAGATATACGACGTAAAAAAAAGGCATGCAGTAAAGATTCAGAAGGCAGAGATGCTGAATAAACTTATTGAATCCAATACCTTTGATGTGCCTGAAACGCTCTTGAAGAATGAGATGGAAACTCTTGTGATACAACAGGCAAATACATCTCTTGGAGAGTCTAAAGACGCAACAAAAGAGAAGAGCGCGTTTGAAGAAGAAAAGAAAGACGATGAAGAACTGCAGGCTGAAATGAGACAGAAAGCATTAAAAAATGTACAGGCATCAATAATCGTCAATGCTATTGGTCAGAAAGAGGAAGTCACCGTGACAGACGATGAGGTGAAGGAGCGAATCAATGTGATAGCTCAAAGGTTATCGGTAAAACCAGAAATGATGATGAACTTCTATATCACAAAGGATGGCTCCCTGGAAGGCCTGAGACATTTAATCTATGAGGATAAAGTGATTGATTTAATGTTATCTAAAGCTGTTTTTGAGAAAGGAGAATAGATGAGTATCATTCCTATTGTGATAGAGCAGACAGGGCGTTCAGAAAGAGCATATGATATTTTTTCACGACTCCTTAAAGACCGGATTATCTTTATCGGCATTGTCATAGACGACCATGTGGCAAATACAGTGATAGCCCAACTTCTGTTTCTTCAAACAGATGATCCTGAAAAAGATATTCATCTCTATATTAACTCACCAGGTGGCATAGTATCCTCTGGCCTTGCAATATACGACACAATGCAGTATGTAAAGCCAAACATTGCAACCTATTGCATCGGACAGGCAGCCAGCATGGGAGCCCTTCTGCTCGCAGCAGGGACAAAAGGGAAAAGATTTGCACTTCCCCATTCAAGGATTATGTTACATCAGCCCATGGGTGGTTTCCATGGACAGGCAACAGATATCGAGATCCACGCCCGCGAGATACTCAAGATGAAGGAAACACTGAACATTATACTTGCAGACCATACCAATCAATCTCTTGAAAAGATACGGGCAGATACAGACAGGGATTTCTTTATGTCAGGAGAAGAAGCGAAAGAATACGGAATCGTTGATGAGGTGATTCGCAGCATTAAGAGTGTGAAATAAACAAACCGGAGGATAAATGCCCAGGAAAGATGAGAGTGTACTGAGATGCTCGTTCTGCGGTAAGGGACATGATGAGGTAAAAAAGCTTATTGCAGGACCAGCAGTATATATATGTAACGAGTGTGTGGCACTCTGCAACGAAATAATTGCAGATGCATTCCATGCGGAAGTAGAAAGTTCTGCACTTCCTAAGCTTCCTGCACCGATGGAGATTCACCATTTCCTTAATGATTATGTTGTAGGCCAGGAAAGGGCAAAGAGAATCCTCTCGGTTGCTGTGTATAATCACTATAAAAGGATCTATAGCCCGGTTGAGCCAGATATAGAATTGCAGAAAAGTAACATACTTTTGATGGGTCCTACAGGCACTGGCAAAACACTTTTTGCGCAGACATTGGCAAAAATACTTGACGTACCATTTGCCATAGCTGATGCGACAACTCTTACAGAGGCAGGCTATGTGGGTGAGGATGTTGAAAATATAATCCTGAAGTTACTTCAGGCAGCAGGATATGATGTTGAGAGGGCACAGAGAGGCATAATCTATATTGATGAAATTGACAAGATTAGCAGGAAATCAGAAAACCCTTCGATCACAAGGGATGTATCGGGCGAAGGGGTACAGCAGGCACTTCTTAAGATAATCGAAGGGACGGTGGCGAGTATCCCGCCGCAGGGTGGAAGGAAACATCCGCAACAGGATTTTATTCAGGTTGATACAACAGGTATCCTTTTCATATGCGGTGGTGCCTTTATAGGCCTTGATAGTATCATAGAACAGAGGACAGGACAAAAGATGGTTGGATTTGGTTCAGATGTTCTTATAAGAAAAGAGCGGAGGATAGGAGAGATACTCAGCCTTGTTGAACCTGAAGATCTCATAAAATATGGGCTCATACCTGAATTTGTGGGGAGGTTACCTGTTGTTGCAACCCTTGATGAACTTGACGAGCCGGCATTAATAAAAATACTGACGGAACCCAAACATGCTCTTATAAAACAGTATCAGCGGCTTTTCTCATTTGACAATGTGAGGCTTAGATTTACAGGTGGTGCACTCTCAGCAATAGCAAAGAAAGCCACGCAAAGGAAAAGCGGTGCACGGGGACTGAGGGCTATTCTTGAAGAGGTAATGCTCGATGTAATGTATGAGATACCTTCACAGAAAGGCATCAAAGAGTGCGTAATAAACGAAGAGACCATAACCAAAAACGAAAGACCACTGCTTATATTCGAGAAACAGGCAGAGTCAGCATAAAATAGTTCCGAAGCCGCTCAAGCCCACTTTGCTTATTAGCTTCTATGTTTGAACTTTAGTATTTATTGTCTTATTCGTTTTGAAATAAGGGCCTTTTGTATTGCCTTCCTCGCAGTTTCCCTTAGTGCTTCATCATTTATTTGTGATACTGTCTCTTCAATATAAGAGAGTTCTTTCGCTGTGAGAGATTTGTCTTTTGACTCCCTGCGTGTTGTAGACTGACTCCTGACTCCTGACTTAATTCCTGTTGAAACTCTCCCTTGGGACGTAGATGTCATCAACGTCCCAAGTCTGAATCGTACAGACCTCACACCATAGTGACTTAGCTTTTTTATTATATCCTCTTTTAAAAAATTTAGCTCCTGGAGCCAGACTGGAGAATCAACATTGAGAATGACTTCACCTCCGGATAACATAAACGGTGACATATGGGAGACAAGTGGCTCATTAAATAAATCATCCCAGTTTTTTTTCATCTCAGCAAGTCTTACACCATCTTCAACCCCGAGTTCTTTGACGAGAGGGAGGATTAAGGAATCAGCCCTCTTCACTAAACAGCCTTTTTTACTACACCGGAGCGAAGACATCTTGTGCATACATAGAGCCTTTTTGTACCGCTCTTGGTAATGACACGCATCCTTTGCAGGTTCGGCATTATCTGCCTCTTTGTCTTATTATTTGCATGGCTGACATTATTTCCGACTGTCATTTTTTTTCCACATACCGCACAGCTTGCCATTTTCTTTCTCCTCCTTCACCCCGTTAGTGTCTGCTAAAAGTTTATTATATGTCATGCTGAACTTGTTTCAGCATCCAAAATTAATACATTATAAGACCCTGAAACGAGTTCAGGGTGACAATGACATATTACTCATGTTGTAAATACAACAGCATTTTTTACTTTAGTGCTTTAGAGAGTCTTCATCATTGCATTAAAAAGGTTTTTTATGATAACATTTTAAAGTTTATGTGACAAGGTTCACCCCGTAAGACCTTTGGTCTCTTACGGGGTGAACTTAAAAACAGACTTCCCAATTCTTATAAAGAGATAGAGGTAAAGCACAATTGTCAAAAATAAGAGTTTATGAACTTGCAAAGAAATTAGGAGTAACGAGCAAGGTTATTTTGATCGAACTTTCAAAACTCGGGATAGAAGGGAGAATTCACTCTTCAAGTATCGAACCTGAGATTGCTGGTAAGATAGAAAGTAAAGTACTTAAAAAGGCTGTTAAACCAAAAGAAAAAGCTGTTCTTAAAAAAGAGAAAGAGGTAGTTACCAGAGAGCCTGTCAAACCTTCGGTAGAAAAACCACCTAAGGCAGCAGCGCCACCGGTAGAGGAGAAAAAGCCGGAGATAGAGAAACCCGAAGTAAAGAGACCTGAGGTAAAGAAACCCAAAGTAGAGAGACCCGAAGTGGAGAAACCAGAGATAGGAAAACCAGAAATTGAAAAACCAGAGGAAGAGAAACCAGAAACAGGAAAGCCTGAAATAGAAAAGCCTGAACCTGAAATAGAAAAGATAGAGACCCCGGTCATAGTAGAGGAGAAGGAGGAAGAAGAATTAAAGGTTCTTGATCGATTTAAAAAGGAAATAGAAACAGAGAAGATAGAAAAATTCAAGGCAAAGCCAGGAATGCAAAGGGCATTCCAGACAATCAGGAAGATAGAGCCCAAAAAATGGCATGAGCATAGACCAGTCAAGAAGATAGAAAAAACTCAGCCATTCCTGAAGCCTGAACCAAAACCCCATGTCCAGCTTGTCGTTCCGAGAAAGAAAACATTGAAACTTCATGAAGGCACTACAGTAAAAGAATTCGCAGAACTTATCAGTGTGAAGCTGGCTGATGTGATAAAGAAGTTTATGGAATTAGGATCTATGCCTACAATAAACCAGCCTGTTGACCCTGATGCAGCCTTATTAGTTGCGGATAGTTTTGGGGTAAAACTTGAGCTTTCTTCTGTGGAAGAGGATACCGAGGTAACAGAGGCTCCTGAAGATATCAGTAAATTAGCGCACAGGCCTCCTGTGATAACCATTATGGGACATGTAGACCATGGAAAAACATCGTTGCTCGATGCAATAAGAAAAACAAAAGTTACAGAGACCGAGGCTGGTGGTATCACGCAACACATAGGTGCATATAAAGCAAATCTGAAAGGCAAGGATATTGTATTTCTTGATACGCCAGGTCATGAGGCATTTACGTCTATGAGAGCAAGGGGGGCAAAGGTTACCGATATCGTTGTCCTTGTTGTCGCAGCAGATGATGGCGTCATGCCTCAGACTATTGAGGCGATCAACCATGCAAAGGCTGCGAATGTACCAATTGTTGTCGCAATAAATAAGATTGACAAGCCTGAGGCGAATCCCTCGAAGGTGAGGAACGAACTGGCAGAGCACGGTGTTATCCCTGAGGAATGGAGTGGGCAGAATATCTTTGTCGAGGTTTCTGCCAAAAAACTTATAGGGATAGAAAACCTGCTTGAGATGATACTCCTGCAGTCAGAGGTAATGGAACTTAAAGCGAATCCTGACAAACAGGCGAAAGGTACAATTATTGAGGCAAAACTTGATAAAGGGAGAGGACCTGTTGCAACAGTCCTTGTACAATCCGGTACCTTGAAGATCGGGGATGCATTCCTCGCAGGTATTCATGCAGGAAAAGTGAGGGCATTAAATAATGACACAGGTAAACGGATAATTGAAGCAGGTCCGTCAACACCGGTTGAGGTAATCGGGTTTCATGAGGTTCCCTCAGCAGGGGATATCTTTACAGTCGTTGAAGATGAAAAAAGGGCGAGACAGGTAGCCATTGCAAGACAGCAGAAACAAAGACTTGCTGATATGGCAAAGTCAAGAAAACTTACCCTCGATGAAATCTATATAAAGATTAAAGAGGGAGAAATTAAGGAACTCAACATTATTATAAAAGGAGATGTTCAGGGTTCTGTTGAGGCAATCAAGGATGCCCTTGAAGGTATTGCACATCCTCAGGTAAAGGTAAAGGTCATCCATTCATCTGTCGGTGGTATTAATGAATCGGATGTTATGCTCGCTGCTGCCTCTAACGCAATTGTAATAGGGTTTAATATAAGACCTGAGCTCAAAGCCTCGCAGACAGCAGAAAAAGAAGGTGTTGATATAAGGCTTTATGATGTGATTTATGAAGCAATCGAGGATGTGAAGAAGGCACTCGAGGGTCTCCTTGAACCCACACTAAAAGAGAAAATAATTGGACATGCAGAGGTTCGCCAATTATTTCAGATATCGAGGATCGGAACAGTGGCAGGATGCTATGTGCTGGACGGCTTTATAAGTCGTTCAGGTGATGCTATAAGAGTTATCAGAGAAAGCATCGTGGTATATGATGGGAAGATCGCTTCTCTCAGAAGATTCAAAGATGATGTGAAAGAGGTACAGGCCGGATATGAATGCGGCATCATGATAGAAAACTTTAATGATCTGAAGGTTGGAGATATACTCGAGAATTATATTATTGAGAAAATAGCTGCAAAACTATAAGACAAAATGAAGAGTTTGAGCGTTATAAGTTATAATATAGTTTTCGCAGAACCAATGCTGACGTTATTTTGTCATTCCTGCAAAAGCAGGAATCCAGATGCTGTCCCTGCGAAAGCAGGGAGCTACAAAAATACTGGATTCTCTACGAGTCGTAGACCGTGTCAAGCACGGAATGACGAATAAAAAACAACTGCGAAAGTTGTGTTATAAGTTTAAAACCAGTATTAACTTTCAACTTTTAACTACTAACTTTTTAATATGCTTCCTTATAAACGTTCCCAGAGGGTCAGTGATCTTCTCAGAAAAGAGATCGCAGATATAATTATTTACAAACTTAAAGACCCACGAATCGGTTTTATCACCATTACAGGAGTTGATGTCACAGATGATATTAAAATCGCAAGGGTTTATGTGAGTATCTTTAAAGAGGAAGAGAGGAATACAACACTCGAGATATTGAGTTCTGCAAAAAGCTTCATACGCACCGAGCTCTCAAAAAGACTTAAAATGAAATTTATACCGAGCATTGAATTCAGGATTGATACCTCTGCCGAATATGGAAACCGGATAGAAAAACTCCTGAAAGAAATTGGGGAAAAAGGTGAAGGACGTAAATAAATTCAACGTCCTGAAGGTTCCTCCTGAACTCATTTCATTTTTAAAGGAAGGAAAAAGTTTTTTCATTACAACCCATATTAATCCCGAAGCGGATGCATTTGGTTCTGCCATTGCCCTTTCAATGGCACTTGAATCTCTGGGGAAAAAGACAATCGTTTATGACCGTGACAGTGTGCCTGAGTTTTATAAATTTTTGCCAGGGCATGAAAGATTTAGAAATTCAACCTCTGACCTTCAACTCTCAACCTACAGCCTTATTTTGCTTGACTGCAATAGTTTAAAAAGAGCGGGAATTGAAGGAGCAAGATTTAACTATTCTGCAGTGATAGACCACCATAAGACAGAAAAATCTACGACACAAGGGAGCTTTGGTGACATAAGATGGATAGAGCCAGAGGCAGCAGCCACGGGATTGATGGTCTTTTATCTTATAAAAGACCTTGGAGTACCTATAACAAAAGAGATTGCGATAAACCTCTATGCTGCCATTTCGATTGACACAGGGACATTCAGATACAACAACACAACTGCAGAGGTATTAAGGGTTGGTGCTGAGCTTATAGAAGCTGGTGTGAGCCCTGCGTATATATCACATAGCCTTTATGAGACATGGTCTAAAGAAAGGTTTACTTTATTAATAATGGCCTTAAATACCCTTGAAATAATAAATGGTGTTGCAATGACCCATGTGACAAAAGAGATGTATAAAAAGACAGGGGCGAATCCTGAGGATACAGAGAACTTCCCTAACTTCCCGAGGATGATGAATGATATTAAAGTATCCGCATTTTTTAAAGAGATAGGGAATAATTACTGGAAAGTAAGTCTGCGTTCCAGGGGGGCTATGAATGTGGCAAAGATTGCCGAGCTCTTTGGCGGCGGTGGACATGACAATGCCGCAGGCTTTGAGATAAAATCTGATCTCGAATCAGCAAAGAAATCTTTATTAAAGGCACTCTCACAGGGAAAGATTGATTCATGAAACTTTATTTTCGCAAACCAAACCCTCCATTTGATGACAAAATTGATGCACTCATAGATTTAGCTGCGATTAGTAATAATCGAGATATTGTCCACGAATTAATGGTTGCGAGTCTGAAAATCGGGCAGGATACGAAAGACCGCTCTATTTTAAAAATGATGAATAGCACTCTTAAAGAGATGCGATACACTGCTAAAGTTTTTGGACCGTATCGGAACAGGATGAAGGTAACGATCTTTGGTTCGGCGCGGACCAGTCCAGATTCTCCACTTTACAAGATGGCAGCACGTTTTGCATGTAAGTTAGTTGAAAACGACTTTGTTGTCATTACCGGTGGTGGCTTCGGTATCATGGAGGCAGCAAATCGAGGAGCAGGTCCTGACAGTTCCTTTGGAGTTATTATAAAACTTCCTTTCGAGAAGATTGCAAATGAGATAATCGCAAATAATCCGCGCATGATTCATTACAAATATTTTTTCAACCGTAAGGTAGCATTTATTAAAGAGACCCACGCAATTGCACTATTTCCCGGTGGGTTTGGAACTATGGATGAAGCAATGGAGACGTTAACTCTTATTCAGACCGGGAAACAGAATCCTGTACCTATCGTCCTTCTTGAAACAAAAGGAAACGGATATTGGGTGAAATGGATGGAATTTATAGAAGGTGGTCTGCTTGGAGATGAATATATTTCACCTGAAGATATGAATCTCTTTACTATCATCAATGATGAAGAAAAAGCAGTAAAAGTGATTACTTCCTTTTATCGTAACTATCACTCAATGCGTTATGCAGGAGATCTGGTAGCCATGCGGCTTAAAACCCGATTGGGAGAAGATGCCATTAAAGCGTTAAATGAGGAATTTTCAGAGTGTCTTGTTCCGGGTGGTTCATTTGAGATACGGGATGCTTTACCTGAAGAACAAGATGAACCTGAATTATCAGAACTGCCGCGTTTAACATTTCCATTTAACAAAAGAAGTTTCTCCAAACTTAAAATAATAATTGAACGCATCAATAGCTTCTGATTGAACTTACCTTAATCATAAGAAAAGTGAGGAGCTGGGATAGTGAAAACAGATAATCAGCCTATGAATGTTGTCATTAATCTCAACAAACCTAAGGAAATATCTTCACAGCAGGCTGTCATTAAGGTAAAAAAAATTTTTGCTGCCAGAAAGGCCGGTCATGCAGGAACACTTGACCCGATAGCAACCGGGGTACTTATTGTTTGCCTGAATGAAGCAACAAAGATTACACGATTCTTGTCAGATCTCAATAAGGAATATATCGTAAGATTAAAACTCGGTGAAAGAACAGATACACTTGATGTAACGGGAAGAATCATAGAGAAAAAGGATTGCCTTTCATTAAACGTTGCTGATATCTCTCCTGTCCTGAGTAATTTTACAGGTCAGATAAAACAGATACCACCTATGTACTCTGCGGTTAAAATAGGCGGCCAGCAATTGTATAAACTCGCAAGAAAGGGTATGAACGTTGAAAGACCGGAAAGAATGATAACTATTTATGGAATAGATCTCATCAATTTTGAACAGCCATATCTTGATCTTAACATTTCATGTTCAAAGGGAACCTATATCAGAACACTATGTGATGATATAGGGAATGACCTCGGTGTCGGAGCCCATATGGTTTCTTTAGAGCGGACAAGAGTGGGGAGCTTCAGAATTGAAGATTCGGTGTCGATAGAAGATCTGAAATATAAGAAAAAAGATTTTTGGAGTTCAATGGATTCAGCGATTTCACATCTGAGCGAGGTAGTGCTTGATGAAGAATCTTACCAGAAAGCAAAAAATGGTATGCCGATAGTTTTCCTTGAAAATAATCCCCCTTCATCCCCCTTTAGTAAAGGGGGACAGAGGGGGATTATAGTAAAGGAGGGTGAGGCGGTATTTGATAATTTATATATAAATCAATATGTTAGACTTAAAAGCCCTGAAAAAAATCTATTTGCTATAGGGAGGTTAGAGAGTGACAGGATAGGAATAGAGAGATTGTTAAACTAATTCCTTAAGGTTTATCGTGAATCTTACGATATTAAAATTAAAAAAATACTTGACAATATAGTTTTTTTCTGATATTCATAATGATATGTTCTTAGGTAAAAAGGGTACCGTCGGTTTAGATATAGGCTCAAGTTATATTAAAATTGTACAACTCAAAGATATAAAAGGTGGCTACGAGCTTGAGCTATTTGATTTGCTCCCTCTTCCCCCGGAACTTATTGTTGATGGCTCAATCATAGACTCTTTCCGGCTCATAGACTCTCTAAAAGAACTGCTCAGAAAGTCGAAGGTAAAGACAAAGGACTCTGTTGTTGGTATCGCTGGACACTCTTCCGTAATAATCAAACGAATCTCATTACCTGAGATGTCCGAGGAAGAGCTCTCAGAATCCATAAATTTCGAGGCAGAACAGTATGTACCGTTTGATATTGAAGAAGTCAATCTTGACTTCCAGATCCTTGGACCCAAGGGCGAACCGGGCCAGATGGATGTGATACTCGTTGCAGTAAAGAAAGACATAATAAATGAATACGTTTCTGTTGTAAAAGAGGCAGGATTTAACCCGGTGATTGTTGATGTTAACTCGTTTGCACTTGAGAATATGTATGAAATTAATTATGAAATTGAACCGGATAAAAATGTGGCTATTGTCAATATTGGTGCAAGTACAATCAATATGAATATTCTCAAGGGAGGTATTTCTGTCTTTACCAGAGACAGTGCAATTGGCAGTAACCTTCACACAGAGACGCTTCAGAGGGAATTCAATCTGACCTACGAAAACGCTGAAAGGCTTAAGAAGGGTGAACCAGTTGAAAATGTATCCTCAGAAGATGCCTTTTCTGTGATTGAATCAGCATCAGAGGAAATAATCAGCGAGGTGAACCGTTCATTCGAATACTTCAGAAGTTCAGCAGTCCATGAAGATATCAATGAGGTGGTGCTCAGTGGCGGGTGTGCACTTATGAAAAACTTTCTGAAACCCTTTGCAGAAAGAATAGGGGTTGAAACTAAGGTTATAGAGCCTTTTAGAAATATTGAAATACCTAAAAGATTTGATGTGACCTATATAGAAGAAATAGCGCCCATGGCAGCTGTTGCCGTAGGTTTAGCTATCAGGAGGCCTGGCGACAGATGATAAAGGTTAATCTTCTACCTGTAAAGAGGAAGAAAAAACCTAAACCGATACCTGCGTACATGCTCACAATGGCGTTAGTGACCATTATTGTGGGTATCGTCATGGCATATCTCGTCTTCTTTTTTAATTCCAGACTGGAAGCAAAAAAAGAGCAGTTTAAAGTCAAAGAGAAGAAGATAGCAGAGCTTAAAGAAAAGATAAAGGCAGTTGAAAACTTTGAGCAGGTTAATAAACTCTTTCAGCAGAGAACCAGCATTATCGAGCAACTCAGGAAAAACCAGAGTATCCCGGTAAAACTCCTCGATGAGATAAGCAAACTGCTTCCTAACGGCATCTGGCTTCAGACAATGACCGTAGCAGGAGAAAACATAAATATAGATGGGTATGCTTTTGCAAACTCTGATGTTGTGTCATATGTAGAAAATCTTAAGAATTCAAAGATATTCACAGAAATTTATTTACAGGAATCCAAGAGCACAACCATCGAAACAATACCATTGTATATGTTTAAATTAACATTTAAGATGAAGGACGTAGATAAAATATCAACGTCCTGAAGGTCTGATATGGCTATAAAGATTAATGTAAAGAATGTGCCTCCGATTGTAAAAACAATACTGTCTTTTCTCCCTGCCCTGGTCATCATCATAGTGGTGATTGTTCTTGTAATTTTACCCAAAAATAAAGAGATTAAAGCCTTCGAAAATAAAATATCAGTTCAGGAAAATGAGATAGCAAAAAGTCAGGCAAAGGCAGAAAAACTCGCTGAACTTAATGTTGAAAATGAAAGACTCAGAAAAAGGCTTAACGAGTTAAAAGAACAACTCCCTGAAGAAAAAGAGGTCTCCGGTTTGTTAAAACAGGTTTCTGACCTCGGCATCAAATCAGGGCTCCATATAATTCTATGGAAACCTGAACAGAAAAAGACTCACGCAAGCGGTATAGTCTATGAAATTCCAGTTAAGGTCGAACTTACAGGGAGCCATCATAACCTGGGTTATTTCTTCAGCACCCTGACAAAGCTTAATAGAATAGTAAACATTTCTGATATAAAACTCGGTGACCCAAAACCTGAAAGAGAAAATGCAATTCTTAAAATAACATTGACTGCAACAACATTTTCAGTACTGCCTGAAGAGGAACTATCTAAAAAACCGGAAAAAGAACCAGGGAAGAGAAAATGAGGATGAAATTTATCACCCTCCCCTTAATCCCTGCCCGACGGATGGCAGGCGGGACCTCCCATCAAGGGAGGGGAAGAAATTTGGTGACGCCCATCAAGGGAGAAGAGATTCCTATAAACATTCCCTCTCCCCTTGTGGGAGTGGGTTAGGGTGAGGGGTATTTTAAGATGAAAAAAATAATATACCTTTTCTTAATTATAGTTTTGTTATTTCCCCTTTCAGGCTGCAAAAAGGAACAGGCAATTATGAAAAAGCCAGTGGCTGAAAAGGTTGTACCTGCTCCAGAGACAAAGAAGGATATAAAACAGACTAAAGAGACTGCAAAGGTTGAGCAGGAAGTATATACATATGACGCAAAAGGAAGAAGAGATCCTTTTCTGACCCTTGTCAAAATAGCACAACAAAAACCCGAAAGGAAAAAGGGGGCAAGCCCTGTTGAGAGCTATGGCTTAGATGTAATTCGCCTGTTAGCAATTGCATGGGATAAAGAGAAATATTATGCCCTTATAATGCTGCCTGACAAAAAGTCTTACACAATAACAGAAGGGATGACATTAGGACTGTATGGTGGAAAAGTGGAAAAGATAACAAAGGACACAGTAGTAATCAGGGAATATGTTAAGGATTATAGGGGTAATTTGAAATCAAAAGACACAATATTGAAACTCCGTGAGGGGGAGGGAGAATGAGTCAGAAAGCAAAAAACAAAAAGCAAAAAGCAAAAATGAGAGAACAGAAAACTACATTGTTTTATTTATTTTCTGTATCTCTCATAGCTATTTTATTCATAGGAATAGGATGTGCAACAACTGGTGTTGAACAGCAGCCTTCACAACTTGAAAAGCCAAATGTCATAACTGGCATAGACCTTCAGGATTATGCTGTAACAGTGACATCTGATAGACCATTTACCTATACCATTTACAGGTCAAGCGATCCTTATAGGATGGTTGTTGAACTTCTTGATGTGAACATTGGTGCATTTAATAGCAAGATTGCTTCGAATAAAGCAGGTATAACTGAGATAATTCCCTCCCAGGTTGAGTTACCAGCTTTTGTAGCAAAGCTCGAAATGCTCCTCCAGACGCCATCAGAGGTTGAATCAGAATATAAAAACAATGTCCTGATTATTAAGATAAAAAAGGAAGAAGCAACTGAAAAGAAAGAATTAGTGGAAAAGAAAGAATTACCAGCAGAAGAATCACCTAAAGTTGTAGTGAAGGAAGAACCAATAAAAGAAAAAGTATTAGAGACAAAAAATCTTGAGCCTGCTGCATTAGAACAAAAACCGCTTCTCCCTCCGAGCCATGGGCCTAAGGCTACGGAGATATCCAGTATTTCATTTGAAAAATCTGATGGTATCCTAAAGGTTGTTATTAAAGGTAATGGTCTATTAACACCTAATGTATTTCCTTTAGATAACCGCATTGTAATAGATGTTCCTGATGTGGTAATGAGTGCACAGATTCCTTCTACCGTGATATCACCATTGAAAGGTATCCGATCAGGGAAACACAGGGATAAAATCAGACTCGTTCTTGACCTTAAAGAAAAGACAAATTTCGATGTCGCAGCAATCGAGGACTCTATTGTAATAGCCTTACAGAGGACAGAAAAAGAACCACCTGCGCCTGCTCCTGCAATGCCACCAATAGCTCAAAAGCCCGAGGAAAAGAAAGAGATTGCTGAGGCAAAAGAG
>Ga0194113_10005303_pt1 | contig 16649 bp, 10 predicted proteins | sample TA2MahC200mmetaG_FD_146193 | JGI IMG/M metagenome (GOLD analysis project Ga0194113, IMG submission 146193) | Freshwater microbial communities from Lake Tanganyika, Tanzania - TA2015017 Mahale Deep Cast 200m | ecosystem: Environmental > Aquatic > Freshwater > Lake | place: Tanzania: Lake... | reverse complement strand
GAGAGGACCGAGATCGTCGCCGGGGCGGACATCGACCCGCAGCGGCTGGAGGATTACTGCGAGCAGTTCTCGGTGCCCGGCCGCTACGCAGACTACCGGGAGCTGCTGGAGAAGGAGCGGCCGGACATCGTCAGCGTCTGCACGTGGCAGGACACGCACCCGGACATCACCCTGGCCGCGGCCGAGGCGGGCGCAAAGGGCGTGCTGTGCGAGAAGCCGATGGGAGTGGACCTCGGCGGCGTGGAGGCGGCGGTGCGGGCGTGCGGAGAGCGCGGCACGACGCTCGTTGTGCACCACCAGACGCGCTTTGGGCCGGCGTGGGCGGCTGCGCGCAAGGCTGTCGCCGAGGGCGTGATCGGGGAACCACAGGTCTTCCTCGCGCACTGCCAGGCGGGCCTGCTGAACATCGGCTCACACGTCGTGGACATCGCGCGGTACGTCCTCGGCGACCCGCAGTGCATCTGGGTCATCGGCCAGGCCGAGCGCACGACGAACCGCTACGAGCGTGGCGTGATCTGCGAGGACCTGTGCCAGGCCGTCGTGGGTCTGGACAACGGCGCCCGGATCGCGGTGGACATCGACCTCCCCGATACCGCAACCAAGCAGGACCGCAGCCTCATCGGCAGCGAGGGGATGATGCGGTTCGATGGCGAGGCGACGCGCGTCTTGCGTGCCGGATCGAGCGGCTGGGAGACGCTGCCGACGGAGCCGCAGCCTGGCTTCCTGCAGGAGTTCCTCGATTGGGTGGAGGGCGGCCCGGAGTCCCGCTGCGCCGGCAAGCACGGCCTTGCCGAGCACGAGGTCCTCTGCGCGCTTTACGAGTCCTCGATGAAGCGCGAGCTGGTGAAGCTCCCCTCCGCGTACAAGGGCTTCGCGCTCGGCGAGATGGTGGCGGATGGCTCGATGCCGCCGCAGGGAGACCCTTACGACATCCGCACCGATGCGGCGCTCAAGATTGCCCTGACACGGGGGTAGGCCATGAAGAAGCTCATCGCTCCGGAGCCGGACAGGGTGATCGTCGCGGACGTCGAGCCGCCGACGATTGCGCCCGATGAGGTGTTGGTGCGGGCGGTACGGTCGCTGGTCAGCCCCGGCTCGGAGCTGAACCGCGTGCGCAGGCTGCCGGATGACCCGGACGACAAGTGGCCCAACCACGACCTCGGGTACGCGATGTGTGGGGAGATCATCAAGGTGGGCGCCGACGTCACGCACCTGCAGCCGGGCGACCGAGTGGCGACCATGCAGCACCACCAGGAACTGGTGGCCTCGCCCACGCGCCCTGACGTGCTGAAGCCGACGCTGAGGATCTCCGACGACATCAGTTGGGACCAGGCCCCCTTCATCCTCTGGGGGCGAAGCTGCTACAACTGGACGCTGAAGGCCGACATCCGGCCCGGCGAGACAGTCGCAGTCATGGGCCTGGGTCTTGTCGGCCTGCTCATGACGATGTGGGCGAAGCTGCGCGGGCCGGGCCGGGTGATCGGCATCGACCTGCACGAGAGCCGGCTGGAGCTGGGCCGGAAGGCGGGCTGCGATGCGCTCGTGAACGCGCGGGAGCGCAGCTCCGTGGAGGCGGTGAAGGAGCTGACCGGCGGGAAGGGCGCGGACTGCACACTGCACTGCGCGGCCGGGCCCCATGTGGAGGCCTTCGAGCACTCACAACTGCTGACGCGCGAGCAGGGCCGCATCGTGCTGATCGGCATCCACTCCCGCCCGCTGACCATCCTGCGCGGCCAGTTCCTCTGGAAGGACCTCCTCGGCGGCTGCACGGACTACGACATGGACCAGAAGCTGTTCGCGGTCGGCGCGGAGCTGATCGCGAACGGGTCGCTACCTGTGCTGGACATCGTCACCCACAATGTCCACTACACCGAGGCGCCAGAGGTCTATGACACGCTCAACCACCGGGAGCATGAGGCCGGCGCCGTGCTGATCCGCTGGGACTACTGAGTTTCGCAAAAACACGTGGACAGTAGTGGAAGGGGACAGGCTGGAAAGCCTGTCCTCCAAGGCGGGGGAGTGCTTCCGTGTTTCTGCGAAGCTCAGTAAGTGTTCCGTCAGGCCCGCTCTCCCTTGTTGTCGTCTCGTGCCTGCGGCTCACCCGAGCCGCGCCGTTGTCCTCGGACAGGGGTGCCCGCTCACGATCCGGGCCGCGTTTGGCCTGTGTGGCGTGCAGGAGGCTCCGGGCGGTCCGGACACCTACCCCCGCCGGATGCCGCGCGCCAAGGGGTAGGTCTGTGGCGAGTCCCTACCGGTTGTGCAACTGGTACTGAAACTGCTCGACCTCCTGCTTCAGTCGATCCCGGTCGTACTCCAGGTCCTTGATGCGGTCATCCAGCCGTCGTCGCTCCTGGCAGTGCGGACAATCGCAGGACGAGGAGGATGACGAGGATGAGCTCGACCCGCCCGCAGAGCCGTAGTAGGCGGAGCGCGGCGAGGTCATCGCCCGCCAGTAGGCCTCGCGACGACGAGCGTTCTCGCCGCTTGCCGAGCCAAGCACCCAGTCGAAGATCTGGCTTCGGCGGCTCGGCGAGTACGCGGCCTGTGGCTCCTCCCACGCCATGTCGGGGGCCCCTACTGTCTCCGGTACGTACAGCACGTTGGCCGACGTGCCGGCACGCCCCTGAGGCGCTGTCACACGGACAGGCCCCGCAGCGCCGGGCTGCTCCGGGTAACCCCCCAGGCTCGGGCGCGCCTGCAGAAGCAGCCGGGCCAGCTCCCCGAGCGTGAGAGGCCGGTCAAGATCGGCGCCATCGAGCACCGAGGCCGGCAACAACCCCTGCGCAACTGCGTCGGTGACGTCCTGCAGATCGGAAGAGCGATTCGGTGGCTGCTGAGCGGTGACGGCCTGGGCCGTCGCCAGTGCGAAAGCGGCGAGCAACGTAACGGACTGGATGCGTGACATGGTGCTCACCTCGCTTGGCCGCTGGAACGTCTGCGGCTTGATTTGGCAGCCATGTAGGAAGCATAGCACGTCTTGCTACTACTATCAATAGTAGATATAGCAGCGTATAGTCGCTCCGTGCCTGGAGGAACGCAACTCATGAGCGTGGAACAACCAACCCTCCCCGGTGGCAAAGGCGCCAAGGCGAGCTGCGATAGCCGCCCGCGTCTCACCGCTGAGAGGCGCAACACGCACCAGAGGACCATGCCCATGGACGCGGTACTCCAGATCCTGGAGCGGCGTGAGCCCGCTCCCCATCAGTTGATCGAGGTGCTGCTGGACATCCAGGATGAGTGCGGGCACATCCCGCAAGCCGCCATGATCCTGGTTGCCGAGCACCTCAAGCTCCCCCTCATCGAGGTCTTCCGAGTGGCGAGCTTCTACAAGGCCTTCGCGCTGACCCCGCGAGGGCGGCACATCATCACGGTCTGCGTGGGCACCGCGTGCCACGTGCGGGGATCGCCGCGCATGCTGGACGAGGTGCTGGGGTTCCTGGGGCTGGAGCCGGGGCAGACCACCGAGGACGGGCTGTTCACGGTGGAGTGCGTGAACTGCCTGGGGTGCTGCGCTCTTGGGCCTGTCATTGTGCTGGATGGAGAGTACCATGACCACATGACTCCCGCCAAGCTGCGTAAGCTGATCCAGTCTGTTCGGGAGGCGGAGAAGGAGGTGCTGACCCATGCAGAAGCTGGGGTGCGTTGCTGAGCTTGACGGGGTGCGTGAGGAGTTGGCCGTAGAGAGGCAAGCCGCGCGGAAGGTCGTGACGGTCTGCGGAGGCACAGGTTGCCGCGCGCCGGGCTGCATGCCCGTCGTCGAAGCCGCCCGGAGGCAGCTTGAGCGCCAGGGATTGACCGACTCCACGCGACTGAGAGTCACGGGCTGCCACGGGTTCTGTGAGCAGGGGCCGATTGTGGTAGTTGACCCCGGCGGTCTGTTCTACCGTCACGTGGACCCGGAGGATGTGGGCGAGATCATCGCGGTGTCGGTGGCGCGAGACGGAGCGGTCGAGCGCCTGCTGTATGTGGACCCGGTTGAGGGCAAGGTGCGTCCCACGGAGTCGGACATACCGTTCTACGTGGCACAGGACCGCGTGCTACTGGACCAGAACCGCGTGGTGGACCCGTGCGCGATTGAGGACTACATCGCGATCGGCGGGTACACGGCTCTCGTGAAGGTGCTGACGGGGATGACGCCCGAGAGCGTGATCGAGGAAGTGAAGGCCTCGGGCCTACGCGGTCGAGGCGGCGGTGGCTTCCCGACTGGGCGGAAGTGGGAGCTGTGTCGCGCGGCTCACGGCACGGAGAGGTTCGTCATCTGCAACGCCGATGAGGGAGACCCCGGCGCGTTCATGGACCAGGGCATCCTCGAGGGCAACCCGCACTCCGTGCTGGAGGGGATGCTCATCGGCGCGTATGCCATCGGGGCCCGGCGGGGCTACGTCTACGTGCGCCACGAGTACCCGCTGGCCGTGCACCACGCGCACGTCGCCGTCGCGGAGGCCCAGGAGGCCGGCCTGTTGGGCGACAACATCCTGGGCACGGGCTTCTCGTTCGATGTGCGGATCGCACGCGGTGCGGGGGCCTTCATCTGTGGTGAATCGACGGCCCTGATGGCCTCTCTGGAGGGCGGCGTGGGCGAGCCGCGCCCGAAGGATGTGCACACAGTTGAGGAGGGCCTGTGGAGGCGCCCCTCCAACCTGAACAACGTGGAGACGTGGGCGAACGTCCCGCGCATCGTCAACAACGGGGCGGCCTGGTTCGCGGCCAAGGGCACGGAGGGCAGCAAGGGCACGAAGGTCTTCTCACTCACCGGCCAGGTGAAGAACACGGGGCTGATCGAGGTGGCGATGGGCACGTCTCTCCGCACGATCGTCTACGACATCGGCGGGGGCGGCGTGAACGGGCACCGTATCAAGGCCGTCCAGACCGGCGGCCCGTCGGGCGGCTGCCTGCCGGTGGAGTGCTTCGACCTGCCGGTGGACTTCGACACCCTCGCCGAGGCAGGCTCGATGGTCGGCAGCGGCGGGATGGTGGTGATGGACGAGCGGACCTGCATGGTCGATGTGGCGCAGTACTTCCTGCGCTTCTTGCAGGACGAGTCGTGCGGCAAGTGCGTCCCGTGCCGCCTGGGCATCGCGCGAATGCTGGAGGTCGTGACCGACATCGCTGAGGGCCGCGGCACCGAGGAGGACCTGGCGCTGCTGGAGGACGTGGCCGAGACGGTCGCGGAGACCTCGCTTTGCGCGCTGGGCAAGACGGCGCCCAATCCCGTGCTCTCGACGCTGCGCTACTTCCGGTCGGAGTATGGCACACACATCCGGGAGAAGCGCTGCCCGGCGGGCGTCTGTCGCGCCCTCGTGCGCTACGAGATTGACGCGGAGAAGTGCACCGGCTGCGGTGTGTGTCTGCGGGCGTGCCCGCACGAGGCCATCGCCGGCGAGCGCAAGCAGGCCCACGTCATCAGTGCAGGGGTCTGCGTGAAGTGCGGCATCTGTCGCGACGAGTGCAAGTTCGACGCCGTCGCGATCCTCTGAGGAGACCGATCATGCCCGACATCGTGAAGCTGACCATCGACGGACGAACGGTCTATGCGCCGAAGGAAGCCTCCGTCCTGGAGGCCGCGCTCGACTCGGGGATCTGCATCCCGACGCTCTGCCACGTGCCGGGGCTGACGCCGAACGGCGTGTGCCGCCTGTGCATCGTGGAGCTGGTCGAGGGCAAACGCGAGAAGATCACCACCTCCTGCACGCTGGGCGTGAAAGAGGGCATGGTGATTCGCGCCAACTCGCCCAAGGTCATGCGGCTGCGGCGCAACATCGCCGAGCTGCTCGTCGCGGAGGCGCCGAACTCCAAGGCCATCCAAGACATCGCCGTCCGCCTGGGTCTGCGCAAGGTGCGCTATCGATTCCACGAGGCCGAGTGCGTTCAGTGCGGGCGGTGTGTGCGCGTCTGCGGGGAGCACTGGCGGTCCCACGCGCTGGGTTTCGTCGGCCGCGGCGATCAGCGCAAGGTCATGCACCCCTTCGGCGCGCGGCCGAAGTCATGCCGGGGCGAAGAGGCCTGCGTGGACATCTGCCCGATGACGATCACACCGTGCATCGGTCCGATGGGTCCGGGACAGGGGCGGCTCTGCGGCGTCTGCGAGGCGCAGACGCTCATTGCCGACCGCTTCCCGGGCACGTGCGTCTCGTGTACGCTGGGCAGGTCCTTCCGCTGCGCCAACCATGTGTGGCTGGGGTCGAAGGTCGAGTTGGCGAAGGCCGTCTCCCGCGTCGCCTCCAAGGTGTCAGCGGAGGAAGTAGCCGGCTGACGTGGGTGTGCCGTCGGTCGTCATCTCGATCCCGAGCTTGCGCAGTCCCGTCTCGTCGCCCGAGCCTGGCTGGTGCGTCAGGTGCATCTGGGTTCCGCGCAGGCGGGGCAGCACCTCCACGCCCGCCTGGGCCGCCGTATTCATGGCCGCACTGATCCCCAGAGCCACCAGCACCTCCTGAACGTTGAGGCTGGGGGAGTGGGAACTCAGGTAGGTCGCCTTCAACCGCGTGAGGCTCTCGATCACACTCTCCGGCAGCAGGTGCATCGTATCCGGGATGCCCGCCAGGTGCTTGATCCCGTTGAGGATCGCCGCGGAGGCGGAGTGGAACAGCGGCGAGTTCTTCCCTGCCACGATCGTTCCGTCGTCCAGCTCCAGGGCCGCGCCGCAGTAGAAGCCGTCGTTGCCCCGCCTCTGCCGCTCGGCAGCCAGCGCCGCCTCGCGCGCGGGCTGGACCACGGGCCGGTCGGTGGGCGCCACCCCGACCCGCACCATCAGCTTCTGCACGCGGCGCAGGACCTCCGCCGGGCACAGGCCGCGCGTGTGCTCCCAGCGATGGCGGAAGAAGCGCCGGATGACCTCCTGCTTCGAAGCCTCGCGCACGACCGTATCGTCCACGATCCCCGCCCCGGCCCGATTCACCCCCATGTCGGTCGGCGAGCGATAGGGCGCCGCCCGGCCGGCGTCGGCCGCAATGCGGTCGATGATCGCCTTGAGGATCGGGAAGTTCTCGACATCCCGGTTGTAGTTGACGGCCGTCTTGCCATAGGCCTCCAGGTGGAGCGGATCGACCATGACGATGTCGCCCAGGTCGGCCGTCGCCGCCTCATAGGCGATGTTGACCGGGTGATCCACTGGCAGATTCCAGATCGGGAAGGTCTCGAACTTCGCATACCCGGAGGCAACGCCTCGGTGGTAGTCGTGGTAGAGCTGACACAGGCAGGTTGACATCTTCCCGCTGCCCGGCCCGGTTCCCGTGACGACCACCAGCGGCGCGGAGGTCGGGATCGGCGGGTTCCGCCCATACCCCTCGCCCGACACCGCGAGGTCCACGTCGTTGGGGTAGCCCGCGATCTCCGTGTGCCGGAAGACCGCAATCCCCTTGGACTCCAACTGTTGCGCGAGACGCTCGGTCGCCGCACCGCCGCGGAAGCGCGTGAAGACCACAGAGGAGGTCGCGATGCCCCAGTCACGGAGGTCGTCGATCGCCTTGAGCGTCGCGAGGTCGTAAGTGATCCCGAAGTCGCCGCGAATCCGCCCGCGCTCGATGTCCTCCGCATAGACGCAGAAGATCACCTCGATCTCGTCCTTCAGCCCCTGCAGAAGCCGCATCTTGACGTTAGGATCGTAGCCGGGGAGCACGCGAGCGGCGTGGAAGTCGAACGTCAGCTTCCCGCCGAACTCCAGGTACAGCTTCCCCTCGGAACGCTCGACGCGTTCGTGGATGGCGGCGGTCTGTTGAGCGAGATACCGCGCGTTGTCGAAGCCTGTGGGGGGCAAGTCGCGACACCTCATGGGGAGTAATGAGGCGCTTGTTCGCCGACCGCGGGCCTCGTACCTCTCGCGGCCCGGCGAAGGCTCACGAGGCTGAATGGTGCCGTTCGGTTCCGCCAACGAACGTCGCCGCGACGCTCCACAAGCCGGGCTACCCCTTCCAGGGCAACAGCGACGGCCGCAACTGCCTCTCGCTAGCGCCCCTTGTCGCGTGGAGGACCCGAGTACGTGCTGTGCCCGCGGCGGTGTTCCGTGCCGTGGCCCGGCTGTGCCGCGTCGCCTCCCCCGTGAGCACCGCCCGGGTTGGGGGGAACGGGCGGACGCTCACGATCCGGGCCGCCTCCGGGAGCTGCGGGGTGCGGGAAGCCCGGAGGGGGCTGGACCCCTCCCCCCGGCGGATGCCACGGCCCGGGCGGTGAGCCTCCGCCCCAGGGCGGCCGCCTCTGCAGCTCCGCCTGCAGCTGCTCGATCTCCCGCTTCAGCCGGTCTCGGTCGCTCTCCAGCTCCCTGATGCGCTCCTCCTGACGCTGCAGCTCCTGCCTCTGCGCGCTGGAGTCGGTCGGGGCGGGCGACGTGTAGACAGACCCACCGGAGTACCCGCCGGCGAAAGCCTGGACCTGTTGTACCCCTGTCCCTGCAGCCCCGAACGCGGGGCGCGGCGCGTACACGGTCGTGGCCGGCGCCCCCGGGTACCCCTGAGGGCCTCGAGGCCCCGTCGGTCCTGGAGGTCCGGGCGGCCCGGCAGGACCTGGCTCACCAGGCTCCCCTCGGATTCCGCGCAGGTAGGGGCGTGCCTCCAGCAGGATGCGCACCAGCTCCCCGAGCGTGACGGGCCGGTCCAGGTCCGCCCCCTCGAGCACCGAGGGCGACACCAACCCGAACGCAACCGCATCCGCAATGTCCTGTTGGTTCCAGAGACGTTTCGGCGACTGCTGAGCCGTGACGGCCTGGGCCGTCACGAGAGCGAGACCGACGAGCAATGTAGCGAACCGCGTGGCTGACATGGTGCTCACCTCACTTGGGCACTTCCGGCATCCATCGTCTGCCCTGATTCACATACCAGCACCATACCACGGTTATCTACTATTGTCAATAGTAGTTTGTTGCCCACTACAACCGGCCCCGAGAGCACTGAGCGCCTTCAGGCCGTGCGACGGTGGCGTTCGGCTCCCGCAACGAACGTCGCCAGGATCGCCGACGGCTCGGTGCGGTAGATGATCTGCGAAAGCACCTCGCGCGGGGTGCGGCCTTCCTCGGGCGAGGCGGCGTCGATGACCGGCGGGCGCACCACCACGAAGTCCGCCCACTTGCCGGGCTCCAGGCTCCCGATCTCGTCAGCCATCCCGAGCGCCTGCGCCCCGCCCAGCGTCGCGAGGTAGAAGGCCTGCACGGGATCGACGAGCGCCACGGAGTCGTCGAGTTCCAGCCGCGAAAGCACGCTCGCCAGCAGGTCGGCCCCGCCGGGCAGCCTGCCAAACTCGCCGCGCATCGCGCCGAGCCGGGAGGCGGCCGCACGCTCCAGGGCGTAGCGGGCGCGCGAGGCGAAGCAGGCGCTCTCCATCTCATCGAACCGCGACAGGCTCGGCCCGGCGCCCACATCCGTGCCCAGGCCCACGGCGATCCCGCGCCTCTTCGCCTGCCCCATGTCGAACACGCCGCTGCGCAGGAAGAAGTTGGAGCCCGCGCAATGAGCGACCCGCGTGCCGCTCTCGCCCAGCAGGTCCCACTCGCCGTCCGACAGGTACAGGCAGTGCGCCATCACCGTGCTTGGCCCGAGCAAGCCGGCGTCCGCGTAGACGCCGGTGTAGTGAGGAGCCTCCGGGAAGAGCCCGGCGACCGTGCGCAACTCGTCCGGGTTCTCGGCGAGGTGCGTCTGAATCAGCGCGCCGTGATCCGCCGCCAGCCCGGCCACGCCCCGCATCAGCCCCGCCGAGCATGTGATCGCAAAGCGCGGGGTGAACGCGTAGCGCAAGCGACCCTCGGCTGCGCCGTTCCACTCGGCGCACAACGCGTCGGCCTCGGTCAGGGAAGCCGACGTCTCTTCCAGCAGTTCGGCCGGAGCGTTCCGGTCCATCATGACCTTACCGATGGCCGCGCGCACCCCGGCCTCCTCCGCCGCGCGGAAAGCCATGCGCGTGCCCTCGGCGTGGACCGTGGCGTACAGCAGCGAGGTCGTCGTTCCGCACGCGAGGGCCGCCGCAAAGAACCGACGGGAGGTCTCCCGCGCATGGCGCGGGTCGGCGAAGGCCGCCTCCGTGGGGTAGATGAAACGCTCCAGCCACGGGAGCAGATCGTAGCCATCCATCGCCATCGCGACGTACTGTGGGATGTGGGAGTGGAGGTCAACCAGCCCCGGCAGGATCGCGGCGGGCCGCCAGTCAGTGACGGGGGCTTGCGGGTGATGCGCCGCGATCTCGGCGTACTCGCCCGCAGCCGCAACCCGGCCGCCGGCCGACACGCCCAGGCAGCCGTCCTCCACAGCGACCAGCCGGTCGGGGGCTGCCGGGCTGAAGAGCATCCCACGGTGCAGGCGGACGGGGGTGGGGGAGGGGGGAGCCATCGGCTACTTGGGCCTCAGCGTGAACCGGAAGTGTGCCCCGAAGGGCGTGCGGCCCCGGGCCTCCATCCGCAGGGCAACGGGCGTCTCCTCGGTGACGCCCTCGCACAGCCTGAACGGGCCGACGAGGGTCTCCGCGTAGCGGGCCACGCCGCCGGGGATCGGCTGGGCGACCTGCAGGCCGCTGCCGGGCGCGCTGACAACGCAGACCGCACCCGCCTTCGCCCCCGCGCGAGCCGGACTGACCCATAGCGCCTCCCCCGTGTTGCCCACGGAGGCCGACAGCTCAATCATCCGCCCGCCCGGGACCTCGACCGTCGAGCGGGGGGCAACATCCACCCACTCGCCCCCAGCGCGCAGGCGAACGAAGCTGAACTCGGCGTTCAGGTACTTCGGCGGATTGGTGCCATCGGCCAGCGTGTTGCCAACCGCCACGAGTGGCGTATTGGTGGAGTCCGTGCCGGTGCCCTCGGTTCGCAGGCCCACGGAGCGCCCCTGCCGCCGCAGGCGGATGTACTCATCGCGGTGCGTCAGCCACACCTGCGAGTACCCGCGCGGGTGCAGGTCACGGTCGATGGTGATCCAGTTGTTCGCCGAGGTCGGTCCCTGATGTTGCGCCATCCGCTCGGCCCACCTGCGGGCCTCCAGGGCGCTCGGCCTTGGCGAACCGTCGGGGTTCATGATGCCATAGTCCGAGTTCTCGCCCACGCGGAACCCGCCCGGGAACCACCAGCCCGCCGACCCGCTCGCGCCGGACCAGAGCACCATCCTGTACAAGTGCTCGTAGAGCTGCCGCTGAGTCTCTAGCTGTTCGGGGCTCGCGCCCGGGTGCACGCTGAAGCCGAACTCGGCCCAGTACACCGGCTTGCCGCCTCCTGCGAAGCGCGCATACTCGGTGGTGAAGCCGCCTTGCTCGAAGCTCTCCCACGGTCCGCCCAGGCCGTACCCCTCCGGCGAGATGAAGTCCAGGTGCCTCGCGCCGCTCAGCAGGTCGAACGGCATCTGCGGGTCGATGCCCGGCTGACCGGTGCCACCGTAGCCCGACCGCGCGCCGATGAGGTGACGCGGATCGACCGCGTGCACCGCCCGCGCCCAGCGGCCGTACGAGTCGCTCACCAGATCATCCAGGAACCGCCGGTACGCCGCAACCATCACGCGGTGGTTGCCGTCGTTGAGGATCTGCTCTTGCGACGGACCGGTGATTGAGCCCTCCACTGTGCGCGGCGCCGCGCAGCCCCAGTCGCGCTCGGCGTTGGCCACGCTCCCGTAGCGCTCGTCGATCCACGCGGCCCATTGTGGGTCGAGCGCCTTCCGCGCGTCGTACGTGCCCCAGTGCGGCTCCCACGCGATGTCCCAGGCCCAGATGGCAGGGTTGTCCGCGAGGCGCCCCTCCCGGATCAGCTCGACTGCGTGCTCTGCATCGAAGCCCACCGGAGCCCCGCCGCCGAGGAACATGTTCGCGCGGGTACCCCGCTGTGAGCAACGGTAGAGGAAGTGCAGCGCAGCCGGAAGCTGCTCGCGGTCGCCTAGCAGGATGCTGACGGAGTTGATCCTCAGGTCGGCAAGCGCCTGCAGGTCCCGGTTGATGACCGCCGGATCGTAGTTGGCCGGGTGCAGCCAGTGCAGCCAGTAGGCGGCCGGCTCCAGCCCCGTCGAGTTGGAGGGCCAGTAGTTGATGCCGTGCGGATGCCACCGATTGCCCCCGAGCCGGAAGTCGCCGTCCCGCACCACGACAAAGTCCGCCGGATTGGCCGAGGGCTTGGGGAGCCTGACGAATTCGTGGGAGACCGCATCCACGAGGCGCCCATCGAGTCGCAGCGCCACATGCACAACGTACACGCCCGGCTCCACGGCTCGAGCCCACACGTCCGACATGCCGGTCAGAGCGCCTGGGCCGACGCTGATGGGCCAGGATCGCGTGAACGCGGCGGTCTGCCGTCCCTCGGCAGCAACATCGGCTTCCAGACGCAGCTCGCGGCTCTCGCCGGAGCGGTTCAGAACCTGGCCGCCCACAATGGGCCGGTCGTCCGGGAAGTAGCCGAACCGATCCGCGCCCGCCTTCACTAGGTAGATTCCGCCCTGCAGCCACCGCGCCATCGCGGCGATGACCGGCCCCAGCTCGGCCTGATGTCGGGTGAGGTAAGAGGCATCCTCGATGCCCAGCACACCCCACGCGGCATTCGGGTAGGGCTCGGAAAAGGAAGCGTACAGCGACGCCACGCAGCCGCGGGGCGCGCCGCCCGCGTCCGTTGCATTCAGCAGCGGGACCCAGCGCCCGTAGCGGGCGCCCTTCAGTCCAAGCCCGCGCGTTCGCGGCAAGGCACAACACACTGCGGGCGCGGTCGGCAGGCTGAACGCAGAGTCCACCAGCGCCTGTTCGTCCGCCGCCACGATCCGTCGCACCCCGCTCGGCTGGAAGGTCTTGTAGGCCGGGCTGATGGCCTCGATGATCGGGGGCGGGTCGGCGGTCAGGCGGAACGGCGGGCGCGCAGCTCCGATGTCCGCAATCCAGTATGTATGCGGACCGTTGGGGATGGGGGAGTGGCTCTTGGCCAGGCCGATGGCGAGCCGGGTCGCGTTCTGGGGCCGGAAGCAGTCGCTCGGGCCGCCGCGCCCCCTCGCCGGATTGTCCTGCCAGTAGACGAAGTCCTGCGGTGAGAGGACGTAGCGCCGCCAGTCGCGGGTCAGCGAAACGGCTGCGATCCAGCGCGAGCCGTCGGTCTCGACCCACTCGAACGTGAGATGGCTCGTCTTCGGGCCGCCCTTCGCCCAGAAGCCGGTCAGCGTCTCCCCCTCACCGAAGGGCGAACCGGCGAACTGGTACCCGAGCGTGTCCCACGAGCGGAGGTTCTCTGCGTCCACCCGCAGCGCCGCGCCGCCACCGGGCGGGCCGCGGTCATCGAGGGCCTTGACGGCCTCGCCCTCGTCCGGGCTGCGGAAGCGGCGCCATGTGTCGAGCGGCTCCCCGCGGAGGTCCATGAGAAGGTGGTCGGTCGGCGTCTTCGCGAGAGCGTCGGCGAGGGGAAGCCACGTGCGATCCCGCGCCACGAGAGTCTGTTCCCCGAGGGGGCCGCCCAGGAAGATCGCGTTCCCGCCCCGGCGCAAGTAGCGGTCCACGCCCTCCGTGACGCCGAGCGGCAGCCGTCGGGTATGGGGCAGGATGAGCAGCGCCGTATCCTCCGGAACGCTGAACTCCCCGGGCGTGTCCGGCAAGCGCAAGACGGTGGCTCCGGCGCCGTCAGCAGCGAGGGCGGCCTGAATGAGCGCGATGACCTCTGGGGAGGAGTCCGGCATCTGCGTGTCGAGGATCGCGACGCGCGTGGCGCGCGCCGAGGGCTGGTCTACCGAGCCGACCACCCGCAGGTCATCGAAGGTCGCGTCCATCGCATCCACCATCAGCGCCGGGCGGCCGCGCCGCACGGCGTCCGCACCGGGCGGGAGAGCGTGCCCTCGCCGGAACAGCACTTCCCCCGTCGCCTCCTCGACAATCTCACCCACGATTCGCTTGGGGGAGATAGCCAGCCGGCAGCGGTAGGCCCGCCCGAACTGCCAGTCGAAGCCGCCGACGCTGCCCGGCAGCTCCTCAAGCTCGGTCGGCGGCTCTCTCTGCGCCTGCCACTTGCCGCCGCACATCTCGACGAGTTCCGCGTAGTGCTCCCCGCGCAGTCCCTGCACGAGCGCCAGCCGCCAGAAGTCCGCCTCCCCCGACCACAGGACAAGGGACGCGGCCGGCCACCCGCTCTCGCTCAGGGCCTTACGCAGCGTGACCAGGACCGTCACCTCTTGGCTGCCCGAGATCGGGCTCGCGCTCACCCGGCACACGCCGCGCGCGGTGCTCCGCCCCACGAGCTGCCCTGCCTCAACGTGCCACTCGCCCGAGTCGATCTGCCACGTCAGGTCGAACAGCCGCCCGCGCTCATAGTCCCCAAACCCGTCGATGAGCAGCGGCGCCTGCGCCCACGTACCGCCCGCCACCCCAAGCATCGCACACACAACCACCAGCCACTCGCGCCTTCGCCAACCCCATGTAGGGGCGCGATTCATCGCGCCCAATCGTGTAGGGGCGCCATTCATGGCGCCCACGAACCTCGTCTCAGCACCACGCGGCCGCAAACGTGCCATCGTGCTACATCCGCTCTGGGGCGTTGATTCCGAGCAGGCGGCACACGGTCGCCAGGACGGTTCGCGTGCCATCCACGAGACGCAGGCGCGCGCCGGTGAGGTCGGGCTGGGCGGGATCGATGACCTGACACGTGGTGTAGAACTGGTGGAACAGAGCCGCCAGCTCCCGGCCGCCGACGGTCAGTTGGTGCGGACCGCGCGAGGTCGCGGCGCGGCGGATGTCGGCCGGAAAGTCGGCCAGCTTGCGCAGCAGCGCCAGCTCGTCGGTGTGGGTGAGCAGCTCCAGCCGCGCCTCCTCGATGGGCGGCGCGACAGCCCCCACTTCCTGAGCCTTGCGCAGTACGCCGCAGGTCCGCGTGTGTGCATACTGCACGTAGTAGACGGGGTTCTCATTCGCCTGCTTCGTCGCGAGGTCCAGGTCGAAGTCCATGTGGGCATCGACGGTCCTCGTCAGGAAGTGGAACCGCGCGGCGTCCCGCCCGACCTCGTCTAGAAGATCCCTTAGCGTGACCACGGCGCCCTTGCGCTTGGACAGGCGCACCAGCTCGCCGCCGCGCAGGAAGCGCACGATCTGCGAGATGACGATCTCGACGCGGTCCAGGTCGATGCCGATGGCCTCGATGGCCGCCTTCATGCGCGGCACATACCCCGCGTGGTCCGGCCCCCAGACGTAGATCACGCGGTCGAAGCCCCGCGCGAACTTATCCCGGGCGTACGCCAGGTCCGACGCGATGTAGGTTGGGGCGCCGTTCTCGCGCACGATGACGCGGTCTTCGTCGTCGCCGTGCTCCTTCGTCTTCAGCCAGACGGCGCCGTCCTTCTCGTAGGCCGCGCCGATCCGGAGCAGCCGGTCGATCTCCGCCCTCACCGCGCCCGAGTCGTGCAGGCTGCGCTCGCTGAACCAGACGTCGAACGTGATCCCGAAGTCGGCGAGGTCCCGTCTGAGGCCCTCTAGCACGCCGGGCAGGATGAGATCGGCGAACCGCACCCAGCCCTCAGCATCGTCGGGTACGTCCCGCAGCGAGTCCCCGTGCTCATCAAAGATGCTCTGTGCGTACTCGACGATGTACTCGCCTCGGTACAGGCCTTCCTCGAGTTCGACCTCCTCACCGCAGAGCTGTCGGTAGCGCAGCAACAGCGAGCGGCCGAAGGTCTGGAGCTGCGTGTTGTCCCGGGCGTCGTTCACATAGTACTCGCGCTCGACCTCATGTCCGGTGAACGCCAGCAGGCTCGCCAGCACGTCGCCGTACGGCCCGCCCCGGGCGTTGCCGATGTGCAGCGGCCCGACGGGATTGGCCGAGACGAACTCGACCTGGACCCTCGTCCCGGCGCCGATGTCGCTCCGTCCGTAGTCCTCGCCCTGCGTCAGGCAGTCGCGAAGCGCGTCGTGTAGCCACTTCGGCCCGGTGTGTACGTTGAGGAAGCCCGGGCCGGCGACCTCGACGCGCTCGACGGCCAACGTGCTCGGCAGGTGGTCGGCGATGATGTGCGCGATGTCGCGCGGGGCCATCTGCGCCGGGCGGGCCAGCGCCATCGCGATGTTGCAGGCGAAGTCACCCATGCCCGGGCGGGGAGGGGTCTCGACGGCGAACTCAGGCGTCTCGACAGCCGGCAGCGAACCATCGGCAATGGCAGCGGCGAGTGCTTCGGTGATGGCGCGATGCAGCGCGTCCTGCATAGCCGCCTCCTGCAGTGTCGAAATTAGGGACAGTCACCAATTTTAGACGTCGAAAATTGGTGACTGTCCCTAATTTCGACCTAGTGATCGACGACGACGAGGTCACTGTCGCCCAGCTCGCCGTCCTCGTTGAGCCAGCTTCGGAAGATGCGGGTGATCTCAGCGGGCGTCAGGGTGCGATCGACCAGCTTGGCCGCGAGCACATCCAGGCGCCGCGAGTGGACGAGCTGCCCCCCAAGCGCGCGGTTCAGGTGCGCGATGACATCCTCCGTGAACGCGGAGAGGACCTCCCGCGGCCGGGCCTTGGGGCGCAGGGCCAGAGCCTGCTCCAGCGCGCGACGAGCCTCGCTCTCCGGCCCGAGCGACTCCTGATACGCCGCGATCGCGTTGGCAATGGCCGGGGCTCGCAGTTCATCCATGTACGCCCAGATGGCCTCGACGGTTGCCTCGCGGATCTGGTCCACGGTCATCAGCCGAATCTCGTCATCCAGCCGCAGCGCGCACCGCGGACACGTCGGCCGTTCGTTGAGGGCCTCGGCCAGCCC
>Ga0194113_10005302_pt1 | contig 16649 bp, 13 predicted proteins | sample TA2MahC200mmetaG_FD_146193 | JGI IMG/M metagenome (GOLD analysis project Ga0194113, IMG submission 146193) | Freshwater microbial communities from Lake Tanganyika, Tanzania - TA2015017 Mahale Deep Cast 200m | ecosystem: Environmental > Aquatic > Freshwater > Lake | place: Tanzania: Lake... | reverse complement strand
TCATGACGCGCGGCGATTTGGTTGATTGTTTCCTGGGCCTTGATCGCCTCCAAGGCCACCTTGGCCTTAAACTCGCCCGTGTATTTTCGACGTGTCCGTTTGCTTCGTTTTGTCGCGTTCATTTCCAGTATGCTTTCTATTTAAGCCACTGGTCCTGTTTTTGGGGAGCACTTCAGTCCGAAATCCTCCCAAGAATGGTTGAGTCTGGCGTAGTCCACGGCGAGGATCTCAACGGAAGGGAATCGGGCAGGAGAAACCAATCGCTTCCAGCCGCCTTCGGATATCTTCGATCTTCTCGGCCGCGAGCGGACGCACCGGCCGTCGGAAGTGAGGGCTGGGAAACTTGCCCAGCAACCAGCGGGCGGCTTTCATGCGCTGGTGAGCGCCGCAACCGGGCTCGCCAAAATCATAAATGATCCGGGCGAGGGGCGCGACGGTCTGCTGCGCTTTCTTGGCTCGCGCGAGATCTCCTTCCAGGGCCGCGTGCACCAGTTCCACCATCAGTTCTGGAGCAAACCCGGCGAAACCGATCAACGCGCCGTCGGACGCTTCCAGCAGCGTCGGGAGGAGGAATTCGTCGTGGCACGTGACGATGGTCACGCGAGGCGCTGCTTCCTTGAGTTTCTCGTAATCATACAGCCAGCGGGCCATGTCGCGGGTTCCCATTTTGATGCAGACCACTTGGGGGATCTTGGCCATTTCGAGCATTTCCGCGAGCGCGTAACCGGCTTTGGTCCAAGCGGGATACTGATGCACGACGATGGGAATATCCGCGCCTTGCGCCACGTCTTCAAAGAAACCCACCGCCGTCCGCGCGCTTCGCCCGAACCGGAGCCAATGATGCGGCGGCATCAGGAGAATGGCATCCGCGCCCGCTTCTTTGGCGGCCAAGGCATGATCAATCGCCTCCAGGCTCCCCTCGGCGGACACACCGGAGATGGATTTGACGTGGCGGCCAGTCTTGCGGCTGCTTTCTTGCATGGCTTTGGCCAGGATGCGGGTGACGCGGGCGTGTGCCAATGATCCGGGGTTGCGACAATCACGTCATCCAATGCCGGATCCTCCAGCATTTGGCGAAAGTCGTTGACCGGTTTTGTTTCGGAGCCGATCGCGGCGGCGGTTTTTTCGCGGCGGGTCGTGTCCGGGTCGCTCACGGCCGCAACCGTCACCTGGTTGAGCCGGTGAAAGCCGCTGGCCACGCCGGACCCGCGGCCGCCGCAGCCAATGAGGCCCAGGCGGACCGTCGCGCTAGCGCCCAGCGCGTTGATGGAAAAGGTGGAAGGCAATGCCGCGATACTCGCGAGGCTCGCCGGGGATTTTCAGGAATGTTCTGCGAGGAATGGTGTTCATATTTTAGATTCTAGTGAGAGTGATGCCGGCACGTTTGGAGCGCAGTCAGCAGCGCCCTGACGAGATGCTGCGACTCCCGGGACATTCATGGCCAAGCTCATCGCTGCGGCACTTCGTGCAGCGGATTCCAAAGGCTAAAAGGCATTTTCTCCTTCTTCATCTGCCGGACCTCGGTGTGTCCGTCCAAGAACACGAGGCAGGTCCGCCCGTCATGCCGCTTATCGTCCGCGCGGATCATGCGCGGCGAGGAATTCGGTCGTCCGGCCGGGCTGAAGGTGGTATGGCTTTGGTCCCACACGTTCCATCCGCCGTATTCGCGCGGCCCGAGATTCCCTTCGGTGTTCACTTCGAAGAGATAAGCGACTTGCCCGGAGCCTCCGGGAACCGCATTTACTTTCTGATAAGGGATCGCGTCGTATTGCTTGGTTTGGCGGTATTGGTCGAAGTTGATCGAATTGATCGTGTAATGGAGCGTGAACGGTTCGCGGCGGGCCTCGGGCTTCTGGCGCATTGACACGGACGGACACTGATAGATCGGGATCTTGCGATACACTTCATGCAAGAAATTCGGGTCTTGCAGTTTGGATTTGTCGATCTCCGGGCCGGCGATGTAAGGCGCCAGGAGGCTGGCGAAAAAATATCCTCCGCCAAACGTGTCGCCCGGAATGGAATCATCGAAATCCATGGCGTAAAGCTGCGTCGCCAAACCCATGTTCTTCAAGTTGGCGAAACACTTGGTGGTCCTGGCCTTCTCCTTCGCCTTGGCCAAGGCGGGCAACAATAACGACGCCAAGATGGCGATGATCGCAATGACAACCAGCAATTCAATCAAGGTGAACCCTCGATGACTTGGGCTGGTTGGATTTAGATCTCGAGTCTCTAACATATCATTCTCACTCCCTCATTCGGTTCGATGGCCGCCTGAGGCAGAGGCTCTCTCCGGCTATTTGGTCAAGCGCCAGAAACGGGCGCCGGCCGCCGGCGCGACGCTCGCGCTGAAGCCTCCGGCTTGCGTGGTCACTTGGGCGGTCGCATCCGCCCACGCCGTCCCGGGACCGAAACCATCGCGTGTTTGGAGCCGGAAACCTTCGCCGGACCAGCTGAGAACCATATTCGCACCGGCCCGCGCCACGGACAATGACGGGAGCGCGGCCGCTTCGGTGGCAAAGGTGTAAGTCAGGTCATCGACGAACATCTCTCCAAGCTGCGCGGGATTGCCCGATCCAACGCCGAAGGCGCCGACGACAAACGCGTCGAAGCTGGCCATGCCGGGATCCGCGGTGAGTTTGACATCTTGGCCGGCCAGCTTGCCCGTCAACGTCCGGGTGCTGGCTTTCCAAGCGAGATCGAACTCGTGCACGGCCGTTGCCGCCAGGGGAATAAGAGCCGTATTGGCTCCCGGGATGCGGGCGAAGCCGCGGAAGTTTGGCGCCACACCGCCGCCCGGTTCGCTAATGTTCACCCCCAAGAACACGCCCAGATTCTGGGTATCGACGTAACCGATATAGAGATTGCCGTCGAAGTTCTGATCGTTCAAATAGAGCTTGCCTTTGATGACCAAGTCCTGAAAAGCCGGCAGCAAACGCCCGCCTAACTTCGTGTCTCCCACATAGGCGGCATTGGCCGTGGAAGTGCGGGCGAAGACGCCGCCCAGCTCTCCCGCCTTGCCCCCGGCATTGAGCGTATTCGAGAACCCAAAAGCATTGCCGTTATCCTTGTTCCGGAGCTCGGTTTGGAACAGCCCCAATCCCCCATCGAACGTGGCGGTCCGGAGGGCCACCGGATTGAGCCGGATCACGCTGATCTTCACTTCGGTTGAAGTTGCCTTTTGGCCCGCATCGGTGGTGACCGTGGCGGTCAGGACATGGTCGCCCGCCGGAACGTTGCTCCAAGTGGCGCTGTAAGGCGCTTTGGTGGCTTCCGCGATTTTCGACTCGGCTCCGCCGCCTGTCCGCGCAAAGAACTCAACGCGCTGGATGTTGCCGCGTTGAGCCGTCGCCTCGGCCGTCAAAGTCACGCTGGCTCCGGAGCCAAAGAGAGCATTGCTGGCCGGCTCTTTCAGGCGCACGACCAAGGCCGGGGCATCGGAGACGATGTTGTACGTCAATTCATCCACCAAGAGCTTTCCATTCTGCGACGGATTGTTCGACCCGGCGCCGAAGGTTCCAAGGATGAACGCGTCATACTGCGCTGCGCCTGGACTAGCGGTGTGATTGATCGCTTGTCCTGCGACGGTTCCCTTGAGCGTGCCCGCCGCAGGGTCCCAAGTTAAGTCGAACTGCCACGGCCGACCGGGCGCCACGCCAATGATCGCGGAGGTGGAGTCGTTCACCCGGACGCGCACGCGGAAGTTGGGACGGAAATCGCCGCCCGGCTCGGTGAACTGAATTCCAAGGCGATTCCCCAGATTCGATGTGTCCGCGTACCCGAGGAACATGTCGCCGTCAAACGTCCCTGATTCCAAGAAAAACCGCCCGCGCATGGTGATTGGTTCCGACTGGCTCAGCAATCCGCCCAGCGTGAGGTCGCCGATGTACGCGGCATCGGCCAGGGTAGTGCGGGCGAGCGTGCCGCCCGCTTCGCCCGGTTTCCCTCCGGCATTGGCCGTGTTGGAGAAGCCGAGATTGTTCCCGCCGGCCGCCGGGTTTTTGGAACCATCAAAGGTCCCCAAGGTCGTGTCGAAATTCTCCGTGACCGAGGGCACGCCGATCACCGAGAAAGTCAAGTCATCCAAGAAAACTTGATGGGCCAGTTCGGGCCGGGCGCTCCCGGCGTCGAAGGTGCCGAGGATCAACGCGTCCAGGGCTGCCTGGCCGGGGTTTCCAGAGACGTTGACCGGATGGGTTCCAATCTTCCCGCTGAACGTGCCGGCGTTGGGATCCCAGACTAGATCGATCTCATGGATGAGGTCTGGCTCCAGCCCGAACGTCGGGCCGCTGCCGCCTGGCACGACCACGGCTGCCCGGTAATTCGGCTGAAAGCCGCCGCCCGGCTCCGCAAGGTTGATGCCCAAGCGGACACCCAGATTCTGCGAATTGATGTAGCCGATGTACGTGAGCCCGTCGAAGTTGCCGGGAATAATGCGCAGTTTGCCCTTCAACACGATGCGCTGAGTAGCCGGCGTCAGCACGCCGCCAAGGTTGTTGTTCCCCACATAAGCCGCATCGGTCGTCAAGGTCCGCACCAGAATCCCGCCGAACTCGCCCGCTTTTCCGCCGGCTTGGTTACTGTTGGCAAAACCGAAATCATTGCCGTTCTCATGATTCCTCACTTCCAGGGTGAATTTGCTCAATCCCGTGTCAAAAGTCTCCGTCGCGGTGGTCACCGATTTGCCCGGCTGGACTGTAATCTTGATGTCAGAAGAATTGGCCGTTTGCCCCGCGCTGCTTGAGGCTGTGGCTGAAAGCGTGTATTCCCCGGGAAACACGCGGCGCCATACCACCGAGTGCGGGGATTGCGTCGTCTCGCCAATCTTGGTCTTGGCGCCGCCCGCGGCCGTGGCAAAAAACTCGACCTTCGCAACGGTTCCCTGCGAAGCCGTTGGCGCCGCCGTCACGGTGATGTCCGCGCCCGCCGGAAAGATCCGCCCCGGACTCGGACTGACAATGTCCACCGAGATCGCGCTGGGCGCAGACGGCACCGAGGCCACCGAGAAAGTGAGATCATCGATGAACCATTCGGTGGCGTCGGTCCGGTCGCTCCCGCCGTAGGAGCCGATGATGAACGCGTTGAGTTGCGTGTCGCGAGGACCCGGCTCGCGCACGTGAGTTTCCCCGTTGACGACTGCTGTGGCCACGCCGGTGGCGGCATTCCAGCGGAATTCGAACTCGACCGGATCGCCATTGGGCCAGGGGAAGAAATCGCCCAAGCCCCCGCCGACGGAGAGGAAGCCGCGAAACGCGCCGGGGCCCGTGGCGGAGTTTGGTTCAGCCCAGTTAAAACCCACCACGGGATCCAACCCTTCGACCGAGGAAAGAAAACCGATCGACAACGAACCGTCAAAATTCCGGTTTCTGAACAGCATCCGCCCCCGGAAAAAGAGATCTTGGCTCAGGCTCAGCGTTCCGCCCAGCCGTGCGGAAGCGACATAAATGGCATTGGGCGAGGACCGCCGGAAGATTAAACCGCCGACTTCGCCCGGCTGGCCTCCGGAGTTGCCGGTGTTGGAGAAGGTGAAACTCGCGCCGTCCGCCGTGCCGTTTCTCGTCTTGTCAAAAATACCGAGATTGGCCGTGAAACTTTCGGTCGCCGCCAGCAAGACAGGGACCGTGGCTTGTGCCATCACGTTCCCCGAGACATCGGCAACGCCCCGGGCCGTGAGCGCGAAATCCTTGCTTCCGGCGGTCAAGGCCGAGGTCTTGAGCAGGACGCTTCGCCCCTTGGCGTCGAGTTGCGGACTGGAGAGCGTCACGCCGCCCGACACGCTGAAGTTGGCCAGCACCGTGGCCGTCGCTTGGCCGATCTTCTCGGAAAAGAAAACCCGCAATTGTTGCCCGACCGTGTTCAGCTCCGCGCTCGTGACAGTCGGAGGCGTGGTGTCCGGCGTCACTGTAACCACGGCTGCGCTGGAGGTGACTTTGGCTCCGCCCGAACCCGTGACCTCGCACGTGTACCGGCCCGTGTCCGTCAAGAGGGCCGTAGGAATGGACAAGCTTTGCAAGTTGGCGTCGGCGACCGGCGTTCCGTCTTTCAGCCAGCGAAAAGTCACGGGTTGCGCGGCCCGGACCGTCACCCAAATCAAAACGGGATTGCCGGCGTTGATTCCGACGTTCTGCGGCTGTTCCTCAATCTGCGGCGTGGTGCTTTGCGGCGTCCAGGGCATGACGTGCAACAGCGGGATCGTTTCTTGAACGCCATCGGGCCGCTGCCAGCCGACCTCGATGAAATCGTCGCCTCTGCTGTCCTTGTGCAGCACCTCCAAGTAATAGGTCTTCCCCTTCTCCAGGCGCCGCGGCGCGGATCGGCGTTCGCTCAGCCGGTCGCCCGAGAATAACGCCGTGCAACAACGGGTCTCCTTGGCGATGACCACCGCGCTGGCCGGTTGATGGTCCGTGCTCAGGGACAGCTGGGAAGCGTCGTCGCTCCGAATGAAAAAAGTAAAGTCGCCGGTGGCGGGGGCTTGAATGAACCCGCGCAGCCGGCTGCCGTATTCATCGCCTTGGGCGCTTCGGGTTTTGAAGACGCCGCCCAACAATGGCGTCACCAGATCGGCTGGACCGCCCAGCCGTCCGGAATTGACGAGGTCCTCCACCGAGGTTCCCGGACCGATCAGATCAAAGAATTCCCGGTCGATCGTTCCGGCGCGCGCCGACGGGAACGAACCCATCGCGAGCGCCAGTGCTAAGACGGTCATCGGCCATCGGACAGATAGAGTCTTCATAACGAGTCATTAGGCAGGGTTTGAGAAAGGGTTGGCTCGAGGTGTGGGCCCAAGCGGCGGTTGGAAACTCCGATCCACCCATCAAAACCGCGCCGCGTCCTGAGCGACCTGGAGAACATGGTCAAGACATAGCAGGATTGTGGCGCCGCTGCCAAATACTCTTTGGGCATGAACTCAATGCCTGCCGCGCATGATGAGGCTTGGCGAGCCTCAACATCTGGATTACAAGAAACCGAGCGCAGCGGCGCCTGGCGTGCGTGCGGCGGAGAATGCCCGCGCAAATTCGCGGAACGCTCGCGAGAGGGCTCTCCGGGATGAACCTGCTCGCGCTGCCAGTCGCTCCGCCGTTGGGCGGAGCCGGTATGGAACTGAGACATCTTCGTTACTTCATTGCTGTGGCTGAGGACTTGAGCTTCAGCCGGGGGGCCGAGCGTTTACGCGTGGCGCAATCTTCGTTGAGCCGGCAAATCCAGGATTTGGAGGAAGAGATCGGCGTCCAACTCATCAGCCGCCAGCGTCCGCATATCGAACTCACGGCCGCTGGCGCCGCGTTCTTGACCGACGCCCGAAAACTCGTCGCCAGCAGCCTGCAAGCGATCGACACCGCGCGCCGCGCTGACCGCGGCGAAGTGGGCCGCCTGGACATCGGGTATATCGGCGTCTTGTCGGACGGCCTGATCCCTCGGTTGCTCCGGCTTTTCCGGTCCCGTTTCCCGAACGTGGCCGTGACCCTGAACCAAATCCGGCCCGCGCGGCAAGTGGAAGCCCTCTTCACGCGCCAAATTCACCTCGGCTTCATAGGGCTGCCCATTCGCCAACACGAACCGGGGCTGATGTTCGAGGTTTTCCGGCGCGACCCGATGTGCGCAGCTTTGCCCGCAGGCCATGCATTTCTCAAACGCCGCCGGCTTACTTTGAAGGACCTCGCCGGAGAACGCTTTATCTTCCTGACGCGGGCCGGAACGCCCACCTTCTATGACTGGCTCATGGCTTTGTGCCATCGGGCCGGATTCCACCCGAACATTGTGCAGGAAGTCGAAAGCGGGCAATCGGTCGTCGAGTTGGTGGCGTCGGGCTTAGGCATTGCCTTGTTCTCGGCCACAGCCCAAGCCTCCGTGCACAGCGAGGTCGTTTTTCATCCTCTTTCCGGACCCTTGCCCAAGTTCCAGCATTCCGTGGCTTGGCATCGAGGCGAAGAAACTCCGTCGTTGCGCGCCTTCCTAGACTTGCTCCGAAAGCTGGAGAGCGCCACGGAAACCCGATGAAAAATTGTCGGCCACACCGCACCACTGCGCTCAGTGTTTTAAATCGCTCAGTCAAAGCGTCATGGAGAAGACCTGTTCCCGGTCGATGCTTTTGATCCCGTAACGGACGATCGGATGAACGTTGTCGCCCAGGAAAAGAAACGCGGTCCAGCGCTCGGCTTCCAAGGTTTCCCACATGCGCTCGTGTTCGGGCACGTAACCCGCCCCGCCGCCGAAGCGGAGCAAAGATTCGGACCGCCGCCGCTTGAACCGGCGTCACATGGAATGGAAGACGGACACCGCCAAGAGCGTTGTCCCAAGTCTCGTGAACCGTTTCCTCATGGGCGGCTTTAGAAAAGATCTTCGATCGGCCGGCCCAGGCCGTCTTTGGTCACGTAGAACGGGCGACGTTCCACTTCGTAAGCCAGTTTCGGCGAGATGCCCAGGGCGCGGTAGAGCGTGGCGTGGACGTCTTCAATGCCGGCCGGATTCTCCACCGCCTTGCATGGGTGTTCATCCGAGGTGCGGCCGTACACGGCGCCTTTCTTGATTCCGCCGCCGAAGAGAACGATCGAGCCCGCCTCGGCAAAGTGCGCGTGCATGCCGTAATGCTCCAGCGTATTCATGACCGGGCCTATGGCGGCGCGGCCCACGCGCGCGCGCTGCTCCTCCTTGCCCTCGACGAGCACGTCGCGGCTGAACTCGCTGGCCAGCACGACCAGCGTCCGGTCCAGCAACCCGCGGTCCCGCAAGTCTTCGATCAATTGGGCGATGGGACGGTCAATCCGGGCTTTCATCCGGGCGGTCGTGGTGTGGCCGTTCTCGTGCGTGTCCCAGTAACCGAACGGCTGGTACGGCGTGTGCACTTCCAGGAAGCGGGCGCCCGCCTCGGCCAATCGCCGCGCGAGCAAACAGCCCAAGCCGAAGGGGCCGGTGTTGTAGCGCTCGTAAACCTCCTTCTTCTCTTGCGAGAGATCGAACGCCCGGGCCGCGGGCGAGTTCATAAGCCGGTACCCTTGCTCCATGGCCCGGACCATCGATTCCTTCGGATGGCTGCGGCCCCATTCTCCCATCGCGCTTTCCTCGACCAGTCCTCGGAAGAGTTTCATGCGATGGCGCAACCGGTCCGCTCCGGCGCGCGCGCGCATCTGTTCATACGCGGCGGCGGCCTCAGGCACCATGAACGGGCCAAACTCTGAGCCGAGGAAACCCGCGGTCAAAAACGAATCGATGCCCAGCGCCTCGCGTTTGGCTTCCTGCAGCGATTCGCCAATGTCGATAAACGCGGGCAAGTCCGGATGACGCGGGCCCAGCGTCCGGGCGATGACCGAACCGAGATGCGGCGCGGCGACGTTGAGCGGCGGAAGATAACCGGTGTGCCAGTAGTACTGGTAGCGCGCATGCACGATCTTATCCACGACCGGCACGGTGTAGGTGCGGATCAGCGCGCCTTGATCCATGACCCGCGCGATGTTCTCCAAGCCTTGCGTGAGCTTGATCTGGTCCACGGCGCTGTCAATCGACGGAAAGGTGCTCAGCACGCGCTTGGATTCGATTCCCGGAGAAAACGGAACGTAATGCTTGGGATCGAACGTCTCCGTGTGAGCCATGCCTCCGGCCATCCAAAGCAGAATCATGCAATCGGCCGTGGCCTCGGGTTTCGCCCGCTCGGCTGTCTCATCGTCCAACGCGGCGCGGACTGGTTCGGGGAAACCGGCTGCCAGCGCCGACAGCGTCGCGGCGCCCAAGTTCTTCAGGCAATCGCGGCGATTCAGCTTCGTGAGCAAGGTGTCCGGCATGGCCATTCCTTAATGGATCAATTGAAATTCGGGAAGCATGAACAAGACCCACAAGACATCCTCCGCGGTCTCGACCGTGATCGGTTCGGCCAGCAGGCTTCCAAACCTTGCCTGCTCGCCGCGCGTGGGAGGACGGCCGAGCAATCGAAAGTAAAGTTCTTCCAACCATTCGGTTGGAGTCCGATGCGGCCACGTGGCGATCCGGGCCGCGGTTTCTTCCAGGAGCCGGTCGAGGCTCGCGCCGTTCATCAGTTCGAGCGCCTGAAGTGTGAACGCGTCCGAGGAACGCGAGGTCACGACCGTGTTGCGATCCGGACGGCCGAGCATTTTCATGAGCGGATCGTTGGCTTCTTGCCAAGCGCGTTGGGCCAAGCTCGTGTCGGCGGCGCCCGGGCCGCTTCCAAGGCTGCGGATGGCGTCCACAAATTGTTCCGCCGTCAGCCGCCGAAGCAGCGGCCCGCGAAAGACAAACTCTTCGGGCGCCCGGTCCGGGACGGCGCTGACTGCCGGAAGCTGATAGGCGCGGGAGGTCAAGAGCAAGGCGATGATCTTCTTGAGGTCATAGTGTTGTTTCACCAGCTCCGCCGCCAGCCACTCCAGCAACTCCGGATGCCACGCCGGATGTTCGATCATTTCGTCGATCGGTTCGATCAGCCCGCGGCCAAAAAGACGGGCCCAGAGCCGATTCACGATGGTGCGCGCGAAAAGCCCGTTGTCCGGGTGGGTCAGGAGTTCGGCGACGCGGCGCCGGCGCTCGGCGGTGTTGAGGGCGGGATCGATCTCGCCGAGTTCGGGAAAGGGGAAGCGCGGCTGGGCTTTTTCGCCCGTCGGGATTTCGCATCGCACCATTTCGAGAGCCCCGGGCCCCAGCGCGCTGGCCAATCCCCAGGCCTCGCGTTGTGTCCAGCGATCCACAAAACTGTCGTGGCACGCCGCGCATTGCAATCGGACGCCTAGGAATACTTGCGCGATGATTTGGGCGCCTTGCATCTCCGGGCGTTGTGCGGGCGAGGCCACTTCGCCTTTGGGGCCGGCGCTCACGGCCAGCTGATCCAGATACTCGCCCGCGGCGCAGGCGGCGGCAAACTGGTCGAAGGACCGCCCCGAGAGCAATTGCTCTTGGAGCCATCGTTTAAGCCCTTGGCTGTTGTCATTGTCAAAAATGCTCGCGTCGAGCGAGGAACCGATCCGCAAATGATCGCTCCAAAATGAGATCCAATGCCCGGCGTAATTCCGGTGGTCCGCCAGGAGCGTTTCCACCAGTCGCTCCCGCTTGTCTGGACGCGGGTTTCGCAAAAACGATTTCAAAGCCTGCGCGGGCGGGAGCAAACCGACCAGATCCAGGTAAACCCGGCGGGCAAACAAGCGGTCGCGCACGGCCGGGATCGGTTCGAGTTCGCGCTTCTGGAAGTAATCCTGCAGAAGGCGGTCCACGGGATGGCCCTCTCCGGCGGGGAGCGGCGGCGGACGGAGCCGCAATTCGTAGGGAGCCGCCTCTTTGAACGCACGGTGCTCCCAGACCAGGCCCGAGTCAATCCATGCTTTGAGCCGGCCGATTTCCGCTTGGGTCAATCGTTCTCCCTTAGGCGGCATCACTCGTTCGGGGTCGAGGCCGGAGACGAGTTTGACTAAAGTGCTGTCCGAACTATGGCCCGCGCGAACGGCCGGCCCCGATTCGCCGCCTTTGAGAAAACGCTCGCGTGTTTCCATGCTAAAGCCGCCTTTGCTCTTGCCTTTGGCATGGCACTCGAAACAGCGATGAGCCAGGATGGGCAAAACATCCCGAGTGAATCGAATCAGCTCGCCGGCGGTTTCCAAGATGGGTTGAGAGAACGGCGAGGAGCTGACCGATTTTCTCTCCGGCGCTTGGGTTTCGGCAAGTCCGCCTCCGGATTCCGGAAGCGCTCCCGCGACCGCGCTCAGGCCGCCTGAAACCAGCGCCAGCGCCAGAATCAGCCGCAGATCATTCGTCCGGAATCGAGGGATCATCGATCATCAATGCCTAGAGTCAACCGGCAGCGACGGCAAGCGAATTTGTCCAATCGAGCCGGCTGCGACGCATCTTTTCCCTCCCCATGAACCTCCAGGTACGTAGTCCCGCCTTTAGGCGCCTTTAGGCGGCAGCATTTGCTAGTAGCTACGCAGCGTTTGCGGATTGCAATAGTTCCGGCTAAAGCCGGGACTGCATGCCGCAACGTCAGGAGCGGTTTTATCCGCAGTTTGAGGCGGCCTATGAAGAGTACTGCCAGGAACGCTGCGGTTTTGGGCGGCCCGTCATCAGCACGGTGGTTCAACAGTTCCTGGAGTGCGGGGATCTGCAGCAGGGCTTTGCCCGCGTGCGCTGCCCGGAGTGCGGGCACGAATTGTTTGCGACCTTTTCCTCTCGCGGCGTTGTCTCTGTCCGAGTTGCCATCAGAAACGGGCCTTGCCGACGGCGCTGTGGGTGAGCCGGGAGGTGTGCGCGCCGGTGCCGCATCGGCAGTTTGTGTTCACGATTCCCAAGCGGCTGCGGATTTACTTCCGATTCGTGGAAGAGTGTGGAAGAGTGCTTCGGACGGGCTTTTTGCTTGAGCGAACACCGGAGGACGACTACGATCAGGTCAGCCGGTCAAAAAGCAAATTCCTATCATCGAACATGAAGCTGCTGTTTGATATCTACCATCTGCAGATCATGAACGCCGACGTGATCCGCCGGCTCCGGTTATATATACAAGGATTACATCGGCCATTACCACACCGCGGGAGTGCCGGGGCGGGGCGAGTTGGACGAGACGCAAGAGATCAACTATCCGGCAGTAATGCGCGCGATTCGGAACACAGGATTCGACGGCTACGCGGCTCAGGAGTTCATTCCGACTTGGCCGGACCGAGTGCTGGGCTTGCGTCACGCAGCCAAAGTGTGCGATGTCTAGCCCTGCTGACGACCCGACACAGCCCATGGCCTCGATCAACGAACGGAAACTCAAGCTCTCGCAGCACATCGAAAGCAAGCGGCTGCCGGATGGGACCTTGCTGATGAAACAAACGGTCCGCAGCCAGTACTTGGCGCTGCGCACGGACCAGCAGGCCATCTTGGACTACTTCACCGGAGGTTGCACCGTCCAGGAAATCCTCCAGGCCCATCTGCTGCGGAAGGGCCATGTCAGAATCCGCGCCTTTTATGACCTGGTCATGAGCGCGTTGGAAAAAGGTTTCTTGGTGGAAGGGCAAGACGACCCTAGGAACAGGCCCGCGCCCGGCTCCCGATGGAAGATACGGTGGGGCGCCGCCTCGGCGGTCGCACTATCGGTTACGATGATGCTTTCCGGAGCTTCCGCCCTTTGGTCCGAGCCCATCGTCTTGGTTCATTCCTGGGCGCATTGGCTGAAGGTCCTCGCGTTCATGATGCTGTCTCTCAGCTTGTCCAACGCGTTGAGCGGATGTGTGCTGAGCGGCTTCGGACGCCTGGTCTCCGGGGTCCGAGTCCGGTTTAACCGCGGGATTCCTTTTTTCGCGGTGGACACGAGCGACGCCTTTATGGGCGGGCGCGGGTGTGAGATTTGTGTGGCCTTGCAGGCGCTGTCCGCGCCGTTCCTGGTGGCCTTGGGCGCGATGGTCTGGGATTCGGCGCCGACGTTGCTGGCGGCATGGATCACGGTGTTGGTTGTCTGTTCGCCCTTTGGCAACACGACGGTGCACCGACTCCTCCACGCTTGGCTCCGAAAGGAATATCAGTTGCCCCGGTGCGCGGAAAAATTCCTGAGCACCCGGATGGTGCCGTATTCGTTCCTATGGAAAGAACCGCTCCACGAGGAGAGATATCTGCTGGTTTACAGCGCCTCCGCCATTCTCTGGCTGGGCGCGGCTTGCCGCTTCGCCAGCGAACTGCTCGAGTTGCAGGAAACGCGCATGGTCCAGGATTGGCTGCGACCGGACGAAGTGGGCAAATTGTGGGGGCCGCTGGCCGAATTCCTTGCTTTCGCGGGGTTTGGTGGCCACGCCCGTCATTTACCTGGGCAGGTTGCTGACTCGCGGCTTGTATCGGGCGGCCGCAGCGCGCTGGTTCACCGCCGAAACCAGCCTGGGCCGCCAGCCGCCCGCCGGCACCCGTCCTTCAGGCGCTGACCTCCGCGAATTCCTCAAAGACACGCTTCTGTTCTCGCCATTGCCGGAGGCAGACTTGGGCCGTGTGGCGGAGGCCATGAACTATGTGCGTGTGCGCCCGGGCACCTTGATCATTCGGGAAAACGACCTCGGGGAGTCGTTGTTCGTCATTCTTGGAGGAAAGGTCGAAGTCCTGAAGGAGAACGAGGCGGGCGAACCTCATTGCGTGGCCAGCCTGGGGCGCGGCGACGTGTTTGGGGAGATCGCCTTGCTGGACCAGGTGCCGTGGACCAGCAGCATGCGCGCGCTCGAAACCACTGACCTTCTGACCTTGAGCAAGGCGGATTTCGACCGGGTTCTGGTTGCCGCTTTGGGCGCCGGGAGAATCAAATCGGCTGTTCAGGTCTGCGCTTACCTCAAGCGCAATCCGCTGTTTGCCGACTGGCTGAATTACCTGACCAAGAAAAAAATATCGTGTCTTCCGCAAGCTCTCTGACCTCCAGCCGATGGGGCACTCGCGGGCGTTCGTCTTCATCGACGAGCACCCGGACAGCATCAACTTCGGCGACGTGGCGGTGGCGATGAACGACGGGGTGCCATCCGCGCGCATTTACATCATTGATTATCCGGCCAGCACGCACAACGGGGCGGGTGGCCTGAGCTTCGCCGACGGTCATGCGGAAATTCACAAGTGGGTCGATCCCCGCACCAAGCTCCCGTGGAAAAACGCGAGCATGACCCTCGTCGTCCCGTCGCCGAATAATCGGGACATGGTTTACCTGTCGGAGCACGCGTCGATTCAGGAATAGAAATGCTCCTTCAAACGAGTTCCTTTTCCTATGGTTCCGCGCCCCGGCCTCGCTATGAGCCTGCATTTCGTCGGAACGAATAATTACAGCAGTGGCTTCTTGCAAGTGAACGCGCAAGGCGCTTCCTTTGGGCGCCCAGCGTGGTTGTTCGGAGGCCAATTGGCCGAGTTACGCCTCTGGCGAGAAGCACGAACCGGGATCCAGATCCTTCCAAATACATTATGATGCATGAGCCGCCAGCCAGAATTTATGGCTGCGGTGGCGTTCCCGAGGGGTATCAATGGCGCCGCTCACAGCAGGCGTCGGATGTTGCCAACGTCATCGGGCGCCGGATCAATTCATTTCACCGACGCTTTATGTCGATGGCCACAAGAGAATGGTTCCGTCACGTGGGGCGAGCTTTGGGAGTCCCCGGCCGAATCTGGAGCAAATGATTCGCCTTCCGCAGACGAAGGTCCCCGCCCTTCGAGTTCGTTCGTGCGAGCGCTCATTCGACGCCACGGTTTGGGCAAAGTGTTGTTTGCCCTGGCCGCCTTGATAATCGGTCTACTGTTGCTTTATCTGCGGTTCAAAACCCCGAGTTGGTCGAGCGAACCTTCGAAATATCAGGCAGACCCTGCCTCCGTCCGGCCCGCGAATCCTGAAGAACCTTAAAGGGCCCTTAAGGGGGGCAAAACGCGAAACACGCGAAACCGGAAAATCGCAAGAGAAAGCTTGCACCGCCATCGGAGCGAGCTATATTTCTACTCCCTTGATCGCGGGGTGGAGCAGCCCGGTAGCTCGTCAGGCTCATAACCTGAAGGTCACAGGTTCAAATCCTGTCCCCGCAACCAATTTGAAGACGGAAAACCCTCGATTTTCTTAGGAAAGTCGGGGGTTTTCGCTTTTTCAGGCCCAGTCTCGTTTTTCGTTCGGCAAGCGGCATTTGGGGGCATTTCCGGGCTATGATTTCCCTTTTCTTTCACTTGCGCCGGGCTGCTTCCGGGGCCGTGAATCCCGCCCGGATCGCCACAGTTCACGCACGCGCCGCTCGCGTCTCATCTGTGACCGGGTGAAGGGGAAAGAAAAGGGAAGCCCCGCGCCCGATCTTCCGGCCATTGGAAACGTGCGGGCCGCCGTCTTCCGATCATTGGAAAGTTCCCCTTCCGTCGGCCAGCATACGCCCCGCGGGCTGCGTGCGGCGGGGCGTTCGCTTCTCGGCGTCCCGGTTGATGGCGCGATACTTCGCGGCGAGTTGATCCAGAAACCACTTGTCGTGAAGGGCTGGCTTCCAACGAACAATACCAGTGGCCCCGGCGGAATGAACATGGCCGGTGGATTACGGTAGAGCAGCTTAGGGCTTATTGAAATCGCTGCGGTAACAGGCCGTGTCGCTGGCACGGTTGTCATCGTCCGCTTTGCCCGTAGTCCCGTCGATCAATCCAAAATCTCTAGCGCGCAGTTGTTTGGCTTTGCGGTATTGGGCATGGCCGTCCGTGAACACTAAATTGCCACCGCGATTGTGGATGTCGCTGTACCAATCCACGCCTGGCTTCAAGTTCACATGCCAAAATGTGTAGCCGCCTGGGCAAAGGCCGAAGTCGGAGCCGACGGCTGGACGCAAGGCGGTGAAGCTGACCAAACGAATCGTTTCCTGCATGATGATCACATCGCTTGGGCGAGGAATCGAAGCGAGACTCAACTCCATCGGTACCCCGTTTGGTAGATAACTCGTAGCGCTCATGGCGGTGGCATCGCTGCCGTCTCCCGGTTTCTTGGCGTTGGGACACGCATAAACTTTGGAGCTTCGATTGGTCTGGCCGCCCTGTAAGTAGGGTGCGAGGGCATACAGGCAGTTGTTTTGCCAACCGGCGGCTCGTGGGTTCATGAAGTCGGGTATCTGTGATGCCTTGGGTGGCAGGCGACGGTAATCGGATTCGTAGAGCGTCAATGCCAGCCCAATCTGGCGCATGTTGTTTAAACAACTGGTTTGTTGCGCCATCTA
>Ga0194113_10005300_pt1 | contig 16655 bp, 13 predicted proteins | sample TA2MahC200mmetaG_FD_146193 | JGI IMG/M metagenome (GOLD analysis project Ga0194113, IMG submission 146193) | Freshwater microbial communities from Lake Tanganyika, Tanzania - TA2015017 Mahale Deep Cast 200m | ecosystem: Environmental > Aquatic > Freshwater > Lake | place: Tanzania: Lake... | reverse complement strand
GCCCCAAACGGAGTGGGCTTGCTTTGTTTAATGTTGCAGCCGTCTGACCTTCGCAAAACCGCCCCAAAACCGCTCTACCCACCCACTTGTTTCTTGGTAGTGCAGCGGGAGGCGAAGCATGGGTCCACACCCGCCGCCCATCGCCAACCAACAGACGCACTCGCTTCGCCAACACAAGGCGGAACCGAGTCGCAAAATCCTCCAAACGTCCGATGATCAGGCGCAACTCAGTCTGGGCGGCTACTGCCTCTGCGGCCTGTTGCGCCTGGCTTTCGAGCGTCGCAATCCGCTGGCGTAAGCGCGCGACCCGCGGCTCAAATTCAGACTTCTCAATATACCCTTCGGCATAGCTGTCGATCAAACGGGCGAGGTTTTGCTGGAGTTTGTGGAGCACGGGTGGATTACGACACAGCGGCCCATCAACAAAGCGATAGGCGTCTGTGCCCGGACAGCGATAATAGGCATAGTGTCGTGGCTGGCCTGCGACCGTCGGCTGGCTCACCCCTACGCCATGGTAGGCATAGCCGCACTGGGCACAGGTCACCAATCCCTGCAAGAGGTAACGCGCCCCACGCTGGCCCTCACGCGCCATCTGTTCGTTCTCCTTGAGCTGCGCCTGGACGGCTTCAAGGAGTTCCGTACTCACCAGCGTTGGAACGGGGATGTTAATCCACTCCTCCGCCGGGCGCACACGCACCGAGTAGCGCCGCCTGGGATAGGGCGACCGGCCCTTCACCACCCGCAAGCGCGGCTTCGGTTGCCCGATCTGCCTGCGCCCGAAGGCCGCTTCACCCCGGTAGGCTGGATTGCGCAACATGTTGGAAATCGCACTGCGGCATAAGGTGGCTTTACCGCTCGGCGTCGGCATGGCGGCCTGGGTCAGGCGACGACAAACTTGCCCAGTGCTGGCCCGCTCGATCCCGACCCAGGTGAAGACCTGCTGCACCACCTGCGCTTCCTCGGGCATGGCGATGAAACCCGCTTGGCCACCGCCCTCCTGCTTGCGCACATAGCGATACCTGTAGGGCGCCGCACTCAGGACACTGATGGCACCGCGTTGCGCTGCATGGCGCCGCCCGCGCCGACTGCGCTCCAGGATCTTGGCCCGCTCGTATTCTGCAAACATACCCTGCATTTGCAGCAGTAAGTCGTCTTCCGGCGACTGGCGCAGCGCCCGGTTTAGGAACACGACTTCCACGCCATGCTGCTGCAACTCATCCATCAACAGCACCTGTACCGCATACCGCCGCGCCAAGCGATCCGGCGATTGGACATATAAGCGCTCAAGACTGCCTGCTGCGGCCAGATCCCGCAGACGCTCCAGCGCGGGACGCACTAACGTCTGGCCCGAGTAACCGTCATCCAGGAATTCCAGTTCTGGTAACAATACGCAACCATCGGCGGCCACGCGGGCGCGTAACGCCGCGAGTTGGCTGGCGATGGTATTGGCTTCAGCCTGCTGTTCCGAGGAGACCCTGGCGTAGATCCCAACCTGCGCGTTGTGCATCCTCATGCTTCACCTCCGGCCTGTCGTTGTGGTACCGGCGTACGGTCAGCAGCCGTGTTCGGCTGGCTCTGGATTTTCCGCCGCACGGTTGGCACCACATGCTCGTACGCGTTTCCCAGACACGCTTGAGCCAACCGGTTGGGTTCGAACGTGCACCGCACCTCCAGGATCCTCTCTTCCGTCCGTTCTCGACGCGCCACGTGCCCTCCTTTGCTGCCGCCGGGCACGGACGGGCTATGGCTCAGGATAGGCCGAGAGTGTGCCCGCCAGTTCTGTCGCCGGGGGGCGATCACTACATCGCCGACGCAGCCGTTCCCGCGGCACACTGATCGAGAACTCGAAGTCTAGCACCCTTTTCGCAAGATTGTACACAGGGTCATCAGGCACTGATTGCACAACCGTTACGTTAGTTCAAGCTAACCCTGCAATACAGGCTAAGGGCTTGTAAAAAAGTAACTTTCGGCATCAGTTCAGGCAACGATCTGCCCGTGGGCGGATGGTGTAGTTCCATTGCGGACAGACCGCATGTCGTTGCAGGTTGAGGGCAGCCATCTTGTCATCGGTGACTTTGACCCCGGTGGCGTAGTGGTCGGTTATCAAATGAGCCCGCACACCCTTGGGATCCCGATTACCTGCTCACCGTCCTCTCGACCCTGTTTCAATAAGACGCGACTGCCCTATCCAGTAGGACGACCTGCTGCCCCGCATCGCTCAGCTTGAGCAAGCAGAGCGGAATTTGACAGGCCTGTAATCGTGTGTTATCCTCACGCCAGAATTGTCAGACAATCAATCATCTATCAATTGGCTCCATCACCGCTTGTCGACCACACGTATAGGAGAAGAAAAAAATGCCACAACGGATGCAAGGCGAAGAGCCACGTAAAGTCTCTCGGCGGCGATTTCTCGAGATCTCCGCCTACGCTGGCGCTGCAGTGATCGCCAGCGCCTGCGCCGCAGCTCCCACTGCGACGCCCGCAACCAAGCCGGTCGCCATCCCACCCACCGCTGCGCCGCCCGCGGCAACGAAAGCACCCGTTCCGGCGGCACCACCGACATCAGCCCCAGCCGCATTCGACTGGAAGAAGTTTGCAGGCACCGAGCTCTATGCTCTCTTCACCGTCAACGATCCGGGAAGGCTGCTCAAGGCCAGGATCGGTGACTTCGAGAAGCTGACCGGCATGAAGGTCAATTTCGATCTCATCGAAACCGCCACGATGCGCAACAAGCAGAACGTCGAGTTCGCCGCGGGTTCCTCCGCCATCGATGTCTGGCACACCTACGCACCTCAAGAAGGGCTGAAGTACTTCCGGGCGGGGTGGTATGAGCCGCTCCAATCGTGGCTCGACAATAAGACGCTGACCGCGCCGGACCTCGATCCGAACGACTTTGGCGCGCTCAGGCTGGGCAAGATCAGAGATACGCTGATTGGTTTGCCCATGTGGACCGAGGTGATGCCTCTGTACTACAACAAGGAAATCTTGGAAAAGGCCGGAGTCGCCGTCCCCAAGACGATGGATGAATTGGAGGCTGCCGCCAAAAAGGTCCACGACCCAGCCAAAGAAATATACGGCTGGGCCACCCGCGCCACCAGCTATCTCAACACATCGACGATGGTGCCGCCCTTCTTCTCGATGGGTGCGGACTGGCTCGACAAGGACGGCCGGGCGGCCCTTAACAGTCCCCAGGCGATCGCGGCCCTGGACTGGTATGGCCGCATGCTGCGACTCTACGGCCCACCGTCGCCTGACACGGTGGACGTCACTCGAGAGAGCGACCTCTTCCGGACCGGCAAGGTCGCCTTCGCCCTGGATTCACCCAGCTTCCTCGCGACCTATCTGGATCCAGCCAGGTCGCAGGTTGTCGGCAAGTTCGACATCGCCCCTTGGCCGGCCGGACCGGCTGGCAGCCGCACCAGTCTTGGCTGCTGGAGTGCCTGCATCGGCAAGTACAGCAAAAAGAAGGAAGCGGCCTGGTATCTCGTGCAGTGGCTCGCCTCTAAGGAGATGAACCTCTCCCTGGCGACTGCCGGGCAATTCCCCGCCCGCACATCGGTCATCAACTCTGCCGCGTACAAGGAAATCGCAGACAAGATCAGCAAGAACGTGTCGGTGATCCTCCAGGACGGGATGAAGAACGGCATCACGCAGGTCTTCCCGCCCGTCGAGGTCGCCGAGGAAGGCCGCCAGCTCTGGGGTGATGCCGTGGTAGGCGCCATCCAAGGCAAGGATGTCAAGACCCTGGCGGAAGAAGCCAACAAGAAGTTCCAGGCGATCCTTGACAAAGAGAAGAAGTAGGCTACCGCTTCACTGCCACTACTCCTGGCTCTATCCGCCACCGGCCGGTGGCGGATAGAGCCAGGACCAGGACATATCGGGGGTTGGCGACATGCACTCGACTGCGGCGCGTCCGAGCCAGGATCCCCACGAGGGGGCATGGTCCGCAGTTCGTAGCGGCAGGCTCCGTCCGCGACAACAGGGCTTTCTCCTCACTCTGCCGGCGATCATTGCCCTGGTCTTCCTGATTGGCTTCCCCATTCTCTATACGGTTTGGCTGAGCCTCCATGAGTGGTATGGCTCGCGCACGCTGGCCATGGATTGGGTGGGGCTGGCCAACTATGCCGATCTGATCCTGCGCGATAGCAACTTCCATCGCTCGTTCCTGATCACGGTCACCTTTACGTTCTTCACCGTGACCCTTTCTGTGATGATTGGACTGGGCCTTGCCCTGCTGTTGAACTCCGAGTTCGTGGGGCATGGCCTGGTGCGCACGCTCCTGATGATCCCCATCGTGTCGACGCCAGTGGCCGTCTCGCTGACCTGGAAGTACATCCTCAACTACGATGGACTCCTGAACTCCGTGACCCATATCCTTGGACTGGGCAAGCAAGCCTGGCTGGGCACGCAGTTGGTGATCCCCTCGCTGATCGTGGTCGATGTCACCAGGTGGGTGCCGCTGGTGATGCTGATCATCCTGGCCGGCCTGGCCTCCCTGGAGACTGAGCCTTTTGAGGCGGCGACAGTGGATGGCGCTTCTTCCCTTCAGCTGATCCGCTACATCACCCTCCCGTTGCTGCGGCCGCATATCGGCGTTGCCGCCCTCCTGCGCCTGATCGATGCGATCAAGACCTTCGACGAAGTCATGGTCATCAGCGAGGGCGGTCCGGCCGGCGCATCCGAGACGCTGTACCTCTACGGTTACAAGGTCGCCTTTTCTTTCATGACCTTCGGTTACGCTTCCGCGTTGCTGATCGTGCTCTTCCTGATCGTGCTGGTGGCCAGCATGTTGGTGCTCAGGCTGAGGAGGGCTGCATGATGGCTGCCCGTGGAGATGTTCGTCCGAGGCACTCGCATCGTTGGCGCTGGCTGCAAAGGGTAGCCTTCTACGCGACGGTGGTCGCCGTTGTCGCGCCCATTCTGTTTCCCTACTATTGGATGCTCGTGGTGTCACTCAAGACACCCATACAGAATCTCGCCTCACCACCTGCTCTTATCTTTCCCCCAACGCCCATGAACTATGTGGAGCTCTTCGGGCAAAACAAGATGCTTCAGGTGCTCAGCAACAGCCTGATCGTCGGGCTGGCCTCAACCCTCCTGGGGCTGGTGTTGGGACTTCCCGCCGCATTTGCGATTGCGCGATTCCGGTTCGACACCCTGGGTGTCCTTATCCTGCTGGCGCGCATGCTGCCGGGCATCGCCATGCTCGTACCCTGGTACCTCATGTTCGTGCAGCTCCAATTGGTCGGCACCCATGGGGCCCTCGTTTTCAGCCATTTGAGCGTGTCACTGCCCCTGATCATCTGGCTGTCGATCGGCTTCTTCGAAGGCCTTCCCTCCGAGCTGATGGATGCGGCCGTGGTGGATGGCTGTTCTTTGGTCGGGTATTTCTGGCGCGTGGCGTTGCCGCTGGTGCGGCCTGCCATTGCAGCAAGCGCCATGCTGGCCTTCATCTATTCCTGGAACAACTTCCTCTACTCCCTGATCCTCGGCGGCACGATCAAGATGGCGCCCGTGGCGGCCTATAACATGATCAGCTCCTACGACATCAATTGGGGCGGCATGATGGCGGCCGCGGTGGTGACTACCTGGCCGGTGATCCTGCTCTCTCTGCCATTTGGCCAGAACCTGGTGCGGGGGCTGGTCTCAGGCGCAGTGAAAGGCTAGTCAGCCGGAAGCCTATACCTTACGGAGGCATGTGAAGTGGTTACAAAGACGGCCGAAGAACTCCATGAACTGGTGACGAAGATTCTGCTGGCTGCCGGCGCGGATGAACGCAACGCCGACGGCGTCGCAGAACACCTGGTCCGAGCGAACCTCAGCGGTGTGGATACCCACGGCATCTGGCAGTTGCCCGGCTATGTCGCGCAGATCCAGGCAGGGCAAATCGTGCCCACCGCCTGGCCGGAGGTCCTCCGCCAGGGCGCCAACAGCATCCTGGTGACGGGGAACTGGACGTTCGGCCAGGTGGCTGCCAGGTATGCTATGGCATCGGCCATTGAAAAGGCCAGGGAAAACGAGGTGGCCGTGGGTCTCCTCGTGCAGGCCCACCACATCGGCCGGGTCGGCCACTATGTGGAGATGGCAGCCGCCGAACAGATGATCGGCATGGTATGGGTGGGCGGCTTGGGAACCGAGGCGCCGTCGACGGCTCCGTATGGGGGGCGGGCGCGCCGGCTTCACACGAACCCCATCGCCATCGGCTGTCCCGCCGGCCAGGAGCCGCCCCTTGTGCTGGACTACGCGACCACGTTCATGTCTGCGGTCAAGGTCACGCATGCCCAGCGCAGGCACGAGCCTGTTCCGCCCAATTGCATCCTCGACAGGGATGGCAACCCGTCGACCGATCCGGACGATTTCTTCTCCGGCGGCGCACTTCGGCCCTTTGGCGCGCACAAGGGGTATGCATTGATGGTCGCTGCCGAGTTTCTGGGCAGGGTGTTCGGTGGATCTGACGCTTTCGTCGACGCCAACCGCGGGGGGACGACATTTCGACACCAGGGTGTGGTCATGATCGTCTTCAGGGCCGATCTCTTCCAGCCCTTTGCGGAGTACGCACAGCGGGTGGATGACATGGAGCGGCAGATACGGGCGACACCCCCCGCTCCGGGCTTCGTAGAGGTTCTCGTTCCCGGCGATCCGGAGAGCCGGACGCGCGCCGCCCGCATCCGGGACGGCATCCCCATCGCGGGCGACGTCTGGGAGCGTGTGGTCGAGACTGCCTCGTCGTTGGACGTCTCGTGCTGATGAGTTGTAAGGAAGGTTCTCATGAATGAGCTGGCTCTTGTCGGAGAAGTGGATCGGCCGCCGACCTTGACGGAGGCGGTCGCCAACAAGATCCAGGACATCATCATTTCGGGCGTGCTTGCCCCGGGTTCACCTCTGCGCGAGGTGGAACTCAGTAAGACCCTGAATGCATCGCGAGGCACGATCCGCGAGGCCCTCAGGCAATTGCAGGAAGAGGGACTGGTCGAGGTGTTGACGTACCGGGGGGCCTATGTCACGCGGCTGACCCCCCAGCGCGCCAGGGAGATCTACACGTTGCGGGCGCTCCTGGAGCCATACGCGGTGCGCCTGGCGGTGACCCATGGCGCCTACAGCGAACAAGACCTGCAGCAGTTGGAAACCCTGGCGGAGCGCGTGGCAGAGTTGTTGCGCGGGGACCAACTCCGGGAGACGCTCACAACTGACATGGAATTCCACCGCCTGGCCTGCGAACGGAGTGGTCACCAACTGCTGCTTGGAATGCTCCGGGGCCTCCGCTCCCAGACGTTACTTTTCATGCTTAACACCAGGCTGCACGCCGCGCTCGTCTCCGAGGAGAACTCGCACCGGGCTGTGGTCGCTGCGATCCGGTCAGGCGATCCCGCACAAGCCGAAGAAAGGATCCGGGCGCATATCACCGAGGCCGGCAGCCTGCTGGACCGGCGCCTGCAGGAGCGCGGGGGGAGCGAGGAAGAGACTGCCGCCGAACGAAGAGAAGAAGCATGAATCGGCGCGAGCGGGTTATCAGCGCGCTGCGTCACCGCGAGCCCGATCGGGTGCCGGTGGATCTCGGCGGGGCGGATGCCACCGGGATCAACATTCACGCCTATCAGCGGTTCAAGGATTTCCTCGGCATCCCCGCTGGCAGAAACCAGGTGCATCATCCCATCCTCGACATCGTCAAGGTCGAAGACCCGGTGCTGGACTGGGTGCGCGCTGACTGCAAGCCGGTCCTATTCGAGCCGCAGAAATACGCTCCCAGCACCCTGTTGAGCGGCGTGCCATGCGAGTACCCGGCCAACTGGCAGCCGCAGATCCGGCCGGATGGCTCCGCAGTGGTCGTGATCGATCGCGCCGGGACGACCATGACGCGTTCTGCGAGCGGAGCGAGTGGCGACTATTTCTACTTCAGCCGGGCGCCGCTGGCGGACGCCGAGAGCGTGGCCGACATCGAGCGGCAGGCCCATGCCTTCGCCGGCTATGACGCGTGGGACTTCTGGGATCGGGATTGGGCCCTCATGGCTGACGAAGCCGAGAGGCTCTATCAGCAGACCGACTACCTGGTGTTCGGTAACTTCTCGGGCCACATCTTCGCCGGCGGCGAGATCCTGCGCGGCTACGAGGCCTTTCTGACCGACCTGGCGCTGCGTCCTGCCATGGCAGAGTGCGTGATGGAGCGACTGCTCGAACATCAGATTGTGCGCGTCGATCGCTACCTGGACGCGGTTGGCCGCTACGTGCAGGTGATCAACGCCAGCGATGATCTGGGCGGCCAGGAGGCCCCGCTGATCTCACCCCGGCTGTATCGCCGGCTGGTCAAACCCTACCACGCCCGGCTGTTTGCGCACATCAAGAGCAGGTGGCCCGGATTCCTGTTCATGCACTCCGACGGCGCCGTGGCGCCGCTCATCCCAGACCTGATCGAGATCGGTGTCGACATCCTGAACCCGATCCAGTACACCGCGGGCGGTATGGACCTGGCGGTGCTCAAGAAGCAGTTCGGACGGGACCTGGTCTTTTGGGGAGGAGGCTGCGATACCCAGAAGGTGCTCCCGTTCGGCACGCCGCAGCAGGTGCGGGAGGAAGTGCGACGGGCGATTGAGATTTTGGCTCCGGGGGGCGGCTTTGTCTTCTGTCAGGTGCAGATCATCCAGCCGGAGACCCCGCCAGAGAACCTGGTTGCCATGTATGAGACGGTCGCCGCATACGGTGGCTATGCTTGAGGAGGCGAGCGCGGTGATCACCCCCAAAGAGAACCTGATCCGGGCCATCACCTTCAACAACCCGCACCATGTTCCCCATTCCGGTGAAAACCTCCTGCAGCGGGTCGACTTTGCGGGGAACCTGCCTCCCGCTCACGGCCTCGATCTGTGGGGGGTGCGCTGGGAGAGCACCCATGAAGATCTGGCCGGCTACGTCGTCGGGCATGCGTGTCGCAGCCTGGAGGAGCTCCTCGCCCTCCCGTTTCCGGACCCCCGCCGGCCCGGCTTGTTCGAAGAGGCTCGACAGAAGATGGACCTGGAAAACTGTCTGGTCATCGGTCGCCATTTGGATCTGCCCTTCACCCGTTTCTGGAGCTTGTTGGGCATGGAGAATGCGCTCGTCCAAGTTGCAGCCCATCCAGCGGAAGTGGCTGCCTTCATGCAAAGACTGGCGGAATGGAACATCGCCATCGCTGAAGGCTATGTCAAGATCGGCGTGGAAGCCGCCCGCCTCTCCGACGATTACGGCACCCAGCGCGGACTGTTCATATCGCCTCAAGCCTGGCGACGCCTGGTCAAGCCGGCGCTGGCGCAGATCGTCGCGTACTACAAAGCCGCCGGATGCTTCGTCTTCCTGCACTCGTGCGGACGCCTCGTCAGCATCTTGGATGACCTGGTGGAAATGGGCATTGACGTCTTCAATATCCAGGTGACCGCGAACGACCTGCCGGCCTATCGGCGGAAGTACGGACGGCGGATCAGCTTCCAGGGCGGCGTCGCCAGCCAGGTGCTGAGTACCGGCACGCGCGAGGATGCTCGCAGCGCCGCCCAGGCTGCCATGCACGAGCTTGGCCAGGATGGCGGACTGATCCTCGAACCGGACCAGCCGATGATCGTCCCGCAAGAGAACCTCCAGGCCCTCATCGACGCGGCCGTTCGTTTTGGGAAGTATCCCCTCGATTTCAGGACTGCAGAGGAAAGTACACAAAAGGGAGCAATGGCGTGAAGAATGACGAGATCACCCGCGTGATCGAGCGCTACCTGGCCCTGGCCGATAGCCCGCGCAACCAGGACCTGCTGCACAAGACGTGGTTGCGGCCGAACTTGGCCTATATTGATGACATCGGTGTGCCCCAGCCGGGCGTCGTGCCCATCATCGCCGTCCCACAGCTTTCGATGTGGGCCAGGAAGATGGGGCTTAGCGTGGCGCAGACCTTCACAGATCCTGCCGTGTACCTGAAGGTATTCCTGACGCGCGAGATCGACCGCTTCACGCAGATCGGCGACGACCGCCCGCTCAATAAGCGTTTCCCGGTGCTGCTCGGCGGCGGCTTCGAGGCCGCGTTCTTCGGCTCGCGCCAGGTCTACAGTGACCTGGAGGACCCCTGGACGGACCGGAACCCCGTCATCCGTGGCCTGGAAGACCTCCAGCGGTTGGAGTTGCCCGATTTCCACCGCGGCGGCCTGATGCCCCTGGCGCACAGCTTCTTCGAGGAGCTGTCGCAGCTCGTCGCCGGGACGGGCCTGGAGATTACCTTCGCCGATTGGGGGCGCAGCCCCTTCAGCGTGGCGACCATCCTGTGCGGCATGGAACCCCTTGCCGTCGCCCTTCTGAACGAGCCGGAGTTCGCCAAGCATCTTCTTGCGTTTTTGACGCAAAGCGCCATCCATTACCGCCGCGCACGAGCGAAGTTCCTCGGCCAGCCCGCCCTGGCCTGCGGGCCAGGCGGGCCAGGGGAGCCCGACAAGCCCGTGTTTCACGACGACGAAGTCAACGTGCCCAGCCTGTCGCCCCGCTCCTATCGCAACCTGATCCTGCCGCTGGAGAAGGAGTACGCCGCAGCGTTCAGCGGGCTGCAATACTGGCACAGTTGCGGCAACGTCACGCCCATGATCCCGGCGATCCGGGAGATCCCGGACATCACCATCTTCCACTGCGGGCCTTGGACCGACGTGGGCCGCGCCGCTGACGTCTTCGGCGATATCACACTGGATGTCTGTGTGCACGCCATGGACGTCTACGAGTCGCCCCCCGAAGCCGTCACTCAGAAGGTGCGCGGTATCGTCCAGACGTGCCACGCGCGGGGCGCTCGTTCTTTCAGCATCCGACCGGGCATCTTGCAGTCCTTCAAGTCTCCTGAAGAAGATCTCGATGCCATTGCACGTTGGGTCCACTTGGCCAGACAGGCGGTGGAAGGGGCTGCGGCGTGAGACTTCAGGGAAACAAGTAGACAAGGAAGTAGGGGCAGGTCTCGCGCCTGCCCGTAGACAAGTAGCCGGGAAGCTTTGTTTCCTTGTCTACTCGTCTCCTTTCGCCCGGCGAGGGCCGGACGTACCTGGCAGAACTGCCACCGGGTGGCGCCGGGCGGACGGACTGATCCGTCGAGTCGGGGCCGGTCATCTCTCAACGTCAGGCGGGAATCGTCTGACAGATAAGGGTGCTACGCACATGAAACAGAACCGTTTCAGACAGATGTTGGCCGAGGGCAAATCGCCGGTGGGTCATATGCTCTTCGAGTTCGCCAGCCACGGCATGGCCCAGATCCTGGATGCGGCGGGCGTGGACTTCGTGGTGATCGACATGGAGCACAGCTCCTTCAGCATGAGCGACGTGGCTAACCTGGTCGCCTGGCTGCAGGCGACCCCGATCGCACCGTTCATCCGTATCCCTCAGGTGCAATACCACTTCATCGCCCGCGCGCTCGATGCCGGAGTGCTGGGGGTCATGGCGCCCAACGTACGCACGCCCGCCGAAGCCCGCGCTTTGGTGGCCGCCGCCAAATACCCGCCCATGGGTGAACGCGGGCTGTTCTTCGGGGGCGCCAACTCGGAATATCGCAGCGGTGACGCCAACGCGCACCGCCAGTTCTCAAACGAGAACACCACCGTCATCTGCATGATCGAGAGCCCCGAAGGGGTGGCGCACGTCGAGGAGATCGCGGCGACGCCCGGCGTCGACGCGCTGTGGGTGGGACATTGGGACCTGAGTCAGTTCATGGGCATCCCGGGCCAGTTCCAGGATGAACGATTCCAGGTCGCCATCCGGCGCATCACGGAGGCGGCGAGTCGCCACGGCCTGCCGGCGGTGATCCAACCCGGCAACGAGGCGCAACTCCGGGAGTTCGTGGCGCAGGGCTTCAACGTCATCTCGTGGAACGCCGACTTCTACGTCTATCGCGACGCGCTGGCCGGGGCCGTGCGCCGGGTGCGCGAAGTGCTGGGAGGTTAGCCGTGTTCAAATCACTCGACCACATCGCCATCATCGTGCCGGACACGGCCGAGGCGCTGCGTGTCTGGCGGGATCGCTTCGGCTTTCCCGTGCTTCTGAGCGAGGTCGTGAACAACGGGACCGTGCGCCTCACACACCTGGATCTGGGCAACACGCACCTGCAGCTCGTCGAGCCTCTCGCAGCGGGGCACCCCCTGGCGCGCTGGCTGGCCGCGCACGGCTCCGGCATCCATCACTTCTGTCTGGCCGTGGAGGATGTGGGCGCCGCCCAGTCGGAGCTGGCAGCCTTGGGGTTGGCATCCAATCAGCCCCAACCGCACCAGGGCACGGGCGGCAAGCGCGCCTTATTCCTGGACCCCGCCACCACTGCGGGCGTGCCGGTCGAGTTGACCGGGCGTTGAGATATCGAAGAGAAGTGGCGACCGAGGTCGCTGCTAATGGACGCTGCGGCGCCGGGCGTCCACCGGCGTGGACGCAAACCGCCCCACGGCGGTGCTGTCGGCGAAGGCCGACATCGCAGCCGCAGGCTCCTTAGCTGCGACCTCGGTCGCCGGATAGCTAAATTCGAACACACCCGAAGGGAAGAACCCATGAGCACAATGACACACCGCGAGCGGATGCGCCGCGCCATCAACCATCAGGAACCGGATCGTGTGCCGCTCGATATCGGCGGCACGACGGCCACCTGCATCAACGTGGAAGGGTACGAGCGCCTCAAGCAGCATCTCGGCTTCACCGGCCCCGACCCCGAGGGGTTCAGGACGATCAGCCGCATCTCGCGCACGGCCATCCCGACCGAGACGATCCTGCGCATCCTCGACGTTGACTGTCGCGGGCTGAACCTGGGCGCGCCCGACAATCTGCGGGACCGGGATCAGGACTTGCCCGACGGGTCATTCGTGGACCAATGGGGGATCCGATGGCGCCGCGGCGAAGGGCAAGCTGGCTTTTTCCACGACGTTGACTCGACCCTGCGGCATGACGAAGCGACCTTGGCTGACCTGGCGGCGTGGAAGCTGCCCGATCCCTACGACCCCGGCCGGTTCCGGGGCCTGCGTGAGGAGGCAAAACGGCTGCACGAGGAGAACGAGTATGCCATCGTGCTGAACCTGCGCGTGCTGCTGCTCGATCTGATGCGCATGATCCGGGGCAGCGCCCAGGTGATGATCGACATGCTGGCCAATCGCGTCTTCTTCGATGGCCTGGTGGAGAAGCTGCTGGAGTATTTCATCCCGGTATCCGAGCAAGCGCTGGATCTGGTCGGCGACTACGTCGATGTCGTGACCTTCGCCGACGACCTGGCTTTCCAGGATCGGCTGGCGTTGCGCCCCGAGGTGTACCGGCAGACCGCGCTGAAGCCGGCGCATCGCCGCGTGGTCGATCTGATCAAGCGCAGGAGCCGGGCCAAAGTGTGGTTCCACTGCTGCGGCGCCGCCTACGCTATCATCCCGGACCTCATCGACGTCGGCATCGACATCCTCAACCCGGTGCAAGTGTCTTCACCTGGCATGGACACTGCGCGACTGAAGCGGGACTTCGGGCAACGCCTCACCTTCTGGGGCGCGATTGACACCCACCGCGTGCTGCCGTTCGGCACGCCGGTCGAGGTCAAGGCTGAAGTGAAACGGCGCATCGCTGACCTCGGGCCGGGGGGCGGATACGTGGTGGCCCCCGTGCACCACTTTCAGGCCGACGTGCCGCCGGAAAACATCGTCGCCATGAGTGAGGCCGTGCGTGAATACCGCCCATCCTGAAGGCAACCGCGCGACGCCCGCTGGGCCGTTCCCGGCCACTCGCCGCGAGAGGATCGAATGAGACCTAAAGAGCGGGTACTGGCAGCCCTGGACCATCGCCCCACCGATCGCGTGCCGCTTGATATCACGCACGACGAGCTTTTCCCATCGCTCGAGTCCGCGCTGCGTGCACACTTCATGGTCAAAGACTTGGAGGCGGTCCGCTTGGCTCTCGGCATCGACATCCGCTGGGTGCAGCCCGTATCCTATCGCCTGCCGAGACACCCGGAGCTCGCTGGCACGAACTGGTTCGGCACAACCTTGGGGCTGCAAAGTTTCGCCGACGGGCTCGGATTGCGGCCGCTGCACAGCGCCGAGACCGTTGCTGAAGTCGAGCGCTATCCCTGGCCTGATCCCGACTGGTTTGACTACAGCTCGGTGGCCGTCCTGGCCAACCAGTACCGCGACTATGGGATCGTCGCGCCCATGACCTGGAGCCCGCTCTTCGATCGCATCGCCGAATTGTGCGGCATGGAGAGAGCCCTCGTGCTGCTTGCCGACAGGCCGGCGCTGGTCGATGCGATGGTCGAGCACATCCTGGAGTTCTACCTATCCTACTATCGCCGCATCCTGGATGCTGCACCCGGCCAGATCGACATCATGTACACGGGTGACGACCCGGCCGGACAGACCGGTATGCTGTTCAGTCCCAGGATGTGGCGTCGCTACTTCAAGAAACCGTTTGCCCGCCTGTTTCAGCTCGGCAAGGCGCGCGGGGTGCGGATCATGCACCACATCTGCGGTTCCGCAGTCGATCTGATCCCCGAGCTGCTGGAGATCGGCATGGATATCCTGATGCCGCTGCAGTTCAGCGCAGCGCGCATGGATCCGCGGGAGCTGAAGGCCAGGTACGGACGCGACCTGAGCTTCTACGGTGGCGTGGACATCCAACGCATCCTGCCCTTCGGTACGGAAGCAGAGGTGAAGGCCGAGGTCCGTCGCCTGATCGACGTCCTGGGCGCGGGCGGCGGGTACATCCTGGGGCCGGCGCATTCGCTGCTCGACGATGTGCCGCCGGCGAATGTGCTGGCGATGTATGATGAGGCGCGGTGCCGATAGAGCGCGCCGGGCAGTAGAACCGCAAAGGAGAGTTTCGTGAAACCGACCGTCGTGATGGATGTGTACCTGCATCCCGAGGCAGTGGTGCTCCTGGAGCAGTACTGCCGCATCGTGCGCTGTGCGCCGGGGGTGGAGGGCGAGGATGCGGTGCGCCGTGAACGCGCGGCCGCCGCGATCATCGGGCCTACTTGGCGCTTCACGGGTGAAGTACTGGACAGCCTGCCCACCCTCTTGGTCGTCGGCCGTCCGGGCATTGGCGTCGACAGCATTGACCTGGCGGCCGCGGCGGACAGAGGGGTGGCGGTGGTCAATACACCCGATGCGCCTACGGTGACCACGGCCGAGCATGCCGTGGCCCTCCTGCTGGCCCTGGCCAAGCGCCACAAGCCGGCGGCTCGCCTCCTGACCGAGGGCGGCTCCTTCGTGAATGAGCCCAAGCTGCTGCAAGTGTGCGGCATGACCCTCGGCCTGGTGGGCCTGGGGCGCATCGGCAAGCGCGTGGCGCACATCTGCGGCGTTGGCCTGGGCATGCAGGTGGTCGCCTTCGATCCCTATGTGCCGGCTGAGCAAGCCACCGCGTTGGGGGTCACCCTCTATGCGGACCTGTATGAGATGCTCAGCGTGTCGGACTTCGTCTCGTTGCACTGCCCGCCCACGCCCGAGACACGCAAGCTGATCAATTCGCAGGCCTTGGCAGCCATGAAGCGGAGCGCCTTCCTGATCAACAGCGCGCGTGGTGCAATCGTCGACGAAGCGGACCTGATCGCCGCCTTGCAGGACGGGGTGATCGCGGGCGCGGGGCTGGATGTCTTCGATCCTGAGCCGCCTTCGCCGTCCAACCCTCTGCTGTACATGGAGAACGTGGTGGCCACCCCGCACACGGCCGGCTTCACAGAGAGCACTCTGCGCGAGATGGGCCTCGGCGTGGCGCGGGAGGTGCTGGACGTCCTGCGGGGCGTGCGGCCGGCCAACCTGGTCAACCCACGCGGCTGGGATTCGCCGGCCCGCCGCATCGCAGTCGATGTGACCTGGCGGGTGCCATGAACTCCCGCGAGCGTTACCTGGCGGTCATGAACTTCGAGCCGGCCGACCATGTGCCGCTGTGGGAGTTCGGCTACTGGATCGGCGCCGTGCGGCGCTGGTATCGCGAGGGGTTGCCCGGGAGGGAGGGCGCCACCGGTGATCTGGCAGATGGCGACATCGCACGGGGCGAGGCGCTGTGGTGGAACGAGGAGAAGCCTCCGGAGCTGGACATCCATGCGTACTTCCGGCACGATCCTGGCATGCGGCACGTCATGCTCAACAACTTCTTCACACCGAAGTTCGTGCCGGAGATCCTGGAAGACCACGACGAAAGCGTTATCGCCCGCGACGAATGGGGCATGGTTGAGTCGCGGCGGAAGGACAAGAGCACGCTCGCCCATTTCATCCGTGGGCCGGTGCAGAGCCGCGAGGATTGGGAGCGCCTCAAGTCCGAACGTCTGCGCCCCGCGCTCGATGGCCGTCTGCCGGCTGATTGGGAGCGGCTGAAAGCCGAATACCGGACGCGCGACTACCCTCTGGCTCTCGGCGGCTCGCAGGGATTCTTCGGCTCGGCCCGGCGTCTGCTGGGTGAGGTGCCGGTCCTGATGGCTTTTCACGACCAACCGGAGCTGATCCGCGACATCATGAACAGCCTCGCCGACTTCTGGTGCATCCTTTACGACCAGGTGCTGAACCAGATCGATGTGGACTTGGCTCTGATCTGGGAGGACATGTGCTACAAGACCGCGCCGCTGATCTCGCCGGCCCACTTCCGAGAGTTTATGCTGGGGCCCTACCGGAAGCTGACCGGCGTCTTGCGTGATCACGGCATCAAGGTCATTCTGACAGATACTGACGGCAACT
>Ga0194113_10005297_pt1 | contig 16662 bp, 9 predicted proteins | sample TA2MahC200mmetaG_FD_146193 | JGI IMG/M metagenome (GOLD analysis project Ga0194113, IMG submission 146193) | Freshwater microbial communities from Lake Tanganyika, Tanzania - TA2015017 Mahale Deep Cast 200m | ecosystem: Environmental > Aquatic > Freshwater > Lake | place: Tanzania: Lake... | reverse complement strand
TATCTACGAGATGCACATCGGCACGTTCACGCCGGAAGGGACTTGGCAGGCCGCCGCCCGGGAGCTTCCCGAGCTGGCCGCCGCAGGGATCGGGTTGATCGAGGTGATGCCTATCGCGGACTTCCCCGGCCGCTTCGGCTGGGGCTACGACGGCGTCGATCTGTTCGCCCCCACCCGGCTCTACGGCCGGCCCGACGATTTCCGCCGCTTCGTTGACGCCGCCCACCAGTTGGGGATCGGGGTCATTCTGGACGTGGTGTATAACCACCTCGGTCCCGATGGGAACTACCTCCCCTCGTTTTCCCCGGCCTACTTCACCGACCGCTACAAGTGCGACTGGGGCGATGCCCTCAACTTTGACGGTCCCGGCTCGGGTCCGGTGCGCGAGTTCTTCATCTCCAACGCCTGCTACTGGATCGAGGAGTTTCACTGTGACGGCCTGCGGCTCGACGCCACCCAGCAGATCTTCGACCAATCGAAGCCCGGCATCCTGGCGGAGCTGACGGCGGCGGCGCGCCGGACCGCCGGCGGCCGAAACATCCTGGTGACCGCGGAGAACGAGCCGCAGAGGATCGAGCTGGTCGCGCCGCCGGAGCGGGGCGGCGCCGGTCTCGATGCCCTCTGGAATGACGATTTCCATCACACCATGGTCGTGGCCCTCACCGGCCGGAAGGAAGCCTACTACAGCGACTATTGCGGCTCGCCCCAGGAAATTGTCTCGGCCGCACGGCATGGCTTCCTCTACCAGGGACAGCAATCGCGCTGGCAGAACAATCCGCGCGGGACTCCCTCCCTCGCGACGGAGCACGCCCGCTTTATCTGTTACATCGAAAGCCACGACCAGGTCGCCAATTCCCTCTGGGGCCGGCGGCTCGGCCGGTTGACGTCGCCCGGCCGCCACCGGGCCGCGACGGCTCTGCTGCTCCTGGGTCCCTGGACCCCCTTTGTCTTTCAAGGGCAGGAGTACGCGGCCTCGACTCCCTTCCTCTATTTCGCAGATCACAAGCCCGGGATCGCCGAGGCGGTCATGCAGGGGCGACGCGAGTTCCTGAGCCAGTTCCCCAGCCTGGCGACGGAGGAGATGAGGGTCTACCTCGCCGATCCCGGCAGCGAAGACACGTTCCTGCGCTCGAAGCTGGACTTCCGCGAGCGCCGGACCAACGCGGCATCGAAGGCGCGGTGCTGTCGGACCGGGCTTTTGTGCTGCGTCTGTTCGGCGACGGTACGGACCGGCTTCTCCTTGTGAATCTCGGGCCGGACCTGTTCTTCATGCCCGCGCCGGAGCCGCTGTTGGCGCCGCCGCGGCAGCAGGATTGGCAGATGGTCTTCTCTACGGAAGATCCGCAGTATGGTGGCTCGGGCGTCGCGCCGGTCCGTCTCGACACGGGCTGGCGCATTCCCGCCGAGGCCGCCACGGTTTTTGCCTCGAAACCCCGCGGAGCAACGGATGGAAAAGCTGACGCGCAAGATCGTGTGGGACGGCGTATGTGACGTCGACGCGCTGGTCGAGCGCGAATGGCTCGTCACCAACGGCCTGGGCGGCTACGCCGCCGGCACGCTCGCGGGCGTTCTCACCCGGCGCTACCACGGGTATCTGATTGCGGCCCTGCCCGCGCCGTTGGGCCGTGTCGTCATGTTCAACCACGTCGCGGAACGGCTGCGGCTGCTCGCGCCGGACACGGGGTTCCTCGAGCCCGAGGCCACCGTCATCAGCGGCGAATTGAAAGAGAGCGAGGTGCCCCACAGCGGCGTGGGCAACTTCCTCACGGAATTCCGCCTGGAGAACGGCTTGCCCATCTGGCGGTTTCAGGTGGGCGAATTCGTTCGCGAAAAGATACTGATGATGCCGCACATGCAGAATTCGGTGTTTGTCACGTACCATCTGCTGTCCGGGCCGGGCGCGGTCCAGCTCGAGATCCGGCCGTCCTTCCATTTCCGGCCCCACGAAGCGCCGGTCAGCGAACGATTTGCCAACCCCTACACCCTGTCGGTCACGGGGCGGCAATTCCGCATTTTCGGGGGGACGCAGTTGCCGCCGGTGCGGATGCTCGTCGAGGCGGAGCGGCACTACTTCGTGATGGATGACGCGGTCCGTCAGACCCAGTACCGGGTGGAGGCCGACCGGGGCTACGACTCGGTCGGGCGTCTGTGGAGCCCCGGCTATTTCTGCCTGGTCCTGCATCCGGGCCGCAAGGTCAGTCTCACGGCCTCCACGGAGACTTGGTCGCGGATGCGGGCCATCCGTCCGGCCGACGCCTGGACCGGCGAGCAGACCCGCCGCACGCAGTTGATGGCCATGGCCGCCAAACCCGCGCAGACCGGCTTCGGCGCCGAGTTGGTGCTGGCGGCCGACCAGTTCATCATCGCGCCGGTGGGACGTACCGAAGACACCGTGCGGGCCCGCGCCTGGGGCGACGAGGTGCGGACGGTGATCGCCGGCTATCACTGGTTCACCGACTGGGGCCGCGACACGATGATCAGTCTCGAAGGGCTCTCCCTGACCACCGGCCGGATCATCGAGGCCCGCTGGATCCTGCGGACCTTCGGCCACTACATCCAGCAGGGCCTGATCCCGAACCGGTTTCCCGAGCACGTGAATGAAGCCGTCTACAACACCGCGGACGCGACGCTGTGGTACTTCCATGCCATCGATCGCTACCTGGAAGCCTCGGGTGACCGGGTGACGTTGCGGCTGCTTCTGCCCCGGCTCGTGGAGATCATCGAGCACCATTGTGCCGGGACGCTGTTCGGGATCGGCGTCGATCCCGAGGACGGCCTGTTGCGGCAGGGAGAGCAAGGCTACCAACTGACCTGGATGGATGCCAAGGTGGGCGACTGGGCCGTCACGCCCCGGCGCGGCAAGGCGGTGGAGATCAACGCCCTCTGGTACAACGCCTTGTGCCTGCTGACGAAATGGCTCCAGGAGGAGGCGGCAGGCATTGTGGACTGGGGTTCGACCGGACTGGGGCACACGCCGCCCGACCCGGCCCGCTATGCGGCGTGGGCCGACAAGGTCCGTGCCTCCTTCAACCGGCGGTTCTGGTACGAAAAGGGCGGGTACCTCTACGACGTGATCGACGGCGAGGAGGGTGACGATCCCGCGCTGCGGCCCAACCAGGTTCTTGCCATCTCGCTGCCGATGCCGATGCCGGTCCTGGACCCTGAACACTGGGAGCCGGTGCTGCGGGTGGTCACGGAGACGCTGTTGACGCCCGTCGGGCTGCGCTCGTTGACGCCGGGCGATCCGGATTACCGCTCCCGGTACTTTGGCGACCTGCGGGCCCGCGATGCTGCCTACCACCAGGGAACGGTCTGGACCTGGCTGATCGGGCCGTATATCGATGCCTGGCTCAAGCTCCATCCGGGCGAAAAGCAGGCCGCCCGAGGCTTTCTGGCCGCCTTCGAGCCGCGTTTCAGCGAATGGTGCATCGGGGCGATCAACGAAGTGTTCGACGCCGAGGAGCCCTTCCACCCGCGCGGCTGCATCGCCCAGGCCTGGAGCGTCGCCGAGGTCCTCCGCTGCCTGGTCAAGACCGCTGAATAAGCCTAGGATGGTGGCTACCCGCAGGGCCAAATCAATCCGTGGCCGGGTAGTCTCTTGATTAACAGGGCGCGAGGTGCAGCGTCTTGATAGGCGAGCTGACACAATGCCGTCTCATTCTGTTTGAGAGGGGAAGTTATGTCTCGCGGGTATGCGGTTTTGCCGGCTGTCGTACTGGCTTGGCTGTTCGGATCGAGTATGCTGTGCCCGCCCGCGGCCGGGCGGGAGGTGAGACTGGCCCTATCCCCGCAAACGTTGCCTGCGGCGCCAGGCCGGCACGCGCTGCTGCCGCCGGAGACGCTGATCGATGGGGATGCGGCGCCGCTGTATGAGAAAGCGCTCCAGGCACTGCCGGGCAAAGACCGCGATGAGCAGATGTACGAATGTCTGAATCGGCCCATCGACCAACTACCGGTCGAGCAGGTGGAGCGGACGCTGGCATCTTACACGGCGAGCCTGAAATGGGCTTTCAAGGCGGCGCGGTGCCGATCGTGTCGCTGGTCCGAAGGAGAGTTCGAAGAGAACGCCGTGTGGCGCGAGGGCTATCGCAGGCTCGCCCTTGCCGCAGAGTTGTGGGCGAAGCTGGAAATCGCCCGGGAGGGATATGAAGGAGCCGTCCTCGCTCTGCAGACAGGATTCGGGATGGCCCGGCATCTGGGCCGGGCGCCCACACTCCTGTCGCGGCAAATAGGCCTTGGCGTCATTGTGATCATGTGCCGGGCGGTCGAGGAGTTTGTGCAGGCGGAGGGTTCTCCGAACCTGTACCGGGCGCTGGCCCAATTGCCGAAACCGTTGGTGGATGTGGAGGGAGTCCCAGAGAAGGAGAAGAAGGCGGCTGAGGAAACCCGGCTGCTCGTGAAGAGATTCGACAGCCATCTGACGGCCCTGCAGTGTGTCGAAGCGATCCGCTCCTACACGGCCTCCCACGGTGGGCAGTTGCCCGGGACCCTGGCGGAGATTACGGAGGTCGCTATCCCCAACGACCCGATCCGCGGGGAGCCGTTCCACTATACGCGGACGGGGTCGACGGCGGTCCTGGAATCCGCGGTTCCGGACGGCGGCACGGAGGCCGCAAGGGTCCGTTATGTGATCGCGGTGAAGAACTGAGGCAAGGCGGGTCTTGAGGTGTCCCCATGGGCACGCTGTGGCAGGAGGTCCGTTACGCGGTTCGGGTGCTGGCGAAGCGCCCGGCCCTGGCGATCATTGCCGTCCTCTCGCTGGGGGTAGGCATTGGCGTCAATACTGCCCTTTTCAGCACACTCAACGGCGTGCTTCTACGCGCGCTGCCCGTGCGTGCGCCCCACGAGCTGCGCGTGCTCAACTGGGCCGGTCCCATCCTGCGGGAATACTGCGTCGCCGGAGAGAGCAAAGTCATCACGCGCGAGCGGCGGCAGCGCGGCGTGTTCTCCTATCCCATGTACTGCACCTTTCGCGACCAAGGCACGGGATTCTCGGATGTCTTTGCCTTTGGGCGGACGGACCCTCTGACGGTCGTGGCCGGCGGCCATGGCTTCCAGGCCGAAGGACTCCTGGTGACCGGCAGCTTCTTCGACGGCTACGGCGTTCGTGCGTGGAGGGGCCGGACGATCACGCCCGCGGACGATCAGCCCGAGGCCCAGCCGGTGGTCGTCATTACCTACCGGGCTTGGGAGCGATGGTTCGCAAGTGATCCCAATATCATCGGCGCGACCATGAGGTTGAACATGGATAGCCTCATGGTTGTCGGCGTGCTGTCGCGGGACTATGCCGGGCCGCTCGTGGGCGACGAGGCCGATGTCTACGTTCCGCTGTCTTTCCAGCCGCGGCTCTGTCCGGATTGTCCCCTGACCTCGGCCGACCACTACTGGCTCTCGATCATGTTCCGGCTGGCGCCCGGGGCTACCTCTACCCAGGCGAAAGCGTCTCTGGAAGTGCTCTGGCATCAGCACATGGAGGGTCGCTGGGATGAGGAGTATGTACCTGCCGGGGGCCCGCCGGCCCTGCTGGTTTTCGACGGGCGGCATGGCCCGGTGATCGACCGCGAACGCATCGGCACAACGCTTCGAGAGTGGATGGCGGTCGGCGGTTTGCTGCTTCTGATTGCCTGCATGAACCTGGCGAGCCTCTTGCTGGCGCGCAACGCCGCCCGCGAACACGAGATCGCCATCCGGGAGGCTCTGGGCGCCGGCCGCTGGCGGCTGATGCGTCAGTCGCTGGTGGAGGGCCTGTGCCTGTCCACGGTCGGCGGCCTCCTTGGGGTTCTCTTGGCCTGCTGGGGCAAGGACGTGCTGCCGGGTCTTCTCCTGGGCATGCGCTCGAATCTTCCGGGTGGGTCCCAAGTCGCTCGTCTCCAGGTACGGCTCGACCCTGTTGTCCTGGTGTTTACCATGGCAAGTGTGCTCACCACCGCCGTGCTGGTCGGCCTGCTGCCGGGGTTGCTCGATGCCAGGATCCATCCCGGCCGGCGGCTTCGAAGCACGCAGGTTCGCGGTGCGCCCCGGATCCGTCTGGGCAAAGCCCTGGTGGTCCTGCAGATGGCACTCTCCGTGATTCTGCTGGTGGGTACGGGTCTGCTGGTGCACGTCCTGGTCAATTTATATCGTGTCGAGCTGGGTTTCGATTCGAGGAATCTGCTGGTTTGCCATTTGAACGCCGCTCAAGCGGGCTATGAGGAGCCCCGGCGCACGCCGTTCTATGAGGACGTCGCCCAGGCCCTGGCCAACCTGCCGGGAGTGCATTCGGCGGGGTTTGCCGATCAGTGTCACATCGGCGCCGGTTGGGACTACTGCTACGTGTCCGTCCCGGAGCGGTCCGTCCAGGATCTGCTGGTCACCTGCATGGCCGTCAGTGATTCCTTCCTGGAGACCCTGGAGATTCCGCTCTTGCTCGGGCGCGGATTCCGCGACCTGGACAGATCGGGCCCGGTGCGCACCGTCATCGTCAACCAGGCTTTCTGCCGGAAGATCTTCGGGGGTGAGAATGCCGTCGGCCGGATGTTCAGGGCCGGCGATCGGGACTGTCACATCGCCGGGGTGTGTGCCGATGCGCGATACAACAGCATCTCTTCCCGCCATGGCATGCGGCCGGTGATCTACTTCTCCTACCGCCAGAAGCCCGCGTCCCAGATGTGGTTTGCGCTGCGTACGGCGGTCCCGCCACAGACGCTGATGCCGGTCGTGCGCAAGACCGTAGCGGCGCTCGATCCGCAGCTCCCATTGATTGTCACCACCCAGTCACAGTTGTGCAGCGCCTCGATTGCCTGGCAGCAGACGTATGCAGTGCTGGGGGTGGGGGTTACGATCCTGGCCTTGGCGCTGTCGTGCATCGGGGTGTACGGTCTGATGGCCTACCGTGTGACCCAGCGGACCGGGGAGATCGGTATCCGCATGGCCCTTGGGGCACGGCCGCGGGATGTCGCCCGGGCCCTCCTGCGCGAGGCGCTGCTGCTGGCGGGACTGGGAGCCGGCATCGGCGTACCTCTGGCTTCCGTGGCCGTGCGGGTCATCAAGTAGGTCCGCTTCTTTGGGGTGGCCCCCTACGACGCGGCGACGCTCGGCGGCATGCTGATCATTCTGGTCGGCGTCACATTGCTGGCCGCCTGGATCCCCGCCCGCCGCGCGGCTCGACTCGATCCGATGGCCGCATTGAGACTGGAGTAGGAGCAATGATGGCCGCGTTGGGGCAAGACATCCGATATGCGTGGCGCCAGTTGCGGAAGCACCCCGGCTTCACGGCGGTGGCGATCTTGTCGCTGGCTGCCGCCCTCGGCGTGAATCTCGCGCTCTTCAGCGCGTTCAATGCCATCTTCCTGCGGGTGTTGCCCGTGCGTGCCCCCCAGGAGCTGCACGTGCTCAACTGGGTCGGCTGGGTCCGGGAAGACACCCCGTACAGAATCACGGGCGACGAATCTCATGGAATCCCCACCGGTATCGCGCGGATGCGCTATGGCATATTTTCCTACCCCATGTACTGTGCTTTCCGCAACGAAGCAAAAGGACGTTCGGAGGTGTTCGCCTTCGCGCGCACCGATCCTCTGACCGCGGCGGCGTGTGGGCGCTGGTTCCGGACCCAGGGGCTCCTGGTGAGCGGCAACTTCTTTCGCGGCTATGGAGCCGGTACCCTGATCGGCCGGCCGATTACGCCCGCGGACGATCAGCCCGCCGCGCCGCCGGTGGCCGTCATCACGTATCGGGCTTGGGACCGGTATTTCGAACTGGATCCCCACGTGATCGGCCGGACCGTGACGTTGAGCGGCAACGCCTGTACCGTCGTGGGCGTGCTGCCGCGCAGCTACGTCGGCCCGGCCATCGGCGACGAGGCGGACTTCTACCTGCCCCTGTGCCTGCAGCCCCGTCTGATGCCCGACTACTCCCTCGCGTCGGCGGACCACTACTGGCTCCAGGTCATGGTGCGTGCACGCCCCGGGTCGGCCGCGGCGCAGGCCCGGGGCTCGCTGGAAGTGCTCTGGCGTCAGCACATGCGCGACCGCCTTGACGACGACACGCCGTCGGTCTTCCTGTTCCTGGAGGGTCGCCACGGCCCCGTGGTCTATCGTGCCATTATGAGCCGCACGCCGCTGCGGCTGCTGTACGGCGCCGGGCTCGTGCTCCTGATTGCCTGCGTCAACCTGGCGGGTCTCTTGCTGGCGCGCAACGCCGCCCGCGAACACGAGATCGCCATCCGGGCGGCCCTGGGGGCCGGCCGCTGGCGCCTCCTGCGCCAATCGCTGCTGGAGAGTCTGGCTGTCTCCCTGCCGGGCGCCATCCTGGGCTTGCTCTTTGCCGGGTGGACGAATTCCGTCTTGCGGAGCTTGCTGCCCGGTCTCCTGCCGGGCGCGAACCGCCTTCACGAAGGGGCTCGCTTCGACGTGCGGATCGATGCGAACGTGCTGGCCTTTGCCCTCGGGGCCGTGCTGCTCACGGTGCTGTTGGTCGGTCTGCTTCCCGGGGTGCTGGCCGCCCGCGTCAATCCGGGCGCCCGACTGCAGCGCGCCCGCGTGCGGGGCGGTCCGCACATCCGTCTGGGCAAGGTCCTGGTGGTCGGACAAATCGCGCTGTCCCTGGTGCTCGTGACCGGCACGGGTCTGTTGCTGCGCAGCCTGGCGCATCTGCGGGGCCAGGAACTGGGCTTCAATCCGAGGAACCTGCTGCTGTTTCACCTGAACGCCGCCGACGCCGGCTATGACGAGAGCCGGCGCACCCGCTTCTACGAAGACGTCAATGACGCCGTGACCTCTATCCCCGGCGTGCGCCTGGTTGCCTTCGCCGACTCGTGCCACCTGGGCACGCCGTGCAATGCCCGCCTTGTCGATGTCCCCGAACGTTTCGTCCGCGAGATGGTGAGCCGCTACCGGGTCGTCACCGATTCGTTTCTCACCACCCTCGGCATCGGCCTTCTGAAGGGGCGGAGTTTCGGCATTCTGGACCGTCCGGGTCCCACGCGTGCGGCCGTCGTCAACCAGGCCTTCTGCCAGGCCGTCTTCCCCGGCGAGGACGCGCTGGGCCGGTTCTTCAAAATCGGAAATCGCGACCACCAGATTGTGGGCGTCTGCGGCAACGCCCGCCACGGCCTGCGGGAGGACCCCGCAGAGACCATCTACGTGTCGTACCGCCAGGCGCCGGTCTCGGATGTATGGTTCGCCGTCCGGACCGCCGCGGCGCCGCTGACGTTGGCTCCGGACATTCGCCGGGCCGTGGCTGCCCTGGACCCCTTGATCCCTGTGACCGTCACGACGCAAACCGCCTTGTGCGATCTCCTCATGGTGAGACCTCGGATCGGCACGTCGTTGGGGATGTTCCTCACCTTGTTGACCCTGGCACTGGGCGGCATCGGAGTCTACAGCCTGATGGCCCACAACGTGGCCCGGCGCACCGGGGAGATCGGGATTCGCATGGCGCTCGGCGCGCGGCCGCAGGATATCTCCCGGACCCTCCTGCGCGAGGCGCTGCTGCTGGCGGGATTGGGAACCGCCATCGGTGTGCCGCTGGCGGTGATGGGCGTGCGTGTCACCCGGCGGCTTCTCTACGGAATCCCGCCCTATGATCCGCTCACCCTGAGTGCCGCGGGGGTCGTCCTCGTGACGGCGGCGATGCTGGCCGCCTGGATTCCCGCCCGACGAGCCGCCCGCCTCGATCCCCTGGCGGCGCTCCGACGCGAATAGAGTCACCGCCTGAGAGGACGTGGGAGAGGGGTGGCCGCCTCAAGCGCAGCTCGTTCGTAGTGTGCTCGTAAGAGCATATCCGAAAGAAACCCGTCTCGCAGCCTCTACCTCTCTCCTGTCGCCCCCTCCTATGCTCTTACGAGCACACTACGAACCAGGGCCCACCGGCCCTGAGGGGGTGTGTGAAAAGGGTGGCTTCTCACAGACTTTCTCCGACCCGCCTAATGGGTTTTGACAGACAAGTTCGGTAACGTCCGGGAGTCTGTCCCTGCGACTTGCTTGCGTTCGGAGTTCCGCCTTCAGGCGGGTCAAACAGTCCATCCTCCCTTTCTCCGCGGTTACAGAGCGTGGAGCCGGCTACGCCGGAGGACTTTCAGACCCGTCTGAAGGCGGAACTCCAAACGAGCCCAACCCCGAAAGCCGGTTTGGATTAGCGAAGTTGTTCGTCAAAACTCATTATGGCACAGGACGAAGATCGCGACCCATGCGAAAAGAAGCAACGACCCGGTAGAAGGCTAAGAAAGGAAGCCACAGAGGGCCCAGAGAACCCAGCGCGGCCGATGGGCGAAGCCCGAGGCCGCGCTGGGACCTCTGTGTCCTCTGTGGCCAAAATTCCTGTTTAGCCTCTGAGCGGATCATTGAAAAGAAGCGGGGCGGCCGGTGAGGGCCGCCCCGCGTTTGTGAGTGATGGGCGAAGCTCCTGCTCAGTCCTCCAGCGGCCGGACCCAGATGTTGCGGTAGCGGACCGGATTGCCGTGGTCCTGCAGCATGATGGGACCCTTGTCCGGAATCGGTTTGTAGGGGGTGACGGCGTACGGCCCGTCCCAGCCGGTGCCGCCTTCGAGGGCGACGTGATTCTGCACGAGGACGCCGTTGTGCAGGACCGTGAAGGTGGCCTTGCGGAGGACCTTGCCGTCCTTGTCGAAGAGCGGACGGCGGTAGATGATGTCATAGGTCTGCCACTCGCCGGGCTTGCGGCTGGCGTTGACCAGCGGCACCGCCCGGCCGTACAGGGCGGCGCACTGGCCGTCCGGGTAGGTCTTGTTCTCGTAGGAGTCGAGGACCTGGACCTCGTATTCGCCCTGGAGGAACACGCCGCTGTTGCCGCGTCCCTGGCCGCTATCGCGCACCTGGGCCGGCGTCGCGAACTCCACGTGCAGTTGGCAGGAGCCGAACCGCTCGGCGGTCTGAATGTAGCCGGCCCCCTTGACGGATTCCATGTACCCGTCCCGGACGATCCACTTGGAGGGCTCGCCCTTGGTGTTGGTCCATTGGGACAGGTCGGTCCCGGCGAACAGCACGATGGCATCGGACGGTGGCTGGGTCCCCTCGCCCGGCGTGATGACCGGCGGGGCGGGACGGTTCATGTCGTGCACCCGCCAGCGGCCGCTGGGCGTGTCCACATACTCGATCTTCACCGGCTTCGGGGCCGGCGTCTGGGGCTGGGCCGCTTCCACCTTGACCGGCGAGGCGGGCGCGGGCTGCGCCTGTGCCGTCTCCGGCGTGCTGCACCCGGCCGCCAGCCCCAGCAGGGCCGCCCCGACCACCACCACCAACACCTTTCTCATACGAGCTCCTTTCTGTATTTTAAGATCCACACTTTACTATTTACGATCGGCCACCTGCCGGACCCGCACGACGGGAGTCCTCGACCCCGCCGTGAGCCCGGCGCAGCGGCATCGTAAACCTTCGGGGGACCATCGTCAATCCCCACCGGGACTTCGGGCCGGGCAAACGCAAAGTCCTGAGAGTGAGTACCTGGACGTCGTTAACGGGTGGCAGCGGCAAGGCCGTAGGCTTTGCGCAGGCCTTGCCGATGGTGGACGGACGAAACCATCGGCAAGCTCCGAAGACTCCGCTTGCCGCTGCCACCCATACAACAAACGACTTTGCGTTTGCCCTGGGACTTCGGGCAGGGCAAACGCAAAGTCGTACGGCGGATCGTGGGTATGTCATTGCGAGGAGCGCAGCGACGAAGCAATCTCAATCAATGGTCCGCTTTCAGGCTGACCCATGTTCTGGCCACAGAGGGCACAGAGAACACCGAGAAAAGACGAGAAGGCACAGGAATCAGAATCAGATGGTAGGAGGGCAAGAACGGCCCAGCCGTCTCCCACCTTCTTACCTTCTGACCTTCCTACCTTCTTCTCTGGGTCCTCTGGGACTTCGGGTGCATGACCGTTCCTGCGCGGCCTCGTGGCGAGGGCGTGGGGCTCCCCAACGCGATGAATCGCGTTGGAGCCTCGTCCCGTCCTCGAAAGCGCGGGCAGGATGCCCGCGACACGCAAGGGCAAGACGTTCTCGCCACGGGCCTGCGCGACGGCGATCTAACGCGGTAAAGGAAAAGGGGACATTCTGCTTTTCGCCTCCGGGAAGGAAAAAGCAGAATGTCCCCTTTTCCGCGGCGCCGGGCGGGTGGGGCTTTGGAGGGGGACAAATCAGCAGATTCCCTAGCAGACACGCGGGGCCGGCCGCCAGTAGGTACAGACAGTGCCTGTCGGCCTTCGCCTGGCAGGACACGGGGGCCGGGAGTTGTCCCGATATGGGGCTCCGGGGTCTCGGGAGAACGGCAAATCGTAAGAAGAGGTAGACCGATGAAAACGATCTGGCGCAAATTGGTGCATGTCCTGCTGATCCTGATTCTCGCGGCGGGGACCACCGGGACGCTGGCGGGTTGCAGGAGGCAGGGTCCCCTGGAGCGGGCCGGCGAGGCCCTCGAAGAAGCGGGCGAGGCCGCGCGGGGCGACCGCTGATCCGGATTCTGCCTGGGGGTTCGCAAAGTGAGCGGCCACGCGGACATGGGCTTGACGTACGAAGAACCCAATTGAAACCGGCATGTTCCTTCTACCGCGTTGGGCCTGTCCACGAAACGCCGGTTCGACTCCCGGCCCGTGTCCCGAGGGGCCCTCTTCGTGGGTCGTGCGTCCTCGCACGACATTCTCGGCGAGCGGGGACGCTCGCTCTACGAAGACCGGCCTTCGGCCCGTTCGGATTGCCGAACTTGTTCGTCAAAACCTATCAGCCCGGCGATAAGAGGGTGTGTGAGAAGCCAGCCTTCTCTGGGTGGCATCGTCAAGCGGAGTCTGGGCTCCCAATCGCGATTCATCGCGATTGGGAACCCTCTTCGGAGCTTGGCGAGGGCGGATTTCCCGTGCGCCGGACCATCGCCAAGGCCTACCGGCCTTGACGATGCCGCCCGGTTCACACACCCTCTAAGGCTTCGCACGCTCCAGAGCCTTCTCCAGGGCGCCGAAGCCCGGCTGGTGCTCGTTCAGCCGCGTCACGTTCTTCTGCTGGGCGATGGTCAGGAACTGCTCGTACACCTCCTTGGGAGACGACGGCAGGGGCCAGTCGGCGTTCGCCGCCGACGCCGCTTCGCGCAGGGCGTCCCAGCGCATCAGGAACGCGTACAGCACCGGCAACTGCGCCACCTGCACGCGGAACCGCAGGGCCGGGTCATCCTGGAGGGCGGCCTCGGCGGCCGTCAGATGCTGCCACCCGCGTGACAGCGTGTCGAAGCTCAGGAACCTGGCGGTAAGATTCTCGAAGCAACCGAGCCAGTCGCCGCTCTGCTCGACGGCGTCATGCGTGATCTTGAGGTAGGCCTTCATCTCCGCTGCGGCGGGGCCGTAGTAGCCCTCGATGAACTCGTTGACCAGCTTCTCACCGTCGCGGCTCGGGTCCCACAGGAGCTTGGCCAGGACCCAGGCGCGGAGTTCCGCCATCTCGGCGCCGTTGGTCGTATACGCGCCCTGCTCGAAGATCCCCTTGACGCTATGGTCGGCGAAGAACTTCACGTTCGGGCCGAGCACCCGCAGGTTGGGGTGCGGCAGGATGTGGTGCCGGAAGTTGGTCGTGTAATCCCAGATGTACATCCGGTTGGTGATCTTGGACCAGCCGATGATGTCGTCGCGGAACGCCTTATTGCGCTCGTCCGCCAGCGGTTTGCTGAAGGAGCATTCGATGCTGCACAGTTGGACGATGACATTGTGCCGCGGCTTGGTGACCGCCGGCGGCTTGCGGGTGTACTGGTAGGCCAGCGTGCTGAGGGCGACGTGGGGGAACTCGGGCTCGATGTCCGCCGCGACAGCGTTGACGAACCGCAGCATCAGACCCGCCGGACTGCCTTCCTCCTGATCGATGGCCGCGCAGGCCTTGCACTGGCAGTTGCCGTACCAGTCGTTCTGGGAGACCGAGGCAATGGTGGCCGCCGGATTCTTGCGCAGCCGCTCCTTGAGGTTCTTGACCAGTTCTTGGCGCATGTCCTCATTCGTCAGGCAAAGCTGCCCCCGCTCGGTGGTGCGCTGGCCCTTGAGCTCGCTGAACCACTCGGGATGATCGGCGAAGTACTGCTTCGGCGGGATCAGCGGATAGAACGTGTGCACGAACCCTTCATAGATGTGCCGGCCGCCGCGTTTGGCGTCGAGCCGATGGCTCTGGCCGTTGCACTTGTTGCGCACGGCCCAGTCGCCGTCGAAGGCATCGAACCAGAAGGCCGACCGATACTCCAGCGGCGGCACGTAGCGGAGATCGAGCTCCTCCACGCGCACCGTCGGCTTCTTCGGAATCGTGCTCTCCGTCGAGGACCACCAGCGACAGCCCAGTTGGTCTTCGAGGAACGTGTAGACGGCGTACAGGGTCCCGCGCGGCCGCCCACCCGCCAGGACCAGGTCGTCGCCGACCGTCCTGATGATAGTACCCTCCGCCCCCAGTCCCTCCGTCGAGACCCGCGGGCCTGCCCCCGCGCCGACGAAAATGCAGGAGGCCCCCGATTTCTCTTCGCCCACTACCTCGAAGGTCGCCCCCGTGACCTGCCCCAGGAAGCCGGCCAGTTCCACGGCCGCGTGCTGCTCGGCCTCGGTGGCCTCCGCGGCCACGACAATGACGGCCTTGGCCTGGCCGTCCTGCGAGATCGTGACGGCCGACCGCCCCAGCGAAGCGCACAGAGCGATGACAACTGACATGCACCGGATTGTCCTGCAGTGAAGCATGGGTGTCTCCAGAAGCCTGTATTCTCTTGTTGCACTCGACGTCGTACCGCCCATTATATCGCCACGAGGTTCGGTTTCAACCAGCCACGCCGTTCAAATTCGGCGTGCTGCCCTTGTCAATGCCCGCTCGAGGGTGTAACCTGAGTTCGTCGGAACCGGAAGATCGTCCGGAGGTACACGCCGGAGAACCCTGAGGTGACGGGATGATTCGAAGAATCGATATCAAGGGCTTCAAATCACTGCGGGAAGTGGTGGATTTGAACTTGCCTCAAATGGCAGTCTTTTTTGGCCCCAATACGGCAGGTAAGTCGAATTTGATCGATGCTCTGCAAGCTCTATCGCGTTTGGCTACCTGCCGAACTCTCAGCGACGCCTTGCAGGAGCCGATTCGCGGCTACCCTGCGGAGACTTTCTCATTTCCCAGCGACGGACTGAAGGGTTTGCTCAGTCAGCCCGAGGCGTTTTTCGAATTTGGTGCCACCGTCCAGGTTGGAAAGGGGAAAGAGAAAGAACAGTACAAGTACGGACTGCGGGTGCGGATCCTGCCGGCGACGGGGGCACTGTCGGTGACCGACGAATACTTGGCCGCGCTGACCACGCAAGGAGCGATCAAGGGAAACCCTCTGATCGAACGCGTCCAGGAGAATGGCAAGGAAGAACTGCGGATTCGGCGTCGAGGCAAGCCTGCGCACCCCCGCACGGAACCTGTTGGCTTGAATCATACCATGGTGTCCGATCTTCGGCTGGGCGATTCGGAATACTCAGGGATAGAGAAGTGCCGCAATGAGTTCGCCGGATGGCGCGCGTACTACCTGGACCCGCGGATCGCGATGCGCCGCCCGGTGCCGCCTGCCGAAGTGCAGGATATAGGTGCCTTCGGAGAGAACATAGCGCCGTTTCTGTATCGTCTTCAGCAGACGTCCGGCAGGCACTTTGAGGCAGTCAAACGTCTCTTGCGCACGCTGGTTCCGAGCGTCGAGAATGTCACGGTGGACTTGGACCGTCAGCGCGGGACCCTCGACGTGATCGTCCGGCAGGATGGAGTGGACTTTTCTTCCCGCATTCTGTCGGAGGGAACCCTGCGCATCATGGCTCTCTGTGCGATTACGGTAAATCCCTGGGCGACTCCGGTCATGGGCTTTGAAGAGCCGGAGAACGGGGTGCAGCCTCGGCGCATTGAGCTGATCACGAATCTGTTGTGTTCCATCGCCCTGGAATACAAGCGGCAGCTCATCGTCACGACCCATTCGCCGCTTTTTGTCGCTTCCGTTATCAAGCGGGCTCAGGCACGCACCGATCAGATCGGGCTGTTCAATGTGCGTCGGTCTCCGGCCGGGACGCAGATTGAGCCATTCGATGTCACCGGCCCACTCTTTGCGGATGCCGCCATCAAGGAAACACTGACCGATCGGGGTGAAGACGGCGTCTTTGAGGGACTCGCGTTGAGAGGGATGCTGGATGAGTAGGGCTCTCGTCATGGAGGTCTTTGCCGAGGATGCCGCCCATGAAGCATTCCTGGTGCCGTTCATCAAACGTCTGGCCGCCGAGGGAGGTGCATCGGTCGATGTCAGGGTACGTTCGGCTGTCGGTGGGCATGGGCGTGCCCTGAGCGAATTTGATCTCTTCCAGAGAACGCTGGCCCGGCAGTTTCTTGCCGCACCGGACATGATAGTCATTTTGTATCGATGCCAATTGCAGGAAATACGCCCAAGCACATCGAGAGATCGAAGAGAAAGCAGACCCTTCGTGGCGTGAGTGCATGATCATCGCTTGCCCGGACCCGCACATTGAACGCTGGTATATGGCCGACCCAGAGGGATTTGCTGTCGTGGTGGGCGCGACACCACCGATAAAGAAACGCAAATGTGGGCGAGAGGCCTATAAGTCGCTTCTGCGCAACGCGATTCACCAGGCGGGTCACCTGGCGCCCTTGGGGGGAATTGAGTTTGCTCCGGAACTTGTGGAAAGAACGGATCTGTTTCAAGCCGGCA
>Ga0194113_10005296_pt1 | contig 16662 bp, 12 predicted proteins | sample TA2MahC200mmetaG_FD_146193 | JGI IMG/M metagenome (GOLD analysis project Ga0194113, IMG submission 146193) | Freshwater microbial communities from Lake Tanganyika, Tanzania - TA2015017 Mahale Deep Cast 200m | ecosystem: Environmental > Aquatic > Freshwater > Lake | place: Tanzania: Lake... | reverse complement strand
CGAAGAGGGCCCCAGGAAGTCCCACCCGGCCAAGGATGCCCTTGTCGAAAAGCCCCTGGTAAGCCAGATTGTGGACGGTGAACAGGGAGCGGGTCGCGGCGAAAAAAGGGTCGTCGCCGTAGAGGAACCGGAGATAGGCGAAGGCCGTCGCGGACTGCCAATCATGCCCGTGGACGATATCGGGGGGGAGGTCGAGGGCCTTCATCGTCTCCAAAGAGGCCCGGGTGAAGAACGCGAAGCGTTCTCCGTTTTCGGGATCGTCGCCGGCGGCCGTCCCGTAGAGGTGGTCGCGGTCGAAAAAGCCGGCCTGGTCGATGAACGTGACCGTAACGCCGTCCGCCTGATGCTCGAGGGCCGAGAAAGGCACTCCCTTCCCTCCCCAATCGACCTCCGCCGCCCCGACGGTCCTCCGGAGGGACAGGTTCTTTTCCCGGACCTCCCTGTAAAAGGGGACGAAGACCCGGACATCGAGGCCCGACCGGGACAGGAACCTGGGGAGGGTCCCGGCCACGTCGGCCAGACCTCCCGTCTTGGCGTAGGGGAACATCTCCGAGGCCAGGAACGCGACTTTCATGATGGTCCATTTTATCACAACTTGTCATTTCGCGGCCGCTCGATTATGATGGGCGGCGGACATGGGCCAGAAAAACGGACCGGTCGGTGATCTCTTCAAGGTCACCGCCGCGGTGATCGAAAGAGAGGGCCGCGTCCTGGTGGCGCGCCGCCGGAAAGGGGACCGGTTCGGCGGGCTTTGGGAGTTCCCGGGAGGCAAGCTCGAACCGGGGGAGGAGCCCGAAGAGGGATTGGCGCGGGAGCTCGTCGAGGAGCTCGGCGTGCGCTCGCGCGTCGGGGCTTTCGTCTGTTCGGTCCCGTTTCGAAGCCCGGTCCTCAATATCGAGCTCCTGGTCTACCGGGTCGAGCTCCTGTCCGACGATCTCCGTCCCCAGGACCACGACGAGACCCGCTGGCTGGCCCCGGGCGAGATGGTCGAGTCCGATTTTTCGGAGCCGGACCGGCCCGTCGTCCGCCTGCTGGCCGCGGGGACCGGGGCCCGGAGAGGGCCGGCCGATAGGCCGGCCGGAGGCGGCCGGCGCCCGGAGGTGGGATATGGACAGCGCCATCCTCAAGCCCGGAAAGGACAAGGCGGTCCGGAACCGGCACCATTGGATCTTTTCCGGCGCTGTCGCCCGCCTGCCCGATATCGACGACGGGGACATCCTGGCCGTGCGGAGCGCCGACGGCGAACACCTGGGCTACGCCTATTTCAACCGCCGGAGCTCGATCGCCGGACGCATGATCAGCTTCGGAAAGACCCTCCCCGAGGACGCCATCCGGGAAAGCCTCGGACAGGCCCTGGCCCTCAGGAAGGCTTTCTTCGATCCGGCCGTGACCAACGCCCGCCGGCTGGTCAACGCCGAAGGCGACGCCCTCCCGGGGCTCGTGGCCGACCTCTACGATGACGTCCTCGTCGTCCAGATCGCCACGCGGGGCATGGACAAGCTGAAGCCCCTCCTCCTCGAGATCCTCGTCGAGACCGTCAAGCCGCGGACGGTTTACGAGAAGTCCGACCTTCCCGCCCGCCGGGAAGAAGGGCTGGAGGAATTCGAGGGCCTGCTTTACGGGGACCGGGCCGGTGCGGACCAGGTCGACATCCTCGAAAACGGGCTGCCCTTCCGGGTCAGGCCGTCGCGGTCACAGAAGACGGGCTTCTACCTCGACCAGCGCGAGATGCGGGGCCTCGTCAGACGGCTGGCGAAGGGCCGGCGGGTCCTCAACGCCTTCTCCTATACGGGGGCCTTCACCGTCTGCGCCCTGAAGGGCGGAGCGGCCCGGGCCGATTCGGTGGATTCCTCGGAAGCGGCCCTCGGCCTGGCCGAGGAGAACCTCGAGCTCAACGGCCTGCCGTCCTCGTCGGGATACTTCATCGCCGCCGACGTCTTCGAGTTCCTGAGGTCCCCTGACCTCGATTACGACTTCATCATCCTCGATCCGCCGGCGTTCGCCAAGAAACGGACCGACGTCGTCCAAGCCTGCCGCGGCTACAAGGACATCAACCGGCTGGCCGTGCAACGGGTCCGGCCCGGGGGCCTGGTCCTGACGTTCTCCTGCTCCCATTTCATCGAAGCGGCCCTTTTCCGGCAGGTCGTCTTCCAGGCCTCGCTCGAGGCCGGGCGCCGGGTCCGCATCCTGCAGGAGCACCGCCAGGCCGCGGACCATCCCGTCAACGTCTATCACCCCGAAACGGCCTATCTCAAAGGGCTCCTCCTCTACGTGGATTGAAGCGGCGTTTGCCTGATGGCGCCGATTCCCATATAATCCGGTCGAGCCGGTGGCCGCCGGCGGGGACCGGTCCGAGGAGGCTGACATGGACAGACAGGACGAACTCCGATCTCCCCTTCGGGCCGCCTCTTTCGTCGCCGCCGCCGTCATCGCCAGCCTGGGCCTCACTCTGGTGGCCGCCGAGATCATCCGCCTCAAGCTCCGGCCGTTCACGGGATTCGCGCCTTGGGCCGGAACGCCCGAGGTCCGCTACGCCGTGTTCGGTGCCGCCGTGGCCGCCGTCCTTCTCGTCCGAGTCCTTCGCCAGGCGCTCGCGGGCCGGCTTTCCCGGGAGCTCGCCGGGGATGCCCTGCCCCGGCTCCAGCGGGCCGCGGTGGTGACGCTCATCCTCAGCGAGGTACCGGGCATCCTGGGATTCGTCCTCTTCCTGCTCGGCGGCTACAACCGCGATCTATACGTTCTCGTCTTCGCATCGCTTTTCCTGGTCTTCATGCACTACCCCCGCCGCGCGAACTGGGAAGACTGGCTGAGGGGTTGAGTGTCGCCTTCTCCGCGAACCGAGATGACCAAGGGGGTCTGCCATGAATAAGCCCATCGGATCGGTCCGGCCGTCCGCGATCTTGATCCCGCTCATCTTTCTGCTCTGCGCGCCGGGTCGCGGGCAGGAACAGCCGCCGGACCCGGCCCAAGCGCCGGTCCTTCGCTACGAGATCTGGGCCGATCTCGACGAGGTCAACAAGACCCTGCGCGGACGCGAGGACATCGTCTGGACGAACCGGTCGGCAGAGCCGGTCGGGGACATGGTCTTCCATCTCTACTGGAACGCCTTCAAGAACGAGGCCAGCACGTTCCTCCGGGAGGCCCGGGCCGAGACGTTGTGGTCCCGGGGAGCGGCCCCCCGCGACGGGGAATGGGGGTGGATCGACGTCACCAGCGTCCGGCTGGCCGACGGCCCCGACCTCACGCCGACCATGGAGTTCCTCAGCCCGGACGAGCCGGCCAATCCGGATGACCGGACCGTCATGAGGGTCGTCTTCCCGGAACCCGTCCAGCCGGGCGACACCGTCCGCCTGCACCTCGAGTTCCACAGCAAGATCCCGCGGACCGTGGCCCGCTCCGGCTATTACCGGAACTCCTTCTTCATCGCCCAGTGGTTCCCCAAGCCCGGCGTCTATGAGGAGGGCCGGGGCTGGAACGCCCACGAGTACCATCAGAACTCCGAATTCTTCGCCGACTTCGCCGATTTCGTCGTCCACCTGACGGTCCCCCGGGACTTCGTCGTCGGCTCCTCGGGCAAGCAGACCGGCATCCGGGTCGACGAGGAAAGAGGAAAGACCACCTATACCTGCCGCCAGTCCATGATCCACGACTTCGCCTGGACGGCGGGCGACCGGTATATCAAGGTCGAGCGCGACTTCGTCGCCGACGAGGAGGTCACGGCGGAGGAGTACGAACGGACGGCCGAGCTCCTGGGCCTGCCCCTCGAGGAGGTCAAGCTGCCCAACGTCCGGATGATCCTGCTCTTCGCCCCCGAGCACAGGAAGCAGATCGACCGCCATTTCCGGGCCCTGCGGGCGGCCATCAAGTACTACGGGCTGTGGTACGGCCCTTATCCCTACGAGACCGTGACCATGGTCGATCCGCCCTTCCGGACGGGGAGCGGGGGCATGGAATATCCGACCTTGTTCACCGCCGGCACACGCGTCCTGCCCAGCCGGGACGTCCTGTCCCCGGAAGGCGTCATCGTCCACGAGTACGGGCACGCCTACTGGTACGGGCTGGTGGCCACCAACGAGTTCGAAGAGCCCTGGCTCGACGAGGGCTTCACCACCTACTCCACGGGCCGGGTCCTGGCCGTGGCCTACGGGCCGGGGGCCCAGCCTGTTTCTTACAACCGGATCCCCCTGAATTCCATCTTTCGGATGCCCAAGCTCTTCGACTTCGAGTTGAACCGGGCCGCGGCCATCAACATCGCCAGATTCGACCCCGTGACGGCCTGGTCCTGGAAGTTCTACAACACCGCGAGCTACGGGGCCAACGTCTACATGCGGGCCGCCACTCTTCTCGAGACGCTGGAGCGGCTTCTCGGCGAGCCGACCTGGGCCCGGATCATGCGGACCTACCACATGAGATACCGCTACAAGCACCCGACGACGGCCGATTTCATCGCCGTCGTCAACGAGCTCGCCGGCACGGACATGACCTGGTATTTCGAGGAACTGCTGTTTGCGACCCACGATTTCGATTACGGCATCGCCTCCGTCTCGTCGCTCGAGAAGCCTCGGCGCCTCCGGGGCGTATTCGACGTCGACGGCAAGAAGGAGGAGATGACGTCCAAGAGGATCGAGGCGCTCGAGTCGGAGGCGGCCGCGGACCCGGATGGCCCGGCCCCCAAAGAATATATCACGACGGTCGTCCTGCGGCGCTTCGGGGAGGCCCGGGTCCGGGGGGACGCCCGGGTCGAGGTCCTGGTCCGCTTCAAGGACGGATCGACCGAGACGCGCTTCTGGGACGGGCAGGACCGCTGGGCCCGTCTGGAGTTCGTCAAGCCCGTCCAGGTCGATTGGGCCAGGGTCGATCCCCAGGGCGTCTGGCTGATCGACGCGAACCTGGCCAACAACAGCCGCGGCGTCGACGGCCTCCGGAAGAACGTCGTCCGGCTGATGATCCGCTTCTTTTACAACGTGCAGTGCGTTCTCCAGTCCCTGAGCGCCTGGAGCTGAGGAGGGAGGAAGATATGTCCGTCATCAGATCGATCGGCGCCGGCATCGGGGGGACTTTCCGCAAGCGGCGGCTCCTTCTGTATCTCTGGGCCGTCAATGTCGTTTTCGCTCTGGCTGTCGCCGCCGCGCCCCTTGTGCTCATCCAGAAGGAGCTCGGTCATTCCCTCCTGGGGTCGAGCATCGGGGTCTTCGACATCCCCTGGCTGGGCGAGATGGTCCTCAAGTACCAGGAGGCCCTTCCGGCCCTGGCCGCGGGCTTGGCCGTCCCCGCCCTCCTGTTCATCCTGCTCTACGTCTTCCTCAACGGCGGCATCCTCGGCCGGTTGCTCGACCGGGAAGGCCCGGTGACCCTGGCGGCGTTCCTCTCCGACTGCGGACGGTACGCCGGGAGGTTCTTCCGTCTGTTCCTGATGTCGCTCGTGTTCTACGCCGTGCTGTTCGGCGGCCTTCTCAGCCTCGTCTCGGCGGGCCTCAAGCCCTGGCTCGAAGGCGCCCGGACGGAATGGCCGCTGCTCATCCTGTCCAATCTCCGTTTCCTGGTCGGGCTCCTGCTCCTGTCGATCGTCCACATGGTCTTCGACTACGCCCGGATCGTCATCGTCGCCGACGAAGAGCGCAGGGCCTTCCGGGCCCTCCGTCTGGCCCTTGGTTTCCTGAAAAAGCGTTTCTTCAGGGCCTGGGCCCTCTACCTGCTCATCTTCCTGGCCTTCCTGGCCGGGACGGCCCTGGACCTCGTCGTCTCCGGCCGCCTGGCCGGTCCGTCGACCCTGGCCGTCATCCTCGGGCTCGTCTGGGCGCAGGTCATGGTCGTTTTCCAGATCTGGTCGAAAGCCCTCTATTTCTCCGCCCAGTCCGAATTCTACAGGATGCACCCCTATTGAGACCCATGAAGCTCGCGTTTCTGGGTGCCGCCCGTCAGGTCACAGGGTCCTGCTATTACCTCGAGGCGGGGGGCCTGAAGCTGCTCGTCGAGTGCGGGTTGTACCAGGAAAGGTCCTATCTCGAGCGGAACTGGAACGATTTCCCCATCCCGCCCGAGGACATCGATGCCTGCCTGCTGACCCACGTCCACCTGGACCACTCGGGGCTTCTTCCGAGGCTGGTCGATTCCGGTTTTTCGGGGACGGTCATGACCACCGCGGCCACGGCCGATCTCCTGTCCATCGCCCTGATGGATTCGGCCAAGATCCAGGAAGAGGACGCGGCCTATAAGAGAAAGCGCCATCAGAAGGAGGGGCGGAAAGGGCCGCACCCGGAGGTTCCCCTCTATACAACGGAGAGCGTCCAGGGGACGATGCCTCTCGTCGAAGAGGTCGGCTACGAGAAGGATGTCCCCCTCAACGGAGCCGTGACCGCGCGCTTCAGGGACGCCGGGCACATCCTCGGCTCGGCCATGATCGAGGTCCGGGTCCGCGAGGACGGCCGCGACCGCCGCCTGGTCTTCTCCGGGGACATCGGGCAGTGGGACATGCCCTTCGTCGAGGACCCGTCGGTCTTCGAGCGGGCCGACTACATCGTCATGGAGTCCACCTACGGCGACCGCGACCATGAGGACCCCAAGGACGTGGCCCGGCTGCTGGCCGACATCATCCGTGAGACCGCGGCGGCCGGCGGCAACGTCGTCATCCCCACGTTCGCCATCGAGCGGGCCCAGGACCTGATGTTCCACCTCAGCCGCCTGGTCCGGGACAAGGCCATCCCTCCCGTCCCCGTCTTCCTCGACAGCCCGATGGCTCGCGAAGTGACCAAGGCCTTCGAGCGCCATCTCGACGTCCTGGACGACGAGGCCCGGACGCTCTTTCGGGAAGGGCGGAGCCCCTTCGCTTTTCCCGGGCTGAAGATCGTCCAGACCCCGGACGAGTCCAAGGCCATCAACGAGCTCGAAGGACCGGCGGTCATCATGGCCGGATCGGGCATGGTCACGGGAGGGCGCGTCAAGCACCACCTTCTTCGCAATATCGCCCGTCCGGAGTCCACGGTCCTGTTCGTCGGCTACCAGGCCAGCGGGACCCTGGGCCGCCAGATCATCGAGAAGAGCCCGGAGGTCCGGCTCTTCGGACAGACCGTCCCGGTCAAGGCCCGGATCGCCAAGATCAACGGGTTCTCGGCCCACGCCGACAGGAAGGCCCTCGACCGTTGGCTCGACGCGTTCGCGGCCCCGCCGCGGCGGCTGTTCGTCACCCACGGGGACGATGAGGTCATCCGGAACTTCGCCGAGCGGGTGCGTAAAGAACGTGGCTGGACCGTCGAGGCCCCCGAATACCGCGAGATCTGGGACCTCGATTAGCCTGATCTATTTATAAGAATGCCGATGTGTCATCTAACTCATGCGATATCCGTAAGCTCTCCAACTTACCGACTTTTCATAGGATTCCCGGAGGCTGCTCCCGGAAAGACCGGCATTCTTACCCTCCGGGCGAGCCGATCCGACCGCATCTGCTGCGTTGCGAAGGGTTCGCAGTACTAGGAGTACAGCTTCACCCTCCGCGCCTTGCATCTGCTGCCGCCTCGACTCGTGAATAGATCAGGCTAGCCCCCGCTAGATCCCGAGCGGGGGAAGGTGATCGGCGCCCTGGGAGCGGGCGTAGGCCGTCATGATGCTCTCGATCTCCATTCGGAGCGACGCATCCATGGGCGGCTCCACATAGGCGCCGATCCTTCTGGCAACATCCGCGTGGGCCTTGTCGACGATCGAGGTCCGTCCCGCGGCGACCCAGGCGTCGTAGGGGTCCCGGTCGGCCAGCCCGGCCGGGATGTGCTCGGTCTTGTAGAACTTGCGCGTATGGGGATGGGAGAGGAACTGCATATCGGGCGTGAAGCCCTCGAACAGCCCCAAGGCGATGGGCTGGTCGCGCTGGGCGATGCCGGCCAGCAACCGATAGACCATGGCGCAGATGCCGTCGTCGATGACCAGCTTCTCGAGGCTCTGGGCGCTCTCGAAATCGAGCATCCCCGGCCCGGAGATGACGTTGACCCCGGCCAGGGCCCCGAGGACCGCGCCCAGGGCCGTTTCGAGCCCGGCCTGCGGGTCGTTGACCTTGGCGTCGCTCAATCCCATATAGGCATGGGTGGGGAGGTTCAGGGCCTTGGCGATCTGGGCGTAGGCCGCGTCGATCATCATCGTCTCGACGGCGCCCATGGGCGTCGTTCCCTTTCGCATGTCGAAGCTCGAAGGCGAGCCGCCGAAGATGACCGGCGCGCCGGGGCTGGCGATCTGGCAGATGACCAGGCCGCAAAGGTTCTCGGCCACATGCTGGACGAGGGTCCCGGCGATGGTCACTGGGGAGGTCGCTCCGGTCATGCCCATGGAGATGAGCTCGGACGGAATGCCGGCCCGGGCCGCGTCGATCAGGCTCTGAGCCGTCAGGTGGCTCCATTTGAGGGGAGGGGAGGGGCAGGCGTCGAAGATAGCCAGGGGCTTGCGGCGCAGCTCGCCCTCCCCGCCTCGGACGGCGGCCAGGAGGTCCCGCATCGGCTTGAAGCCCTCGACGCGGAAGGTCCCGGTGACGAACGGCTTGGTCGAAAGGCGCAGGCCGACGTAGAGCCGGTAGGCGTCGGAGGCCCCCGGGGGGACGTCCGAGCTGATCAGGCCCGTGCTTTGGAAATGGAGGTGCTCCAGGGTCTCGACGAGCTTGGTGAAATCGACGAGGTCCCGGGTCACGGCCTGACGCTCCTCCTGGGTCTCATGGTCGAGCATGGTCACGGCCGCCGAGCCCGGGTCGAAGTGGACCTGGTCGCCGCCGACGACGAAGGCCTTCTCTCCGCTCCGGTCGTAAAGGGTCACCGAGGCCGGTGTCGAGGCCAGGCACCGCTCGACGAGCGGCCGCCCCATGCGGGCCCTCTGGGCGCCGCGATCGACATCGGCCCCGGCCTCCCCCAGGAGGTCGAGGGCCTCGGGGTTCTCGATCATCACGCCCTGCCGCTCGAGGAGCGTCATCCCCTCGTCCACGATCCGGTCCACGAAGGGCCGGTCGAGCAGTTCGAGCTTCGGCCTTTTGGCTTCGATCATCTTCATTCCTTCCCTTCAGGTCGCTTGGCCGCGGGCGGCTCAGCCCCGGCCGGCCAGGGCCTTGGCCAGCTTGACGGCGGCGACGGCGTTCTCCGCGTAGCCGTCCGCACCGATGTCCTCGGCCCACTTGGCGCTCGCCGGCGCTCCGCCGACGAGGACCTTGTACTTGTCCCGAAGGCCCTTGTCCCGGAGCAGTCCGATGAGCCGTTTCTGATTGATCATCGTCGTCGTCAGGAGCGCGGACAGGCAGATGAGATCCGCGCCGACCGCTTCCGCCCGGTCGATGAACCTGTCCAGGGCGACGTCGGCGCCGAGGTCGTGGACCTCGAACCCGCCGGCCTGGAGCATCGAGGCCACCAGGTTCTTGCCGATATCGTGGATGTCGCCCTCGACGGTGCCGATGACCGCCTTGCCCGCGGTCCGGGCCTTCGTCTCGCGGCGGGCCAGCTCGGGGTCGAGCACCGACATGGCCGCTTTCATGGCCTCGGCGCTCGAGATGAGCTCCGGCAGGAAGTACTCGCCCTCCTCCCACAGCTCGCCGACCCGCTGGATGCCCGGCACATAGCCCTTCTCGATGACCTCGAGCAGGTCCACTCCCGACCCGATCGCGTCCTGGGCCAAAGCGGCGGCCCGAACGCGGTCGCCGGCGATGATGGCCTCCTTCATGCTCCGGTACAGATCGTCCTTCACGCAGATGCTCCTCTCACGCAGATGCTCCTCTCACCACGAACGGGGCCATGGCCCGGATGAACGCGGGGCTGGTCCCGCAGCAGCCTCCGACGAGGCGGGCCCCTTGTTTGACGATGTCCGGGACGTACTTCACATAATCGTCCAGGCTCTGAGAATACGAGACGTCTCCGTCGGCGCCGAGCACGGGCTGTCCGGCGTTGGCCTGGGCCACGAGCGGCAGCCCGGTCGCCTGCCTCATGGCCCTCACCGCGCCGACCATCTGCTCGCTGTTGAGCGTGCAGTTGGCCCCGACGGCCGCGGCCCCCGCTCTTTCGAGCTCCGCCGCGCACTTGGCGACGCTGTCGCCCATCAGGGTGAAGAATCCCCGGGGATGGGCGTTAAAGGTCATGGTCACGAAGATGGGGATGGCGGTCACCCGGCGGGCGCCGCGCAGCCCCGCCAGGGCCTCCCGAAGGTCGTAGTGGGTCTCGAGGAGGAGCACGTCGGCGCCGCCGTCGGCCAGCCCGCGGGCCTGTTCGGCGAAAGACTCCTCGAACTCCTCCTCGGTGAATTCCCCCTGGGGGCTCAGGAACTTCCCGGTGGGGCCGACGCTGCCGGCGACGTACTTGCCGGCCGGCGCGGCCGACCTGGCCAGCCGGGCCGAGGACAGGTTGAGCTCATAGGTCCGGCCCGCGAGCCCGTGCCCGTCCAGCTTGATGCGGCTGCCGCCGAAGCTGTTGGTGGAGACGACGTCGGAACCGGCCGCGAAATAGTCCGCATGGACGGCGGTGACGATCTCGGGGCGCTCGACGCTCCAGATCTCCGGGCAGGCCCCTTTGGAAAGGCCCCGGCTCATCAGCTCCGTGCCCATGGCCCCGTCGAGGAGGACGGGCCTGTCGTGAACGAGTTCCAGTAGGGATCGGCTCATTTATCACCTGCCCGGTACGGTCGGAATTCCAGAGCTTTGACGAACTCGTCCTGGAAGTCGGGGCGCGCCGCCAGCGACACATGGGCGATCGACGACGCCAGCTCCTCGGCCGCCGCCCGTTCGGGCGCCGACAGGAGGAGCTTGCGGGCCCCGGCCAGAGAGGCGTTGCCGACGAACGTGATCCTGCCGGCCGCGATGTTCGGAAGGAGGCCCAGGGCCACGCTGTTCGCGGTGTCGAGCGAGCTGCCGAAGGCGCCGGCCACCAGGACCCGGTCGAGCTGACGGGAAGGCGTCTGGAACTCCCGGAGCATCAGCTTCACGCCCGTCCGGACCGCGGCCACGGCCAGCTGGACGTCCCGGACATCCTGTTGGGTCAGGACCAGGCCATCGCCGAACGGGATCTTCCTGCCGGGGCCGGCGATCTTGCCGTCCGGGCCGAGCAGGCCCTGGGCGAGGGAGACGGCCAGGACGTCGATGAGGCCGGTCCCGCAGATGCCGGCCGGAGGCAGGCCATCGATCGTCCGGAGCTTGAATCCCCCATCCCTCCATTCCGCCTGGTGGACGGCTCCGGGAGCGGCCAGCATCCCGCAGCTGATGTTCATGCCCTCGAAGGCCGGGCCGGCGGCTGTCGAGGCGGCCGCGAGGTCCCGGCCCCTCTTCAGGACGATCTCGCCGTTGGTCCCCAGATCGATGAACAGCACCCGGCCCGATCTCGCGGAGACCTCCGAGGCGACGAGACCGGCGGTGATGTCCCCGCCGACGAAGCTGGCGATATTGGGGACGAGTTGGACCTTGGCGCGGGGATTGAGATTGAGGCCGACATCGGAGGCCGGGAAAGGGGGCAGGGAGGCGAAGGCCGCGTGGAATGGGGCCAGGGCCAGGGAATCCACGGGGACGCCGCAAAGGAGATGGTTCATAGCCGTGTTCGCGGCGACGACCGCGTCGTAGATCCGGTGGCGCGGCACGCCGCTCGCGCGGGACGCTTCGGCGACGAGCTCGTTGAGGAGCTGGACGACGGCGCTCTGGAGCCGCCGCAGGTTATCGGGCTCCTCGAAGGCGAAGGTGATCCTCGAGACGACATCCGCCCCATAGGAGGCTTGGCTGTTCATCGCCGACGCCCGGCCGACGGTTTCCCCCGTCCGCAGGTCGACCAGCTCGGCGACGACCGTACTCGTCCCGAGGTCGATGGCCAGGCCGTAGACTTCACTCGAGGTGTCCCCCGGCTCGATGTCGAGGACCTCGCGGTCCCCGTAGAGGACGGCCGTGAAGATCCGTCCTGAGGAGACCGGCTCGCCGCCGAGCTTCGAAAGGACGGGCAGCGGGAGGGTGAGGTTCGGGACCTTGAGAAGGGACCTCAGCCTTTCCAGGGTGGCCGACGGGCGGGCCAGGGCGGGCTTCTCCAGAGCCAGGGCGAGCTTCTTGACGGCCGGGTCGGGAACGACATCGGTGGCCAATCCCGTTTCGAGAACGGCGATCCTTTGGAGCCGGGATCCGGGCAGGGTTTCGACCGTCACGTCGCCGCGGATCTCGTACAGGCAGGCCAGCCGGTGGTCGGGCCCGAGCCCTCTGCTGCGGAGCAGGGCTTCCTCGGCCGGCTGCTGGAAGGGGAGAGGCCCGCTGACGACGCGGACCGCGCATTTCCCGCAGATCCCTCGCTTGTTGCAGTAGACGCTGAGGGGAACATCGGCCCTGAGGATGACATCGGAGAGGATCTCGCCCTGACGCGCCTTGACCCGGATCCCGTCGGGAACGATGTGAACGGTGCAGGACGGTTCGGTCATGGCTTCCTTCGCGCTTTTCGGAGCCTATTCTATTCGATTTTGCGGTTCCTGTGTATCCTTTTCGTCGGCCGCGGCGGGGCGAGGTCGAATTCGGGCCCTCCACCACAGGTAGGCCGGGAATCCGGCCCCGAGAAGGGCCGCCCCGGCCAGGGCCTTGAGCGGCTGGGAGATGACGATGTTCAGAAAAACGGCCAGGCTCATGAAGATGAAGACAAGGGGCACGACCGGATACCCCCATGTCCGGTAGGGTCGTTCCTTCTGGGGGTGCCGGCGGCGAAGGACGAAGACGGCTCCCCCCGTGGCCGCGAAAAAGAGGAGCAGGGCGAAGACCATGTATTCGTAGAGCGCCTGATAGGTTCCCGAGAGACAGAGGACCGACGCCCAGATCGCCTGACCCCACAGGGCGCCGGTCGGGACCCGGAAACGGACGCTCAGCCTTCCCATGGACCGGAAAAAAGACCCGTCCCGGGCCATGGCGTAATAGACCCTCGGGCCGTAGAGGAGGTTGGCATTGAGGCAGCCGAAGATCGAGACCATGACCACGGCCGAGAACAGGGCGGCGCCGCCATGCCCGAACAGGGCGATGGCCGCCCGCTCGCCGATCCTGGTCACCCCCTTCATCTCTTCGAAGGGCAGGGCCAGCAGGTAGACGATGTTGACCAGGACGTAGAGCGCGGCCACGGCCAGGACTCCCAGGATGAGGCCCCGGGGGATGTTCCGTTCCGGATCACGGATCTCCTCGGCCGTGCAGTTCACGGCGTACCAACCATCGTACGTCCAGTACACGGCCACCAGGGCCAGCCCGACTGGCCCGAAGAGGGCCGAAAAGCCGGCCCCTCCCGTAGAAAAGAGCGCCTGGAAATTCCCTGCTCCGGCCTTGGCCCCGAACAGCGCTCCCAGGGCCACGAGGGCCGCGACCGACCCGAGGCGCAAGAGCGTCAGGAGGTTCTGGGCGGCGACGCCCGCCCGGATGCCGAGGGAATTGAGAAAGGTCAGGAGCAGAATGGCCGATGCGGCGACCGCCTGGCCGGCCGAGACCGGATGAGAGAAGCCGGGGCCCCTGATCAGCAAGATGGTGTTTTCCGTCGACAGCGGCGGACAGAATCCTCCCAGGAATTCGGCGAAGGCCACGGCCAGGGCGGCCAGGCCGCCGCACATGATGAAGCCGAAGAACCCCCATCCGAAAAGAAAGGCCGCGGTCGGGCCGTAGGCCTCCCGGAGGTAGATGTACTGACCGCCGGCCCGCGGGTACATGGCGCCGAGCTCGGCGAAAGAGAGCGCGCCGCACAAGGTGATCAGGCCGCCCGCGATCCATACGGCGAGGAGCAGGCCGGGGGAGGGGAGACCGGCGGCGACAAGCCCGGGGGTCATGAAGATGCCGGACCCGACCACGGCCCCGATGACCAGAAAAGCCGTGTCCACGAGGCTCAGTCGTCTCAGGAACCCGGGGCTGCTCGGCGCCAATTCTTTCATTGTGGCCGGTCCTTATTGTAGGCGAAATCGCGGCCTGCGTCAGTCCATATTTTTTTTCTGCGATAGATCACGATTTCAGAGCGCTTTGATATTCAGGCTCGGAGCTTATGCTTCTAACATGTTTATTATCAATGCTTTGCAAGCACTTATAACTTGTTTATTATCAATGCGATACAAAATTTTTGTGCGCCTATTCACGGGGCCCTATTGCTCTCAGCCTTCGAGCAGAGTAGGGATGCCTCCAACTAACGAACATAACTTGTTTATTATCTGTATGATATATGAATTGTCGGCGTGCCGACATTTTATATTAACACGCTGCCGAATTTATCTTGCATTTTACTATTTCCTCGGTTATAAATGAATCTCGCAGACGCCAATTGTTAGCCTTGGAGGGAGAGGCAGTTGATCATCGCCATCACCAATCAGAAAGGCGGTGTCGGAAAGACGACGACATCCGTCAATGTTTCGGCGGCCATGGCCTTAATGGGAAAAAAGGTCCTTCTCATCGATACCGACCCCCAAGCTCACAGTACGATCTCCACTGTTGCCAATCCCGAGCGTTATGAAAGATCTCTTTACGACGTGTTGATGAAGCGCGGCGAAAAGATAGAGGATATCATTGTTCGCTCGAACATTCCGGGCCTCGACATGGCCATCACTAAGATCTCCATGGCCAAGCTCGAGCCCTCATTGATCGGGGAGATCGACGGCCATTTCAGGCTCAAAGATGCCCTTGAAGTCGTCAAGTCCAAGTACCACTATATTTTCATCGACACGCCGCCGACCTTGGGGCTCATTACCCTCAACGCCCTGGTCGCCTCCAATTACATCCTGATCCCCATTCAATCTTCCTATCTGTGCCTGGAAGGCACCGACGATCTTCTCGAGACCATCGAAAAGGTCCGCAGGATCGCGAACCCGAACCTTAAGGTCCTGGGCGTGCTCGTCACGCTCTATGACAAGAGGACCAATCTGGCCAAGGATGTCGTCGAAAGGATCCGCCGGGTTTTCGGGGCCAAGCTATTTAAGACCTTCATTTCGAAGAGCGTCAAGCTCGAGGAAAGCCCGGCCTATAAGGAATCGATATTCACCTACGCGCCCAACTCCATTGGCGCCGAGCAGTATAAAAAAGTCGCCGAGGAGATCATGCATCGTGCAAAAAGTTAAAAGATCCGGGCTTCCGGAATCAGTGGGGATGAGGCACGACGGTCACTTCGTCGATCTGATATCGACCCGGTCCTTGGGACCTCGCATCAGGATGATATCTCTCGACAAGATCGACCCCAATCCCCATCAGGCGCGCTGCGAGATCGGGAACATCGAGGAGCTCATGGACTCCATCCGGAGCAAGGGCATCCTCGAACCCATCCTGGTCCGCCCCCGGGCGGGACGATTCGAGATCATCGCCGGAGAGAGGCGTTTCATCGCTTCGAAGAACATCGGGCACAAGGAGATCCCGTGCATCGAGATGGACGTCGAGGACGATGAGGCCATGGAGATCGCCCTCATCGAGAATCTTCAGAGAAAGGACCTCGACATATTCGAGGAGGCCGACGGCCTGCAGGCCATGGTCGACATGTACGGGTTCAATCATCAGCAAGTCTCGGAAAAGATCGGCAAAGCCCGCTCGACGATCACCGAGATCTTATCCATAGCCAGGATCCCGCAGCATATCAGGGACATCATGAAATCCTCGGGGGTTTTCAGCCGGACGACGATCATCGAGATCGCCAAGCAGAAGACCGAGGACGACATGCTCAATCTGACCCGGGAGATCGCGGAAAGGCGGCTGACGCGCGAGGATACCCGGGACTTGGCCAAGCATCTCAAGGGAAAAACGAAGAAGCTCAAGTATTTCGTCTACAATTTTGTTCCGGACGACACCGACAGGTTCAGGATGAGACTGGAATTCAAGAAGCAAACGATTTCCAAACAGGAGATCATCGAGATCCTGCAGGACATCATCGACCGGATCAAGAAGCAAAAAGAAAAGCCCAGCCAGCCCTAACAGGGCTAGAGAAGCCCCGCCTCAGAACCCCGTTCCTGCCTGTAGGTCGAGATTAGGCTCTCTATCCGGGTCCGATATATTAGTTGACATAATAAACCTTATGCGACTCATTTAGCGGGGCGACCTTAATTCCTTCCGTATCAATCCTCTAGAATTATCCACATCCTGTGGATATTCCAGGCGCCCAAAGATTATGCATATGTGGATAACTCCCTTTCCAGGGACCCCTATCACCGCAAGTCTGGGGAAATTTAGCCTGATCGGTATATCGTGTTTCTCCCACCTATCGATTTGGTCAGGACCTTACCTAGGAACATCGTGTTTATCGGCCCGGGCGCCGATATCCGGGGTTCCGGAGATCCATTCCGCAAGCTACACAACCGGCTTTTTTCCTGATGTGATAGTCGTCGCGATCTTGTCGGCAGCTATATTGGCTTAGCCACAATATTGTCGAGGTGTCCCGTAGATACCGATGTGCAAACCTTTCGCGTCACACAGGATGAGGACGGAACGCTTCTCCTGTTATAAAGATCAGCATATGCCTTTCTGGATCATGGGCCAGATCCCGGCGCCTCTCCCCCGTTCTTGGCCTTAATTTGTCGGCATGCCGACGACGATCGATGAGATATCAAATTGTAAATAGTTTTCTTATCTTTATTATTATCTAATAGATACAGATTTATAATATCATATCTAATTGATTACATTACATTTAATAATTTTTTGTATTTTCGCCAGAGCATTTCCAGCCGCCGCTCATTCCGTCAAGATTCTAAAGGACGGATACT
>Ga0194113_10005294_pt1 | contig 16665 bp, 10 predicted proteins | sample TA2MahC200mmetaG_FD_146193 | JGI IMG/M metagenome (GOLD analysis project Ga0194113, IMG submission 146193) | Freshwater microbial communities from Lake Tanganyika, Tanzania - TA2015017 Mahale Deep Cast 200m | ecosystem: Environmental > Aquatic > Freshwater > Lake | place: Tanzania: Lake... | reverse complement strand
GTACCAGAAGCAAGTCACCCTGGAGGAAGTGCTCCATTCCGGCGAGGTCGCCTTTCCGCTCACCCGCATGATGTGCTCGCCGGTGTGCGACGGCGCGGCGGCCGTGGTCCTCTGCTCCCGGGACCGGGCGGCGCGGCACACCACCCGGCCGGTCTGGATCCAGGCATCGGTGGTCGGCAGCGGCAAGATCAGCTACGAGATGGGAGACACCCTCACCCGGCGGATCGGACCCAGGGCCTTCGAAGCCGCCGGCCTGGGTCCGGAGGACATCGACGTGGTCGAGGTGCACGACGCCACCTCTCCCTCCGAAATCATCACCCTGATCGAACTCGGGCTCTGCCCGGGCGAGGAGGCCCCGAAGTGGATCGAAGAGGGGCGCCTGGAACCCGGCGGGAAGCTGCCCACCAACACCTCCGGAGGTCTGGCCTCCAAGGGCCACCCCATCGGCGCCACGGGGCTGGGACAGGTGCACGAGGTGGTGCGGCAGCTCACGGGCGCCGCGGGCCGACGCCAGGTCCCGAACGCCAGGGTGGGCATGACCCACAACGGCGGCGGCATCCTGGGCCTGGACGCGGCGGCCATGTCCATCCACGTGTTCAAACGGTGAAATCGCCAGAGATCCCTCCGCCGGCGAATGGGATCGGAGGCCGCGCTTGCGAGACCAACAAGCAGGACAATTCCAGGGACTAACCCACACAACCGCTATGGCAGGGCCGACAGTCCGCAGGCGACTTTGCGGGGTCCCGGGCTCCCCCTGTCAGGGTTCGTGCCTGCACAGAACAATACCGGAGGACTCCTGATGGAAGAACGAACCTACTGGAACCCGGAGATCGAACCGAAACTGAACACGCCGGAGATGAAAGAGCTGCAGTTGCTCCGGCTTCGCGAAGCCCTGAAGTGGCAGTACGACAACACCCCTTTTAACCGCCGGCGCTTCGAAAAGGCGGGGGTGAAGCCGGAGGACATCCGCACCTTCGAGGACTTTGCCGCTGTCCTGCCGGTGGTCGGCCAGGCAGAGATCCGGGAGGTGATCGCCGAGGTAGGCCTGGACATGGAGAAACTCATGCTCCACCTGTTCGGCGAAAAGAGGATGAACGACCTCTATCTCCTGACCACCACCTCGGGTACGACCGGCATTCCCACCCCCTACCCGAACTTCGGCGCCTCCATTCGCGACGCGCAGGAGATCATGTGCCGCGCGGCCTGGCGCATGGGCTTCCGGCCCGGGGCGCGCCTGGCCCTGTGCTTCGGCCTGTCCATGCACGCGGCCGGCACCCCCCAGATCCTCTGGTTCCAGAAGTTCCCCGGCATCACCATCGTGCCGATCGGCGCCGAGGCGGGCACCGAGAAGATACTCCAGTTCATGCAGCTCTTTCGGGTAAACGCCTTTGCCGGGACGCCTTCCCTGGCCCTGCACCTGATCGAGCGCTGCCCGCAGGTGTTGGGCGTGCCGGTCCGCAACCTCGGCATCAGGATTCTCATGCTCGGGGCCGAACCGGGCGCCGGCATCCCGGAGGTGCGAAAACGCCTGGAGAGCGAATACGGCGCCAGGGTGTTCGACGCGGGCGCGGGTTACGGCTGCTCCTGCGATCACCCCATCTATCAGGGCATGCACTGGCTGGCCGACGACTTCGCCTACTACGAGCTCCTCGACCCGGAGACAAAGCAGCCCGTACCCCTGGAGCACGGGGCCACCGGCATCATGGCCGGCACCTCCCTCAACCCCGCGGCCGCCGTGTGGTTCGACCTGCGCTTCACCATGATGGACATCCACCAGGTCTTCACCGAGCCCTGTCCCTGCGGCCTGAGCGGCTTCCGCTACCGGGTGGTCGGACGGGCGGACGACATGCTCAAGGTCAAGGGCGTGCCGGTTTACCCCGCGGCCATCGAGGGCGTCATCCACGCCTTCCCGAAACAGCTCACGGGTGCTTTCCGCATCGTGCTGGACGAACCGCCTCCCCGGGTGGTGCCTCCGCTGAAGCTCAAGATCGAAACCGCACCCGGGGTGGGCGAGCAGGATCTCCCGGGCCTGGAGAAGGAGGTGCAGGAGCGCCTGCACCGGCTGCTCAAGATCCGCCCCGCCATCACCTGGCTCAAGCCCGACACCCTGGAGCGCGCCGCCAAGAAGACCCAGTTCTTCGAGAAGCTCTACGAGAAGTGAGGCGGCCGGAAGGCCAACCCCTGCCGCGAAGGGACTTTGATTGACCAGGAGAGGGTCGGACTGGCGATCTTGCGTGCCCCGGACCCCTCACATCAGGAATTCCGCGGGTCTGACCCCGTGGGTTTCCGCGTCGAGCCAACGGCTGACGTTCCTCAACGGACGCCCTCTTTGAGGATCCTTGTCTTCGAGGTCCACGATCTGCCCCCCTCTGGGGACGCCTCCCGCCGGTCTCTCGATCAGCATGACGCGGGGCAGGCGGCGATGGAAATCCCGGGGGTAGTCGACGACCAGCCCCATTTCGCCGGTGTCCAGTTGCAGCAGGGTTCCGGCCGGATAAGGCCCGACCATGGAGACAAAGGCCTTGACCAGCAGGGGGTCGAACTGTTTGCCTGCCCCATGGACCAGGAGCCGGAGGGCCTCGGGTGGCGGGAGACTGCGGGTGCGGTAGGCGCGGTGGGAGGTCACGGCATCGTAGAAGTCGGCGATCTGAACGATTCTCCCGAACAGGCTCACACGGTCAAAGAAGTGCGTTTTGGGGTATCCGGAGAAGTCGTAGTGGACATGGTGCTCGAAGGGGGCAAGCAGGAGCTCCGCCTTCACCGCGCGCGGGAGCCGCAGTTTCATGATCAGTCGGACGCTGGCCAGGGGGTGCTTGTGTATTTCCTCCAGCTCTGCGGCGGTGAGCCTCGAACTTTTCTTGAGGATCTCTTTGGGCACTTCGAGTTTTCCCAGATCGTGAAACAGGGCGCAGATCCCCAGGTAGACCAGCGGGTTTCGCGACACGCCGATGAAGTTGCCCAGGGCGATCGAGAGCACCGCAACATTGAGTGAATGAACATAGGTGTAGTCGTCAAAGTCCCTGAGCGTACTGGTTGCCAGGAGGATCGCTTCGTTCTCGCTCGCGACATCCACCATTTCCTGCACGAGACGCTTGATCCTTCTCGCGCCCACTCCCCCCTCGGAACGCAGCTGTCGAGCAACCTCCCTCAGCGAACCCTGCGTCTGCCAGTAGATCCTCTTGGCCCTTTCCTTGTTGTCAACCTTCGGTTCCTCACCCTCCTGTTCGCACAAAGGGAGGATCTCGACCCAATCGATGTTCGCCTGCGACAGTTCCTGGGCAAGCCGGTCCGGCGGGTTCTCGTGTTCGCTCGACTGGATCAAGCACCGCAGGAAAAGGATCAAGGGGCCGGGGGACAGGGTTTGCGGGGAGGGGCGAAGCACCAACCCCTTCAGCTTGCGCCTGGACATGAACTCGAAAATATCGGAATGGATGCGGACGATTTCCTTGTGATAACGGAGTCTTTTCCCCTGGACGTAGAACCGGAAGTCGGAAACCTGGAAAATCAAGTCGCCGGCGCCGAGCAGTTTATTCATCACCTCCATCAGTTGCGAGACGCAGACTTTCGTGCTCCGGCTGTTGTCCGGGTAAATCCGCAGAGTGCGGATCATCCGAAAGAAGACGATCAGGAAGGACTCCTCCCAGAGAACGGATCGGTCGCTGCGCAGTTCGTTCGGGGTCGTGTCCATTTCCACGCGCCTAGCTGAGGTTGGCGGCTCGGGCGGCTTGACGCACACCCGGGTAATAGCTGCGAGCGGCCTTGTCCAGAACCTCCAAAGCCTCTCCGGTGCCGATCCTCCGGAGAGCAAGCGCCGCCGCCTTTCTCACAGGGGAACCCAGCAGTCGGGAGGTGAAGATCCCCCGGCTGAGAACTTCGAGCAAGACCGCAACGGACCGGCTTGACCCACAGTCTCCGAGCGCTCGGATGCAATCGAAACAGGGCTCAGCTTGGGTGCCGCCCGTCGTCCGCTGTTGCGCCAGGTAGTCAACGAGGAGTTGCTCCGCCTCCTCGCAGCGCCTGCTGCTCAGATAGGCGAGAAACATCTTGCGGATACGGTCATTCTGGTCGTGGATCAGGTGAAAGAGTTGCTGCGGGACCCAAACCCGCTTCTTGATCAGGGCGTCCAGCGCCAGCGCGCGAATTCTCTCCGAACCGTGGCGGGTCAGGGAGAGGAGGCGCCGAATCGGCCTCTCCCCGTCCAACTGCCTCAGGATGGGGACCAACGATTCCAGGACCGGGCGACTCGCGTGATCCAGCAGATTCTCCAGGGGCGCCATGTCTTCGGTCGCCAGGCAGATCACGACCTCCGAGAGCACCCCTTTCGACTGAGCGCTGAGGGGATCGGACAACATGGGCCCGATGGCCGAAACGGCCGCCGGGGGGAGAAGCTGCAGAAGCTGTTTGACCTTCGACAAATGGGGAAACTTCGGATCGGACCATTGGTTTCGCAGGATGCGAAGAAAATCCTCACTGGCCAGGTGCAGGAACAGCGGGTCCATGATTTCGGCCGTACGGGTTCCCTGTCGAGACGGCAGGTCGCGGATGCTTCGGAGCCGGCGGAGGATTCCCGTCGCATAGTCGAACTCCTGCCCCATGAGCGCTGCGGCCATCTCCTCCCTCAGGAAGTCCACGCTCAGGCGCAGCAACTCCGGATCCTCCTGGGAGTAGAGGATCTCGAGCAACATCAGGACGACTCGCTGTCTCGGGTTCCGGTCCAGTTCCTCGCGCACCACTGCCTTGAGAATGTCCATCTCTCCAAAGGCCAGGCCGGGGGGCAACGGATCGTCTCTTTCCCCATCCCCCCAGGAGGTTTGGGGCGCCAACCCCTCGGCGGCCGTATCCCCCTGGTCCGGGGAGGCCGTTTCGGCTTCGAGCAGGAGGTTCGCCTGCGGTCCCGCTTCCTCCGGTCCCTCCAGGCCGCCGGCCGCGGAGTCCTCCTCCAGCACCAGCTCCGTGGCCTGGTGCCGGACATGAGGCAAGTTGGCTTCCCAGAGCGCCGTCACGAGGTCTTCGGAGGACCTCTCGTCGAGTTGCCTGTGCCGGTGGAGGATCTGGACGAGCCTCTGGGTCTCCACGAACTCTATGCCCCGCAGAAAACTCAGGCTCTTGACGCCGTCGCGGAACAGGGAAAAGCCGATATTCTCCTCGTTCGCGGGCCCTGCATGGAGCACCGATCCTTCATAGAGCAGCCGGTCTCTCTCAATCCCGATCTGCAGTTGGCCGTACTCCTCCAGGAAGGAAAGCAGCCCCCGGTGGAAACGGTGGACCGCCTGCTCGCAGCTGGGGTGCTCCTCCGAATAGACGGACAGGGTCTTGGAGGCCGAAAGCAACTGGGTGATCGTCGCTCTGGCCCGTTGCAGTTGTTCGTTTACCAGCATTCCCGGCACCATGGGTCAAGGGTCGCTTCGACGATCAGTTCGGCACCGCGCAGGCACAACTTTACTTTTTCCGATCGCGTCCGCTTCCGGGACGCTCTGGTTCTTTCGGCCGGCCGGTTCCGGAAAAACAGACGCTCCCCATACCCAAGGCACATGTGTCTCCCGTTCACCGCAGATCTTTCAAACCTTGCCTTCGCATCTGCCTGCAGGCAAGGAGGAAGATTTCTACGACAAAACACGGTACCGCAGCCAGTCCGGAGAGTGGTTGCAAAATCGGCCGGCATGAAGCATAAGAGACGTGAGGTTCGGGGAGACAGCGGTAGAAACGGTTCGGGATACACATTGTTCCCGGTCAGATGAGAGATCTCGTCCTTTCTTGAGTGCGGGGCACCACATTCCAGGCAGAGGGGGTTGTAATGGGAGACTTACGTCCTGACAAATCGGCGCACACCTACATTGGGCTGCTCTTGATCTCCATTGCAGTTCTCACATCTCAAATCCTTCTCATTCGTGTCCTCTCGTTCATTTTTCTCCACTTCTTTGCTTACATGGTGATAGGCCTGACTCTGCTCGGGTTCAGTGCCGCGGGAACCCTGCTGGCGGTTTACCCCTCTCTGCTCCAGAAGGACAGTGACAAGCGGTTGGCCATCCTGGCCTTTCTTTTTTCCGCGATGACACCGATAACCTACTACCTTTCCATTGTGCCTGCACCTTACGCCACAACCATTACTTCATTCGTTCTCTACCTTTTTTTTGTTTTTCTGGTCATGACGGCCCATTTCTTCTTTGCGGGGCTCGTCATCGCTTACCTGTTCATGCAAAGGCCACAACAAATCACAAGGCTGTACTTTGTCAATTTAGTGGGTTCCGGAATCGGTTGTTTCATCCTTATTCAGCTGATCCGGTCCCTGGGCGGAGAAGGTCTTATCCTGCTCGTCACATCGATCGGGGCTTTTTCCGCCGTCTTTTTCGGAATTGGCTTTTCCAAGAAATTCAGCTCCGCAGCCCTGGTCTTCGCGGTTGCCGCTCTTTGCCTGCTTCCCCTTGCCGACGATATTTTCCGCTTGTCGCCCACCTTCCCCGGCAAACAGATGCACTTGTTTGTCTCCCCCCATAAAGAAGCGAAAACGGAATACCAGGCATGGGATCCGGTTGCACGCGTGGACGTCGTTGACTTTGGAGAGCAGCGCCTCCATTTCCCCGACAAGTTGCCTTTCAAGTATGCATTCAACGATGCCAGCGCGGGCAGCTTTCTTCTGGGCATCGACAAACCTTTCCCTGAAGTGAACTTCGCGGATTGGAATGCAACAAGCTTGCCCTTCTGGATCAAGGAAGAACCGGAAGTCCTGATCATAGGCCTTGGCGGCGCACCGGATGTGTTGACCGCTTTGCACTACAAGGCGAAGCAGGTCTATGGCGTTGAGATCAGCGAAAGGATGATAGAGATCGCAAGAGACAGATTCCAATCCTTTCTCAATTTCCCGTATCAACAGGAGAACGTGGAGATCGCACACGATGAGGGAAGAAGCTATGTGCGACGGATGAACAAGAAAGTGGATATCATCCAGATGACCGGAGTCGATACGGCTGCGGCTCAGTTCGGAGGAAACTTCGTCCTGGTGGAAAACTATCTTTATACGGTGGAGGCATTCAAGGAATACTTGGAACACCTGAATGAGGACGGCGTCTTGAGTATCACCCGTTTCGTTTTCAACACGCGTTATCCCGAAAGGGCTTTGCGCTCGTGTTCGGTCGGCGTGCAGGCCCTGAGGGAGTTGGGCGTGGAGCATCCTGAGCAGAACTTCATCGTGATCAACTGCGGCATTTTCTTGACCACGATGATAAAGAAGACTGCTTACACGAAGGAAGAGACACAGGCCATTCTAGACAAACTGGACAAACTGAGCCGGGAACTCGATCCCTCAATGGATCCGATGCCCTTCCTCAAGGGCGTCTTTGATATTCGATACCGAGAGGGCAGACGCCTCTTGTATCTTCCCGACCAGGGCTTGGACATCGACCTGTCCAGTCCGGACATGGAAGAGTATCTGCAGAACCTCGTGATGGACTTTCGGGGATACTTTGCGGCTGTTGCAGAAGACAAGGAAGAATCCTTTATCGCGAAATACGTTTGGAATATTACCCCGTGCACCGACAATCGACCCTTCTTCTTCATGAGCGAGAAGTGGGAGGATCTGTTCCGCGGAAGATGGGCGCAGGTCAAGGAACGACCCCCCATAGGCTTCTTCCTTTTCATGATGCAGGTCCTCTGGGTCACCCTTCTCACCCTCGTATTGGTGCTGGTTCCCCTCTACAGTTTCCGCCGCAGAGGTTTACAGGTCCGAGGGAGAAAGACCTGCATCTTGTATTTTTCCTGTCTGGGAATAGGGTTCATGCTGGTTGAAATCTGGCTTATGCAGAAGTTTCTGCTGTTTCTTGGCCATCCAACCTACTCGATATCCGTCATTCTTTTTTCTCTCCTGGTTGCTTCGGGCCTGGGCAGTCTGGTGAGCGGCATGCTTCGCCTCAGCAGCCGTAACATTATTCTGCTCAGCATCCTTTCGATTGCGGGCATCCTGTTCCTGTATTCATCCATTCTCGATCCCATATTCCTGAAATACCTGAAAATGCCCTTGCACCTGAGAATGGCACTCTCCGTATCTCTTCTTGCGCCCTTGGGTTTCGTTATGGGCATGCCCTTCCCTACCGGCCTCCGAATCCTGGAAAAACATGCCTTGAGCTTCATTCCCTGGGCTTGGGCGATCAACGGGAGCGCCTCTGTGGTCGCGACCTTCCTATCCTGTTTTATCGGCGTTCCCTTCGGCTTTTCGACGATGATCCTCTGCGCGATCGTTACGTATCTGACCGGGATGCTGTTCATGATCAACCCCAAGACAGGTCTGGTTTCCGACTGACCGTGTCCGGGCCCCGAGTCTCTGTACGCGTTTCGCGCACCGGAAGTGCTCCTTGGCTCTCCGCGAATTCTTCTTCTGCGAGTAACGGCTGGGGGCAGGAACATTCTCTCCCGCCAGGCAGTCTGAATCGTCCAGCGCGCGAAGGGGGGCGAACGCGGCGAACCCCTCGGGCTCGGCCCTGCGGTCGAACTCCAGTGCCATGACCCGGCGCGGTCCGGGGTCAGGATTTGGCTCGGCAGTGGAAGATCTGTCTCGCCTCCTGCGGGGAAGCAACCCCGCGGCCGGCCGCCTGGCAAACCCTGACCGCCCACTCGACCGCCTCGTAGTTCCCCTTGCAGAGGGACCCGTCGATGTTGCGGAAATTGTCCTCCAGGCCCACCCGGATGTGCCCGCCCAGGGCCGCGGCACAGAGGCCGGCCGGAAACTGATTGGGACCCACGCCGCAAACGGACCAGGAGGCCTGCTCGGGCAGCAAGTCGATCAAGGTCTTCAAGTGGCCGATGTCAAAGGGGATACCGCCCGCCACCCCGAAAACGAACTGGAAATGCATGGGCGCCGCAAAGAGTCCCTCCTGTTTCCGGAGCAGGTGGATGTTGTACATGCCGCCCAGATCATAGACTTCACATTCCGGCTTGACCTGGTTCTGTTTCATCCTGGTGGCAAAATCGACGATGGTGGCAAAGGTGTTCTCAAAGATGAACTCGAAGTTGATGATGCCGCGCTTACGGTCCGCCAGGGCGAAATTCATGCTGTTGGTGTTCAGGGAGGCCAGTTCGGGTTTCATTTCCACGATCGGGGTGATCCGCTGTTCCGGCGTCACGCCGATGGTGATGGCCGAACTCATGTTGATCAGGAGTTCGGGACAACGGGCACGGATCGCCTCGATGGTCGGCCGGATCTTTCTCATGTCCGCGGTGGGCATTCCCCCCAACTCGACATCGCGGGCATGGATGTGGACGACCGTCGCCCCGGAATTGAAGGCCTTGTAGGCCTCCTCCGCGAACTCCTCCGGGGTATAGGGCACGGCTTCGTTCATCTGCTTCATGGTCCCGCCTCCGGACAGGGCCGCGGAGATCACCACTTTGTCGGACATCGCTCTCCCTCCTGGTCGGTTTGTTTTCTCGCCTGAGCCGCGCCACGGTTCGAACCCCATGGCACGGCAGCGTGCGCAACCTCTGCGCCCGGCTGCTATGGTTTTATCAGAATCCCCGTGTTTGTCCAGCGGGCATTGAATCCCGAGGAGTGTTTGAAGATTGTTCAACCCGGCGATCGCCGAACGGTACGCCGAGCATGGGGCAAAGGTGACGGCGCTGAGCCTCACCGTGGGCCGCACTGAGCAGGCCTCCCAAGAGATTCGGGACATGCGCGCCGAGGCACGGGGACTTCCGGGCGATTTGCGCGGCCAAGGCAGGCGTGAACATGCTGATCAGGTGCATCGCCCTCGAGTGGGGCCCCTCGGGCGGATCCACCCGGCCTTTGGCCGGACGACATCCTTCACCACAAGAATGAAGAACATCCACACGGCGGGATTCGGCGGGCTGCCCGCTTCTGAACTCGGGAAGGCGGTTGCCTTGAATCCTGCTCGGCCTTCCCGGAAACGCGGGGCCGGCTCGGACACATCGCAACTCAAGTCTTTGGAATGAATGGACGAATGAAGAGTAATCCGGGCCAATCGGCACCGGTCGGAGGACGAGATGAGACAGCGTCGCGCACTTTCGGCAATTGAGCGTTCGGTCCTTTTGGGGGCGTGGGTCTTGCCCCTCCTTCTCTCTCCCGCACGCTCCGCGGCAACCGTCTATGCCCACCGTACACCGCTTACCTTCACCTGGGCTGCTGCCGCCGGCACGGTCGACCGCTACCAGGTTTATCTCTCCGTAGACGGCCGGGCCTCTGAGCGAATTGCCGAGACGGCGACTCCCTCCTGCCGGGTGACGGTTCAGGACAGGGGCAGATACGTGATGCGGGTGCAGGCGGAGAACTCGCAAGGAAGCGGCCCCCTGTCCGACCCTTCCGAAGAAGTCGTGGTCTTCCTGAACGGGTCGCCGGGGGATACCGATGGAGACGGTCTGCCCGATTCATGGGAAACAGCCTTCGGCCTCGACCCCTTCAACCCCGATGACGCCGGCGCGGACCCGGACGGCGACGGTCTGAGCAACCGCGACGAATTCGTCTACGGAACCAGCCCGGCGAGCCCGGACACTGACGGGGACGGGGTCTCCGACGGTCTGGAGGTCCAGACCGGGCAGAACCCGCTGGATCCGGCGGACAATCGACCGGTGGCGGACGCCGGCCCGGACCAGGCACAGGACCCGACACGGGTCACCCTGGACGGCTCCAAGAGCCGTGACCCCAACGGAGACCCTCTGAGCTACCGCTGGACCCAGACAGAAGGCCCGTCCGTGGCGCTTGCCGACCCCCGGACCTCCAAAGCATCGTTCCTGGGAAGAGCCTCCGGCCTCTATCGCTTCCGCCTGGTAGTGAACGACGGCAAGGCGGACAGCACACCGGACGAGGTTGCCGTGACCATCCGGAACGTCGCCCCCAGCGCCGATGCCGGCCCGGACCAGGTGGTGGACGCAGGCAGCACGGTCACCCTGAACGGCGGCGGCAGCAGCGATCCCAACGAAGATACCCTGACCTACTCCTGGTCTCAGAAAGAGGGACCCACGGTGGCCTTGCAGTCGAGCCGCACGCAAACCTGCTGGTTTGTCCCGGAGGCTTCGGGGGTTTATCGGTTCGCTCTGGTGGTCTCCGACGGCAGGCTGGCGAGCGCGCCCGACGAAGTTCAGGTCATCGTGCACGGGCTGAATCAGGTCCCCACCGCGGATGCCGGAGGGGACCAGACTGTCCCGGTGAACACCAAAGCCACCCTGGACGGCTCCGGCAGTTCGGATCCGGACGGCGACACGCTGACCTATGTGTGGACGCAGAGGGAAGGGCCGGCTCTCATCTTTCTCACAGGCCCGCGGACGGCCCGTCCTTCCTTCACGCCCGCCAGGGTCGGCGTGTATCGATTCCGGCTGGTGGTCAACGACGGCACGGACGACAGCGCCCCGGATGAAGTGACCGTAACCGTGGAGGGTGCCAACCACGCGCCCGTGGCCGTGGTGCAGGAGTCGGTCTCGGCGGCCGTGGGAGACTGGGTGGAATTGAACGGGGAAGAAAGCTTTGACCCGGACAGCGACCCGATCACCTATGCCTGGTTTCAGACCCAGGGACCCCGCGTCGTCCTGCAGGGGGCGGATCAGGCCATTGCAGGCTTTTACACCGTCACCGCGGCGGCCTTGCGGTTTCAACTTGTGGTGGACGACGGAGAACTCTACAGTTCTCCGGCCGTGGTCGAGGTCACCGTGGATCTCAACAACCGGGTCCCGGCAGCGGACGCGGGCGGGGACTTTGCGGCCTCCCCGGGGTCGGAGGTGTGCCTGGACGGGTCCGACAGCTACGACCTCAACCCGACCAGAGCCATCACGTTCTTCTGGTCCCAGGAGGAGGGGCCGCGGGTAACCCTCTACGAAGCCGATACGGAAAGCCCGTGTTTCACCCCGGTCCTTGCCGGCGACTACGTTTTCGGCCTGGTGGTGAGCGACGGGACTGTCCAGAGCGCCCAGGACCTGGTCACCGTGCGCGTGGATACGCACCAGGCCGCACCGGCCGTCTCGTCCCCCGGGGAGAAATCCTCCTCCGGGTGTTCTTCCCTGCGTACCGACGGCGCGCGCCGGAACCCGACCATCGCGGACTGGCTCTTTGTCCTCTGTCTCTTCCTGCCCGCCCTGGCAACAGCGGCCGCCCTCAAGCGGAGAGTCCGGGGGCAGGCGAGGTCCTAAAAAAGACCCCTGTGCCGAAGTTCCCCTGCCGGCAAGCCCGATCCACGGGTCTGATCGCCTGTACCGTTGCGCCTTCCCCGCGTCTGGACCTCCAGGGCACCACCGCTTCACGCCGGGCTCCGCAGAACTCGGGCCGGAACGTGTGATGGACCTAGAGAAACACTACCAGAGCGATCACCATCAGGACGAACGCCCCGGCCCCCAGTCCGTACCAGCGCAACACGTCGAACAGGGAATACAGAGAGCGCGATTCCGCGAGATCGGCGCCCTGGATGAAGAAGCGCTCCAGAAAATCCGCAAAGACCCGGCCGGCCAGGATGGTGGAGCCGCGGCCCATGTCCACGTTGGCCCGCGACGGGAACCCATGGTAGCCCGGCGCGGTGCCCGCCCAGAACCAGCTCAGGCCCACTTCCAGCAGCGGCCGGTTGGTTTGGATCATCTCCCGGTACTTGCCGGGCAGGATCCGCTGCACGGCCCCCAGGAGCAGCCGTGCCCAGGCCTTGACCGGCGGGAGATAGTCGGGCACGCGGCGATAGGATTCGGACATCAGGTCCGGCCGGTGATAGAGCACCATGGAGGTTTCCCACCAGCCGCCGTGGGTTTCGTAGAGAAAGTCCTTTTCGTGCTCGGCGGGGATCTTCTGCTCCAGCAGCGGATTGAGGTGTTCCAGCAGCCCGGCGCCCCAGAGCTTCATCATCACCGGCCCCAGGGGGGCCACCGCCCGCACGTTCCGCTTGCGGTACCTGCGGCTCAGGGTGCGGGCCGCGCGCTCCAGGGCCCGGTCGTGATTGATGCCGCCGTGGCCGCTCTGGAACACGAGGTTCACGAAACCCTGGCGCACAAAATGCCTGCCCACGCTCACGGCCGCCCGGTAGATGACGCCGATGGGGACCGCCACCGAGCCGGCGTGTGGGACCAGGTCCGTGCCCAGGGGGATGACCGGGTAGACGAGCGCGTACCAGGAAGGGTTGCGGGCCAGGAACTCTTCGGCCTCTCCCCGCGAAAACTGGGCCGCCAGAATCAGGTCCGTACTCAGGGGGAGGTGCGGCCCGTGGAACTCTACCGGGGCAAAGGGGATGATGACCAGGGTCTTCGCCTTGTCCGGGACGGCCAGGGCCTGCGGGCCCTCCCGTTCCAGGAAACGGAGCCGCTCGCCGCTCCCCTCCGCACTTGCTGTACTCATGGGGATCTCCTCTCATCCATCCAGTCCGCGAGAAGCGGCCAGACCTCCAGGGCAGCCTCCTTGCTGACGATCATGCCGATGTGGTCGTAGTCCTTGCTGAACCCCTCGCCGCGGGCGAGAAGCACAAAGCGTTTGTCCCGGCTGCCGAAATCGTCCAGCAGTTCCCGGCAGCCGGCCGGGGAGTCGTTCCGGTCCGCCGCTCCGGCCACGGCCAGCACCGGCGTCTCGACCGCCTTGAGACCGTCGCGGTAGGAAAAACCGCGGGAGTCCTCCCATCTGCCGCCGCGTTTCTTCCAGCGAATGAACTCCAGCATCTCGCCGGCCGGTTCGGCTTCCGGGCCCAACCCGAGCAGCCGGGCCGGCACCCGGCCGAGCACCTTGAGCAGCGCCTCGGAAAGAAAGGCCAGCGGCGGCATCCGGAGAAAGCGTTCCCCTCCGGCAAGCTGTGCCCCGAACAGGGCAATGCCGAGGAACCGATCCGGCTGCAGACAGCTCGCCGAGGCGTAGGAGGCGACGAAGATGCCGCCGGCCGAATGTCCGGACAGGAAGATGGGCTTGCCGGTTCGGTCGCAGATGTAACGGACCGCGGCCGACAGATCCCCCTGAATGTGGTCCTCCGCGGTAATCCCGGGGAAGTCCGGCCCTTTGGGCGAAAGACCGTGCCCCCGCAGTTCCACGATCCAGACGTCATAGCCCCGGCCGGAGAGAAAAGGCGCCAGCCCGATACCGCGGGGAGAGATCCAGAAACCGCGGTTGCTGAAGTTGCCGTGCACGAGCAGCACCGGTGTGGCGTGGGAGGATACCCCGGCAACCGGGGGCGAGGGCGGCACGCGGGTCAGGGCGATCTCCCAGACACCGCCGACGGCGATCCGGTGGACCTCGACCTCCACAGGGCCCAGGCTTTGAGTCTCTCTGTTCAGCGAGCGCGTATCGGGCAAACGAGGTTGCAAGGAGTTGTCCCCCGGGATGTCCAAGCTCGGCCGCGGGCGATTGCCGCCGGGCGGTCAAGTTGAGAAGATGTCCTCAGTGACCGCGTGGGGCTGTAGGAGCGAAAGGGAACACCCTGATCCCCTTGCCGCCCTGCCTGGGTCGGCAAAAAGGAGCTTACCGGCAGGTCCGGCCCTTCGCGGGGTCAGGCGCCACGCAAGCATACCTTTTCGTTCCCCTCGGCTCAACCGTTTCGCGCCACTGCATGCCGGGCTTCAAACTCCCAGCCAGTCCTAGACCCGTGCCAGCAGTTCGTCGGCCTCGGCCTCGGAAATCCCCTCCCGGAAGTGAAAGACCCCGGGCAAAAGTTGGGTTTCCTGCCGGACATAGTCGCCCACGCCGAGCAGGGCCGCGCGCAGCTCCTCGGGACCGGCGCCGACCGCCTGGAGGCTGACGTCCAGGCCGATTTCCGCCAGGAACCGGAGCACGGGTTCGGTCTTCTGGCCCTGCAAACTCCCAACCAGCAGCGTGCACAGGGCAATGAGCCTGCCGTGGAGGTAGTGCCGGCCGGTCCGGGATTCCAGGCAGTAGGCCAGGTAGTGCTCGCTCCCTTCCTCCGGCCGGGCGCTGCCGGCCTGTTCGCAGAGCAGGACCTCTTCGCGGTAACTCTCGGCGAGCAGGCGCAGGCCGTTTTCGTTGCCTTCGCGGAGATCCGCCGCTCCGGACCAAAGACCCGCCAGCACGCCCCGGGCGGCCTCGGCGATCCCGGGATCGTACTCTTCCCCGAGCCGCTCCCCGGCCTCGCGCCAGTCCCAGAGTGCCGTGAAGATGGACAGAATGTCCCCCACGCCGGAGAGATTCAACTCCCGCGGCGCCTGTTGCAGAAGGCCGAAGTCGACGAGAAGAGAGTCCGGAAAGATCTCGCCCACATAGCGCACCCGGGCCCCTTCCCGCACCGCCACTGCCTTGGTGAAGGCCGCGTCCGCCGAGAGAATAGTCGGCACGAGGATCAGGGGCAGGCCTCGTTTCCAGGCGGTGTACTTGGCGTGGTCCAGGGCCGAACCCCCGCCGATGCCGAACACGGCGGAGGCGGGACCGAAGGCCTCGGTCCGGAATGCCACGTCGGCGTGCTCCATGCTTTCCACCACAAGGACCTGCGCCTGCTCCTCGCGGAAGCACCCGCGGACCATCTCCCAGGGCTCGGGCTGGGTGAGCACGATCGGCTTTTCGAGGAGAGGCCCGGGCAGGGACGCGATCAAGGTGCGCCCGTACGTGGGCACAGCGACTCTCGGGGTGCCGGCGTTTAGGGGCATCGGTTCAGGTTCCTAAAGAGTCAGAAGATATTGCACCAGGGGGTTCTGTTCGGTGAGCACGGTCGAGCGGAAGCGCTCCGCGGCCGCGAATTCCGTTCCCTGCGCCGCCAGCGCGGCCGCGGCCCGGACCAGACGTTCCCAGTAGGAGGCGTAGTCATCCAGACGGAGTTCCTCCAGGGCCGGAATGTGGATCCCGGCGGCGGCCACGCGATCCTGATGGCTCGCCAGCAGGGCCCGCATCATGGTGCGGTGACAGATCACGGCCCGCGCCTTCTGCTCCAGCACCTCCCCGATGTCCACGATCGTCTCCCCGAGGACGAACTGGGTGGTGAAGTAATAGCAGCCGCGCACCACGTGGGTTTCGAGGTTCGCGTCGGCATGTTCCGGGTGGAAATTGGGGTAGGCCGCGGCCCAGGCGGAGTCCGCCGCCGCTGTGGCCGTCACACGGTGGTCCGGGTTGTCGTCGTCGGTGACGGCTGGGTCGAAGCTCAGGATCAGCTCGGGCCGAAAATCCCGGATGCGGCGGATCAGGTGCCCCCGCAACTTGCCGTAAGGCACGTCGCGGAGTTCGCAGTCCCGGAACGCCAGGTCAACGGTCTTCTGCACGCCCAGCACGGACATGGCCTCTTCGAACTCCCTGTGGTTCAGGGCCACGGTCTCGTCCACCGAGTTTTCGATGGAATCCTTTTCGTCCTGGGTCACCCGGACGACCATCACCTCGGCGCCGGCCCGGATCCAGCGCGCCAGCGTGCCGCCGGCAAACAGGGTGATGTCGTCCCCGTGCGGGGTAACGGCCATGACGCGGGCGGGAACAAACGTCATCGGGGTCTCCTCCTGAACCATCGGCGCAAGAGCGTGTCAGATCCGCTTGGGGACGATTCCAACCCGCGATTCTCTTGGCCTTGCTTCACTCCTCGGCCTTTGCTGCATTCTTTGGAGTCTCGCGTTTACGTCTCGCGACGGAACCCTCTTCACTTTCCGGGCCGAAGCGCCGGTCGGAACGCTGCTGACTCGCCCTCTTCTGCGCTTCTGCCAGCCAGCCGGTGCGGACCGACCGAAGCCGGTCGAATTCCGGGACATAGGGCTTGATGTCGAGCAGCGGGGTACCGTCCAGAATATCCA
>Ga0194113_10005289_pt1 | contig 16668 bp, 14 predicted proteins | sample TA2MahC200mmetaG_FD_146193 | JGI IMG/M metagenome (GOLD analysis project Ga0194113, IMG submission 146193) | Freshwater microbial communities from Lake Tanganyika, Tanzania - TA2015017 Mahale Deep Cast 200m | ecosystem: Environmental > Aquatic > Freshwater > Lake | place: Tanzania: Lake... | reverse complement strand
GAGGGGCAAAACGGCCCTGGCGCTAGCGCCAGAGGGGGTGGAGGGCCGAAATGTTAAGATAGGTAAGGCAAAATCGCGCGCTTTTTGAACGTTTTTGATCGATTTTGACCGGAACAGGGTCCGATTTTGCGCTTTTTGAGCGTTTTTGGCGGCCTGCCATATTGGCATTTATAGATACTTCTTTGTGGAAAACTTTTCCCGCGGCCGAGTTTGCTGCGGCACGGCCGGGGGGAAGCCAGTCCGCACCGTTCTCGTGTGGCACGGCCGGCTTGTCCGGCCGTGGCAGGTTCGCCGCGGATTTCCAGGGCCGGGCAAGCCGGCCGTGCCACGTCTTGGCGGGCCCGCTCGATCTCCGAGTCGGTCCAGTAATCCGTGAATGCCGCCGCCCCCGCTTGCACTTGCCCCTTGAGAACCCGGCGGACCTGTGCGATACTGCTCATCCGTGGCCTCCTTTGCGGTTTGATGGTCTGCGGCAAACCCACCAAACACCTTGGAGGCCACCTTTGTCAAGTCCTTATCCTTCAACGACTTGCCGCTTATCTTCATGCCATTCGGAAGCGTCCCTAACGGCGCCAACGGCGCAACGGCGAAAGGGGGGTAAAGGGATAGGCAAGGCGTAGGAAAACCCCCTGGCCGTTTGACTTTCGGGGAATCCGTGTTATAGTATCGTTGAGTTCAGGGGGGGTGTTGTGATCGCATTCGGGGCTTGGTCCGCGCAAGCGGCGCCAGGCCTCTTTCTTTTTGCGGGATAGGCGCCCGACAGGGTGTTAATGCGTTTCTGTTTTGGACAGGACTACCGGGGGAGATCGGCCGCGCGGCCGGTTTCCCCCCGTTGTTCATGGGGAGGCATGCTATGAACCGATTTATATGGGTGGTGTCGGTAACGGCGGCGGCGCTGGCGCTCTCGGCCCGGGCCCCCGGCGCCGCGCCGGGCGCGAGTTTCCGCGGCCTGGGCGACCTGCCCGGCGGCACCTTTCTCTCGGGCGCCAACGCCGTTTCGGCCGACGGCTCAACCGTGGTGGGCCAGTCCAAGTCCTCCAACGGCACGGAGGCCTTTCGATGGACGGCCGCGGGCGGCATGCAGCCACTTGGCAACCTCGGCGGCATCGTCTTCTCCAGCACCGCCTACGGCGTGAGCGGCGACGGCTCGGTGGTGGTGGGCAAGGGCTACGGCCTCCGCGGCACGGAGGCCTTTCGATGGACCGCCGCGGGGGGAATGCTCGGCCTCGGCGACTTGGCGGGGGGCAGTTTCACGAGCGAGGCCTACGGCACAAGCGCCGAGGGCAGCGTGGTCGCCGGATGGGGATTTCCCGCCACCGGCCTTTCCGAGGCCTTCCGTTGGACGGCCGCCGGCGGAATGGTCGGCCTGGGCGATCTCGCGGGCGGCGACTTCTTCAGCCGCGCCTACGCCGTCTCCGCCGACGGGGCCGTTGTCGTCGGCTACAGCAGCGCCACCGACCGGCATGAACTCGCCTTCCGCTGGACGGCGGCAACCGGAATGCAGCCGCTGCCCGACCTGCCGGGGGGTTCGATTCAGGGCACAGCCAATGCCATCTCGCCGGACGGCAAGGTCATCGTGGGATACAGCAACTCGGCCGCGGGGCCGGAGGCCTTCCGCTGGACCGCCTCCGAAGGGACCGTCGGCCTCGGATTGCTCCCCGGCTGGGATTACTCCAGCGTCGCCACGGGCGTGTCACAGGGCGGCGCGACGATCGTCGGCTGGGGCTCCTCCCTGGCCGGAGACGAGACGGCGCTGATATGGGACTCGGCCCACGGGCTGCGCAACCTCCAGAGCGTCCTGACCGGCGTCTACGGGCTGAACCTGGCCGGCTGGTCGCTGAAGGAGGCTCGCGGCATCTCGGCCGACGGCCTGACCATCGTCGGCTGGGGCACCGACCCCGCCGGCAGAACCCAGGCCTGGCTGGCCGTGATCCCGGAGCCCGCGACGTTCGCCCTCCTGGCCTTCGGCGCCCTGGCGGTTTTCAGTCGCCGCCGGACAGCGCGGCACGGGGGAGTTCCGGGCACATGATACTTATCGCTTGACAGCCGGCGGAGCGGCGGGCTGAGGACGTGGCGCGACTGGCGCAAGCGGCGGTCCCGGGCCGCCTGCACCGCGCGACTAGAGCGCGGCAATCGGCGGCTGCCCACGTTCTTCAATGAAGATGACTACAGAGCGTAACTTGACCTGACGGCCCAAGGCTGTGCCGCGCGGGGCGCGGTCCTGAGGCTTGGTTGACTCGCCGCCGCTTGCGGGATAGATTGGCCGGCGCTTGAGGCCGTTGGACAACACGCTCTCGGATCGTACGCCATGTGGCACGGCCGGCTTGCCCGGCCGTGGCGATGCACCGCCGATACTTCCCACGGCCGGACGAGCCGGCCGTGCCACACCCGGTTATGAAACAGCCGCTTACCCGCGAGCCGGCGGCGAGCACGGCCCCGGCGCGGCCGCGCCACAACCCTGACGGGCGGCCTGCGGCAGGTCAGCGTTTCTTGTACGAGACGGACATGCCGTCGTTTTTTTCCATCGACGCCCGGATTATGACGGTGTCGTAATCGGGGCTGTTCTGGAGGTAGTCGAGGAAGTCCTGGACGGCCTTGGCGCTGCGGATGACGTTGTCGGCCACGACGACGGAGCCGGGCTTGAGTTTCTTTTCGACGAGTTTGAGATATTTCAGATAGTCGCTCTTTACGGCGTCGAGGAACACAAAGTCGTACTCGCCCTCCATGCCGCCGAGGACCTTCAGTGCGTCGCCCTCGACCACGGTGACGGTCTTTTCGAGGCCGACGGCGGCGAGGTTCTCGCGTGCGGCCTTGACCATGTCGGGGTCGATCTCGACGGTCCAGAGGCGTCCGCCGTTTCGTTCGAAGGCGATGCCCATGTTGATTGCGCCGAATGCGCGGGCCGCCCCGACCTCTATGCCGCGCTTCGCCCCGGAGGCCTCGACCATGATGCGCAGGAACATGGCGTCGCCGGCGGTGGTGTCGAGGGAGATGTGCTTGAAGTCCTTGATGAACTGGTTGCGGAAGGCCTCGCTGGTGATGTCGGGCCTGGCCTCTTCGCTCCTTGCGGCCAGGGCCGCCCCGATGCCGGCGGCCGCGAGGGCCGCAATCACGATGCCGCAGCGTTCCATCGTCAGGTCTCCTTTTGCGGTTCACCCCCGCGGCGGCATGCAGGCCGGGATGCAGTCCCGGCATCTCGCACCGCCGCGGCAACGGCGCCGGGATTTCACCCCGGCCCACACACTCTTGAACCGCGTGCGCGGCCGGTGGGTTACGGTGCGAGGCGGCGTATCAGAGCCGCGACCGTAAGGGAGCGGTGTAGTTGCGCTCGCAGCCCGACGGCGCCGCTCCCTTACGGAGAGCGGCCCGGATGTGCATCGGCGTGAAAGAAGGGAAACGGCGCTTGCATTGCGGGGGGATCAGGCTATAATAGGAGTGTTTCGCACTCTTTTTGGAGCGTCGCCTTGGGGGCCGTGCGCCAGAAACCCGGCGTGCTGGTCATCGGGCTGGACGGCCTGCCGTTCACCCTGGCCCGGCAACTGATCGCCGGGGGCTACGCGCCGGCCCTGGCGCGCCTGGCCGCGGAAGGGCGGTTGCAGCAGATGGACTCGGTGGTGCCGACCGTAAGCGCGGTGGCGTGGACGAGTTTCCTGACGGGCGTTCAGCCCGGCAAGCACGGGCTGTACGGCTTCGTTTTCCGCAATCCCGCGGGGTACGACATCGAGGTCTGCTCGACGCGGGTCATCCGGCGCAAGTTGCTGCCGGAACTGGTGTCGGATGCCGGCCGCACGGCCTTCTCGATGAACGTGCCCGTGACCAGCCCGCCGCGGCCGGTCAACGGAATCATGATAGGGTGCTTCCTGAGTCCGGACCTTGAGAAGGCGGCCTGGCCGGCCGAGGAGGCGGCGTACCTGAGGAGCGTGGGCTACCGCATCGACACAGATGCGGCGCTGGCCCGGCGCTCGACCGCCGGCATGCTGGAGGACGTGCGCCGGACAACCGAGCGGCGCGTGACGGCCGCCCTGCACTACCTGGCCGCGCGGCCGTGGGACTATTTTCATGTCCATATCATGGAGACGGACCGGCTGAACCATTTTCTGCTTGGCCGGGCGCTGGCGGGCGGCGGGTTCGCCGCGGACTTCTTCGACTGCTGCCGGTACATCGACGGGCAGGTGGCCCGCCTGCTGGACGCCGTGGCCGAAGATACGCCGCTTCTGGTCGTGTCGGACCACGGCTTCGAGCCGATCAGGCAGGAGGCGCAACTGGGCCGCTGGCTGGTGGAGCGCGGGTGGACCGTCCTGGGGGGCGGCCCGGTGCGAAGTCCGCTGGACTTCGACCCGTCGCGGACGCGGGCGTACGCGCTCATCCCCGGGCGGATTTACGTGAACCTGCGGGGGCGGGAGCCGGGGGGCATCGTGGCGCCGGAGGAGTACGAGGCCGTGCGCGAGGCCGTGACGCGCGACCTGCTGGACCTGCGCGACGCGGCGGCCGGCGCCCCGGTCATCCGCCGGGTGCTCCGCCGCGAGGAGTTTTTGTGGCCCGCGGGGCGCCTGGGCCCGTGCCCCGACATGCCCCTGCGGGACCGCCTCTTCGGCGATCCCGTGTACGCCCTGGCCCCCGACCTGGTGGCCGAGCCATGCCCCGGGTACGACCTGAAGATGGGCCTGGCGAAGCAGGCGCTGTTCGAGAAAACTGAACTGGAGGGCATGCACACCAGGGACGACGCGATGCTGCTTGTGCGCGGCATGGCGGCCCCGGCGGGGCGGGCGTCGATACTGGACTGCGCGCCGATGATACTGGGGCGGCTGGGCATCGCGGCGGCGGACATGGACGGCGGCGCGGAGGGCGCCGCATGAGCGACTGCGGCGGCATCCGGGGCCGGCGCGGGACAGATACGGAGATATTGCAATGGACCGGTTGGACGAACTCGAAAGCAAAAGCATCTACATCATCCGCGAGGCGTACGCGCAGTGCCGCAAACTGGCCCTGTTGTGGTCCATCGGCAAGGACTCCTCCACGCTGCTGTGGCTTGCGCGGAAGGCGTTCTTGGGGCAACTGCCGTTCCCGGTGCTGCACATCGACACGGGCCGGAAGTTCCGGGCGATGATCGAGTTCCGCGACGCGCGGGCGCGCGAGTTCGGCCTGCGGCTGATCGTGGCGCGCAACGACGAGGCCCTTGCGGGGGCCGAGCCGGGCAAGCCGCTGGCCGGTGGGGGCAAACTGGACTGCTGCACGGCCCTGAAGACGCAGGCCCTCCAGCAGGCGATCGCCAGGCACGGCCTGAAGGCGCTCCTGCTGGGCATCCGGCGCGACGAGCACGGAATCCGGGCCAAGGAACGCTACTTCTCGCCGCGCGACGAGAACTTCCAGTGGAACTACAAGAACCAGCCCCCCGAACTGTGGGACCAGTACCGCAGCCGCAGCGAGGAAGGCTCGCACATGCGCATCCACCCGCTGCTGCACTGGAGCGAACTGGATATATGGCGATACGTCCGGCGAGAGAACATCCCGACGGTGCCCCTCTACTTCGCCAGGAACGGCAAGCGGTACCGTTCCATCGGGTGCGAGTGCTGCTGCGCGCCCATCGACTCCGCCGCCGACACGCTCGACGCCGTCATACGGGAACTTGAGACCACCACGACCAGCGAGCGGGCCGGCCGCGCGCAGGACAAGGAAAACGCATACACCATGCAGAAACTGCGGGCCCTGGGGTACATGTAGGCCAGACAGGCGCGGCGCGCGGACGGAGAAAGGTGTGGACATGGCATCTGCCCTTCCGTTTGTGATCGTGGGCCACGTGGACCACGGCAAGAGCACGCTCATCGGCCGGCTGCTTTACGACACGAAGTCTCTGTCGAAAGACAAGATGGCCGAGGTGGAGGCGATGAGCGCCGACCTGGGCCGCGACACGGAACTGGCCTTCGTCCTGGACAGCCTTGAGGAGGAGCGCAGCCAGAACATCACCATCGAGACGACGCAGGTGTTCTTCAAGAGCGGCGGCCGCCAGTACGTCATCATCGACGCCCCCGGCCACGTGGAGTTCATCAAGAACATGATAACCGGGGCAAGCCAGGCGGAGGCCGCCGTGGTGATCGTGGCGGCCGAGGAAGGCATCGAGGAGCAGACCCGGCGCCACAGTTACGTGCTGGGCCTGCTGGACATCCGCCAGATAGCCGTCGTCATAAACAAGATGGACAAGGCGGGCTACGGCGAGGCGCGGTTCCGGGAACTGGCCGCCGGCATGGAGGAGTTCCTGGCGTCGATCGGGCGGAAGGCCGACGCAGTCATCCCGATCTCGGCCCGCGAGGGCGACAACGTGGCCCGTCCGAGCGACAGGATGCCCTGGTACGCCGGCCCCACGCTGCTGGAGCAACTCGCCCGCTTCCGCACCGCCGAGCGCGATCGCGGCGCCGGCCTGCGATTCCCGGTGCAGGACGTGTACAAGGTGGGCGAGAAGCGCGTCCTGGCGGGCCGGGTGGAGCGCGGCACGGTGCACGTGGGGCAGGACCTGGTGTTCATGCCGGGGCGGGGCCGCGCCAAAGTGAAGAGCATCGAGATATTTCTCCAGGACGCTCCGCAGAAGGCGGAGGAGGGCCGGTCCGTCGGCCTGACGCTCGATAAGCCGCTCTTCGTGGAGCGCGGGCACGTGGCCTTCGCCGCGGGCGAGGAGCACGCCCCCGCCGGCGAAGTCCGGGCCAGGATCTTCTGGATGAGCCGCGAGCCGTTCCGCCCCGGCGAGCCGCTCATGCTGCGTTGCGCCACGCAGAGCGCCGCGGTGAAGGCCGTCCGCATCGACCGGCGCATCCACTCGGCTACGCTCGAAGTGCTCCAGGAAAACGCCCGGTCGCTGGGCGAGAACGAGGTGGGCGAGGTCGTCATCACGACGCAATCGCCCGTGGTCGTCGAGCCGCTGGGGGCGGGCGGCGAACTCGGCCGCTTCGTCCTGACACGCCGCGACGACGTGGTCGCGGGCGGCATCGTATGGTGGGCCACCAAGGACTCGAACCTTGGACCCGCTGATTAAGAGTCAGCTGCTCTACCAACTGAGCTAGTGGCCCCGGAAGATATGCATTCTACCGCGCCTGCGGGCCGTGTCAATTGCGCAGGGGCCGAAAACGGCAACCTCTGACAGATGAGCGCTTACCGAAAACGGCCGCTGAGGGCGAAGCCGCGTTCCTACCGCCCCTCCAGCCGCCGGATGGAGGAATCGAGGGCGAAGGCCGTCTGATAGTGGCCGGTGAACTTCTTGAGGTTCTCTTCGAGCGCGGCGGCCGCTTCCTTCATCGCGGGCAGGACGGGGCGCGCGGCCTCGCCCAGAAGTTCGAGCGTGCGGGCCGCGTGGGCGGCCGCATCCGGACGCGGGCCGCGAAGTTCCTTGACAAGGACGTCCAGCGCCGGCTGCACTCCGCCCTGGGCCGCCAGGGCCCCCGCCGCCTCGACGCTGACGGTGGCCGACGGGTCGGCGAGCGCCGCACGCAGCGCCTCGCGCGCCGGGGCGGCATCGCGGCCGAGCGCCTTAAGGCCCACCGCCGCCCAGTACCGCACCGCGCTGTCGCCGTCTTTGAGCAACTCGACCTGGCGCGACAGGGCCTCGGGGCGGCCCACGAGGTCGGCGGCCGCAAGGATGCGCGCAAGCGGATACTTCTCATCCCGCTGCGCCATCTCAAGCGGCGTGGCGCCCGCGGAGCGCTCTACCATCTCCTGCTCCGCAAGGAACCCCGTGTCGCGGGTCTCCAGGACCCAGCGGCGGTGCTCGCTGCGCATGCGCTGGAGCACCTGTGCATGCTCGGGGGAGGCGGCCAGGTTCCGCACCTGGTGCGGGTCGGCCTGCGTGTCGTAGAGTTCCTCGAGGGGGCGGGCGGGGCCGGCGTAGGCCAACTGGTCGGCGGCGAGTTTGCCTTCGGCCGCCAGGCGGGTGATTTCGCGGCGCACCTCGGCCTGGTCGGAATACCACTCCGGCTGGTTGTGCGACAGGTGGGGCATGTAATTACGTATGTATAGATAGCGGGCATCGCGGACCGAGCGGGCGCAGTCGTACGCCTCGTCCACGCGGTCGCGCGCGCCATAGACGTACCCGTTCGGCTCGCCGGCCGCCGGGCCGAGAAACGCGCGGCCCTGCATGCAGTCCGGCACGGGCAGGCCCACGAGGCTGAGGACCGTGGGCGCGAAGTCCAGGAAACTCACCAGGCGGTCGACCGTTTCGCCCGGCGCCGCGGGCGCCAGGCGGCGGTGCTTCCCCGGGAATCGCACGAGCATCGCCACGCGCAGGCCCGAATCGTGGATGAGGCGCTTGTGCCGCGGCTGCCCTGCGCCGCCGTCGGAGTAGAAGAAGACGATCGTGTCCTCCGCCAGGCCGTCGTCCTCCAACTCCTTGAGGAGGCGCCCCACGTGCTCGCGGTCCATCAGCGTGATGCAGTCGTACATGCGTGCCCATGCGCGGCGGGTGATGGGCGTGTCGGGGTAGTACGGCGGCAGGGGCGCCCCGGCCGGGTCGTGCCGCTCGGCCGGGGCCAACTTCGCCTGGACGTTCTTCAGGAAAGTCTCATACGGGAGGCAGCCGATTTGCGACTGGTGCGTCTGCATGCTGTTGAAGACGGCGAAGAAGGGCTGTCCCGGCCGCCGGCCCCGCCAGTGCGCCGTGGCGCTACAGTCGTCCCACGAGTCCTTTACGATGGCCGGTTCGCGGCTGGTGTTGTAGTCGGTCTTGACGTTGTTGGTGCAGTAGTAGCCGGCGGCCCGCAGGTAGGAGGGAAAGCCGCGGATGTACCCCGGAATCGGGAACTGCGACCGCAGGTGCTGCGTGCCCAGCGAGGTCGCGTACATACCCGTTATCAGGCACGAGCGGGCCGGCGAACAGACCGGGGCCGTGGCGAACGCGGCCGTGTATCGTACGCCCTCGCGGGCCAGGCGGTCGATGTTCGGCGTGACGGCGTAGGCGTCGCCGTAGCAGCCGAGGAAGGGGCTCATGTCTTCGCAGGTGATCCAGAGAATGTTGGGCCGGGCGGGCGGCTCTTCGGCCGCTGCTGCGGCGGCGGGGTCGGCCGATTCCGCGAGGATTCCCGCCCCGGCCGCGCCCGCGGCCGCGCCCCTGAGAAACGTTCGGCGGCTCATCATGGTATTGCCCTCCCGTGAAAAACGTGCGCCGGGTCGGAGTATACGGCGCCGGCTGCTGCGCGGCCAGCGATGTTCTTGACGACGTTGTTCGCCGCTTTGCGCGGCGGGCCAGGAGACCCGCCGCGCAGGCTCCCCGGCTGGCGCCTCAGTCGAAGTGCTCGTCGGCGGGGTCGAACGCCGGGATGCACGTGTTGAGCACTCGCAGGCGGCCCACGGCGCGGTGGCGGCAGCCGGGCCGGATGAGAACCGCCGTCATCGGCCGCACGGGCGCCAGGCGGCCGTCGAGTTCCACCTGGCCCGTGCCTTCCAGGATGACGTAGATTTCGGTAAGGCGCTTGTGATAGTGGGCCCGGGCGTCGGCCGAGATTTCGACCACGTGGACCGAGGCGGTGCCGCCGGCCTCGGCGAACGCCCGCCGCGACGTGCCGCATGGGCACGGCACCGACGCAATGTCGTCCAGTTGAGCGACCTGATAGTTGGGCATGATGCCCTCCTTGACGGCGCCGCTTCCTCACGGTCGCGGCTCTGATACGGCACCGCTTCCTCACGGTCGCGGCTCTGCATCGCCGCGCGAGCGGAATGCCCGACTCGGCGAGCGCGGCGTCCAACCATGCGTTCACGCCGGGAATAGAAGTTCCAGGAGCGGGCCGTGCTGGGCGAAGTCGGCGACGATGGCGTCCGCGCCGGCCCGCAGGAGCCGCTCGCGTTTCCAGGGATGGACTCGCCCGCCGCCGGAGGCCTCGTCGCTGGCGACGCCCACGGCATAGCCGCCCGCCCCCTTGGCGCTGGTGATCTCAACGAACCCGTCGCCGAAGACGAGGAGTTCGCGGCCGTCGGCCCGTGCGGCGGCCAGCACCCGCTCGATGACCTGCTTCTTGCCGGACGCCTCGTAGTCGTCCAGTGCGCCGTAGACGTGCGGGCCGAAGTAGCGCGCGACGTCGAGCAGGCGGGCCTCCTGGCGGACGTACGGCTCGTCGGTGCCCGAGGCCAAGAGGAGCACCAGCGGGCGCGCGGCCAGGGCCTCCAGCATCGCCCGTGCCCCCGCCAGGAGCACCGTGTCGGGGGCCGCTGCGCCCGAGGCCAGGGCCTCGCGCCGCCGCGCGATGTGCCCCATCAGCCGCCGGTTATACTCCGCCTTGTACGCCTTCGGGTCGAGCGGCGTGCCGCCGAACTCGGCCACGCGCTGGGCGAAGCGGATCATCTGGTACATGGTCGGCATGCCGGTCGTCAGGGCGACGTCCTCGGCCATCATGGCCCGCAGGCGCCCGGCCGGGAGGCCCGCGCCGAGTGCTTCCAGGTGCTCGACCATCATGGGAATCATGACGTCGGCCCACCCCTCGCGCAGGAGCGACAGCGTGCCGTCGAAATCGAACAGGACGAAGCGGAACCGCCGGCCGCCCGGCGGCCGCACCACCTCGATCGCCCCTCGCGATTCCTCGCTCATTGCGCCAGCCGTTCCATCAGCAGCCGATGCAGCGCGGGCATGGTGGCCCGATGGTCGCCGCGGACGTAGTGGCCCCGGCCGCCGTCGCGCACGGTGCGGACCAGCATCGTCTTGTACGGGCGAAAGTAGTACTCCGGCGCGTCCCTGGAGGCCTCGGCATCCGGGCGGCCGGGCAGACGCACCAGGTCGAAGACGGCCGACGTGAACCGGGCAATCCGGCGTCCGCGGCCCCGGGCGGCGCTGCGGGCCATCGCCAGCGCCTTCAGGAACACTTCGGGGCCCATGACGGCCGTGCCGCAGCAGAGCACGGCGCCGCCTTCGAGGTTCTGAAGGACCCTGGCGAGGATGAGGAAATCGCGGTAACTGGCGGCCCCGGCCGCGGCCGCGTCGAAGTTCGGGTGCTCGTGCACGATGTCGTAGCCGATGCCGACGTGCACCGTGGCGGGGAGGCGGCTTTCGTAGGCTGCCGCATAGATGGAGATATCCTTGTGCGGCCAGTCGGCGGCGGCGGCGTGGCGGCCGATCGCCTCGCCGAAGCCGAGGCCCTCGCGGTCGCCCGCGCGCACGACGTCGTTCAGTTCGCCGGTCTCCGTCCACAGGCCGAACTGCCCCTCGGAGATGTACCGGGCGACCGGCTCGGTGGTCGCGCCGATGCGGGCCAGTTCGTAGTCGTGGATGGCGCAGGCGCCGTTCGTCGCGACGGCCGTGACCCACCGGCGGCGCACCAGGTCGATTACGTACCGGCTGAGGCCCTGCTTGATGACGTGTGCCCCCATGAGCAGGACGACGGCGGCCCCCTGCCGCGCGGCCTCGGCCACGGCGTCGGCGATGCGGGGCAGCGCGGGGTGCTCGAACGGTTCCGGCCGCTCGCCCACCCGCAGGACCCGCGACAGGTCCATGTCGTGCTGCCGCTCGGACAGCGGACGCAGGCGAAGTTCGCTCCGGTCGAACTGCGGGTACTGGCTCGGCATGCGGCACCTCGTCGGCCCGGCGCCCTTTGCTTTTCGTGGAGGCCCGCGCGGCTATATAGTACCGCAGGGGGCGGCGGGGTTCACGGGGTTTTCGCGGCGCGGCCTCGGGGCGTCAGTGGTGGTAAGGGGCCCTTGCAGGACGTTCAGCCGTCGCCGGCACGGCGACGCCCGCGGCCGTTGTTTAGCCGTCGCCGGCACGGCGACGGCCGCGGCCGTGCCGCCCGCGGCTAAACACGCGCGACGCCCGCGGCCGTGACGGCCGCGGCTAAACACGCGCGACGCCGCTGAAGGTCCCCGCGCGGTCGCCCCGCCGTCAGCGGCGCTGGTACGCCCGGCCGGATTTGGTCGCAAGCGGCCGGCCGTTCTGGTAATCTGGCGGCCGCGAACCGGAAGGGAGGGAGACGCGATGGACATGTCCTCGCGGAAAGCCGAGGCGCAGGGGCGCGACCTCGGCTGGCTTCTCTGGGCGGGGCTGCCCGCACTGGCGGTGGTCCTGTGCCTTCTTGCGCCGCTGGCGGGCGCCGAGCGGTGGCATGCGCTTGTGCTGAGCGAGCAGACGGGGTTCATCGAGAACAGCACGGTGGTGCTGCTCGTGGCGGCGCTGGTCGTCTGCGGGGGGCTGATGGCGCGGCGGCAGTTGCCGGCGATTTCGCGGGTGCTGCTGGTTCTGGTGTTTGTCTGCTCGCTTTATTTCGCCGGCGAGGAGGCCAGTTGGGGCCAGCACTGGCTCGGCTACCGCACGCCCAAGTCCGTGCGCAAGGCCAATAAGCAGGGCGAGTTCAACCTGCACAACCTGGCGAGGTACCGGTACTGGCTGAACGCCACGCCGCGGCGCCTGATGATGCTTGTGACCATCGTGGGGGGCGTGCTGCTGCCGCTGGCGGCCCTCCGGTGGCACGCCGCGTGGCAGGCCGCGAGGCACTGGCTCTACTGGGTCGTGCCGACGTGGCGGCTGGTTCCGGCCGCGGCCGTGACCGTTCTTTCGGACTTGCCGGAGGACCTGCTGAAACCCGGGCCGCACCTGGCGCACGATTCGTACCTGGCGCTGGCCCTTTACTGGCCGGCTCAGGAGTTCCGCGAACTGGGCTTCGCGATGGTGATTTTTCTGTACGTGTTCTCGATCCGCGCGCGGCTGGGGCGGCGTCCGACCGCACCCGCGCCGTAGTGCGGTCGCGGCACGGTCCCGGCGGGTAACGCGGTGGGCAATCCTGCCCACCGCGCCGCGCTTGCCTGCCGGTTGAGGGCCTCGAAACAGCGGCGTCGAGGACGTCGCCGCGACCGGCGCGCTACTGCACCCGCGCCACGGAGTTCATTGAGCCGTGAGGGTTCGGTGCCGTCTCGGGGTGGTCCGGGTCGGCCGCCCACTGGCCGTCGATGAGGAACTTGTACTGGTACGTTCCGGCCGGCAGTTTGACTTCGAGGGCGAAGCCGCCGTCCTTCTGTTTCCTCATCGGCGCCGGGCACCACTCGTTGAACTCGCCCGCGAGCATGACTTCCTGCGCGGCGCCGTTCGGCGCGACGCTGAAACGCACGTAACCCTTACGCCTGGCTTTCTGGACCATGATCTCCCCTTCCCGACGGGGCGTGTTGGCGGCTGCCAACTTGCCCCGCATGCCGCGGCCACTCCCATGGGCCGCAGGCGCAGTACGGCGCTTGCCGGTGCAACAACGCCCATCATACGCGCCCGGGCCGATAAGTCAAGGGGCGGGCGATTTTGCGCCCCGGTTTTCAGGCGGCAGGTTACAATGATGCGCGCGGGTGCTGGACGCGGCCTGCGGCGGAAGGGTTGGCCCATGATCGACCTGCGCAGCGACACCGTCACCCGGCCGACGGCCGCCATGCGCCGGGCCATGGCCGAGGCACAGGTGGGCGACGACGTCCTCGGCGACGACCCGACCGTCCAGGCGCTTGAGCGCCGCACCGCCGAGGTCCTCGGGCTACAGGCCGCCGTGTACATGCCCTCCGGCACGATGACCAACCAGGTTGCCATCCGGGCGCACACCGAGCCGGGCGACGAGATCATCCTGGAGGCGATGGCCCACTCGTACTTTTTTGAATCGGGCGCCCCCGCGGCGCTGTCGGGCGTCTCCTGCCGCCTGATTGAGGGGCGCCGCGGGCTGTTCACCGCGGAGCAGGTGCGGGCCGCCCTGCGGCCGCGCAACTACCACTTCCCGCCCACGCGCCTGGTCTGCGTCGAGAACACGCACAACCGCGGCGGGGGGACCGTATGGCCCCTGGCGCAGGTTGAGCAAGTCGCCGCCGCCGCGAGGGAGGCCGGCCTTGCCCTTCACATGGACGGTGCGCGGCTGTGGAACGCCTCCGCGGCCTCGGGCGTGCCCGAGCGCCAGTACGCCCGACACTTCGATTCCGTGAGCGTCTGCTTCTCGAAGGGACTCGGGGCGCCCGTCGGCTCGGCCCTGGCGGGGACGGCGGCGTTCATCGAGCGCGCGAGGCGGTTCCGGAAGATGTTCGGCGGGGGGATGCGCCAGGCGGGCATCATCGCCGCAGGGGCGCTTTATGCACTGGAGCACCACCGCGCGCGGCTGGCGGAGGACCACGCCAACGCCCGGCGCCTGGCGGAAGGAATTGCCGCGATGCCAGGCATCGACCTTGACCCGGCGACCGTCGAGACGAACATCGTCATCTTCCGCGTTACGTCGATGCCCGCGGCCGACCTGGCTGCGCGGCTGAAGGCGGCGGGGGTGCTCGTCCTGGCAAGCGGGCCGGACGCCATCCGCGCCGTGACGCACCTGGACGTTTCGCGCGAGCAGATTGACGAGGCCGTCGCGCGGTTCAAGCAGTTTCTCATTTAGGCCCCGGTGATTACACCGGGGGCCGCCGGGAGGATACGACCATGAGAGACCTGATGGCTGCGCTGGCGGTATGCGGCCTGGCGCTGGGCGGCGCGGTTTGCCCGGCGGCCGAGCCGGCGGCGGCGCCGGCGAGGTTGCCCGAGGGCGCCGCGGGCATCGCCGCGAAGTTCCCCGGCGACGCCGCCATCGACAAAGACCCGCGCGTTCTGCTGCACGAAGACTTCGAGTCGGGCGCCCTGGACAAGATTCGATGGAGCGAAATCTCGAACAAGGCGGAGGCCCTGTCGTTCTCCGACGACGTGCCGGCGGCCTCGGCGGGCAGGAAGAGCCTGCTCGTCACGGCCAGGCTGGGCGCGAACACGGGGGGGCACCTGTTCCGCCGCTTCAAGCCGGGCGTGGAGCGCATGCACGCGCGGTTCTACGTCAAGTTCGCCCCGGACTGCGACTACGTCCACCACTTTGTCCATATCGTGGCCGAGAATCCGCCGACGCCCTGGCCCACGGGCGGGGCCGGCGAGTGCCCGCCCGGCGACAAGAAGTTCTGCACCGGGCTTGAGCCGTGCGGCTTCAACGGAAGGCAGCCTCCCCCCGGTGCGTGGAACTTCTATTCATACTGGTGGAAGATGAAACGGTCGGGCGACGGCAAGTACTGGGGCAACAGTTTCGCCCCGGCGGCGCCTGCCGTGCCGGAGCGCGGCCGGTGGTACGCCATGGAGATGATGGTCCAGGCCAACACGGTCGGCCAGGCCGACGGGCGCCAGGCGTTCTGGATCGACGGCCGCCTCGTGGGCGACTTCGGCGGCATCGAGTGGCGCACCGCCGCGGACCTGAAGGTCAACGCCTTCTGGCTGATGAGTTACATCACCGACCGCTGGACGAAGCACCCGGTCAACCGCGTCGGGTTCGACGACGTGGTGGTGGCCACGGACTACATCGGGCCGATTGCGCCGAAGAAGTGAGACGTGCGACACGTTCAAGCCCGCCGCGGGAGCGGCGGGCGTTCGGGGCGCGGGCGGCGGCTGCTTTCCCCCGCCGCGGCGCACAACACCGCCGCGAGCGCGCCGGCCGCGATCCCCGTCATTGCCCTGGTCATGGCGATCCGCCCGGAACCTGCGGCGGCGGCTGCGCCGCAGCCGGCGGCGGAAGGCTGAGGGTCGTGCCCAGCCTCGCCGCGCCTGCCGTGTCGCCGCCGGTGGCCAGGAAGAACCGGCCGTCGCGCACGCCGGCGTCGATGTTCTGAAGGGGCGTCGAATCGGCCGTGAACGTCGCCCGCGCCAGGGCCGACCACTCGCCGCCTGCCGTCCGCACCCAGCCGGGGCCGAAGCGCGCGCGGCGGCGCTCCGCCGGGCTCTTGCCGTCGCGCCGGAAGTCCTCGACGAACGAGTAGCAGCCCTTCAGCAGGTCGCCGCCCGCCGCCGTCCGGAACGTGGCCAGGTGCTTCCACCTGCGGGCGTCGTCCAGGTACAGGTACGCGGCGTACGCGGTCTTTCCGTCCCGGGCGTCGGCCCGGACGCAGAAGCGGTGCGTCCGGCCGACCTGCCAATCAAACTTGTACATGCTTTTGCCGCCGGTGCCCTCGCCGCCGAAGCGGCTGACCTGGACGTCGGGGTCCTGGTGGAGCACCTCCACGCGCTTCTCGGCCTCGACGCGGGCGGGGTCGTTCTGCGACCCGGGGTCCCACACCGAGAAAATGGCCACCTTGCCGCGGCCGCCGGTCAGTTCCTGGATGCCGAAGTACCCGTGCCGGAAGCCGCACACGCAGAAGTACGTGCCCGGCTGCGACTCCTCGACGGTCACCTCGTTGTAGAAGACGGCCGCCTCCGGCGCGGGATACCACAAGTGCACCGACCTTGCCGCGCGCGGCGGCCGAGGGGGCTCGGGCGGCTCGGCCGCGCGGGCCGCAGCCGCCCCGGCCAGGAGGGCCAGCGAGACGGCCGGCGCCACGACGACGAGGATTCTCGCGGCTCTCGTCATTCCTTTGCCCTCGACCTTCCGCCGCGCGCCCAACCTTATTCAGCCCTCCGCGAACACACGAGGGCCGCGCGGCGGGTGCGCGGCCCGCTCGAGCGCGCGGGCACTCGCCGGCCCGTCGGCCCCCGGTGTGTCCACCGGGGGCTGAACAGGGCGGTCACGGCGCGGCCGGCGCCAGGGTCCCTGGCGGTATGAGCGACGGCTTGAGGAAGAGGTAGTAGAGGCGCCCCTCGTTCTGCGCGCGGCCTGCGAGTTCGCCCGCCTCCGGGCCGACGCCCACGTACAGGTCGCACCGCCCGGCGGCGCGGATGGCCCCGCCCGCGTCCTGATCCAGGGCGAAGCCGGAGAGCGGCGC
>Ga0194113_10005288_pt1 | contig 16670 bp, 14 predicted proteins | sample TA2MahC200mmetaG_FD_146193 | JGI IMG/M metagenome (GOLD analysis project Ga0194113, IMG submission 146193) | Freshwater microbial communities from Lake Tanganyika, Tanzania - TA2015017 Mahale Deep Cast 200m | ecosystem: Environmental > Aquatic > Freshwater > Lake | place: Tanzania: Lake... | reverse complement strand
GAAGAGCTGACCCTGGAGGTCATGAACGAGAAGGGGCAGGTGGCCTTGCGGTACTTCCTCCACGGGTGTTGGGTCAGTGAGTTCACTGCCGTCCCCGCACTGGATGCCAACGCGAATGCGGTGGCCGTGGAGATGATCAAGGTCGAACTCGAGGGGTTCGAGCGCGACCGCGGCGCAAAGGAGCCGGACGAAACGTCCGCACCACCCACGCGGTAGGCGACCACGCGATCGTCTGACCCGTCCGGGAGGCTCCGATGGAGGCCGTCGAGACCGCCCCCTTCGGTATGCGGATGGCCGTCTGCGGCCACCGCACAGGCGCCGTCGTCGCCCTTCCGACCCGTCACTGCACGAAGCGCGACGGACCCTTGCGGCACGCGTATCGCTCGGGACCCCTCATCCCTTCTCCTCGAGCCGACCATGGAACTTGAATGGGAGCTCGTCGCACTGGAACCCCGCGCGGTCGCGGTGACCACTTCCCCCATGCCGCTCCGCGAAGGCGGACGTCGAGCGCGAGGTCATGGGCAAGGTGCCCGAACTCGTGAAGCAGGGCGGCTACTCGCCGATGGTCGATCACGCCGTCCCGCCCGACGTGCCGCTCGCGCTCCTCCAGCACTACCTCGACCTGTGCCGGGAGGTGTTCGCAGCAAGCCGGTAGGTGTGCTCAGTCGGGCGACCAGGTCGGCTTGTAGGCGACCTCGCGCTGCATCACTGCGGGCCGCAGGTCGGGCACCGGGACGGGCCGGGGCGCTGGGTACTGGAGCCCGCCCGGGTCCGTGCCCCTCGTCGCCCGGTTCCGCACGTACCTATATGCACTCACCCCCGCCTCGTAGACCGGATCCCGGCTGAGGAACCGCCCCAACCCCGCGGCGTAGTAGCGGCGGCGGAGGTAGAAGCCGCCGTCGGGGACGGCGTAGTCCTGGTAGTAGCCGAGCTGGCCGATGTAGCGGAAGTAGTTGAGCGTGTCGCCGACGGCGTTGACGTAGGTGCCGAAGGCGCGGTGGAGGTAGCTGTCGGTGACGTCCTGGCTCGCGTCGGTCAGCGCGCGGGTGGTGCCGATCGCATCGAAGTGGAAGAAGTGGCTGTCATCGCCGCGCCGCTGCGAGACCAGGTCGCCGTAGCCGAAGGGCGCCAGCGTGTAGCGCGCCTGGGTGTCGTCCGCCTGGTCGAGCACTGTCAACACCTGCTGCCCATCCCACACGTACGTGTTCCACCAGTTCGCCTGGGCGCGCTTGCGGCGCTTCAGATCACCGTCGTAGGTCATCGTCACCGGCATGCCGCTCGGCTGCAGGATCGTCGTGAGCAGCTCATCCTCGTAGCCCCACGTCAGCGTCGTGAGCGCGTCCCCCGTATCCTTCAGGATCGTGTTCCCGTTCGCATCGTAGCTGTAGGTCGTCAGGTCCGACGCGTGGGCGATGGTCTGCAACTGGTTCGCCGCGTCGTACGTGTAGGTCCCGGCGCTCATCAGGTCCACGCGCGTCACCCGATTGCCCACCGCATCATAGGTGTACGTGTGCGCATAGTCGTTCGCGCCGCCGCGTACGTCGCCGATGAGCTGGTTCAGCGCGTCGTACGTCCACGTGACCCGATCCCCGTTCGCCTCGGCCAGCACCGTCGGATTGCCGACCGCATCGTACGCGTACTCGAAGGTCTCGACCACCGTGGCATCCGACTTCCGGTGCGCCAGCCGCGTCACCCGCCCGACCGCGTCGTACGTCTGCGTCGTGTACGCGCCCGTGGCATAGGTCAGCGTCGCGATCCGCCCAACCGCATCATACACCCACGTCGTCCGCTCGGCCAGCGGATTGAGCAGGCTGGTCAGGCGGTTCACCTCGTCGTACGCGTACGTCGTCCGGCCCGCGTCGGGATCGAGCAGCACCGCCCGGTTGCCGACCGTATCGTACGTGCACGTGACCCGCTTCGCGCCCACGACTCCCGTCCCAGGGCCCAGCGCTCGGCCCCGGGGAAGCGTGCTCTAGCGGAACGTATTGCCGCATGCCTGGCACCGCCAACGGGCGCGCCTCCATCGCAGCCAGGACACCCAGAGATGCACTGCAAGGAGTAGAAGATAGACCATGAGCCCTGTTGCGGGCCGTAGGACGCCAAGCAAAGCAGAGAGCAGCACGGCACTTCCTGCCAGAGTCACGCACAGGCCGGTCAGATCCAGCAGCACCAGCTTCTTCACTCCCGGTGAGCGGCACTTCGGGCACACCGGCAATGTCCGCTCTGCCATGTGGATCGGGCCTCCTGTTGCGGGAGAGACCGGGTATGGACCCTCTCGGACTACCAGGGGCCGCCCCACGGGCCCCTGCCGCACGTCGTCAGTCCAAGAGAGGCGCGAGCTGCCCCGAGAGAGGCCTGCGTCAGTTCTGGCGTTGGTGCTGAGCCCAGGCACCCGCCGCTGCGCACCTGTTGGACGCGACCTCCGCCCTTACTTCTCGCCTCAGTCGATCTGGACCTCGGCTCGGGGTGATCCGCGTACCCCGCAACCTCCCAACTCACTCGTAGCGAGGGTTCTGGTTGCCTCCTCCGCCGGACCCACTGCCGCTCGTCAGAACGTCGAGGACCTCCAGACCCGCCGCCTTGAGGGGAGGGCCCACCACCCGACCTACCCTCTGGAGGGGAGGGCCCAAGACCGAGGCGGGCGGCCAACTGGGGCAGCCTGGGAACAGCGGCACCGGGGGCAGTAGCTGCACGGGGACTGGGGGCAACGAGGGCCAGTTGATCGGCGGCATCGGCAGTGCGGTGAACGGGACATTGGGCACGGTGATCGGCACGGGATGAAGGCACACGGGGCCGAAGCACGGTTGGATCTCCAGGATGGGCTTGGGCGGGTAGTGGGTGTGGTAGTAGGCGCAGACTGCAAGGGCAGTGAGGCACGCGGCCGCAGCCTCCAGGAGCGCAAGTTCACAGGCTCCTGGCACCACCAGGCCGACAGTGCACGCCAGCTCTGCGGTTGCGACCAATTTCCCGCACGCGAGGGTAGCAGCGAAGCAGATCGCCCAGAAGATCCAGGGATCGAGAGGGTAGCCGACCAGCCACCCGCTGGGGTCCGTGGCTCTCGTCGCCCAGTTCCTGACGTACTCATACGCACTCACGCCCGCCTCCCTGACTGGGTCCCGGCTGAGGAAGCGCCCCAGGCCTGCGGCGTAATAGCGGCGGCGGACGTAGAAGCCGCCGTCGGGGGAGGCGGAGTCCTGGTAGTAGCCGAGCTTGCCGAGGTAGCGGAAGTAGTTGAGCGTGTCGCCGGTGGTGCTGACGTAGGTGCCGAAGGCGCGGTGGAGGTAGCTGTCGGTCACGGCCTGGTCGGCGTCGGTGAGCCCACGGGTGGTGCCGATCGCATCGAAGTGGAAGAAGTGGCTGTCATCGCCGCGCCGCTGCGACACCAGGTCGCCGTACCCGAACGGCGCCAGCGTGTAGCGCGCCTGCGTGGTGTCCGACCCGTCGGTCTCCATGAGCACCTGCGCCCCATCCCACAGGTACTTCGCCGTCGAGGCGCCTTCCTCCCGCTTCCGCCGCATGAAATCCCCGTCGTAGACCATCGTCACCCGCCCGCCGGTCGCGGGCTCCGCGACCAACATCTCATCCTCGTAGCTCCACGTCATCGTGGTCCGCGACCCCGCCGCGTTCACTGCAACGGTGTTGCCGTTCTCGTCGTAGGTGTACGTGGTCAGCGTGCCGCCGGCGTCTTCGACGGCGCGGTCTGTGTTGCTGAGGCGCAGCTCCCGTCCGGCCCCACCCACCAGGCTTGGCAGCGCCACCCCGGCCGCACCCCAAGTGTTAGACACCCTCCCCGAGCGAAAACCGTCCGGCGTTCGTCACCCGCAGGAGGCCGTTACGGTCAGGGTTGATGCCGCGGCAACGTGCCGACGTCGGGGCGGCCAGTCGGAGAGGCGCAGGCGGGGGCTTCGGGGAAGCGGGCGAGAGCAAAGGGGTCTTCCTGGCCGGATGCGCCTGGCATCGCGGCGGGGCCTGCGGCTGACGGTTATGGCCCCGCCGGAGTGTCTAACACTGGGAGGACAAGGGGGTGCATTGGTGGGCGAGCGGACCGAACTACCCGGGGCCGACCTCGAGGAACTCGCGCGGCGCCATCCCCGCGAGATCTACCGCCTCGTTCGGCACTTCGTCGATGACTCCGAGGAGGCCCTCGACCTCGCTCAGGAGGTCTTCCTGCGCGCCTTCGCCCACCGACAGGGGTTCCGCTCCGAGAGCGCCTTCACGACGTGGCTCTATCGGGTCGCCCTCAACCTCTGCCACAACGAGCGGCGCAAGCGCGCTCGCCGCCAGGCCCGTGAGGTCCTGCTGCCGGAGGCCCTTGACGAGGCCAGCGAGACGCCGTCGGCACTGGAGACGCTCATTGCTCGCGAGAGCAGCGAACGGATCGACCACCTGGTCCAGGCCCTCCCCACCCATGAGTTCGTAGCCGTGGTGCTTCACTACTACAGCGGCCTGTCCCAGAAGCAGGTGGCGGAGGTCGTGCACGCCAGCCTCTCTGCCGTGGAGTCGCGGCTGCGGCGTGCGCTGGCTCGACTGCAGTCCTGGCTCGAGTCCGACGAAGGCCTGCCGGCGGTACCCGATGCGGGCGGTCAGCGCTTCCTGACGGTCGGGCGCATCCTGCTCAAACTGCGTGACCCGGAGGCCGCGCTGCCCTACTGCGAGCGGGCCGCGGCGCTGCTTCCTGAGGACGTCAGCGCCCTGTGCGCCCTCGGGTCGGCGTACTGGCAGGTGGGCAACCTGGACGGGGCCTGGGAGATGGCGCAGCGCGCCCTGCGTACCGATCCGGACGCCGGCCAGGCCCACAACCTCTGCGGAATCGTCCATGGCACGCGGGGAGAGCACTCCGAAGCGATCACCGCGTTCCACCACGCGGCTGCGGATGCCCGCTGGCCGGAGCGAGTGCGGGCCTACGGCAACCTGGGCGTCACCTATGTCTACATGCGCCGCTGGGACGAGGCGGCGCGCGCGCTGGAGCAGGCGGTTGCTCTGGATCCGCACTACGCGTTGGCCTACAGCCACCTGGGTAACGTCTACCTGGAGCAGGGCCGCCACGAGGAGGCCCTTCGCTGCCAGGACAGGGCGACGGCCTTTGACCCGCCCTACTTCCAAGGGCACTTCAACCGCGGGGCGGTGCTGGCGGCAATGGGCCGCACCGAGGAAGCGATTGCCAGCTACCGCCGGGCCAGCCAGCTTGCCCCTTGGTGGATTGATGCGCACGCGGAGCTGGGGCTGCTCCTGCACGCCCAGGACAAGCGCGAAGAGGCTGAGATTCAGTTCGACACGGTCCTCGCCCTCCGCGGCGGCGGAGGCCAGGGAGCCTACTACCGAGGGCGCGTCCATCTGGTGCGAGGGCACCAGGATGCTGCCCTGACGCTCTTCGAGGAAGCGGCCCGGGAAGCGCCCGAGTGGGCGGAGCCTCTGCTCGGACTGGCGCAGGTCCACGAGGCGCGGGGCGACCTCCCGGCGGCCGTCGAGGCGGTGCGCCAGGCGCTGCAACGAGAGCCACAGAGCGCAGAGGCCCGGGAACGGCTCAGCGCGCTGGAGGAACAGGCACGGTGACCCTGGCCCGCAGGCGCCGACGTCAACACCGTGCCGCCGAGGGAGGGAGCGGCCGACTGCGATGAGTGACGGCGAATCACCGGAGGCGATTCAGCAGGCTGCGCATCGGTCGGACACATTCCGGCGAAGGGCGCGTGTAGCCGCGGGTCTGGTGGCAGTCGGTGGCACCCTTCTTCTGGTCACATTCCTGTCGTTTGCCGCTGCCCTGGACTTCGTGGATCGGACCTGGTACCGGGTGAGCGCCCAGGCCCAGGATCGGGCCGACGTTGTGCGGATCATCTCGCCGTGGTTCCGGGAGAGCCAGCGTGATCCCCCGCGCGAGTGGCACGGCGAGGTACCTTCGGAACCCGGGTTGACCTCCTATCGGTATGCAACCGTGTTCGGCCTCGGCTTCCATGTGCTCTACGACGATCAGATGAAGGTCGTGAGCGTGATCCCCACCTACGAGTGAGGGGCGAGGCCCGGGAACGGCTCACGGCACTGGAGGAACAGCCCGGCCGCGAGACCCGCAGGCATCGCAGCACCATCGCTCAACAGAGGGTAGCTGCCCGCCGCTGGGTTGTCATCGGGTACCGTACGCGAGTCCGGCGGAATGGCCAGAGGGGAAGGAGGCCAGGAATGGGTTCGGCCGTGGAGGCAGGGATGGCCAAGCACGCGTCGCGGTGGTTCCTGAAGGTGATGTTCGCTGCGGCCGGGGTCTACCTCGCAACCGGCGTAACTGGCCTGGGCTTCGTGGCCGTCACCGGGGAGCCCGGAGGGCCCGTATTCGCCATGGGCACCACGTCTGCGGTTTGGTGCCTCGGCCTGACGTACGTAGCGTGGTGCGGCCAGAAGCGCTTGGCGACGGCCAAGGAGGAGGCAGAGCGGCTCAGACAACGCATCGCTGACCTTGAGGCGCGTGTCGCCGAGCTGACGAAGGCCTAGCGGATAGGGCAGCGCTCGTTTGTTCACCGTTCCGGCGAGTGTCGCTGTGAGACCTCGGCGACCGACGGGGCGAGGATGGCGTGGCTCTGCCGGGGCGCTCTGCCAGCCTCATTCATACGTCGGCTGACGGTGCCCGTGGAGCGCATTCTGGACTCACACCACTCAGATGCCCTGCCGGGGATTCACTGGCGGCTCCAGCTAGTGGGTCCCGAGGGCTCCGCGACTTGCTGGGAGGTGAGGACGTGGTGTCTCTCAACCGCAGTACCCCTGCACTGATGGGCCTGGTTGCGACTGTCGCGGGCCTTGGCCTCATAGCGGGACGTCAGGGCGCTCGCATCGCCTCGGCGGCAGGCGAGCAGCCACTGACCTTCAGTGACGGCACCGCCGCGTGGGTATCGTTCTCAGAGCTTAGTCGCGCCGACTACATGCAGGAGAGCGAACTGCTGGGCGAGACGACTTCCAGGTGCTTTGGCTGGGAGGCCTTCGAAGGCGGGGAACTGGTGACTGCCAGGTGCATGGGCGACCGTCGCTACGAGTACCGGCGGGAGGGGCCGTGGGCTCTGCTCTACTCCCCCCACATCGAGTGGCCTATCCTCTGCCTTCCGGTCGCGCACTTGCCCTTGAGCCTCACCAGAGCGAGCGGACGGAGGGGGATCATCGACTCGGCTCGCTCCACATACGAGGCGATCGAGGGCAGCGAGGAGTGGCACCAGATTGCCGACGCCCCGCCGCTGGGGACGCCGGCGGGCCGCTGGTTCCTCGGGCAGTGCCGCACCGAGGTGTACCGAGCCCCGGTCGCAAGCGAACCGGGGTCGGGAGGCGAAGCCCCGCCCATGGAGCACGCCTTCTGGTTCTACCCGAGCAACCCACCCACCCTTGTAGGCTTCCGCCGCACCTGGGCCGACATGGGGGAAGAGTACTGCGCCCTCCTGGAGTGGACACCGGGTGAGACGGCTGCACTGAAGGACTCGACGCTGCCCCCGGAGGCCAAGGACGTCTGCCTGACGCTGTGCCCCAACATCGATCTTGCCTCCAACACGCTCGACTTGGACATCGGCAGCCCCCCGGCTCCGCCCACGTGGGAGGAGTATGACCGGCGGAAGGTCATCGATGCGTGGGATGGGCTGACCAACGTGGGCTTCAAGGCGGTCGCCCTACCCGACGCGCTTGAGCCGGACTGGGGCGTCCTGGTGGCCGCCGTATCCGGCGATCTGTGGGCCCCCCTCATCGACCCCACCCTCACCGACTACACTTGGCGAGGCTCGCGGCCGTTCGCCTACGTCGTGGTTGGGCCCAAAGGTAAGCCCGGCACGACAGTCCTTATCCTGCAGCGCCCCTTGGCCGATGGCGACCCTGCAGCATGGCGAGGCGAGGAAGAGACGGTCAAGACCGGCGCGCGCACCGTCTCCCTCAGCCATCTTGCGGGGCCTCAGAACGGCAATCTGGTCGAGCTGATCGGGCACGGCTGCACGCGACCGTCCCTGGAGTTCCTCAAGAACGCTCTGGCTGCACAGCCCCTCAGTGAAGGGGTTCCGGGAACGCCAGAGGTAGCTCCTTGACCTGCCGCGACGAAGTCCGCCAGGTCTGGATCACCAGGGACGGTCCCTGGTGGAGCGGGTCAGACGCATCGCCGGCGGAGACCGGCAATGTCAGTTGCGCAGGGGGGTGAGTGGGGTGTTGCACTGGCCGACCGGTCGTGTGCCACGGGGCTTCTGTAGCTGGTCCTTGCTGGCTGTCACAGTCGCAGCGTGCGCTGGATGTGGAGGCACCGACAGCCGCCAGCCGACGGGCGGGGACTCCGTCGTCCTCGTGCGGCTGCGCATCCAGAACCAACTGGGGGAGGCTCCGACGAGGATCGAGGTCCGCGAGGACGGCGCGACAGAGGTCACCAATGTCGATACGTGGGTATCGAGTGGCGAGCCGCTCGGCTGGTTCGGGACGACGCTCAGCGGCGCGAGGCTGCGAGCCCTGAAGGCAGCCGTGGACCGGGCTGCCCACGCCGGGCTCAAGGAGCAGTATGGCTATCCGCAGGGGTCCTGGCCGTGGGAGGGCCCTTGGCTGTACTGGATCGACTTGCCGAGCGAAGGCGGGTCCCGAACCGTGGAGTTCCCTGGCCGGACGGATGCGATGCCGGAGGCACTCAGGCCGCTGTGCGCGGAGGAGGACGGCCTTCTCATCCGCCATCTGCGCGAGGCGATGCGACGCCCGACAAGCGCTGTCGTGCTTGCGCTCCGGTTGGGTAAGAGCAGCTATACGGTGTCCGAGCCGCTGGATGCGCGCTTGGTCGTGAGAGCCGTCGGCACGGAGCCAGTGGCGTTTGCCTCCGTCAGGTGCCGTGAGGTGGTCGCCGGCGGCCTGGGCCTCATCGGGCGCACCGCAACGCACCGGGAGGTCATCCGGGAAGGCTTCGCCTTTGGTGGACGCCCCTTCGAGCCCAGGCTACCTGCGCTGACGGAGGCGGCCCGAGCAGACCTCGATCACGTACTGATCCTGGAGCCGGAACAGGAGTACGTGCCTCCGTTCCCTCGCTCAACCGTGATACTCACGCATCCGGTGCATCACCGGCTAGGGGCTGTCGTGACGGTAGAGGCGAGGTACGATCTCGACGCCCTCAGCGAGGCCCTTTCGGCTCCGCTGATCAGCGGCACGATGTGGGATTGGGCGGAGATCGACGTGCATAGACCGTGACGGTCGGCACAGCCCAGGCAGCCAAGCACGCACGATGTGCCTATCGCCCGATCGTGACGCACGTCCGCTTGCGGCCCAGACAGACTGTCGTCAGGTGAGGGTGACCGGAATGCGCGTACCCTTGTGGGGTACGTCCGCACCCGGGGCGGTTCTGGCCTTCGGAGTGGGTCTTGGGGCTGGGGACTGTGGTTGCCGACCCGCTCAAGGGGAGGGGAAGGCAAGTGAACGACACGGCTCGGCACTGGAATGCCTGGCAGGGCATGGCCTTCATCTTCCTCGGCGCAGCCGCCGCTGTGGTGGTTGGGTGCGGCAGTCACGCTCCTTCCCCCGGCGAGGAGGCCCCACTGCTGGTGCGACTGGAGGTGCTCATTGCTCATCACGGGGGGACGTATGGCGTGGAGGTGGACCAGGCGGGGCGGTGTACGGCGGTTAGCCAGCAGTCGTTCTATGGCCCACCGGTGGGGTACTTCGAGTTGGCCCTTGGCCGCGTGGAGTTGGAGCGTCTGAAGGCGGCCGTCCAGCAGGCTGAAGCCTCACTCCCCGACCCCTTCGTGCCTCGCCCCGGTCCGCCCGAGTCCACCATGTCCCGGCTGACGCTGCAGTCCGGTGATCGGCCGCGCACGGTGGAGTTCTACTCGCAGCGCCTCTATGTGCCCCGTGCCCTCAGGCCACTCCATCACCTGAACGGCCCGACGTTGCGCGACGCCGGGCTGCTGGGCAGCATCCTGCGGAGGACCTGGCAACATCCCACCCACGCGATCGCCCTGTACGCTCACACCCCGAGGATCCAGTATCGGCGTGGCGAGCCGATACCGATCCAGCTGGTTGTGCGCAGCATCGGAGCAGAGGTGGCTGCGGTGCCCACACTGGAGTGCCGCGAGATCGTGAGCGGGCAGGTGTGGGTGTCAGACCGTAGGTCTGGGGACGGATGGACTGCCACGTTCGGCGGCGAGCGTGAGCAGCCCCCCTTGGACCGTCTGACCCCACGGGCACGTCGCGATCTCGCCACTGTGGCGAAGCTTCCCCCGGCTGCCGGCTATGGCTTCGCCTTCCCCCGCACGGTACAAGCGGGACGTCGTGGCGAACGGCAGCTCGCAGTGGGGCTGATCACCGCCCCCCGCTACACAGCGGAGGTTCTCGACCGTGCCATCGGCACCAGGCTGGTCACCGGCTCGCTTGTAGCAGCCCCTCTGACGGTCGAGGTTGGGGACTGAGGCAGTGCGACCGGTCCGAACCAAGGGGGTGCCCACCTGGCTGGATGGCATCAATCGCGGAGCATGAGCTAAGCTACCACTTCACGCTCCTTGACGAGTACACCGTCGCTACGCCGTCGTCATGATGCCGGGAGGGGGTGAGGTAATGACGCATGCACAACTCATCGCAGTCTCCGTGCTCGGGATGCTGACCGTGCCGTCGACCGGCGTCGCGGCTACGAGGAACGTCCCCGCGCAGTACCGCTCGATCCAGGCGGCCATCAGTGCCGCGACGAATGGCGACGAAGTTGTCGTCGCGACCGGCACCTACCGGGAGAACATCAACTTCCGCGGGAAGTCGATCACGGTTCGGAGCACCGACCCGAGCGACCCAGCCGTCGTCGCTACCACGATCATTGATGGCAGCAGCCGGGAGGCGCCGGTGGTCATGTTCGACAGCGGTGAGGGCAAGCGCTCGATCCTGGACGGCTTCACCATCACGGGCGGCACCGGCTGGTACCACGACGGCGGGGGGGTGTACTGCAGGAAGTCCTCCCCAGTCGTGCGGCGCAACGTCATCACCCGCAACTCGGTGGTGGCCGACGGCCTTGGGGGGGGCGACGGCGGCGGTGTCTACTGCGCTTTCGGGAGTTCGGCGATCATAGAGGGCAACACCATCAGCGGCAACACTGCGTCGGTCTACGGTGGCGGCATCAGCGCATATGAGAGTTCGCCGACCATCCGGGGCAACACGATCACCAACAACAGGGCGGGCGATAGGCCCCTCAGCGGGTGGGGTGGCGGGATCAGCGCCCTTTGGGACGCCAAGATCGAGCGCAACCTGGTCAGCGGGAACCACGCCGGAGGGGGCGGCGGCGGCATATCGGGCGGAAGCCTGGTCGTGGGCAACACCATCACCGGGAACACCTGCGGTGGGGATGGAGGGGGCATCCGGTGCGGTCCGGCGACTATCGAGGGCAACATGATCGCCGACAACCGGGCCATTGATGGCGGGGGCATCTGGTGTAGCGGTCCGTCGACCATCAAGGGCAACACGATCGCCGACAACCGGGCCACTGATGGCGGCGGCGTCTACTGCTTCTACCTCAGGCCGCCCGACCCGGTACCCCTGGCACGTGGCGCTACCCATGCGGCGAGCTACCCAATCGAGGGGCCGGTGATCCAGGGCAACGTCATCAGCCGCAACACCGCAATCTACTGGGGCGGGGGGGTGCTATGTCACGCAAGCCCTGCGGTACTCCTCAATGACACGATCGTGGGCAACCACGCGCGGATGGGCGGGGGAGTCTACTGCATCGCGGACACCTACTGGGATGACCCCGTCATCGCGGCGATTCGCAATTGTATCATCGCCTATACGACGCGCGGAGGGGGAATCGTGGCGGAGGGCGGCAATGCATACCGTCTGCTGGGCGAGCGCGTGTCGTACTGCGACCTGTACGCCAACACGGGCGGCAACTACCATCCGTTTGTGCTGACCGGCCGAGGCAACCTGTCACTCGACCCGATGTTCGCTGACGCCGCCAACGGAGACTTCCACCTGAAGTCCCTGGGCGGGCGTCGGACGCCGGACGGCTGGGTGGTCGACACGGTCCACAGTCCGTGCATCGACGCCGGCGACCCCGCCGCGGACTACAGCCTTGAGCCCCACCCGAACGGTAACCGCGCCAACCTGGGGTTCGAAGGCGGCACGGCCCAGGCATCCAGGAGTCACTGGCTGCCCACGCAGCCCGACATGCTGATCCGCAACGCGGGCGAGGCCCAGTTCATCGGCAACGACGTCTACAACCCGGGCGGCTTTGGCCAGACGAGGAGGCAGACAGTCACAGCCGGCGCCACTGCCGTCTACGTGCTGCGGGTGCAGAATGATGCTGCGTCAATCGACTCGTTCGTCATCCGCGGGGGCGGCAGTAGCGCTCAGTTCCAGGTCCGGTACTTCGGTGCCGTGTCGGGAGGGCGGGACATCACGAAGGCCGTCACGGTGCTGGGCTGGCACACGAAGGCTGTTGCACCTACGCAGGGCATCTCCGTCTGGGTGGAGGTCACGCCCTTGGCGCGCGCGCCGGTCGGTGCGAGTTGGGCGCTGCTCATCTCCGGCACCTCGGTGGGAAACCACAACCGGGTCGACGTTGTGAGGGCGATCACTACGGTCGCCGCTGCTGGGGCGGGGGTCGGGATCAGCGGGCTCAGCGCTTCGCCGACTCCGGCTGGAGCGCAGATCACGTTCCTGCTGGCGTCGCCTGCCGAGGTCGCGGCGTGTGTGCTCAATCTCGCCGGCCGGCGGGTGCGGACGATCTGCGCGGGCCGGGGTTGCCCTGCCGGCACGAACACGCTTCTTTGGGATTTGCGAGGGGAGACGGGGGTGGCAGTGCCGAATGGGAACTACCTCGTCGAACTGACGGTGAGGGACGCGGACGGCCGCCAGGCGCGAGCCGTGGCGAGGCTGAGCCTCACCCGATGAAGCGGCCCCCACCCATCTGGCACACATCTCCCCTCGCTGGTGCTTCCCCTTGCCCGTAGGCGGAGGTGGCGCCCCTGGGGATGGTGCGGGTGGAGGCGGGGGCGGGCGGACGCATGGGGAAAGCGGATCGCCCGGCATCTGGTTGAGAGAGGGAGAGTGGTAGGGGAAGTCACAGGCGACGTCCTTTCCGCCCTGAGACGATGTCCATACGCTCCCCACAGCGTCGGTAGTCGGCAGCCCGAAGCGAAGGAGGCTGGACGAGATGAAGGCACCGCGGGTGTTGGCATGGTTGCGCGCGACCTTCGCCGCGATGGGCGCGGCAGTGTTGGCGCTCAGCCTGGCCGGCTGTGGCGGTCGGCCAGAGCCCCTGCCGACGGATGGTTCGGACCATCTGGTGCGGTTCCAGGAATGCGGCTTCGGCTTGGGCTGGTCCCTTGAGGTCGACACCTCGGGCGAGTGCCGGGCCGAGGCCACGCTAGGGGGGCCGGGCAGACCGATCGGCCATTTCCGCACCAGTCTCTCTCCCGCATTCATGGAGCGACTGCGGCAAGCGGTTGGCGACGCTGCCCATGCAACGCGCGGGCGCCGGTACCCGATCCACACGTACGACGCCCTATGTCGCATCTACCTGCCCGACTGCCGGGGGTTCCTGCCCGAGTGCTACGGATTGCGCGAGATCGAGTTCGAGGGTCTGGTTGGGGGAGTGCCCAAGGCCATTCGGCCCCTGTACAACGTGCGGAGCGGACTGCTCGTGGAGGCTCTTGCGCTGGCCCGCAAGCACCCGACAAACGCGGTGACGGTCTCCGTGCTGCCGACGACTCGGACCCCTCACGCGGGGGGCGAGGTGACGTGTGAGCTGCGAGTTCGGAGCGTCGGCTCGGAGCCCGTCGGGTTCCCCTCGGTGAGGACTGAGCAGCTCGTCAGTGGGAGCGTGACGGCCGACCTGAGGGACGGGGGCCTCCTTCCGGTGAGTTCCGCGACGTACACGTTTGGCCCGCCGTTCCACACGGGGGCCCCGGACGTCCTGACACCCCAGGCCCGGGCTGATCTGCCGAACATGCTTGTGCTGGCTCCCGGAGAGGCTTACCGTCTGCCCGGCCCGCAGGGCTTGGTCGTGCCTGAGGCAGGGGTCTACCAGCTGCGCGGACTTCTCCGCCTGGAGGGGCGGTACGCCGAGTCTGCGTTCCGAGAGGCACTGGGGGCTCCTGTGGCGGATGGTCTCATCGTCACGGCGGATGTCGAACTCGAGGTGCTCGACCGATAGCCTACTCCTCCGCTCCTTACCAGTCGAGCGGGCGGTGCCGTGCCTTGGGCGGCCGTGAGGGCTGTCTTTAGGGGTCCGCGCTGCCGCCGAAGGGCGCACCGGCCTCCGCGCAGGCCACAGTGTGCTGCCGGCGGGACCCATCCGATGCGCCCCACGCCAGGACCGTGGGAGGCGAACAGCGATCCGCGGTCTTCACATGCATGTCGATCCGGCGACCCCGACTCACCCACTCCGCCAACGGCCCGCAGATGCACCCGTGTGGCGTCCCCAGGCGACCCCCGTTGCCGCGAGCCTCTATCCGGGAAGGAGGACGGAACGGGTGCTTGAACGGCCCCCAGCCGGACTGAACCCCCAACCATGCCATTACTGCCCGTTAGTCTTCAGACCCCAGAATGACTCCCGACCAACCCAGAAGGACGACACACCCAGCTCCCTCTTCGCCCGTTTGAGCGTCCGCTCGGCAATCCCCGCGGCCGCCGCCTTCTTCTCGATCTCCTTGGCCGGCGTTGCCCCCGTACCCAACTCGGTTGCGAAGAACGACAGGGCCTGCTCAAGCTTGCTCTCGTCCTTCCCCATCCCGGGTGCATTCTGAGAACGCATCTGGTAGTCGAACATCAACTCGTAGCCCAGCGGCTCTGGCTTCTCCGCGAGGAAGTTGCACTACGCCAAGGGCACACGCGGGGCCGGATACGACGGTTCTGGCCGGTCGATGCCGCTGATGGCCCGCGCGATCTGCTTGATGGCCGAACTGCCTCGCGTACAGCTTGAGCATGGCAAGGTGCTCTGGGTTGTCGAAACACCACCCGCCAAGCACCGTGGGGATGTGCTTCAGCTTGCCCAGCGGGATGCCCATCTTCTCAGCGCGCTCCGCCGTCACCGCGTGGCAGGCCTCCGCCTCGACCCACAGGACGGGCCCGGTCTCCTCTGGTCCGTCTGCACCGTCCGGCCAGGCGGTCCCACAATCACCGACTTCGCCAGCCTCAACCCAAGGAAGCTCTTCCCGCTCTCCTGGTCGCCGCCAATGATGGTTGGGCATCCGTTCGGGATCCAGCTAGGCCACAGCCACGTCGTCCTTCTCACGAGGGCCTTGATCCGGGAGAAGCCCTCGAAAGGTCCAAACAGGCGAGGGGCTTCGGGGGTCGGTACCGCGCCCCGGAGCAGCTCCTCGAGAGTGGCGATGGCTCGGGCCCGATCCCCCAACAGCCCGTACTGAAGAAGGGCGTCCGTGACGTCGAAGTGCTCACGCGTCGCCTCCCGCCAGAGCACAGCGTGCACCTCTTCGGCGCCATGAGCATAGGCCCACTTCGCGACCTCGCTGTTATGCCGGTCGCCCGCCTCGTCGCAGTCGCCGATCACCTTCACCTTCCCACCGGCGAAGTCCACGCTGCCATTGAGGGGCAGGTGCCCGGCCCCGAAAGTGCTCGTCAGCGTGCGGAACCCGCAGTCGGCAAGGAGCAGGCAGTCCAGTTCGCCCTCAGTGTAGTAGACCGTCTCATCGCGCGTCGGCTGCGTCCAGCCAGGCGGGAAGAAGAGCTTCGGGCTCCCAGTTCCCGGCTCCCCATCGCGTTCGCCCCGCCAACCTTGCATCTTGTCGCCAGAGTCCGTGTCGGGCTTGTAGAGACGGATGCCCAGGACCTCGCTTCGGTCGGCGGAGTAGACCGGCAGCGCGTAGCGGTCCCGCCACATCCCCATCGCGGCCTCGTCGATCATCGCCTCCGACAGGCCGCGCACCACCTGCAGATACCTGTGCCGCTCGGGCAGCTTCGCGAGGTTGGCCCGCAGCCTCTCGACGATGGCGTGCGAGGGCAACAGGTCCCGCAGCTTGTCCGTCGTGCTCGCCGGCTTCGTACGCTCAACGATCGGCACCGCGAGACCCAAGGTCTCGGCAAGGCGCATGGTCGCGTGCCCCTGCGACTCACGGTGCAGCCGGGCGGCGAAGTCGATCACGTCGCCGCCGTGGCAGGCCCCATGGCAGCGCCAACGCCCGCTCCGCAGGTCGATCTTGAACGATGGTGTCTTCTCCTGGTGGAACTCGCACAGCCTCTTGAGGCGCGCCGCTGAATCGGGTCTGAGTTCGATGGTCAAGCCCGCGAGTCGGTAGGTGTCTTCAGCGTTCGCGCCCGCTCGTTCCTTGATGCTGCGTCTCAGTGTCTCGAAGTCGACCATACCCATTCCGCCTGTCTCGGGGAGGGTCGCCGGCGGCGAGGGTGGGCAGGCCCTAAGACCGGTGACCGCCCCGAAAACGTGACCGGCCCCGCCGAATGGCGAGGCCGGAGAGGGAATGGGGCAAGCTCACGGCGAACGTCGGGACGACGAACCAGTCGCCCGCGCCCTTAAGGGCAAACGGGACTGTAAGTGCGGTTACAGCGCCCTTCTCAGTCCCGGTCGAGACCCCGGAAACGGTGCTGTAAGCAGTGGAGAGTGGGCCTATAAGCCGAACTATACGCCCGAATTTCGCCGCATTTCGAGCCGAACGGGCGCTGTAACTCTGCAACTAGTGCCGTTTCCCGCCGGGCCTCGTGAGCGGCTGTCTACTGCCCCCCTCTTCGACGTGCACCCGGAGCAG
>Ga0194113_10005281_pt1 | contig 16679 bp, 19 predicted proteins | sample TA2MahC200mmetaG_FD_146193 | JGI IMG/M metagenome (GOLD analysis project Ga0194113, IMG submission 146193) | Freshwater microbial communities from Lake Tanganyika, Tanzania - TA2015017 Mahale Deep Cast 200m | ecosystem: Environmental > Aquatic > Freshwater > Lake | place: Tanzania: Lake... | reverse complement strand
AATTTCTGGAAGCGAGGTTATGGAAATTATTAAAAAGTATATCAAATAAGAGTTAATATGGAAAGATCTTATGTTTCTGAGTTAAAAAATGGAAAAGAAGTTTTGCTTAAAGGATGGGTTCATGAGATTCGCGAACTTTCAAAAATGAAATTTCTTTTGCTTAGAGATTCTTCTGGAATTGTTCAATGTTTAGTAAAAGACGAGAATCTCCTTAAAAATCTTCCAGAATTAACTCTAGAAAGTGTCGTAGAAATCATAGGTAATGTTAAGAAGGCAAATATCAAAGCCGAATTTGCACGCAAAGATATTGAAATTGAAATTTCGAATATTAAAATTTTGAATAAAGCTGAAGAACTGCCGATTCAGGTTAATGAGAAGACAATCACTACAGAATTATCTAAGAGATTAGATTATCGTTCTCTTGATGTCAGAAAACCAAAAATTGCAGCTATTTTCAGAATTCAATCAACAATAATAAATGGATTTAGGGAATTTTTCTATAAAAACAAATTTATGGAAATACAACCACCTGGAATTATTGCAACATCTACAGAAGGTGGAACAGATTTGTTTGAAGTTCAATATTTTGAGAAAAAAGCATATCTTGCCCAAAGTCCACAACTTTACAAACAATTAATGGCAATTTCTCTTGAAAGAGTTTTTTCTACAAATACAATATGGAGAGCTGAAAAACATGATACAACTAAGCACATAAATGAAATAAGACAAATGGATATTGAATGTGCATTTTATAATGATCTTGAAATAATGAAATGGCTTGAAAAAGTTGTGCAGTATATAGTTAAAAAAGTAATTAGTGATTGTTCTGAAGAACTTAAACTTTTAGAACTTAAATTAGAAATTCCTAAAGCGAAATATCTTACATATAAAGAAGCTATAGATTTATTGTCAAAAAAAGGAATTAAAATAAAATACGGAGATGATTTTGAGCCAGAAGCTGAAAGAAAACTTTGCTCTTTATTTCCAAACACAGTAATTTTTACATATGAATGGCCAATTGAATTAAAGCCATTTTATATTTGGCCTAAAAATAAAGAAAAAGGAATTTCAGGAGGATTTGATGCTCTTTTTGGAGGATTGGAAATTTCTTCAGGAGGACAGAGAGTTCATATACCTGAAATTTTAATTGAGCAATTAAAATCAAAAAAATTAAATCCTGAAAATTTTAAGTGGTATGTTGATGCTTTTAGATTTGGAGCTCCGATGCATGCGGGATGGAGTGTTGGCTTGGAAAGATTAACTCATGCAATCTGCAAACTGGACAATATTCGAGAAGGAACTCTGTTTCCCCGTGATAGAAGGAGATTAACACCTTAAAATGAAATTTATTTCAATAGCTGAAGCAATTAAAAAAGCAAGCGGAAAAGTAGTTGTGCGCGGATGGATTCACCGTGAAAGAGGAAGCAATGAATTTAAATTTATTATTTTAAGAGATTCAAGTGACATAATTCAATGTGTTCTTAAAAAAGAAAAATTTTCTGATAAATGGAGTGATATAGACAAACTCCAGATAGAATCCTCTCTTGAAATTGAAGGAACAATAAAAAAAGATAAAAGAGCACCCACAGGTTATGAGATTGAAGCTGACAAAATAAATATTATCGGATTTTCTAAAGATTTTCCTATAAATAAAAGTCTGAATGAAGAGCTTCTTGGAGATAGAAGACATTTATGGTTGAGAAGCCGAAAGATGACTGCTATAATGAAGATAAGAAGTCGATATGTTCAAGCAAGAGAGCAATTTTTTAGAGAACAGGGATTTTATAGATTTGATACACCTGTTTTGCAACCAACTCAATCTGAAGGCGGAAGCACTGTTTTTGAAGTTAAATATTATGATAGCAAAGCGTATCTTGCTCAAACATGGCAGTTATACGGAGAAGCTGCTATTTTTGCTCTTGAAAAAGTTTACAACATGGGGCCAACCTTTAGAGCTGAAAAATCAAAAACATCAAGGCATCTTTCAGAGTTTTGGATGGCTGAAACAGAAGTTGCTTGGTGGAAACTTGATGAAATAACAGAATTTGCAAAAAAAGAAATAAAATACTGTTTAGAAAAAGTTGGAGAAGATTGTGCTGAAGAATTTAAAATTTTAGGACAGGATGCAAAAAATATTTTAAAAATAGCAAAAAAGAAATGGCCGACAATTAAATATAGGGATGCTTTAAAAATTCTTCAAGATAAGGAAGGAATTAAAATTCCTTTTGGAAAAGATTTGAGAACTATTGAAGAACAGAAACTTATGAAGCATTTTGATACACCTGTTGTCGTAACTCATTATCCTAAAGAAGTTATGGCTTTTTATAAACCAAGAGATTCTAAAAATAAAGATGAAGCACTTTGTTTTGATATGCTTGCTCCGGAATGTGGTTTAGAAATTGTGGGAGGAAGCGAAAGAAGTTTGAATATTAAAGAAATGTCTGAAAGCTTAAAAAAAGATGGTGAAAATCCAGAAGATTATTCTTTTTACTTTGATCTTAGAAAATATGGTTCTGTGCCTCATTCTGGATATGGTGTTGGAATAGAAAGAGTTCTGCAATGGATTTGTGGTTTAGAAACAATCAAAGATGCAATTGCATTTCCAAGAACCATGACAAGATTTAAACCTTGAGCAATTTGTTTCTATTTTTCCGGGTTTAGAAATATTTAAAAACACCGGAAATACAAAGTTTTATTCTAAACAAAGAATTTCAAAATGGAAGAAGACTACGAAGAAGATACAGAAGAACCTGAAGAAGACGAAGATGAAGGTTCTGAAGAGGAAGAAGGCGATTCGTATTAAAATTCCTTTTAACTTTTCTTTTTCTTTTATTTTTTATTTTTTCAATTAGTTTTCATAGCAATACTTAAAAACTCTGTCTTTTTTTGGAGACTATGAGAATAAACGGCATTGAATTAAAATGGCTTGGACATGCGGGATTTTTAATAAAAAATTCAAAAACTATTTACATTGATCCTTATAATTTAAAAGAAAATTCAGAGCCTGCAGATATGATTTTAATTACACATAGCCATTATGATCATTGCAGTTATCCTGATTTGGGCAAAATCATAAAAGAAGGAACAAGAATTATTGCTTCTGCAGATTGCCAAAGCACAATAACAAAGTTTACGGTTCCATTAAAAATAGAACTTATAGAACCCAATCAAGAATTAGATCTCGGAGAGATAAAAATTTATGCCCTTCCTTCTTATAATCTTGATAAACATTTTCACCCTAAGGATGAAGATTGGATGGGTTATGTTATAAAAATTGGTGATACTGTAATTTATCATGCAGGAGATTCTGATTTAATTCCAGAAATGCAGAAATTAACAGGATATAAAAAACCTGAAAAAGAATTTATTGCATTGCTTCCGATTGGAGGAAGATTTACAATGAGTGCAGAAGAAGCTGCTAATGCAGCTGCATTGATAAAACCAACTTTAGCTATTCCAATGCATTGGGGTTCTATTGTTGGAAGTGAAGATGACGCAAAAGAATTCGTTGAATTGTGCAAAGAAGCAGGAATTCATGCAGAAATTCTAGAAAAAGATTAAAAATATTCACTCGCCTCATTTTTTCAGCTCGCATATTTATAAAAAATTATGAATGCAAAAAGCAAAAAATAAAATTTTTAACCTGAACTGGTAAAATTTATTGAAAATTAATCCAAAAACTCAAAAAAACATCCATTTCGAAACACAGAAATATTTTTAATCGTTCTAAGAACTCAAAAAAACATTCATTTCGAAACACAGAAATATTTTTAAAGAAAAAGAAATTGGTTTTTTTATAAATAATAATTTATTCAATTGGGGGATTGAATAAATTAAATCCATCGAGGTGAATTCTTTGTTATTAGTTGGAGGTTTATCAACTATATAAACTTTTCGCAGAAAATTCAGAAAATAAATCTCCAAAAAACAAAATAGAAAGCTGAAAGGAGGTAAAAAAATGGTATTAGATTTCGCAAAAGAAGCAATTCAAAACGCAGAAACCCACAGCATTAACTTTGATGATTTGAAAGCTGGTAAGGCTAATATTAAGGTTATTGGTGTTGGAGGAATGGGATGTAATGCAGTAACTTGGCTTTTCAATAAAGGAATAAGCGGAGCAACTGTCTATGCTGTAAATACAGATGCCTTGCATTTGAGTGTTTCTAAAGCAGATGAGAAACTTCTTCTTGGTAAAGAAATAACAAGAGGTTTGGGTGCAGGTGGAAAACCAAATGTAGGTAGAGAAGCTGCAAAAGAAGCTCTTTCAGATTTGAAGAAAGCTGTTTCTGGAGCAGATATGGTTTTCATTTTAACAGGACTTGGTGGCGGAACAGGAACAGGCGCAGCCCCCGTTATTTCACAACTTGCTAAAGAAACAGGTGCTGTTGTTATAGCTGTTGCTACAATGCCTTTTGATTCAGAGAAAGCAAGAATAGACAAAGCTGAATTTGGTTTGCAAGAATTAAGAGAAGTCACAGATACATGTGTTGTTTTAGATAACAATCGACTTGTAGATATTGCAGGGCAATTACCTATTGAGCAAGCTTTTGCTGTTGCAAATGAACTTGTTAGCACAATGGTAAAGGGTATTGTTGAAACAATTACATTGCCAAGCTTGATTAACCTTGATTATGCAGATGTTTCTGCTATAATGAAAAACGGAGATGTAGCTGTTATTGGTATTGGAGAAGCAGACACACAGGATAGAGTAAATGAAGCAGTTAGACAGGCCCTTACACATCCTCTACTTGACGTGGATTACAAGGGTGCTAATGGAGCTTTGATACATGTTACGTGTGGTCCTGACTTGAAATTAGAGGAATTTGACCATATTGGAAGAATTGTCTCTGATAATTTAAGTCCAGAAGCTAATGTGATAATTGGTGCTAGAATTAGCAAAGAATTTGCCGGAAGAGTAAGAGTTATCACAATTATGACTGGAGTTAGATCACCGTATCTGCTTGGAAGAAACTTTGAAGAAAAAGCTCAATCCTGTAAAGAGATATCTGATCTGGGGATAGAGGTCTGGAGATAAAAGTTACAAAAACTCCTAAAATTTATTTTTAAACCGGGCGGATTTTACGCCCATCTTTATTTTTTAGAATTAATTTCTTTTTTAAATGTCAATTTTTCCTCTTTCTCTCATCTTTCTCTGACCGTATAAATTGAAATAAAGCATGCTGTCCATGTTCTTCTTTTCTTTTCGAGAGTATTTTTTTTCAAATTCATAACCAATTGGAAATAAAGCCTCGACATCTACTTCATCTGGAATTTCAAGTATTTCTTTTATCTTAGATTCTACAAAATGTCCTATCCAACAAGTAGAAAGTCCTTTAGCTTCTAATTCCAAAAGAAAATTTTGAATTGCTGCACCTGCTTGCTGTCGCGCATAAATTTCTCCTCTTTTTCCATAGGCATTGGCTAATCGAGGAGTGTCTGAGCAAATCACCACAACATATTGTGTTTGAGCAATAAAATCCTGCTCTGCTGCTTTAGCGATTTTTTTTATTTTTTCTAAATCATCCACAAGAATTATTTTTAGAACATTATATCCTCCTGCTGAAGGAGCATATCTTGTCGCATCAATGCATTCAATAATATCTCTCCAATCTGGATTTTTTGATTTAAATTTTCTTATGCTTCTTCTTGAGTGAATTGCTCGAGTTAAGTCCATATTCTAAGAAAGATAAAGATATTTATAAGGTTTTTTAAAGGATATTTTTCAGCGCAATTATTCTTAAAAAGTTGATAATATGAAAACTTTCATGGAAGAAAGACCAAAAATTATTCTGCCTCAAGATGAATTTCGAAGAAAAGCATTAGAAAATAAATTAAAAGAATATAAAATAAGATTAGACAAGATTAGAGAGGTATATTCATTCACACGCCCACAAATTATCCGCAGAATTTCTATTCAAAGCGGAGGATTAGGCTATAAAATTGACATTTTGGAACATTTATTGGAAGAAAAAGAATTAGACCTGCAAAAATTTTCATTAGAACTTGGTGCGAAAGATGAATTTTTTGATGAGAAAAACTATAAGATTGCAACAGACATTATAGATGATTATTGTAGAACAGGTGGCCAAAATCTCCGTGGTGGTACGGGGCTTAGTGTCAATCTTAGCTAATTTTAGAAACTAATGACTCCTCCACCTAAAACTTCTTTTCTCTTATATAAGACAATTGCTTGGCCTTCACTGATTCCTGTTACAGCTTTATTTAAAATAACTTTGAACAGCTTTTTAGATTTGTTGTAAAATAAAGAACTCGGCAATAATTCACCTACTTGACGTATTCTTGCGTGTATCTGCGAAATTTTATTTTTATTGGGAATTTCTGAAATCCAATGAGGATGTTTTATTATTATCTCTTTTCGATATAATAAAGGATGTCCTTCTGGAGCTGAAATTATTGTATTTGTTCTTGGAATCTTTTTTGCAACATACTCTCTTTTTAATTGTTTTCCCTTTTCTTTTTCAATTTCTATTCCAAAGCGAGGACCGATTCTTTGTCCGATAGTGTAATAATAAATTCCATCATGCTGTCCAATTATCTTTCCTTCAGGTGAAAGAATTTTTCCTTTTTTTGGTTTTATTTTTTTCTGAAGAAAATTTTTAAGATTGACTTTTCCAATAAAGCAAATTCCAACTGTTCCTTTTTTGTTATAATTTTCAAATTGATTTTCTTCTGCTATTTTGCGAACCTGTTTTTTTGTATAATTCCCAATTGGAAATAGAGAATGTTTTAAATCTTTTTGAGCTAATCTATATAAAAAGTAAGACTGGTCTTTGGTTTCATCTTTTGCTCGAAGAAGTTTGTATTTCTTGCTTTCTTTTTTTATTCGTGCATAATGTCCTGTTACTATAAAATCTGCTTTTATTTTTTTAGCAGCTTTCTCTAAAAGAGGAAATTTTATTTTTTGATTACAATCTACATCTGGATTAGGTGTTATTCCCTTTTTGTAAGAATTAAACATCTCTTTCACAACCTCTTTTCGATATTGTTTTTCAAAATCAAGTGTTATTAAAGGAATATTCAGTTTCGCAGCAATTTTCATTGCACTTTTTCTTTCTTCTTTCCATCTGCAAATTCCTTGTTTTTTTCTTTCTGACCAGTTTTTCATAAATGCGCCTATGACTTCATGGCCTTTTTTCTTCATTAGAAGTGCAGCTACACTTGAATCTACACCACCTGACATAGCGACTAAAACTCGAATTTTTTTGTTTTTCATAAAGATATTAAGAATTCTTATTTTAAAAATAAAACGTCCCGGGTAGGACTCGAACCTACGACCCCATGGTTTCTACAAAATTCTGCAAAACAAATAAACTTGTAACAGCCATGTGCTCTAACCGACTGAGCTACCGGGACTTGCTTTTCTCGTCCGTCACTCGTTTCTTTGTTCAAGAATGAGCTATCGGGACTTAAATTTAGAAAAAGAAAACTCTATTTAAAACTTATTCTTTGGGTCTTTAAGCCCAAAATCATAAATCGGTCCAACGTGGTGTTTTTCAAGATAACTATAAACATTTGCTTGTTTAGCACCTCTTATTAGAGAAATAATTGCTTCTCTTGCATTTGAGATCTGCTCTGGATCACCTATTATTCCCACAACATTATCTTTTAATTCAAAGAAGCAAGAGGTTAAATTTCCAAGAGTTTTCAGAGTTCTGCCGTTTTTGCCTATGATTCTTGCTCTCACACTTCTCAAATCTTTTCTCTTTGTATATTCTTTTATATTTAGAACTTCAATCTCATAATCCTGCTCTTTAATTCCAAGTGCTACTGAAAGCGGAAATCCTAATTCAAGTGCTTCAATAACTTTTTCTGCAATATATTCATGTTCTGGTTTTCCCTGAATTGTAATTTGTTTTTCGAAATTTTCTATTATGATATTAAGTTTTTTTTCAAGGATTTTCTTATTTTTTAAAATTCTTGGAATTTTATCGCAAATAAATTCTTTCATATTCTTTTCTATTTAATTTCAATTAAATAGTTTTTGATTTTAGAAATCTAGGTTGTCTGATTTTAGATATCCCTTGTTCTTTAACCATTCAATTTGATTGATTTTATACTTAAAAATAACATCTCCTTTTTCTTTATCAAATTCCCAGGGCTCTATAATTACAACATCTCCTGGACGAAGCCAAAGAAATCTTTTTAATCTTCCAGGAACTCGGCAATTTCTTTTTTTTCCATCAAGGCAATTTACAAGCATTTTATTACCTCCAAGTCTTTGCTCTATAATTCCAATTTTTTCTTCTTTTCTCGGAAGTCTTACTCTAACAATTTTTTCTTCATTATCTTGGTTTTCCATTTTGAAATGAATAGAATACTAATATAATCTCTATTATAAATTTATTTTTTTGAATTAAAACAATGCAAAAGCAAAAGGCGTCCCTTTTATCTCTCCTATTTCTTCTGAAAGAATAATGCCTGCTTTTAAACCAAGAGCCACTGACTTTGGACCAACAAGATTAAATGTAGCATCTTTTTTAGAGAAATTATCTATTATCTCAAGAATTTCAGCTTCATTAGCTTCTTTTCCCCTATAGAAATTTTCTTTTATATCCAGCTGGAATTTTCCTTCTTCAAATTTTTTTCCTAAGAGTTCGCTGTCACAAATTGCAACTACGTCTCTATATGCTTTGATGATATTTACAAACATTTTGGAAAAAAGATTCCTCAAAAAGCTTTTTTTGCTCCTTCTTTGATTGCTTTTTCTGCATTATCCTTTGACATCATGACACTCATTTTTGTTCCACAACTCGAGCAAGTGCCTTTTGCCATGTATCCGCCTCTAACTGTCTGAACGATTTCTACGCTTTTCATTTCTTTTCCTTTTTCCTTACACTTAACACAATAACCTTTTACCATTTTTTAAAACAAAAAATTTACCTCCCAAGCCTGAAGGCTGTGGCATCTTTTAAATCTTTTTATTGTAAAAATACTCTAATTTATCTTGTTGGATGCTTTGCTCCGCATGCCAAGCAATTTATAAAATTAACTCTTCCGTCTTTTATTTGTTCTGTATCTGGCTTTTTGCATTCTTTGCACAAAACAAATTCATTTACATATTCTTCTATTTTTTGATTTATTTTTGAGCTTGGAACTTTCATATTTAATACAAGTCTATCTCCTTCTTTTTGTCCTGAAGCTGCTAATTCTTTTAACAGAAATTTCTGAAAATGCTCTGGTTTTCTTCTTAAATAAGAAGCTATTTGATAAAAATTTGTAATAATTGTTTTTTTCCCTTCAAAATGCCCCTCTACTTTTGGAATAACAAATCTTTCTCCAGACGCAGAAACCTGTCTTACTTTTTTATAAGCTTCTTCAAGAAGTTTTTCGTAATTTTGCATTCTTTTACGATAAAAGGATAGTTTTTAAGGTTTATCCAAGATATCGGATTTTTCCAGGACGCGGCTCAAAGATAATTCCTTCTTCAAGAAGTTTTTGAATCTCTTGCGAAATCAATAAAGGCGAAATTTCAGAGAATTTTAGATTTAATTCCTCAATATCAATTCCTCCCCTGTCTTCTTCTTGTTTTATTATATTCAGAATCTTATCTTTAACTGCAAGAACTTGTTCTTTTGCAATTGGTTTTGCATTGATAATTCTTTCTTTTTCAGACTCTAATTTCCTTAAAAGAAGATATCTTGGATCTGCTTCTTTTACAATTTCTGGAGAAATATATGTTTCATTATTCCAATTTCTTAGAGTTCCTATAACTATAACGGTTTTTCCAGGGGTAATATCTTTTAATTTTTCAACTTCATTTCCGAAAATTTTTAATCTTATTTGTCCAGAACCATCATCTAAAGTTAGAAAAATATATTTTTTTCCATCTTCATTTACATTTTCTATTCCTGCCTCGTATCTGTCAACTATATTTCCAATCAAATTCACTCTTATTATTTTTTTATCTCCAAGCTCTAAAAAAGAAAATCTTTCATTATCCATTGCAGGTTTGCCGATTAAAATGTCATTTATTCTTAATTTATACGCTACATTTCGTTTGAATCTTTCTTCTTCTGCCATTTTTAAGCTCGAGAAACATAACCCTTTTTGGGTTTAAAAATAACTCCATTCACATCAAGCTTAGTTATAGCTTCATCAATTTCTGCAGGGATAAGCTTATCTTCTAATTCTTTTTCTATATCTTCAATTGGAATCATTTTTCCTAATTTACTTTCAAGATTTATTATTGTGTCTCTCACAAGGAAAACTCTGTTTCTTTGTGAAGCAGGCATTCCTCCTGTTCCTCTGTCAATGTCAAATGTTTTGGATTCATAATCATAACCAACCTGTGTTAGATAATATTTCATTATTTCTATTGCTCTTTTTGCATCATCAATGCTGACTGTTTCACTAAGCCTCATTCTTGCAGATGCTTCTGACATTCTTATCAATGCCTGAAGCTGTCGAGCTGAAATTGGAATTGGTCGAAGTGTTCCTTCAGAAGAAACAGGCATGTTTCTTAACTCAACATAGAATTTCTTAATTTCTTCAACAGCTTCTTCACTTAGAAGAGGTTTTATTCTTTGCTTCGCATAAGCTATATATTTTCTAAAAAGCTCTCTTGGTATCATCATATCATCTCCTTTATTTTGATGTGCTTTTAGAACATGAATTGCAATAAACTCGTCTTTTTTCTTGTCAGGTAAATCTCTTAATGGAAATATAACATCAAAACGATTTATTAGTGTTGGAGGAAGATCTATTTGCTGTGCAATTGGCTGATAAGGGTCAAATCTTCCAAATTTTGGATTTGCGGCTGCTAAAACAGATGTTTCTGCTCTTAAAGTAGCTTGAACATTGGCTTTTGAAATTGTAATTGTTTGTTGCTCCATTGCTTCATGCATTGCGCTTCTATCATTAGGGTCCATTTTTTCTAACTCATCTATGCAAACAAGTCCTTTATGTGCGAGAACCATTGCACCTGCTTCTAAAGACCAGCCTCTAAGATATTCATCTCTTACAACAGTAGCTGTAAGTCCTGCTCCTGAAGCTGATTTACCTACAACATATCTTCCCTTTGGAGATATTCTTGACATAAATGTAAGTGTTGCTGATTTTGCAACACCAGGGTCTCCGATAAGAAGTATATGCAAATCACCTCTACTTATCTGCCCATCTGCATGAATTTTCTTAACTCCGCCAAATAACTGCAAAACAAGTGTCTTTTTTATTTCATCATAGCCCCAAACACTTGGAGTAATACTTTTCATTAAATTATCAAAAATTTTTGGATCCTGAGCAAGTTCTAAAATCTGCCTCTCATCTTCTTCATTTATATCTAATTCTTCAAATGTTTCTTCCATAGGAATGATATTATTTACTTCAATTGCAAGTTCAAATCTTGTTGAAAGTCCTCCTGCGTGAAGAGGTACAGGAACTTCTTTTAAGATTCCAATAATTTTAACTCTGCTTCCTGGTGTTGTTTTTTCTTCCATTTTCGGCTCAACAAGATCTTCTTTAAGAAAAGCATTCATTCTTTTTGGTTGCTCTCCGCCTGACAGAGATTCAGGTGTTTCTTCAATTACAAGTCTTTGAGTATCAACCATCTCTTTACTTATAAGTCTAAAACCACCTCTTCTTCCACAAGAACATCTTGATGGCTCTCGAAATTTCTTTTCCATTTGCAAAACAGAAATAACTGTTCCACAACTTGGACATTCAAATCTTGCATTTATTACTTGGGGCCTTACATCACTCGCCTGCCTTACAATACCTTCAATTACAATCATTTCATTTAGATTTTTTGAGCGAATATTTCTTACCTTCATTTCCTGACTTTTTGGAAGATTAGTAAGTCTTACTCTAACTCTATCAACAAGGCCTGTTTCTTCTAAAGCTAATTCTACTATTTCAAGAGTTTCTTCAGGAGAAGTGAGAATTTCTTCAGCAAGTTTATTTGAAAATTCTGTTAGTTTTGTAAAGTCTAGATAAATAACCTTTTTCCCTTTTTTGATTGATTCACCAATAGCTTTTTTATAGAAAGCAAAAAAATTCTTAGCTTCAATCATTAACTCCTCATTTTTAGATTTTCCGCTTGCAATTTGTTCATCCATATTTTAGGAAATAAGGGGCGTGTTTTTATACTTTGTTGTAAAATATTGGATATTTTTAAGATTCCTAATAATTTTTCAGGAGTAAAAATCCACTAAAAAAAGTTATTTTTTGTAATCTTTCAGAATGACTTTAACGTTTTTTAAAAGCTGGTCCATACTGTATTCTAACTGCTGTTTGTTCTTTGTTCCTGTGCATACAAGTTTCCCATTACTGAATAGCAAAAATGTGGCATTTGGCTCTATGAGTTTGTAAACTAATCCTGGAAACTGCTCTGGCTCATACTCTGTGTTTTCCATCTGCAGAGCTAAAAAATTAAGATTTAACTTGAGATTTATTGTTCCAGAAGCTACAATGTTTTGAACAGTGATTTTTGGAGTTGTTGTTATATTTACATTAATTTTTTTAAGCTGTTTTATAACTGTCTGAATAACTTTTTTTACTTGAGCAATTGATTTTGTTCCTGTGCATACTAAATTTCCAGAAGAGAATACTAAAACAGCTGATTTTGGCTCTTTTATTCTTAAAACTAATCCTGGAAAAGTTTCTGGATTATACTCTGTATTTGGCTGAGTTCTTGCAAGTTTTGTTAGAGGTATTGGTTTTTCCAAAGAAGTTGTTGCAACAATATTCTGTATCTTGTAACTTTTTGTTTCAGTAGCCATTTTGAAATTACTTAGTTATTTATAAGTAAAAGCATTTATAAAGGTTTTTAAAGGATTCGACGTTAAAATGTGCCGAAAAAATTTGCTACAAATTTACCAATTAAACCACTTAAAACAATTACAATTATTGCAATAAAAGAATGTTCTCCCATTCTCTTTAAAACATTTTGTTTTCTTGATTTTGCTATTTTATAACTTAGAAGATTTAGAAGTAGCAAGCCCCAAATTACGCTGATAATAACTGCTGTGTTTAGATTAAATAATAAAACTGGAATTAGAAATGTTAAAGCAATTATTAGCTTAGCTATAAATGATGACGTTGTTGCATTCCAAATTTTCTTTTTTGTTGTCCCTTTTTCTGCTTCTTTTGACATATGAATTCCCAATGAATCTGAAAAAGAATCTGCAAAAGCAATAACTAAAATTCCCCCTATTATCGCAAGTCTCGAATTAGTTCCAGAATAAAGTCCTATCATAAGTCCCAGCGTTGTTATTACTCCAGATGTAAGTCCAAAACTGAATCCTGAATTTATTTCTTTTTTAACCATATTTCCAGTTTCTTTTTTGATTTTCATAATCTTTTTTTATTTCATCTAAAGTTGCTATTTCATTCAAAGATTTATCAGGTCTTAGATTTGTAAATCTTGGAAATCTTAATGCAAAACCAGAATTATAGGTCGGAGATTTTTGAATTTCTTGATATGTGACTGAAATTATGATTTTCGGCTTTATTTTTACCTTTTTTCCTCCTTCTTCTGTAATATATGGTTTAAGTTTTTCAGTTAATTCGTGAAATGAGATTCCTATTTTTGATTCTTCTGTTGACTTTTCTTTTATGCCTGTTCCCATCTTTCCTATTTCTAAAAATTTCTTATTCTTGTCTCTGCAAGAAAGAATAAAACTTGAAAGCCAACCTTTTCTTTTTCCCTTTCCATATTCTCCGCCAGTTATTACCAAATCCAAATCTTTTTCTTCAGGCTTTACTTTTAACATATGTCCGACACGGCTTCCTGGCTGATATTCTGTCTTTAGATTCTTAAACATAACTCCTTCTTGATTATCTTTTAAAGCGCGTTTGTAGAATTCTTTTGCCTCGTTTTCATCTGAGGTTATTATTTGTTTTGCGCAAATAATTCTGCAAGGTGAATTTTTCAATATTTTTTTTATTACTGCAGTTCGCTCTTCGAAAGGAGTATGAATTAAAGATTTTCCATTGTAATAAATAATATCAAAAACATTAATTTCTATAGGCAATTCATTTTGGATTTTTTCTATATCATATTTTCTTTTTATTCTTTGGCTTATTTCCTGAAATGGACGATATTCTTTTGTTTTTTTATTAAATCCAACAGCTTCTGTATCAAGAATAAATGAATTTCCTTTAACATATTTTTTTACATATTCAATAACTTCTGGAAATTGTTTTGTTACATTTTCTAATCTTCTTGTGAAAAGCATCACATTATTATCTTTTTTATGAATTAAAAGCCTAAAACCATCATATTTGTATTCTACTGCACAGGGTTTTCCAACAGCTTCAAATGCTTCTTCTATTGTTCTTGCTTTTTGTGCAAGCATAACTTTTATCGGTTTTCCAACCTGAAGAGAAATTTTATTAAATTCTCTTAAATTTCTTTTTTTTGCTACATCAAAAACAGCTGCTAAATCATTTGAGTTGTCTATTGCATTTTGAATTATTTTTATTGCATTTTTATCTGAATCAAAAAATGCAGCTGCAAGTGCATCTCTTATTGTGCTTTCTTTAAGTCCAATTCTTAAATCTCCAATAAGTGTTCTTATAAGATAAATTGCCTCAATAGTTGATGCAGATGTAAGAAGTTCTGTTATCAATGCTAATTTTTTTCCAACTGTTCCTTTTCCTTGAAGTCCTGGAAGCTTTCTTAAATTTTCAAGAACTTTTTCTGTTGTAAGAATTTTTTGTTGCAAAGTAGATTGTTTCTTTTTTTTAGTTAATTCTTCTGCTACTTTTCCTAAATCTCCAAGTTTTTTCCATGAAGCAACCACATCTTTTTCAGAAGTACCTGTTGCTTTTGAGATTGCTTTTATTGCAAGTTGGCTGCTTATTCCAATTCTTCTTTCATCATAATCTGGATAAATTTCACCTAATAAGAGATATAGAATATCTCTGTCTTTTTCCTCAAGATGCTTTAAAAATTTAGACAGAATTTGTATTTTTTCAAGTCTCTTAGTTGTGCTACTTGCTTCTTCGTAAAATTTAGCTAATTCCTGATACCTCATTTTATAATCGCTTATAAGAAAAAGAAGTTTTTAAGGTTGTTTATTTTTTATTCTATTTTCCAAATCTTCCTCTTGCCCTTAGACTTGGCCTTGTTTTTATCTGCCGAGATTTGCTTCTTAATCCTCTTGCTTTTTTTCCAGAGCTTGTGATTCCCCGGAAAGGCCTTTTTCGATTTTCTAATTTAGTTATCCAATTTATTGTTTTGTCATTTTTTATTTCAGGCATTTGCGGGTCCACTAAAATAACTTCATAAAAATAATGAACTCCGTCCTTTCCGATTAAATATGAATTTAGAACCTCAAGATTTGCAAATCTTCGAGCAACTCTTTGCTCTGCAATCCACTGATAATTCATTCTAAGATTTTTTCTTGTGTGAAGGCGCTTACTTCTTCTGCCTTTATTTGGTCTAGGTCTTTTATGACCTCCTCTTATAATTCTTATCCGAGATATTACAAATCCTTTCTTAGCTTTATAACCTAAAGAACGAGCGCGATCTAATCTTAATGGTTTTTCAACTTTTACAATTACGGGGCTTTTTCTCCATTCTATCATTCTCTCTCTAAGTATTTTTTTATCTGGCTTTTTCCAAGCTTGTCTTATTTGAGCATATAATCCTTTTGACATAGTGTATTGAGAAAAAATCGCTTTTTAAAGATTAGGGTTGACTGATAAAACTTATAAATAGTCAATATCTTTTTGCTTTCTATGAGCCTGTAGCTCAGCCTGGTTAGAGCACTACTCTGATACATAAAAACAAGTTTATGTGCTAAATCCTGTTGGATTCAGAAAGGTAGGGGTCCACGGTTCAAATCCGTGCAGGCTCATTTAATCTTTTGCGTCAAGCTCAAGAAGTAGTTTTTCTTGTGTAAAATTATATTTTTTTATAGGAAGACTAACTTTAATTATTTTGTAAAAGATCTTATTCTTTGCTAATGCTTTTATTTCAATGCTGTTTTCAAGCTGAAAAATAGCTACGTCTTTTATTGATTTTACTCCAGGCATCTCTATTTCATAAACAATTTTATCTGAAAATCTCCTTATGCTTGTTTTTGGTTCTTCTTTTGGAAGATTTGGAAATTTCTTTTGGGTTTTTTTATCAAATTTAAAATTTTCTATTTTTTTATTTTCTTCCTGAGGAACTAATTTTTTTGTAACTTTTATCTCTTGGGGATTTATTCTTTTTCCGTTAATATATAATTCAAAATTTGTTTTTTGAATATTGTTTGTTTCTTTAACATTTCTTTGAATTTCTTTTTCAAGCATATTCATAGCTCCACTTAGCATTTTACTAAGCATTTTTCCACTAATTCCTCCAAACATATTTTTGTCAAATACTTCAAAAGGATCTTCTAAATCTCCTCTTCCAAGCATTCCATAATCTTTTGAACTTCTTATGGAACTTCCACAAGCAGGGCAGAAACTAAATTTGTCATTTATTCTTTTTCCGCAATTTTTGCATTTTTTTCGTTTAAACATGCCTGACACAATAAGGTTTTCTTTAAATAATTTTCTGAGAAAATTTATATGTTAAATTCTATAAATTCTTATATATACTGATTTATTGGAATTTTAATGACAAAGACTCTTGAAGCAGAAACAGAAAAACTTATTGTTCTTAAGGAATTAACAAGCACTACAGGAAGTTTTAGTGATAGAACTGGAAGGCGCTTTGAAAAAATTAG